>Ga0299912_10000151_pt1 | contig 76373 bp, 65 predicted proteins | sample RVTome_2_FD_207667 | JGI IMG/M metagenome (GOLD analysis project Ga0299912, IMG submission 207667) | Soil microbial communities from uranium-contaminated site in the Upper Colorado River Basin, Wyoming, United States - RVT95D214 (version 2) ... | reverse complement strand
GCCCAACACCTCAACGAGGCCAGGGCCAAACTCTTTCAATTGATCAACAAAACCCAACAACGCGCCGCCTGAGAAACACCTCACAAACCACCTTCGTTCAGGCTCATGTCTGGATTGGAAAATACTCAACCGGCCGGGTTATATAGGGGTTCAGCGTTATGTTCGACAATCTCACCAACCGCCTTGCAGGGGTCGTCAAATCCCTGCGCGGCCAGGCCCGGCTGACCGAGGCAAACATCCAGGACGCGCTGCGCGAAGTGCGCATGGCGCTGCTCGAGGCCGACGTGGCGCTGCCCGTGGTCAAGGAATTCATCAATCACGTCCGGGAACGCGCGCTGGGGCAAGAGGTCCTGGCCAGCCTGTCGCCCGGACAGGCCGTCATCGGCGTCGTGCACCAGGAACTCGCGCGCCTCATGGGCGAGCACAACGCTGCGCTCAATCTTGCCACGGTGCCGCCGGCGGTGATCCTGATGGCGGGTCTGCAGGGTGCGGGCAAGACCACCACCAGCGGCAAGCTGGCCAAGCTGCTGCACGAGCAGATGAAGAAGAAGGTGCTGCTGGTGAGCTGCGACATTTACCGCCCTGCGGCCATCGAGCAACTGAGAACGCTGGCGCAGCAGTTGCAGGTGGATTTCTTCCCGGCGGAAGCGGGGCAGAGTCCGGCGCAAATCGCACTGGCTGCGCTCGACTACGCGCGCAGGCATTTCCACGACGTGCTGATCGTCGACACCGCTGGCCGCCTGGCGATCGACGAGGCGATGATGCAGGAAATCCGCGAGCTCAACGAAGCGCTGCGCCCCATCGAAACGCTTTTCGTGGTGGACGCCATGCAGGGCCAGGATGCCGTCAACACCGCGCGCGCCTTTTCCGAGGCGCTGCCGCTCACCGGCGTGATCCTCACCAAGCTCGATGGCGATGCCCGCGGCGGCGCGGCACTGTCGGTGCGGCACGTCACCGGCAAGCCAATCAAGTTCGCCGGCGTGGGCGAAAAGCTCACCGGCCTGGAGGCTTTCCACCCGGAGCGCATGGCGTCCCGCATACTCGGCATGGGCGACGTGCTGTCCCTGATCGAGGAAGCGCAGCGCGGCGTCGACCAGGAAGAGGCGCTCAAGCTCACCAAGAAGATCAAGTCCGGCAAGGATTTCGATCTGGAAGACTTCAAGATGCAACTGGTCCAGATGAAGAAAATGGGCGGCATCGGCGCCCTGCTGGACAAGCTGCCGGGCCAGCTCAGCCAGGCGGCCGCGGGCGGCCAGATGGACGACAAGGCGATCAACCGCATCGAAGGCATCATCAATTCCATGACCCCGCAGGAGCGGCGCTTTCCCGCCGTGCTCAAGGCCTCGCGCAAGCGCCGCATCGCCGCCGGGGCGGGCGTGCAGGTGCAGGAAGTCAACCGCCTGCTGACTCAGTTCGAACAGACCCAGAAAATGATGAAGACCTTCTCCAAGGGCGGCATGAGCAAGATGATGCGCGGCATGAAAGGGGCGCTCCCGGGAATGCGCGGACCGGGCGGGATGTAGGTGCTCCGACGGAACTTGTTGCCAAGGCTATACAAAATATCGTAGAATCGCGGTCTTTTTTAGTGTGTTAGGGATAGGCAAAGCGATGGTTATTATTCGGCTCTCCCGTGGCGGCTCCAAGAATCGCCCGTTTTACAACATGGTGGTGGCCGATTCGCGCAACCGCCGCGACGGCAGGTTCATCGAGCGCGTCGGGTTTTACAATCCGGTAGCGACGGAAAAGCAGGAAGCGCTGCGCATCGATCTGGGCAGGATCACCCACTGGCAATCCCAGGGCGCGTTGCTGTCCGACACGGTGGCCAAACTCGTCAAGCGCGCTGGTGCCAAACCCGCCTGATAACCTGGTGGTGATGGGGCATGTCTTCGCCCCGTTTGGTGTGCACGGACAGATCAAGGTTCACGCCTACACCGAGGCAATAGACGGCTTGCTGGACTATCCGACCTGGTGGCTGGGCAAGGCCGGTTCGTGGCGCGAATACAAAGTGGGGCGTGCCACGCTCAACGGCAGCGCGCTGGTCGCGCAGTTGGAGGGTGTTGCCGGCCGCGATGCGGCGCTAGCCCTCAAGGGCAGCCAGATTGCGGTCACCCGCGATGCCCTGCCGCCGGCCGGTCCTGACGAATATTACTGGTCCGATCTCGTTGGCCTGAAAGTGGCGAATGCCGAGGGCGTCGATTTCGGCCGCGTGAGCGGGCTACTGGAAACCGGCGCCGACGACGTGCTGGTGGTCGATGGCGAGCGCCAGCGGCTGATTCCCTTCGCGGGGCGCTTCATCCTCGATGTGGATCTGGCGACGGGCCAGATACGTGTGGACTGGGGCGCGGACTACTGATTGTGCAGTTCGACGTCATAACCCTGTTTCCGCCGATGTTCGACGCCATCGCCAGGCATGGCATCACGAGCCGGGCACTGGAACAGAAGCGCTACGAATTGCAGTTGTGGAATCCGCGGGATTTCACCGAGAACAACTACCGCACCGTGGACGACCGCCCGTATGGCGGCGGACCGGGGATGGTGATGATGGTGGAGCCGCTGGAGCGCGCGATTCTGGCCGCGAAGCAGCGCCAGCGCGAAACAGGCGTCGCCAAGCCTCGCGTGATTTACCTGTCGCCCCAAGGTCGGCTGCTCGACCACAAGGTCGTGATGGAACTGGCGGCACAGCCGGGACTGATCCTGCTGGCGGGCCGCTACGAAGGTATCGACGAGCGCTTGCTGGAACGCCAGGTGGATGACGAAATTTCCATCGGCGACTACGTCCTCTCCGGCGGGGAGCTGGCGGCGATGGTGTTGATGGATAGCATCGTGCGGCATATTCCCGGCGTGCTCGGGGATGCCGATTCGGCAGCGCAGGATTCGTTTTTCGACGGCCTGCTGGATTGCCCGCACTACACGCGGCCCGAAGAGTACCAGGGCGAGCGCGTGCCGCCGGTGCTGATGTCGGGCAACCATGCGGACATCAAGCGCTGGCGGCTGAAGCAGGCGCTGGGAAGGACCTGGCTACGGCGGCCCGAGGTGCTGGCGCAGCGCAAATTGAGCAAAGAAGAATTATTCCTGCTTGAGGAATTCAAGCGGGAGCAATCGCAGTAGCAAACGACAAACGCGCGCACCACGCTTCGGCATGCTCTACGCGGAAGGCCACAGGCCATTGAAATCAGGAGTGACGCAATGAACCTCATCCAGCAACTGGAACAAGAAGAAATCGCCCGATTGGGCAAAACCATCCCCGTTTTCGCTCCCGGCGACACCGTGGTGGTCAACGTCAACGTCGTCGAAGGCGAGCGCAAGCGCGTCCAGGCTTACGAAGGCGTGGTCATCGCCAAGCGCAATCGCGGCCTCAACTCCGCCTTCATCGTGCGCAAGATTTCCTCCGGCGAAGGCGTTGAGCGTACCTTCCAGACCTATTCTCCGCTGATCGCCACCATCGAGGTGAAGCGCCGCGGCGACGTGAGCCGTGCCAAACTCTATTACCTGCGCGATCGATCCGGCAAATCCGCGCGTATCAAGGAAAAGCTGGCACCCAGCGTCAAGCGCCAGACTGCGCTCGCTGCAGCAGTCGAAGAGTAACTCTTCGACTGGTTGCCAAAAAACGCAAGGGTCTAGGCCCTTGCGTTTTTTTTCGCCCTTTTGTCTTGTTGCGGCAACAGGCTAGAATAGCTCCATGCGCCATCTCCCGTATCTCCTTCTGCTGTTTTCCATTTCCTGTAACGCCGATCCGCTCCCGGACGAATTCGAGTTGGCCTCGCGCCTCGCGCAGGAGGGTGCTGCGCAACTCGCACTCGCGCATGTCGAGGCGGCGCAGCCGGCACGCGCGGATGGCGCCCGCTGGGCGGGGTGGGAACTGCTGCGCCTGTCGCTGCTGACGCGCCTTGATCGCCCGCAGGACGTGCTGCGCCGGGTGGCGGAACTGCCGCGCGAAACATCCGCGGATACGCTGCAGACGGCCAACCGGCTCGCCGCCATGGCCGCACTCAAGCTGGGGCAGGGGGCGGCAGCGCGGGGCTATCTGGCGCGGCTGTTCTGGCAATCCGAACTCACGCAGAAGCAGCATCAGGAGGCCCGCCAACTGGTCGCCCGCAGCTACATCGTCGAGGGCAGGCCAGCGGACGCCTACCCTGTGATGCTGCGCCTGCGCCAGGATTACCCCCCGGTTGCGCCGGATTTGCTTGAGGCGTACCTGCAAGCACTGCTGCAAGCGGGGCTCGCAGAACAGGCGGCCGAGTGGTTGCCGCAACTGCGCGACACCAACCCCCTCAACTTGCTGGTGCGTCTCGACGCTGGCCTGCTCGCCCCGCAAGCAGTCGTGGAGGCGGCGCGCCAGGCGCAGCAAAAGAAACCTGCGGCGGCGAACTGGACGGTCATCCTCAAGGCCGGGCAGTTGCAGAAGAACGCCGCGTGGCAGGCGGAGGCGCAGGAACAACTGCTGGCCGTCCCCAAGGCCAGTGGCGCGGACGACCTCTGGCAGGCTTACCTCGCGCATGCGGAGACGGCGGCCAACCAGTTGAACTTGCTCACTGGAGACGACGCCGCGTGGTCGGAGCAGGCCAACCAGCAGGCGCAACTATCGCCCGCCACCGCCCGCGCGCTGCTGGCCTATCTGGCGCGACGCGCCAAGGATGCTGCACTGCGCGCAGACGCGCAACTGCGCTTGATCTCTTCGCTGGTGGAGCAAAAACTCGGCATGACCGCGATACGCCTGTTCGAGCAGGGCACGGCCAATGATCTGGCTCCAGCGGCACGTTACAGCCTGGGCGAAGCGGCTGCGCAGGCGGGAAACTACGCCTTCGCAGCGCGGCTGTGGCAGGGGCTGGACCCCGCGCCGGCCGACATCCCGGCGCAGCAGTGGCAGCTCAGGCGCGCCGAAGTGCTGGTCAAAGGCGGGGCGTACGGCGCAGGGTCGGAAGCGCTGCGCGAGTTGCTGCCGGCCAAGGAGCCTCTTACGCCGGACGCGGCGGCACGGGTGCGGGAGACAGCGCTGGAACTGCAGGACGCCGGGCAGGAAGCAGCAGCGCAGCAGGCGTTTCAGTTGCTGCTACCCGAGGCGCCGGCGTCGATGCAGAGGGACATCCTGGCTCGGCTCGGGGCCATGGCGGAGAACCGCAAGGACTACAAACTCGCCGCCGACTATTTCCTGCAGGCGGCGTTGCTCCCGGGCGCTCCCGATGCGTCCGCGTCGAACGCGCGCTTCGCGGCCGCGGCCAATCTCGCCCGCGCGGGCTTCAGGCAGGACGCCAAGGCGCAATACCAGGCCGTTCTGAAAACCAGCAAGGACGCGGCCCAGCAGGAATCTGCCCGGCGCGCCCTGTCGCGGCTGTGAGCTCCCCCTATCAGGCCGTCATGGCCACGCCCTTCGGTGCGCTTGGCATCCGCTGCAACGAGCGCGCCGTGACCGGCATCGACTTCCTGCCTGCCGACACCCCGTTGCTTGCGCCCGTCAACAAGATCGCCGCGCAAGCATGTGCCGAACTGCAAAGCTATCTGGACGACCCCACTCATCGTTTTCACGTGCCGCTGGAATTGCAAGGCACGCCCTACCAGCGCAAGGTCTGGCAGGCGATTGCCGCCATCCCCGCCGCGCAGCCCGTCAGCTACGGCGAACTCGCCGGCCGCATCGGCTCCAGCCCGCGCGCGGTAGGCCAAGCCTGCGGCGCCAATCCCATTCCCATCGCCATCCCCTGCCACCGCGTGCTCGCCAAAGGCGGCCTCGGCGGATTCATGCACAGCCGCGGCAGCGGCCCGCTCGACATCAAGCAATGGCTGTTGCGGCATGAAGCCGGTGAATGAAGCACTGCTCGACGAATTCTGCGACGCCCTGTGGCTGGAAGACGGTCTGGCGCGCAACACGCTGGAGAGCTACCGGCGCGATTTGACGCAGTTCGCGGCGTGGCTGCAGGCCAAGCACGGCAAGGCGCTGCTGGAAACGGGGCACGTCGATTTGCTGGATTTCCTGGCGCATCAGGCACGCCCCGGCGGCGCCAAACCGCGCACCGCCAGGCGCGGGCTCTCCAGCCTCAAGCGCCTGTTCCAGTACGCGGTGCGCCAGGGCAAGATCGCCGCCGACCCGACCCTGAAGCTGGCAGCGATCAAGCTTCCCCGCTCCCTGCCCAAGAGCCTGTCCGAGAATGATGTGGAATCCCTGCTCGCCGCCCCCGACGCGGGCGTCCCGCTCGGCCTGCGCGACCGCGCCATGCTGGAAACGCTCTACGCCACGGGCTTGCGCGTCTCCGAGCTGGTCGGCCTCAAAGTCCAGATGGTGAGCCTGGACATGGGCGTGGTGCGCGTCATGGGCAAGGGCAGCAAGGAGCGCCTGGTGCCGCTCGGCGAAGAAGCCATGGAATGGATCAAGCGCTACGCCCAGGAAGCCCGCCCCGCACTGCTCAGCGGCCGCGCCGCAGACGCCCTGTTCGTCACGCAACGCGGTGTCGCCATGACGCGCCAGGCATTCTGGTATCTCGTCAAACGCTACGCCACCCACGCCGCCATCGCCAAACCCATCTCCCCCCACACCCTGCGCCACGCCTTCGCCACGCACCTCATCAACCACGGCGCCGACCTGCGCGTGGTGCAGATGCTGCTGGGCCATGCCGACATATCCACCACGCAGATCTACACCCATGTGGCGCGGGAACGGCTGAAGGCGCTGCATGCCGCGCATCATCCGCGGGGATGATTGCGATGTACGCTCGCGGTAATGACTTGTTACTTTCGAAAGAATTTGCCGATTGTCTCGCGCTGAACGCCTGCTCGATCTGATCCAGCTCTTGCGTCGCCATCGCTATCCCGTGAGCGGTGCGGCGCTGGCGGCTGAACTCGGCATCAGCCTGCGCACGCTCTACCGCGACATCGGCTCGTTGCAGGCGCAAGGTGCAAGGATCGATGGCGAGGCTGGGCTCGGGTACGTCTTGCGCCCCGGCTTCACCCTGCCACCCTTGATGTTCTCGGAAGACGAGATCGAAGCGCTGGTCCTCGGCGCGCGCTGGGTTGCCGGCCGGGCGGACACCCAGCTAGGGCATGCCGCGCGCAACGCGCTTGCCAAGATTGCCGCCGTGCTCCCCGCCGATCTTCGCGACGACCTCGACGCCGCAGCACTCCTCGTCGGCCCCGGCGAGCCCATCGCCAGCGGCGACGTGGAGCTTGCCGTCATTCGCCGGGCGATCCGCTCCGAACACAAGCTCGCAATAACCTATCGCGATCTCCAGGAAACCGAGACCCAGCGCACCATCTGGCCCTTCGCCCTGGCTTTCTTCGAGCGCGTGCGCGTCGTCGTCGCCTGGTGCGAGTTGCGCCAGACGTTCCGGCATTTCCGCGCGGACCGGATCGTTGCGCTGACGCCGTCCGAGACGCGCTACCCGCGCCGGCGCCAGGCATTGCTGAAGGAATGGCGGGAGATCGAAGGCATCCCCCCGCAGTTCACGTAGATACTGTTATCCCCGTCAACCCCCATGCAAAGCGGGATCGAACGGTTTCCCCGATTCAAGCAAGCCAGCCAGTAGGATGCGGTGAGCACCGCGAACCGCATCAATCGCGAACGATGCGGTTCATCCTAGAAAAAGCAGCTCACCACAGAGTCACAGAGGCACAGAGTTGAAAAACAAGGAAAAAATCCTGTGCACATCGTTCACCAGTTTGGTGACTGTAAGTTTTCCGGCAACCTATTGTTTTCTCAGTGCCTCTGTGACTCTGTGGTGAACGAACTGCGGTTTTTAGGTTCATTACATTCACCGCATCCTACGGACGTTCACTGCTGACAGAAATTGACAGTGGCCTCGCCTACGATAGGTTCTCCCACACAGGACACCACTCGGAGAATCGCCATGCCTGATCCCAATTTCGTCATCCTCTATGTAAACAGCCCGCTCGCCAGCGCCGCCTTCTATGCCGATTTGCTGGGCCGGCCGCCCGTCGAATCTGCGCCGACCTTCGCGATGTTCGTCATGGCATCTGGCGTCAAGCTCGGCCTGTGGGCGCGGCATACGGTGGAGCCTGCCGCTACTGCATCGGGCGGCGGCGAACTGGCTTTCATGGTCGCCGATGTCGCTGCCGTCCATGCCGCTCATGCCGATTGGAGCAAGCGCGGGCTAAGCATCGCCCAGGCGCCTACCGAGATGGATTTCGGCACCACCTTCGTCGCCCTCGATCCGGACGGTCATCGCCTCCGGGTCTATGCCCCAACAGCGCCATGAACCGGGACTGGATAGCCGTGGCTTCGGCCGAACATGTGCGGCGCGGCCGCGAGGCGGGCTTCATGCAGGTCTGCCATGGCAAAGCCGCACCGCTGCGCCGCGTAAGGCCAGGCGACCGCGTTGCCTACTACTCGCCGACGGTCGAGTTCCGGGGCAAGGACAAACTTCAAGCCTTCACAGCGATCGGGATTGTGAAGGTCGGAGAACCTTATCAGTTCGACATGGGCGATGGCTTCTGCCCGTTCCGCCGCGACGTGGCATGGCTCCAGGCGTACGAGACGCCGATCCTGCCGCTGCTCGACGCGCTGGAGTTTTTGGCTGGGGTGAGAAACTGGGGATACCCGCTACGCTTCGGGCTGTTCTCGATTAGCGATCACGATTTGCAAATGATCGCGGCGGCGATGGGGGCGCAGCTTCCAACTTGATCTGGCAGCCGGTGCCAGTGCGGTAGGGCGGAAAAGCGTAGCGCCTTCCGCCGTATGGGGTAGTATCCGTTTGCCTATCACCGTATGTTTCATACACCGCCGGGCTGGGTTGTGGCGATGATCTGGTGTTGACACGCTAGCATGCGGCGGAAGGCGCTACGCTTTTCCGCCCTACCGCGCTTTGGTCCAGCTTGCTAAAGAGTCTTTCATTTCTTTTTGCGCGGCTCGCCATACCGCCCACATAGCCGCGCCATGATATCCAAAACGAAGGCTTGGTCCTGTTTGGAGAGTGGCGCAAGCAAAGCCGCAAGTTTCTCCGCCACGCTGAAGGGCGGCGGCGCTTTCTCCTCCAATAATTGCGTCATTGTCGCCCCCAGCACCTCGGCCAAGCGCGCCAAGGTCGGGAGCGAGGGCAAGGTAACGCCGCGTTCAAAGCGGGAGATCGTTTCCGGTTCAACCTCAACCTGGAGCGCCACTTGATCCTGCGTCAATCCAAGGGCCTTCCGCCAGAGCATGATGTTTCGTCCGAGACGTTTTGCAACCTCGCCCCGCGCTTTCTCAACCATAATTGTTGCCCATAAAAAAGATCAAATATGGTTGAGCTTGTGGAGTTCTTTGAGAACGATGTAATATGTCTATTCTGTTAAACAACAGAGCATGTTGATACGAGGGGGCGAGGTATGGGCGGCATGTGATCCGCCGTGGCGTGTGAGATGTGCAACCAACAGGGGGAAAGCATGGCAGCAGATCAGAAAATTGTGGTGGTGCAGGGCGTGGGGAAAAGCACGATGGTGGCGGTTATCTTGTCACTCTTTTTTGGCCCGCTTGGCATGCTCTATTCCACCGTTTTGGGCGGCATCATCATGCTCATCATTTCAATTGTCGTCGGCCTGTTCACTCTAGGTTTCGGCCTCATTTTCACGTGGCCAATTTGCGTCATTTGGGCCGCGCTCGCAGCGGATCGGCAGAACAAGAAAGCGTTGGCTGGCTAAGAGGTGCGGGTATGAGAATCGAAATGTGGAGGTTGTTATGAAAAGGTGGCTCTTTGTAAGTGCATTACTTGTTCTCTTCGGCCTAGCTGGCTGTGCTGGCACCATGAACATGAAAGGGGAAAGCGCGGTTGCCACTGAAGTTTCTTCCCCTGCTGCCTTGACGGTGGTCGCGCAATCGGTTCAGAAATGCGATTCGACCATGCTCCTGGATTTCAGCGAGCAGGAAGCGTCAAATGCCAGTTCCGCGTTGAGCAAAGACCAGGCGGAGGTTAAGGCCATGATTAGGAAAATGGCGGCGGCTCAGAGGGGGTTCAAAAGCGCCCCCTCCATTGATCCAAAGCCTCTCGTTCGTGCGGCGTTGGAGTCGACGGGATGTTTTGTTCTTGTCGACAATGATGAACTTTTGAATGCTGCGAAGCATGCACAGGAGCTCAAGAATACTGGCTACGCGACCGCGGCAGCCCCGAAGAAGGATCCGCTTGCGCGGTACTCGGTGATTCCTGAGGTCAGTGTGACTCAGGAGGGATTGTCACAGCAAGAGATCATGAACCGGGCGGTTTCGGGTATGAACTGGGGGATGCTGAGTATCCTTACCACCGTCGGAGGTCCTGACACGACGGTAACCGATAAGGCCTCGGTGATCCTGACATTCGTCAACAACCAAACGCAGGAGAAAAAAGTGGTTCAAGGCTCTGCTTCGGTTGTCTCGAAGATCAACATGGGGGCAAAGGCCATGGCAGCTCATGGTGATCCCAGCAAGATGACCGACGTCGACAAAAAAGCACTCGTTCTGGAAGCCATTCAAGAGGCGGTAAGCAAGCTGGTCGCTCTGGTGAAGGATCCCAGCAAGGTTGATCGTCGCCCCATTGAACGACAGGTCGTCCAGGCGCCTTCAAAGGGGAAATAGCGTCAGTATCCCGCTTCCTTGTGGTGCCGAATTGCGAGCACAAACACCGCGTCCAGGTTCGGTTCATACCGATACAGGGCGATATAGCCGGAGTCACCAAACTCGATAACCAACTCGCGCAACTCGGGCATGTCTGGATCGGGACGGCCAATTTCCGGCTGTTTGGATAGAACCAGCAACTGTTGCTTAATGGCCGTCGCCGCACGCCGGGCTGCCAGCGGATTTTTTTCGGCGAGAAACTGGCGGCACCGCTCCAAGCCGCGCGCCGCACCTGGCGTGACGATTATTCGTGGCAAGGCGGAACCACCGTTTCCTGTTCCGTCCCCCAAGTGTCAAGCCAGTCACCGACCTCCTTGCCGGTCAGGTGCAAGCCTGTCTCCTGGCATTCCTGCCAGGCTGCGATAGCCTCTCGCTTAAAGGATTCACGCGCCTCTTCCCGTTCAAGGTATTGGCGAATGGCTTCTTTCATCAGGAAATGCGGCTTGCGGTGGCGAGCCTCCGCGAGCGCTTTGAGGCGATCGCGCTCACCAGGTTCCAGCTTCAAGGATACGGGGACAGTGGTTTGCATGGCGAGGTTCCAAAGTAATACTTTGGATTATGATAGCACTTGGCTTGGAACACCAACAACGCTTTTTGCGGCGCAGCGGCGCGTCGGGTCCGCTACGCTTGACCAGACCTACAAAAGAATCAAAGGGGTCAGCTTCAAATTACATTCAGCGCGGCCAGCCGGATGCGAGAAACATCCCCCTTTACGCGCCCCACAGCGTCGAAATCGGCACCGCCCACCGACGATCTCCCAGCGGCAGCGTTTCCGTGCCGTCATACAGTACGACACCGGCAACAAATTGTTCCCCGGCGAGCGATGCCAGTTTTTTCAGGCCGCGCAAATCGCTTTCGCCGACGCTGGCGGCTGCTTTGACTTCTACGCCGACGATCTGGCCTGAGGCATTCTCGATCACAAAATCCACTTCGACCTGATCCTTGTCGCGATAGTAGTACAGCCGGTAATCCTGCTCCGCCCAACTGGCCTGTTTGAGTAATTCCGCATAAACGAAGCTTTCCAGCACGCGGCCGAACAGGGCGCGATCACGGATGGTTGCGGCGTCCGTCAATTCGACCAGCGAGCTGAGCAGGCCGGAGTCGATGAACTGCACTTTTGGCGTTTTGACGATGCGGCTGAGACGGTTGCCATGCCAGGGATCGATACGCCGCAACAGGTACATTTGCTCGAACACCGCGAGGTATTTGGCTGCGGTTTTGTGGTCTAGCCCCACCTGACCGCCCAGTTGCGAGAAGTTGCAGAGCTGACCGGCCACCTGGGCCAGCACCCTGAGCAAGCGCGCAAGCTGATCAAGTTTTTCGATGCTGGCGATTTCCCTTATGTCGCGTTGAATCAGGGCGTCGATATATTGCTTTGCCCATGCCATGCGCCGGCGAGGCGTCTCGCGCGCTACCGCCTCCGGGTAGCCGCCGCGCAGGACCTTGTCCACCAGCGCGTCCCCGACCTCGGGGCGCGCAGTGGTGGGCGCATGTCCGGAAAAAATCGCGTCTATCCACTTTCCGGCACCGGACTGGATTTCGCAGCGCGCCAACGGTAGCAGCGCCAGGGATTCCATGCGCCCGGCCAGGGAATCGGCCACTGCGGGCAACGTCATCAGGTTGGCGGAACCGGTCAGCAGAAAGCGGCCGGGGCGGCGGTCTTCATCGATGGATTTCTTGATCGCAAGAATGAGCGAGGGTGCCCGCTGGATTTCATCGATGACCGCGCTATCGAGGCTGCGTATCAGACCGGCGGGGTCGTTCCGGGCCGCGAGCAGCGTGGTTTCGTCATCCAGGGTGATAAATCGCCGTGCCGCACCGGCAAACTGGCGAACCAGCGTGGTTTTCCCCGCCTGCCTCGGGCCGCTGACCAGCACAACCGGAGTGTCTGTCAGCGCAACGGCCACTCGCGGCTGGATGTATCGGGGAAACATGGCGGGGATGTCGGTCATGGTCTGGGCAATGGCGGTTGATCAGGGAATAATTATACGGCCAATTGGGATTTAATGAGCGGCCATTAGGGATTGTAGTGTGCGCATCATGGTGCCGGATCGCGGGCATAAGCGCCGTATCCAGGCTCGGCGCATAGTTTCCCATGGAAATGGGATCGACGTCTTACCCCCACGCCTTCCACAACAACGACGCCCCACTCCCCAGCAGCAGCCCACCGATGAGCTTGAGCATCTGCGCGTTGGAAATGCCCACATGCACCTTGTGGCCGAGGTAGAGGCCCGCCGCCATCACCGGCAGCGCGCCCAGCAGCGCGAGCCAGAGGCCCGGTTGCAGCAGCAGGCCGGTGGCGAGGAAGGTTGCGATGCGCAGGCCGCCGTCGAGCAGGAAGAGGCCGGAGAAGGTGGCGCGGATCTCGGATTTGTCGCGGATGCGGTGCGAGAAGTAGATCACGTAGGGTGGCCCGCCGGTGCCGAACAGGGCGCCCACCATGCCGCCGGTGAGGCCGGCCGGGGCGGCCCAGAGGCGCGAGATGGGCTTGTCGCCGTGCAGGTTGAGCAGGTTGCGCAGGCCGAACACCATGACGAAGATGCCCAAGCCGGTTAGCAGCGGCTCCCTGGGTAGCTCGATCAGCAGCGCTACGCCGAGTAGCACGCCGGCGATGCTGAAGGGCAGCACCGGCCTGATTTCGTCCCAGCGCGCGTGGCCGCGGGTGCGGCGCGAGAGGGCGAGCGAGGCGCTGAAGTCGAGCACCAGCACCAGCGGGACGACGAATTGCAGCGGCAGGAAATGCGCCAGCAGGGGCACCGCGATCAGTCCCGAGCCGAAGCCGGAGATGCCGCGGATGAAATAGGCCAGCAGGAGGATGGCGAAAGACGCGGCGAGCGTCTCCCAGTTCAAACCCTGTTGCCCCGTTCGATGGTGAGGCCGACCAGTTTGACGCCGCGGATCAGGCCGAGCTTGGCGACGCTGACCTTGACCCAGGGTGCGCCGAACTCGTTGATGACCAGGGCGGCCACCTGCTCGGCGAAGACTTCCAGCAGGGAATAGGGCTGGGGCGCGAGGGTTTCGCGGATGCGCGTGATCACGGCGCCGTAGTCTATGGTGTCCTCCACCTTGCCAGTCTGGCCGGCGCGCGAGTGGGGCAGGCCGATGTCCAAGTCGAGTTGGATGGTTTGGGGCAGTTGCTGTTCCCACTGGTAGATGCCGATCAAGACTTGTAGCTTGATCTCGCGCAGGAAAATGATGTCCATGGGAAATAGTGACCTAATGCCGTAAAATTGGCGCTCGCGCGCAGGAAGAGGCGCCCATTTTAAGATATTTACCAATGCCCACGATAGTTTTTGCCCTTGTCGCCTACCTGATCGGTTCCCTTTCCTTTGCGGTCATCACCAGTAAGCTGTTCGGGCTGCCCGATCCGCGCACTTTCGGCTCCAAGAATCCGGGTGCTACCAACGTGCTGCGCACCGGCAAGAAAGCCGCGGCCGCCCTCACCCTGCTGGGCGATTCCGCCAAGGGTTGGCTGGCGGTTTTTTTGGCGCAGCGTTTCGCGGCGGACTACGGCCTGGGAGATGTGGCCATCGCGGGTGTGGCGATTGCGGTGTTTCTCGGCCACATTTATCCGGTGTTTTTCGGTTTTCAGGGAGGCAAGGGCGTGGCTACGGCGCTGGGCATCCTGTTGGCGCTGGACTTGTGGCTGGGGCTGGGAGTCCTTGCGACCTGGATTGGCGCTGCCGCCGTGTGGCGCATTTCGTCGCTGTCCGCCCTTCTGGCGGCCGTGGCTGCGCCGCTGTATGCCTGGATGCTGCTGGGGCCCGGCGTGACGAGCGCGGCGGTGCTGCTGCTCGCGGTGTTGTTGCTGTGGCGCCACAAGAGCAACCTGCAAAACCTGCTGGCAGGGCGCGAAGGCCGGATCGGCCAGAATGCTCCACCCGAGTAGGCGGCCGCGATGAATCCGGGGGCATTCCTGCACAACGCCTACGCCAGGCTCTCGGAGTCTCTCGGCAGGCGCTGGAAGAACCGCTTCTACCTTTACCTGGCCGCGCTCTTCACAGTGTTCGCGCTGCTCGACGCGACGGTTTTCCACTTCACCGCGGAGATGCGCCAGGTTACCTTCGACGCCATGGTGCGTTACCGCATTGTGGTGCCCAAGCCGGACCCGGACATCGTCATCGTCGACATCGACGAGAAGAGCCTGGCGGCCATGGCCAATGAGTACGGCCGCTGGCCTTGGCCGCGTCAGGTGTTGGGCGAATTCCTGGAGCACCTGGAACAGCAGCAGCCGCGCGCTGTGGTGTTCGACATCTTGTTCAGCGACGCCGACGTGTACAACCCGGACAGCGACGCCTACTTCGACGCCGCGGTCGCCGCCACCAGCAACACCTTCTTCCCCATGCTGCGCCTGGACCCGGCCAGCGACGCCCTGAGCCGGGTGAAGCCGGGTGCGATCCCCGGCGTTACGCCCATCCCCGGCGCGGCCCGGCAGGATGCCACGGTGGCCGTGGTGCTGCCGCATTTCGCGGCGGCGCTGGCCGGCGGGCGGCTGGGCTTGCACAACATCTATCCCGACGCCGACGGCGTTGCGCGCCAATATCTGGTCTACCGCGAGGACTATGGCTGGCGGATACCGTCCCTGCCGGCGCGGGTGGCGCGCGAACTGGATTACCCCGAGCCCGGCGTGCAGCGCATGCTGCTCAACTGGCGCGGCAAGCCGTTTACCTACCGCTACGCCAGCTTCAGCGACGTGTTCGCCGACATGGCGAGCAAGGCCAAGCGCCGCCCGCAGGACGAGTTCAAGGGCAAGATCGTCCTCATCGGCTCGACCGCCCCCAGCCTGTTCGACATCAAGCCAACGCCGGTGAGCCGGCTGCACCCCGGCGTGGAGGTAATGGCCACCGCTATCGACAATCTCAAGCACGGCGACTATCTGCGCTTCCCCGAAGCGCGCATCGCCTACCTGCTGCTGACGCTGTCCATCGTCTGGGCCACGGCGTGGGGTTTTTACCGCGATGTCGGGCGCGCCAGGATCGACCGCCTGTTCGGCGCGTCGCAATTCATCCTGCTCGCCGTCTCCTACGCCAGCATTAATTTCACCAGCACCTACATTAACCTTACCGGTCCCGTGACCGTGGGCCTGGCCTTCTTCACCATCGCCCGCGTTTACTCCACGGCCACGGGCAAGGCGCTGGAAACCAGCATGGTGCGCGCGTCCCTGGAGAGCGGCGGCGAACTGCGGGCGTTTCTGCTGCTGGTGCGCGTCACTGCGTCCGGTGCGGTGGGCGAGGGCATGCTGGCGAAAATCCGCCACGGACTCGCCCGCGCAGGAAGCGAGCGCAAAAGCGTGGACATGCTTAAAGGCCACCAGAAGGGCATCTGGGGCCTGTTCGAGCATACCGTGGCGGTTTCCTGGGTGATTCCGGCCGAGGACGAGGAAGGTGCTGCGCGCATGGCTCGCGACGTCGAGGCGGTCACGGCGGCGCTACCGGCGCTGTTGCGCAAGGCGGGCGCCGATGCGGATAATGGGGCTGCGTGGTTGGTCCACGAAGGCGTGATTTCCGGCGGCGCCGAGGCAGCGGCCGGCTGGCGCGCGCTGTTCGCGCAGGCACTGCTGCGCTGGGACGAGGCGGCAACACAGCAAGGAGAAGAGGCATGAACTGGATAGCGAAAATGGCCGCAGTTGCGCTGGCGTTGCTGGCGGCGGGTGCGGCCCTTGCCACGGAAACGGGCACGGCGCTCAAAGCCGATCAGCTCAAGGCGGAGCCGTTCCGCGACGCCAAGACGGTTGCCAATCTGAGCGCCGGCGACAAGGTGGAAATCCTCAAGCGGGACGGCGGCTGGCTGCAGGTGAAAAGCGCCAAGGGCAGCGGCTGGGTCAGGATGCTCAGCATCCGCCGCGGCGAAGCGCGCAAAGGGACCGGCGATGCCGCCGGCCTGCTGGGCCTGGCCTCGGGCCGCGCCGGCACTGGGAACGTGGTCGCTACCACGGGCATCCGCGGCCTCAGCGAAGAAGATCTGAAGGCCGCCAGGTTCGATGCGGCGCAGCTCACGCTCGCGGAATCCTACGCCACCGGCCGCGCCGAGGCGAAGAAGTTTGCTGCCCGCGGCAAGCTCGTCGCGCGCCAGGTGGACTACCTGCCCGCGCCCGCAACAGCGCAAGGAGAGTGAACATGGCGAACTGGATGAGACACGTGCTGGTCGTCGCCGGTTTGGTGCTAAGCCTGGGTGCGGCCCATGCCTTCGACCTGGGCGATGTGCTAAAGAAAGCCATTGAACAGGGAACGCAGCAGCCGGGGGATAAACAGGGCAGCCCGCTGGGCGGTTTCTCGCAGCAGGAGGAAACCGCCATCGGCCGCCAGATCGCCGGCAACCTGCTGGGCGCCTCGCCCCTGGTCAAGGACAAGCAACTGCAGAAATACGTCAACAACGTCGGGCGCTGGGTGGCTTCCCAAAGCGAGCGCCCCGACCTGGAGTGGCATTTCGGTGTGATCGAGTCCAACGATGTCAACGCCTTCGCCGCCCCCGGCGGCTACATCTTCGTCACGCGCGGCCTGTACCGGTTGCTGGGCAACGAGGCGGACCTGGCCGGCGTGCTCGGCCACGAAATCGGCCACGTGGTCGAAAAGCACCACCTCAAGATATTGCAGCAAAGCCGGTTGCTGGACCTGGGCGCCAAGCTGCTCGCCAAGGAAAGCGGCGAGAGCGACAAGATCAAGAACCTCATCGGCAGCGGCGCCGAGATCGTCGCCCGCTCGCTCGACAAGAACGCCGAATTCGAAGCCGACCGCATCGCCGTGGTGCTCGCCACCCGCGCCGGCTACGACGCCTACGGCCTGCCCGAGGTGTTGCAGCAGATCGGCCATTTTGCCAAGGACGACGGCAGCGTGGCCTTGCTGTTCAAGACCCATCCGCATCCCGAGGAGCGGCTGGACAGGCTGGGGGCGGCCATGGACGACCGTTTCGACAAGATCAAGGGGCAGGAGCTGGCGGCGCGCTTTTACAGAATCAAGTAGCAGCGAATCCCGGCCGCGGTCGACTAACGCATGTCGCCCCGGTACACTAACAACCCTACATCAACTCTACATTTCGGAAAGTTATGGCTGCGGAAACGAACATGGATTATCTGGTGATTACGGCCTCTGGCGAGGACAAGGTGGGTCTGGTCGAGAAATTTTCGAGCAAGATCGCCGAGACCGGATGCAATATCGAAGAGAGCCGCATGGCGGTGCTGGGCGGGCAGTTCGCCATCATCATGCTGGTTTCCGGGGCTTGGAACACCTTGTCCAAGCTGGAAGGGCAGCTTGCTGCCGCGGGCGAGCAACTCGGGCTCACCATCGTCCACAAACGCACCAAGGAGCGGGAGCGTCCGCGCCCCATGGTCCCCTACCTGATCGAGGTGGTCGCGCTGGACCATCCGGGCATAGTGCACAGCCTGGCGCGGTTTTTCTCCGCGCGCGGCATCAACATCGAGGAGTTGCAGACCGACACCTACCCCGCGCCGCACACCGGCACGCCGATGTTTTCCGTGCACCTGACGGTGGGCATCCCGGCCGAGACCCACATCCCCACCCTGCGCGCCGATTTTCTCGATCATTGCGACGACTTGAACCTGGACGCGACGTTCGAGCCGGCTCGGGCATGACTCTGCAAGCAGCCAGGGAAATCGCCATCCTCGGCGGCGGCTGCTTCTGGTGCCTGGAAGCGGTGTTCGCAGAGCTGGCCGGAGTGGAAAAGGTGGAGTCCGGCTACACCGGCGGGCATGTGGCGAACCCCAGCTACGAGGCGGTGTGCAACGGCACCACCGGCCACGCCGAGGTGGTGCGGGTGACGTTCGATCCGGCGCTGATTTCGTACCGGGAAATCCTCGAAGTGTTTTTCGCCATCCACGACCCGACCACGCTGAACCGCCAGGGCAACGACCGCGGCACGCAATACCGTTCGGCCATCTTCACGTCATCGCAGCAGCAGCAAACGACCGCCGAGCGGACGATCGCCGAGCTCGATAGTGCCAAGGTATGGGACGTACCCATCGTTACCGAAGTCGCTCCCGCAGGCGTGTTTTACCGTGCCGAGGACTATCACCAGGAGTACTATGGCAACAACCCCCAACAGCCCTACTGCCGCGCGGTGGTCGCGCCGAAGGTGGCGAAGGCGCGCGAAAAATTCGCGGCAAAGCTGAAGAAATAGCAATCCAACGGACACATCATGAAAACTTTACCGGAACAAGACTTCGCCCTTTTTGACAAGGTTGCCGAGGAAGTGGTCAAGCAGGGCAATCGTTTCGTCGACGACAACCCGGAAGCGGATCCATGGGACATCGCCTCCGCCGTGCTCGCCGGCGCCGTGCACTTCTGGCTGTATTCGCGCCAGCCGTGCGGCGATCCCACCTGCGAGTCCTGCGAGGAAGTAAGCACCGCCGAACAGCGCATGCGGCTGTTGATCGAGGAAGTGAAGCAGTCGGCGGAGGAAAGCGATTACTACCACAGCCCGCACGACAGCAACGTGGGCAGGGCCTAGCCTCGTTTCGCTTCCCCCGGATTCAAGATGAAAGGCATTCAGATCGAGGAAACGGCGGCAGTCGGGGAACGCTACGCGCTGATCTACGCGCCCCGGACGAAACGCGGCCGTTTCCCGGAAAACTGTGTGGAGATCGTCGCCTCCGAGGACGCAGCCCGGCAGCGCGCCGATCCCGGCAAGAATATCCATCCAGCCAAGGTGGTCGGCCCCTCGCGCTCTTCGGAGGGGTTCCGCGTGTTCTACCTGGTCAACTGGCTGACCTGACCGGCCTTTGCGGGAGCAACCCATGCATACGCACAACGCGGCATCCATCCGAGAACTCGCAAACCGTGTCTTCGCCGACCCGGCGCAAGCCCAGGAATGGCTGAGCCGGCCCAGCGTCCAGCTCGGTGGGCGCACGCCGCTGGAAATGCTCGACAGCGAGGCCGGGGTGCGGCGGGTGGAAGAGTTGCTGGCCCAGATCGACGACGACGGGCGGCTGGGGATAGGTTAGTGTAACGCTTCCGAATTGTCGGGCCTTATTCGCTGGGCCTCGTAGGTCGGGCTTTAGCCCGACATGTCGGTCTGAAGACCGACCTACAACACCCGATGCCACGCGGCGATAAGTTTCAAACAGAATGAAGCACCACACTAGCAGCCCGTTAATCCCACAACCACGCCGCACCCCGAACGCCGCTTGAATCTCCATGCCTGTTCGGGAGCAGTTGCGTATCCACCCGGTCGGAGAACACCCAACGTCCCCACAGCCTCGGGACATTCTCATAGAGCCGCGCAATGTTGGACATGCCGCCGCCGAGCACGATTGCGTCCGGGTCGAGGATGTTGATGACGTGGGCAAGCGAGCGCGCCAAGCGGGCTTCGTACTGCTGCAGCGTGAGTTCGCAGGCGCTGTTGCCCTCGGCTGCTCGCGCGGCGATGGCTTGCGCATCCAGGCTCTCCCCGGTTAGCCGCCGGTGCAGTTGGGCCATGCCCGGCCCCGACAAAAAGGTCTCGATGCAGCCCTGCTTGCCGCAGTAGCAATCGGGGCCGGGAAGTTCCGCGGCATTCGGCCACGGCAGGGGGTTGTGCCCCCACTCGCCGGCGATGGCGTTGGCGCCGGCGAGCATCCGCCCGTGGACCACGATGCCGCCGCCCACGCCGGTGCCGACGATGACGCCGAACACCACCTCGGCACCCGCCGCCGCTCCGTCCGTGGCTTCGGACAGGGCGAAGCAGTTGGCATCGTTGGCGATGCGCACCGGCCGTGCCAGCAATGCCTCCAGGTCGCGCTGAATCGGCTGGCCGTTGAGCGCTACCGAATTGGAATTCTTGAGTAGCCCGCTGGCGCGGGAAATGGCGCCGGGCGTGCCGATGCCGAGCGAGCCCTGCTGCCCAAGCTCGGCCTCGGCCGCGCGCACCAGTTGCGCGATCTGCGCCAGCGTGGCCCGATAGTCGCCCTGCGGTGTAGGGACGCGGCGGCGCAGCAGTTCGCTGCCGGAATCGTCCAGCGCAACCAGTTCGATTTTGGTGCCGCCAAGGTCGATGCCCAGTCTCACCGCTTTGTCCCCCGGAAAGTAGTCGCACATGCCGCCATGCTACCGAAGCGCCGGATTGGCGGCTATCATTAGAACAAGATAGTCTCCGTTGCGAACGGGAAGGCGATATGGTGTGGTTTAAAAAGGAGATGGACTACGCGCGGGAGAGCCTGGAAGAGGCCTCCGAGTCGGCCATCGAGCGCGCCGGCGAGAAGCTTGGCGGCGTGGTGCGCGACGGCATCGCTGGGGCCAGTGGCGAGTTGCGCGACGTGGTCGTGCATGCAAGCCAGGAAGTGGACGCCAAGCTCGACAAGATTTCCGCGGAACTGCACAACCAGCGTAGCTTTACCAAAACAGACATCAAGGAGATGGTGGATTACGCCGCGGAAAAGCTGGGCGCCACCGTCGACGACCGCGTGCACGTCATGAAGACGGAAATCGCCGCGCTGATGGAAGAAAAGGTCGAGTATCTCAAGTCCGAGGTGGACTCCTTCTTCATGCGGCGGCAGCAGGACCTGGCGCGGGAGCGCAGGCGGCTGATGGTCAACATCCTGATTGCCGTGGGTGCTTCTGTCCTGATGGCGGTGGTGTCGTTGATGTACCACCGCATGGGGCAATACCAGTTCGACCCATACACGGTGTTCCGCATCGTGTTCGGATCATTGGTCGGTGGCTGGGGCGCGTATCTGCTGTTCAGCTTCTTCCGCAGATACCGGCGCATGTCGGAGCATGAAAAGGACGTGTTCTACGTCAGCATGCGCTATTGGGGCGTGCTGCACCCCGAGAGCGTGTTTGGCCAGGTGGTTCTGTTGTTGCTGCTGCTTGTGCTGGGTGCAATTTTGCTGTTCCCCGAAGAAGTCGCGCGATTGTCGGGTAGCGAGATGCTGGTAAGGTGGGCGGCCCAACTGCGTGGTCTCAAGTGAGTTGCGCGGCTCAGATCGGCGCTTGCAGTGTTCCCAGATCCCAGCGCGCCTTCACCGTAAAGCTCCTGTCCCGCGGTGCGGCATGTTTCAGGCGCATCGCCCCGGCGTAGGCGATCATCGCGCCGTTGTCGGTGCAGAATTCCAGCTTCGGGTAGAACACGCTGATGCCGCGTTTGGCTGCGCCGCGGTCGAGCGCCTCGCGCAGTTGGCGGTTGGCGCCCACTCCGCCCGCCACCACCAGTTGGTCGAGGCCGGTCCGGTCTATGGCCGTCAGAGCTTTGGTCACCAGCACTTCCGCGATGGCTTCCTGGAAGGCGAGGGCAATGTCGGCTCGGGTCTGGTCATCCAGGGCTTGTTTGTGCACCATGGTCAGCACAGCAGTCTTGAGTCCGCTGAAACTGAAGTTCAAATCGCCGCTGTGCAGCATCGGGCGCGGCAGCTTGAAGCGTCCCGGCGTGCCTTTTTGCGCCAGCGCGGATACCGCGGGTCCGCCGGGATAGCCCAGCCCCAGCAGTTGTGCAGTTTTGTCGAAAGCCTCTCCGGCGGCGTCGTCCACGGTCTCGCCCAGCAGTTCGTAGCGGCCGACGCCGCTCACTTGCATCAACTGGGTGTGCCCCCCGGAAACCAGCAGGGCTACGAAAGGGAACACGGGCGGCGCGTCGGAAATGAGCGGCGAAAGCAGATGTCCTTCGAGGTGGTGCACCCCGAGCGCGGGAACGTCCAGCGCAAAGGCGAGCGCGTTGGCAACGCTGGCGCCAACCAGCAATGCGCCGGCCAACCCCGGCCCCTGTGTGTAGGCGATGGCCTCGATATCGTCGAGGCGACAGCCGGCCTGTTGCAGAATCTGCCGGGTCAGCGGGAGGATGCGGCGGATGTGGTCGCGCGAGGCGAGTTCCGGCACCACGCCGCCGTACTCGCCGTGCATGGCCACCTGCGAATGCAGGGCATGGGCCAGCAGGCCGCGTTCGGTGTGGTACAGAGCGACGCCGGTTTCATCGCAGGAGGTTTCGATGCCCAGGACCAGCATGGTTCGTTTTCGGCAAAAGCCGCCATGATAGCCGGTTTGCCGGGGGCGGTAAATTTGACGGGCTGTTGCGCTATGAAAAGTCGTGGCGGCTTGGTATAATGCGCGTTTTTTCCGGTTTAGAGGACTTTACCACCCATGGCCAACATCCGCGTCAAGGAAAACGAGCCGTTTGAAGTCGCCATGCGGCGATTCAAGCGCACCATCGAGAAAACCGGTCTGCTGACCGAGTTGCGTGCGCGCGAGTTTTACGAAAAACCCACTGCCGAGCGCAAGCGTAAGCTGGCCGCCGCGGTCAAGCGTCATTACAAGCGTCTGCGCAACCAAACGTTGCCGCCCAAGCTGTACTGAAATCCTACGCGCAGTTCCGCCCGGAATTGCGCGTCGTCCTGCAAGGTTGCTCCGGCCTCACTCATGAACCTCAAGCAACGCGTCACCGAAGACATGAAAGCCGCCATGCGGGCTAAGGATGCGCCGCGTCTGTCGGCGATCCGGTTGCTGCTGGCCGCGATCAAGCAGCGCGAGGTCGACGAGCGCATCGAGCTTTCCGACACCGACGTGATCGGCGTGATCGAGAAAATGCTGAAGCAGCGCCGCGATTCCATCACGGCCTACGAGGCAGCGCAGCGGCAGGATCTCGCCGATGCGGAAAAATTCGAGATGTCGGTGCTCGAAGCCTATATGCCCCAGCCGCTCAGCGATGCCGAGGTGCTTGCGGCCGTTGAGCTGGCGATCGGCTCCAGCGGTGCCAGCGGCATCAAGGACATGGGCAAGGTGATTGCCGCGCTCAGACCGCAGCTCGCCGGGCGTGCGGACATGGGCAAAGTGTCCGCGCTGGTCAAGTCCAAGCTGGGCGGCTGACGACCTTCTTCGCAGCGCCGTTCCCGCTACGCAGGTTTCCCCGCAGTCCATCGTTTCAACGCCGAGAGGTCAGTCCAAAAGCATGATCCCAAGGGACTTTATCCAGGAGCTGCTGAACCGTCTGGATATCGTCGACGTTGTCGAGCGCTACCTGACCCTGAAAAAAGCCGGCGCCAACTACGCTGCCTGCTGCCCCTTCCACAACGAAAAAACGCCTTCCTTCACGGTAAGCCCGGCCAAGCAGTTCTACCACTGTTTCGGTTGCGGCGCCCACGGCACGGCCATCAGTTTTGTCATGGAATACGGCGGCTTGAGCTTCGTGGACGCGGTCAAGGAGCTTGCTCAGATCGCCGGCATGAAAATGCCCGAGGAACAATTCGTAGCCCCCGTACAGGCAGGCGGGGTCGCCGTCGAAGATTTACGCGAAATCATGCAGTGCGCGACGCAGTTTTACCGCAACGAACTCAAACGCTCCGAAACCGCCATCGCCTACCTGAAAGGGCGCGGCCTGTCCGGCGAAATTGCCGCACGGTTCGGCATCGGCTACGCGCCGCCCGGATGGCAGAACCTGGCGGCGGCTTTTCCCGACTACCAGGCCAAGGGGCTGGTGGACGCGGGGCTGGTGATCGAGGGCGAGGGCGGCAAGCGCTACGACCGCTTTCGCGACCGCATCATGTTCCCCATCGTGAACCAGCGCGGCTTCGTCATTGGCTTCGGCGGGCGGGTGCTGGGCCAGGGCGAGCCCAAATATCTGAATTCGCCGGAAACTTCCCTGTTCGAAAAGGGTCAAGAGCTTTACGGAATGTTTCAGGCGCGCAAGGCATTGCGCGAGGCTGGCAAGGTGTTGGTGGTGGAAGGTTACATGGATGTGGTGGCGCTGGCGCAGCACGGGGTCGAGTATGCCGTGGCGACGCTGGGCACGGCGACCACGCCGGTGCATGTGCAGAAGCTGTTGCGCCAAAGCGACCACGTGATTTTCTGCTTCGACGGCGACGAGGCCGGCCGGCGCGCCGCGTGGCGCGCGCTGGAAAACAGCCTGAGCCTGGCCGTGGATGGCAAGAGCCTTGCCTTCCTGTTCCTGCCGCAGGGCGAGGATCCCGATAGTTACATCAGGCAGTCGGGCAGGGAGGGCTTCGAGGCGTTGCTGCAACAGGCGTTGCCCCTGTCGCAGTTCCTGCTGCGCGAGCTGACGGCGCGCGTGGATATGCAGACCCAGGAGGGGCGCTCCACATTCCTGCAAAACGCCAAGCCGCTGCTGCTGCAAATCGCGGCTCCGGCTCTGAGCCTGTTGTTGCGCAAGCGCATTGCCGAACTGGCGGGCGTGAGCCAGGCAGAGCTGGAAGAGCTCTACCAGATCAAGCGTGTTGCCGCCAGACGCAGCGCTCCGCCACGATTGCCGCGTAAGTCAGCGCTTTCTCCGGTGCGCAAACTGCTGCTGTGCGTACTGTCCCAGCCGGCATTGGCGGCGGATGTGGAGCGCGCCTTGCTGGAGGGGCGGGATGACGAGGAAGAAACGCTGCTGGCGCTGCTTGAATTCACCGCATCCAACCCTCAAATTACTCATGCGGCCCCGATCCTGGAACACTTTCGCGGCAGTCCCCGTGAGGCCATGTTGCAGCAGGCGGTCGGCGAGATTTTTCACCTGGGTGAGGCTTTCGACGTTCCCGGCGAGTTTGAAGGAGCGCTGGCGCAATTGCGCGACGCGGCGCGCAACAAGAAAATCGACGAGCTGCGCAACAAAAGCCCGGGCGAAATGAGCAGTGAAGAGAAACGGCAGTTGTTGGAAGCGGTGCGCAGCAAAAAGATCGATGTGCTGCGCATCCGGAGTCAGAACGAATCGGGCGGCGAAGAGCAGCCCTAACCGTGCAGGGTCGGAAAGTCAAGAAACTGGAACCTGCTTAGTGTATAATCTGAAACTTTTTTTGACGCAGAAATTTTATAGAGCAGGTACTAGGAATGGCGACGGATCACGAAAAGTCTGAAGTGCGGTCGAACGATGCAGAGGCGCGCCGGCTCAGGTTGAAGAACCTGATTGTGCTCGGCAAGGAAAGGGGCTTCCTCACCTACGCCGAAATCAACGACCACTTGCCGGACGACATGCTGGATGCCGAGCAGATCGAGGGCATCATCAGCATGATCAACGACATGGGCATCGCCGTCTACGACGAGGCGCCCGATGCCGAAGCCCTGCTCATGGCCGAAAGCACGCCCACCGTGGCGGACGAGGATGTCGTGGAAGAAGCCGAAGCGGCGCTTTCCACCGTGGATTCCGAATTCGGCCGCACCACCGATCCGGTGCGCATGTACATGCGCGAAATGGGCTCGGTCGAGCTGCTCACCCGCGAGGGCGAGATCGAAATCGCCAAGCGCATCGAAGACGGCCAGAAGCACATGATTCAGGCCATTTCCGCCTGCCCCACCACCATCGCCGAGATTCTCGCCCTGGCGGACCGGATCGAGAAGGACGACTTGCGCGTCGACGAACTGGTCGACGGCCTGATGAATGCCGACGGTGCCGAAGAAACTGAACAGCTTGCCGCAGCCGAGGAGGCTGAAGAAGCCGAACTGGGCGACGAGGAAGAAGACGAAGACGCCGGTGCCGCGATCGCCGCTGCCAACCTGGCCCAGCTCAAAGCCGATGCGCTCGAGCGTTTTGCCGTCATCCGCGGTGCGTTCAACAAGATGCAGCAGGTGCTGGCGAAGAAGGGTTCCAAGGCAAAGCCGTACAAGGAATTGCAGGAGCAGATTTCCAATGAGCTGATGGCGATCCGTTTTTCCGCCAAGCAGGTGGAGAAACTGTGCGACAGCCTGCGCAATCTGGTGGACACCGTGCGCGGCCACGAGCGCCACATCATGGAGCTGTGCGTCACCAAGGCCGGCATGCCGCGCCAGCACTTCATCAAGAACTTCCCCGGCAACGAGGAGAACCTTGAGTGGGTGGTGGAGCAGGTTGCCACCAAGAAGGCCTACAGCGAGGCGCTGGCGCGCTACCAGTACGCCATCGTCGAGCAGCAGGAACGTCTGCTTGAGATGCAGGCGCGCGTGGGCATCCCCATCAAGGACCTGAAGGAAATCAACCGCCAGATGTCCACCGGCGAAGCCAAGGCACGCCGTGCCAAGCGCGAGATGATCGAGGCCAACCTGCGCCTGGTGATCTCGATCGCCAAAAAATACACCAACCGCGGCTTGCAGTTCCTCGACCTGATCCAGGAAGGCAACATCGGCCTGATGAAAGCCGTGGACAAGTTCGAATACCGGCGCGGATACAAGTTCTCCACCTATGCCACGTGGTGGATACGCCAGGCGATCACGCGCTCCATCGCGGACCAGGCCAGGACCATCCGCATCCCGGTGCACATGATAGAGACCATCAACAAGATGAACCGCATCTCGCGCCAGATACTGCAGGAGACCGGGCAGGAACCCGATCCCGCCCTGCTGGCGGAGAAAATGGAAATGCCGGAAGACAAGATCCGCAAGATCCTCAAGATTTCCAAGGAGCCGATCTCCATGGAAACGCCCATTGGCGACGACGAGGACTCGCACCTTGGCGACTTCATCGAAGATCAGGCCACCATGGCGCCGGTCGAAGCCGCCGTCTACGGCAGCCTGCAGGGTGCGACCAAGGACGTTCTGGACACCCTCACCCCGCGCGAGGCCAAGGTTCTGCGCATGCGTTTCGGCATCGAAATGAACACCGACCACACGCTGGAAGAAGTCGGCAAGCAGTTCGACGTCACCCGCGAGCGCATCCGCCAGATCGAAGCCAAGGCGCTCAGAAAACTGCGCCACCCTTCGCGCTCCGAACGTCTCAAGAGCTTTCTTGACACGGAAAGGTAAGTGCCGTTCTAATAGCCGGCCGGCCCTGCGCCGGCCGGTTTTGTTTCAACGGGCCCGTAGCTCAGTTGGTTAGAGCAGAGGACTCATAATCCTTTGGTCCTCGGTTCAAGTCCGAGCGGGCCCACCAGTACTCAAGCGGCTCTCCAGACGGTGGGCCGTTTTTCTTTGGCGCCTCATGGGACACCGCCGGGGAACACTTACCCGCCCCTCCGCACGCTGGAGAAGCCCCATTCACGGCTGTGTGCCGTTCAGGAAACTGCGCACCTTTGCGAGCAAAACCTCCTTCTTGAAAGGCTTGACGGCGAAATTCGATGCGCCGGCTTTCAGGCTTTCCACGACCACAGCCTTCTCGCTGTGACCAGTGATCATAACGACGGGGATATTCGCGAACTGTTCAACGGACTTGAGGCGGCGGGTGGTTTCGACGCCATCGATGTCCGGCAAGGCGACATCCATGAGAATCAGGTCCGGTCGATGCGTGTATAGGGTGGCGAGCGCTTCCGTGCCCGTAGTGGTGAACATCAGATCGATGTTCATTTCCGCTAGCATCTGTTTCAGTATCTTGTGCTGGAGTTCGTCGTCCTCCACCACGAGGACAAGGGGCCGGATATGCTCGGCCGGAGGCTGCAAAACGCGTGCCGGTTCCGGTTCGGGTTGAGGAACCGGCTTGCCCTTGCGTGCGCTGCTCCCCCGCCGCACGGGTTGCGCCGCGGCAGCGCCGGTATGGGAGCGTTTCCCGGTTTTTCCCGCACTCAGGCGGTCGATCTCGCGCTGCCCTCGTATGCCTGCGCGGTACTTGGTGTCCGACAAATTGCGACGGCCTCCACCCGACAGTTTGCGGGGAAAGCGATCCGGTGCCGCACCGATGCGCCGTTCCGTCGGACGCAAGGGCAGGCTGGTGGCTTCCACGCGCCGAGGGCCATTCGCGGCGTACCGCACCAGTAGCGATTCCAGGTCTCCCAGACGTTGTGCCGGAGTCGCTATTTCACTTTCGCCGGGCATGGCGGCGCTGGCTATCTGGCGCAGTCCGCGATGCACCGCCATCGGCAAGTGCGTTGCTTCGTCGGTCATGGGCCAGAACAGGATGTAGTCGTCGAAATGTTTCGTCTTGCATAGTTCGTAGACCTGCCGCAACTCATCCTTGTTGCACAGAACCAGCGTTCGGTGCGGCACGGCGTGGAACATGGCGCTGAGGCGGGAGAGTTCGAGATAGTAGCGCTCGGCTTTTTCCGGATTTTTGAAGGCCAGGATCAGCACATCGGGCCGGTGCTTTTCGAAATCCTCAACGGCTCGTTCGGGGTTGGTGGATGCGACGATGTTCTCGAATTTATCCTGCAACAGCCTTCGAATCAGGTCCGCGTCGGAAACCTCATCTGTTGCCACCAGGATTCTTTGGCCGCTGTTCATGTTTCGTGCATCGCGAGTTTGCTGTAGTGCGCTTCCCATTGGGCTATCCAGCCGGCCAGGTCTGCCGCCGGCATGGGCTTGGCGATGAAGTAGCCTTGCGCCATGTCGCAGCCGGCTGCGCGCAGGAAGTCCCAGTCTTCTTGATCTTCCACGCCCTCGGCTACGGTCTTCATGCCAAGTTGTCGCGCCATGCCGAGACTCGCCTCGAAGATGGCTCGAAGCGATGCGTCACGGCAGGCGCCGTGGACGAATCCTCGATCCACCTTGAGTTCGTCGAAGGGAATGTCGCGCAACTGGGCGAGCGACGAGTGGCCGGTGCCGAAATCGTCGATGGACAGGCCGATGTGCTTGAGGCGTAGCCGGGTGAGAATATCGAGTGCCGCCAGAGGGTCTTTCATCAGCCGGCTTTCCGTTACCTCCAGCACCAAACTCGTCGGAGAAACGCCCGCCTTGGCCGCCGCGCGCGCGACGAAATCGGGGAATTCCAGTGAACCGAGATTGTCCATCGAGACATTCACCGCCACGCGCAGATGCAATCCTGCGTCCTGCCAAATGCGCGCTTGGTGCAAGGCGTTTGTCAGAACCACACGGGTCAGATCGTCAATGAGGCCGTGCTCCTCCGCGGTGGCAATGAACTGATCCGGGAACACCAGTTTATCTTCGGGATGGCGCCAGCGCACCAGCGTTTCCACCCCGGTGACTGCGCCGGATGCGATATCCACCTTGGGCTGGTAGTAGTTGACCAGTTCCCCATCCGCGATGGCTCGCCGCAACTCTTCCGGCGCATAGGTCTTGTGGGCGGCATGAAGTCTCGCGCTGGTACGTAATGGATGATTTTTCAATACCTGCTGCAACTGTTCGGGCGAAACCGGCTTGTGCAGCGAACCGAGCACGTTGAGCCGATGCGCCTTGGACAGCTTCTCCGCGGTCTGCAAGACGCGCTCGTCCTCGCCGCTCACCAGCACCAGGCCGCCGTCGTAGCCGATGCGCACCAGTTGGCGTATGAATTCCACGCCGTCCATTCCCGGCATTTGCAGATCGCACAGGATCAGGCCAAACGCCTCGTTTCCGAATTCCAGAAGCGCCAGGGCATCCGCGGCATGCTCGTGGGGGACGACGTCCACGAAACCGAGGTTCGCCAGTTGGCGCGCGAGCAGCTTGAGCGCGAAGGGTTCATCATCGACGAGGAGGATTTTCATTGTGTATTTCTCTGTCTGGTTTTCATCCCGAATTGTCCATTAGCACAGCCCAAAATACCGTTGCCGTAAGAGTGGCTTCAGCCGCGAAACCAAACTGCATCGGCGCCTGGCGGAGCGCGGCCATCCTGGCCGCATGCGGGCTGGAAGCCCGCGTTCCATTGGAATGCTCGTGCATGTAGGAGCGCCGCCCCCGGCGCGAATGCGTCCGCAAATCGCGGCCAACCCCCATCCCAACCTTCCCCCGCAAGCGGGGGAAGGGGCGATTGTCTCCCCTCCCGCTTGCGGGAGGGGATTGAGGGGAGGGCTGGCGCCGCTCCCACAGCGGCGTTTCGGCTCTAATGGATAATCCGGGTTCATTGCTCCGCCAGAAGCTTGGCGATTTCCGCTTCGACACTTGCCAAGGCGGCATCGAACTGGATCATGCCTTGGGCCATGCCTGCCTTGTCTCCGGTCCTGCCAAAATTCTCCAGTCCGGCGCACAAATCGCCCAGCGCCAGCGCGCCCACCGAGCGTGACGAGGACTTGAGCTTGTGGGCGACCATGCCGGCATGTCTGGCGTCGCTAGCGGCAATGGCTGCGTGCATTTCATCGGCCAAGCGCCGGGCCGAGGCGAGGTAGTCGGTCAGAAATTCGGCAACGGTGTCCGGCTGGTCGCCCACCAGGCTTTTCAATATAGACACATCCACAACGGATGCTTTCCGACTGCGCCCCTTTTTCTTTGGCGCCGCGGCGGCGGACGGTTGGGCGATCCGCGGCAGCCATTTTTCCAATACGGCGCGCAGCATGGGCAGCAGCACCGGTTTGGTCAGGTACTCGTCCATGCCCGCAGCGCGGGCGCGATTCGCCTCGCCCCTCAGGGCATTGGCGGTGAGGGCCAGGATAGGGATGCGGCGCAGCCCCATTTCTTCCCGGCGTATGGTCTCGGCGAGCGTGTAGCCGTCCATCTCCGGCATGTGCAAGTCGGTCAGTATCAGCGCGTAGCTTCCATCGCGCCACAAGCGCAAGGCCTCCGCACCGTTGACGGCGATTTCCGTCGCATACCCAAGCAGCGTGAGCTGCTGCAATACGACTTTCTGGTTGATTTCATCGTCCTCCACGACCAGGATGAGGCGTCCCAGGGCGCGTGCCTCGGCAATCGTGGGGGCCGGCACCTCGTCTGCGGCCAATGACGCCGCCGATCTTTCATGAAAGATTTCCGGCGAGGCCCGGCCTGCCGCCACCGCCACGGCACGCAGCAAGGCCAGGCGCCGTAGCGCATCGCCATCCAGGGTGACCACGGCGCTACCCTCTACCCGGGCGCGCCGGCGCCGGCCATGGGCAATCAGCAGGTGCCGCACGTTCGGCAAGGCGGCGAAGGGCGATTGCGCAACCGGCGCGGCCCGTTGCTCCGCCTCCTGAATCACCACGACCGGCGCGGCGAGGGGCGCGGCGATCTCGGCTGCGGCTTCTACATCGCTCGCGAGATGTACTTTCGCACCGGCATGTTCGAGATAGGTGCGCAGATCCTTGGCGCGAAGATCCTGGCTTTCCAGCACGATGCAGTCCAGTCCGGAAAGATCGGGCAGCGAACGGACAGGCTGTTCGGCGGGCGCTTCGAAGGGCAGCGTAACGGTAAAAGTGGAACCCACGCCAAGCGTGCTCTCCACCGAAATTTCGCCCTGCAGCAGATCGATCAGGCGCTTGCAGATCGTCAAGCCCAACCCCGTCCCGCCGAAACGCCGGGTGGTGGAAATTTCCGCCTGGGTGAAGGGCGTGAACAGACCGCTCACGGTTTCCGGGCTCATGCCGATGCCATTATCGGCGACACTGATCGCGAGCCGCAGCGGTGCGGCGCTGGCGACGACGACGCGTATTTCCACCCGGCCCCGCTTGTTGACGCGTCCCGAGGAAAACTTGATCGCATTGCCCAGGATGTTATAGAGCAGTTGGCGCAGCCGTGTATCGTCCGACAGTACCCGTTCCGGTATATCGGGCGAAACGAACACGGACAGTTCCACGCCTTTGCGGGCGGCGACCGGGACCAGCGAATTGCACAAACCTTCGGCCAGATCGGACACGGAAAGCGGCGCCCGCTCCAGCTCCATGCGGCCGGCCTCGATCTTGGAGAAATCCAGAATGTCGTCGATGATGCCGAGCAGCGAGCTGGCCGACTCGCGGATGGTATTGACCAGATCGATCTGGTGCTCCGTCAGTTTGCTTTGCGCCAGTACATCCACCATGCCGACGACACCGTTCATGGGCGTGCGGATTTCATGGCTCATGGTGGCCAGGAAGGCCGACTTGGCCCGATTGGCGCTATCGGCCTCGCGCCGGGCCTGCTCCAGGTCGGCGGTGCGTTCCGTTACTCTTTGTTCAAGGTTTTCATTCAGCCGCAGCAGTGTCGCCTCTGCCTGCTTGCGTTCGGTGATATCGCGCATGATGGTCGAGAGGAACTCGACCGCGCCATCGGCGCCCTTGTGCGCGATGATGACCTGCGACACCGGAGTTTCCGTCCCATCCCGCCGCAGGAGCGCGGTTTCCCCGCTCCACGAACCTTGCGCGATGGCATAGGGAATGCCTTCCTCCAGCACCCGCTTCGCGGCCCAGGCGGGATGGGTTTCCGCCAGATTGACCGCGGGCACGCCTTGCTCCGGTGCGAACCCGCACATACTCAGGCCAGCACGGTTGGTGAAAATCGGATGGCCGGCAAGATCGGAGGTTCCCACAAAGTCCGGTGTGGCTTCGATGATCGCCACCAGCCGTGCCTGCTCCTGTTCGATGCGCTTTCTTTCCTCGATCTCGGCGGCGAGCTTGGCGGTGCGTTCCCCCACCAACATTTCGAGATTCTCGTGCAGCCGCGCGCGCTCCAGTGCGACCGCCACCTGGTTGCCGATGCTGTACAAAATCTTCAGCTCGTCCTCGCTGAACAGCTTGTTGCCATAGCTGGCCAGGTTCATCACGCCCAGCGCGCGGCCCTCGCCGAGCCACAGCGGGATGGAGGCATGGCAGCACAGGCCTTGCGTATCGCCTTTCGCCGTGGCGAGGCGCTCGCATTGGATGATATTGGTACCTGTGGCAAGTTCTCCATTCAGCAATTGACGCCGGCAGGCGCAATCGCCTTCGAACGCGTCCGGCCCGCTGAGCGCGGGCGGCAGGCCGCGGGCGGCAGCGAGGCGGAAGCCGGCTTCTCCTGTGCGCAGCGAAATCCACCCGGCCAGAACCCCTGGCAACTCCAGCGCGCGCTGCAGCGCCATCTCCGCCACTTGATGCTCGCTGACCGCGCCATTGAGGCCCTCCGCGATGCGGTTTAAACCCTGGAGCACCTGGTTGGAATGCGCCAGTTCCTTTTCCCGTTCCTTGAGTTCGCCATTGATCTGGACTGCTTGTTCGTAGGTTGAAACCAGCAGATCCAGAATCTGTTGACGCTCGGCGCTGATGAAATGCTTCTTGCCGCCGATGTCGATCTCCAGAGCCATCTGCATGCGCTGATTCTTGCGCAGTTCGATATTCATCAGCAGGTAGTCGATGCGCGACAGCAGGTACTTCTCGTCGTAGGGCTTGCGGATGAAATTGTCCGCGCCGCATTCCAACCCGCGGATGACGTCGTCCGGATCGGAGAGCGTGGTCACGAGCATTACCGGGATGTGTTTCAGCTTTTCGTCGGACTTGATCGCCTTGCACAGGCCGTAGCCGTCCAGTTCCGGCATCAGCACGTCGCTGATGACGAGCGCCGGCTGGCGCAACGCGAGTTGCGCCAAGGCTGCCTTGCCGTTTGGCGCGATGGAGACCCTGTAGCCGTGCTCCTCCAGCAGCATCTGCAGTTGCTCGGCCTGCGTGGCGCTGTCCTCGACAACGAGTATCTCGATCGGGATGTTCTTGTTCGTCATATATTCCTCCACCGCGCGTGGCCGTTGTTCGCCAGGCTGGTCAGCACGGCAGCGATCTTTTCCGGCGGCAGCACCAGCATTGCCGCATCGAGCCGGATCGCCTCGCCCGGCATGCCGTGGACCACGGAACTTTCCTTGTCCTGGACGAATGTGACTGCGCCTTTTTCCTTCAGCAGCCGCAGTTCTTCCGCGCCGTCGCGCCCCATGCCGGTGAGCAGGCCGGCGACGGCATCGCAGCCGTAAACCTCGGCGACCGAGCGAAACAGATACGATACCGAGGGGCGCAAGCCATTTTCCGGTTCGTCCCTGGTGAGGACGATGCGCTCATGGCGCGCCACTTTCATCTGAACATCGTCGGGCGCGAGGTAGACATGCCCGGGCAGCATGAGCTCGCCGTGAGTGGCGAGGTGCACCGGCAGCGCGGATGACTTCGCCAGCCATTCCATGAATCCCCGGCTGAAACCGGCCGCCATGTGCTGAACGATCGCGACCGGTGCCGGAAAGGTTTTCGGCAGGGCCGCGAGTATGGTTTGCAGCACCGGAGGGCCGCCGGTGGAGGCGCCGATGGCGACGATGCGCAGCTTCGCCGGCGCTTGCGCCAGCCCCATTTCCACCGCGCGCGGCGCCGGCTCGCCAAATCGGCTCCGCGGCCAGCGCCGCACCACCTTCACCTCCGCCATCAGCTTCACCGTCTGCACCAATTCGCGGGCCATGGCCTCGTGGTCCGTGTGGCCGACGCCGGCCGGCCGGCGCAGCACCGCCAGGGCACCGGCCTCCATCGCGTCAAAGGTCGTCACGACTTCCTGGGGGTCCTCGCTCCCGCTGACGACGACGATCGGGGTTGGATCGGTTTCCATGATCCGGCGTGTGGCTTCCAGCCCATTCAGCCTCGGCATGTGGATATCCATGGTGATCACGTCCGGCCGGTAGCGGCGCACGGCTTCAAGCGCCTCCTCGCCGTCGCGCGCGGTGCCGGCCACCCGGATGTCGGGGTCCGCGCCGAGAATGGATACGAGAAACTCGCGCACCACCGGCGAATCTTCCACCACCAGAACCTTGATCATAGGCCATGCCTCATGGTTGCCGGCGTTCCAGGGTTACGTTGCCGTCGCCTATGCGCTCGCCCGCGGCCGGGCGCATGCCGCTGCGCAACAGGCGGGCGATGTCGCCGGCGGGCACGGGCCGGCTGAAATAGTAGCCCTGCATCGTGTCGCAGCCCTGGCGGCGCAGGAAGTCCAGTTGCTCATTCGTCTCCACCCCCTCGGCGACGGTGCGGAGGCCGAGTGCGCGCGCCATGGTGATGATGGCGGTGACGATCGCCGCGTCGTCCGGGTCGACGGTGATGTCGCGCACGAATCCGCGATCGATCTTGAGCGCGTCGATCGGCAGGCGTTTGAGATAGGCGAGACTCGAATAGCCGGTGCCGAAGTCGTCGATCGAGATGCGCACGCCGTGGCGCGCCAGCCGCGCGAGCATATCGGCGGCGGCCTCCGGTTCCTGGATCAGGATGCTCTCGGTCAGTTCCAGTTCGAGGCGGTGCGGCGCCAGGCCGGTCTCGGCCAGCACCCGCCCGATGGTTTTGTCGAGATCCGGCTGGCGGAACTGGCGCGCGGAGAGGTTCACCGCGACGCACAACACCGGCAACCCGTCCTCGTGCCACGCCTGTGCCTGGGCGCAGGCCTGGCGCAATACCCACTCGCCCAGCGGCACGATCAGTCCCGTCTCTTCCGCCAGCGGAATGAATTTCGCCGGCGGCAATACGCCGAGCCGGGGGTGTTGCCAGCGTACCAGGGCCTCGACGCCGGTGATGGCGCCGTTCGCCAGACTCGTCTGCGGCTGGTAGAGCAGCATGAATTCCCCGCGTTCGAGCGCGTTGCGCAGATCGTTTTCCATCGCCAAGCGCTCGGTGGCGGTGGCCGTCATCTCCGCCGAGTAATACTGGTAATCGTCGCTCCGTTCGCGCGCGCGGTGCATGGCGATGTCGGCGTTCTTGAGCAGCGTCTCGGCGTCCGTCCCGTCCGCCGGATAGAGGCTGATGCCCAACGTCACCGGCAGGCGCAGTTCGTGGCCGTTGGCGTGCAACGGCTGCGCGAAGCCGTCGCGGATCGTCTGCATCGCGTGCGCAACGTCTTCGGTACGGGCAAGGTCGGCGAGCATCGCGCAGAAATCGTCGCCGCCGAAGCGGGCCAGGGAATCGCCCGGGCGCAGGCCGGCGGCGAGCCGTTCGGCCACGGCTTTTAGGAACAGATCGCCGGTTTCATGGCCGAGCGTGTCGTTGACGTTCTTGAAGCCCCTCAGATCCAGGCACACGATCGCCAGCCGGCGGTCATGGCGCGCCGCTTCGATGATCTCCTGCCGGATGCGGTCGAGCAGCAGCAGACGGTTGGGCAGCCCGGTGAGCTCATCGTGGTAAGCGAGGTAAAGAATGTGTTCCTCGGCCCGCTTGCGTTCCGTGATATCCACGACGTAACCGTCGTAATGGGTGATCTCCCCGGCCTCGTTCCTGACGACTATCGTGCTGTCCTCGACCCAGCGGGCTTCCCCGTCGGCACGGACGATGCGGTAGGTCTGCGTGAAATGATCCACCCTGGAATCGCCGTACGCTTTCACCTCCTGCGCCATCCGTTCCAGGTCTTCGGGGTGGACGATGCCGGCATAGAGTATCCTGCCGCTCATGAAATCGTCCGCCGAATAGCCGAACTGGACGACGTTGGGCGAGACGTATTCCACCGGCCAGTTTTCCTTTGCCGCCCATTGGAAGACGACCGTGGGCCCCGCGATGAACAGCTTCTGTTCCCGCTTCAGCGCCTCCCACGCCACGTCGCGCTCGGCGACAAGTCCGGCGGTGAAGGCTTCATGGAGGCGGCAGAGAACGATCGCCTTGGCCAGGTTCGCCATCACCGGCTGGAAAACGCGCGTGAGCGGCAGCTCGGTGTGGGGCAGCGCCGGGGCGAGCAGCAGGATCGTGCCGCACCCGTCAAGCGGCAGGCGCAGGAACACCGAGTAGCGGTTGGCCGGGCACGGCAGCGATTGGAGCAAGGCCGCATCCTCGCGCAGCTCGGCGCCGCCGTGCAGCAGCGCGGCCGGGAGCGCCAACGTGCGCCCGACGCTGCCGGCAAGCTCGAAGTCGCCGACGGCGGCGTCGAGCCGCGCCGCACCGGCGTCGGGAGGCGGGTCGAGGAACACCAGCCCGGCCGGGAACGAGGTGTGGTAGAGCAGCCGCTGCAGCGTCTTCATGAGCAACGGCTTCACGCTCGTCTCGCCGCCGATGACCAGGGCCAGATCGTACAACACCGACATGATCTGCTCGCGGTTCATGCGCTGCCCCTTCCCCAGCGGCTCGCAACCAGGGTGGCGTTATGGAACAGCGGGTAGCCCCATTGTATGGAGCCGCCGATCTCGCCGAGCGAAAGCGCCCCGGCGACCTGCGCCGCCTGCGTGCGCCGCATCAGCTCGCGCACCTCGTTTTCCGCCGCCTCGATGCCGAGGTGCAGCCGCCGTCCGGCGCAGTAGAACAGCAGCAGTTCCTGTTCCGCCGGCGGCCCGTCGAGTGCCGCGAGCCCCTGCACCAGCGTGTCGAGCGTATGCACCGAGTCCACCGCCGGCGCCTTGAGCAGCGTCAGCATCGCGTTGGGAGGCACCTCGCCCACGCAGAAAAGCGAGCCGTCCTCCTCAAGCGCCACCGGGATGCGCACCAGCACCATGCCGTTGGCGCGCACGATGCCGAAAGGGAAATGCACCGCGTAGCGGTAGAAGTTCTCGCGGTCGATCTCCACGCCGTATTGCGCGCGCGCCAGCTCCCGATAGACCTCGAAGGCCGGGCGCCAGTCGATGTGGATGATGCGGTTGCCCGCGGTGGAAGTCGCAATCAGCATCTGTGGCGGCGCGCTATAACCATGCACGAGAACGGCGCCGGCATGGGGCTTCATCAGTATCGCCAGCACGCCGCCCTGAACGGTACGGGAGCCGTCGAACAGGCACGGCATGGGCTGGAAGGTCTCGCTGCCGGCGTTGGCGCCCATGTAGTGCACGCGATTGGCAAGCCGCAGGTAGAGTTCGTCGAGCAGGGTGGAGATGTTCGGCACCATCGCGTCGAACAGCAGGAACAGCGTCGCGTCGCGGCCGTCGTTGAGGCGTGGCCCCAGCTCCGCGGCGATCGCATCCATCGCCGCCGGGATTTTCTCCGGTTCCCGCGGCAGGTTCGGGTGCAGCGCGGCGTAGGGCATCTCGTCGAAGCGCAGCAGCCACACGCCGGCGCTACGGAATGCGCCGCCCTCGATCAGCGCCGGGAACAGCGCGCCGACGACGGGGATATGGCGCCGCGCACAGGCCTGCTGCACGCGCGCAACCGCGTCCTGCTCGGCCTCCGGCAGCAGCGCGAGCACGCCCATCCGCGGCTGGGCGGCTTGCCAGGCGGCCAGCAATTCATCGAGGAAGCGTTCCTCGACGTGTGGCAGGTAATGCATGGCGGTTGCGGTCATCGTCTTGCTCTATTCCTTATTCAATTTGCATTAAACCCAGATTGTTCATTGGTATGCTCGTGCGTGTAGGAGCGCCGCGCCGGCGCGAATGCGGCCGCAAATCGCGGCCAACCCCCATCCCAACCTTCTCCCGCAAGCGGGGGAAGGGGCGATCGTCTCCCCTCCCGCTTGCGTGAGGGGATTGAGGGGAGGGCTGGCGCCGCTCCTACAACGGTGTTTTGCTCTAATCGGGTCTCTCCTTATCTTTCATAGCCCAGAAACCCCAAGTATTCATCCACGGCGGCCATTTCCGCCTCGAGGCGGGACAGCAGCGCGGTCAATGCTTCGACCTGTCCGGCCTTGCCGGCCTGTTCCATCCCGGCGCACAACTCACCTAGCGCCAGCGCGCCAACAGAGCGGGCCGAGGACTTGAGTTTGTGCGCCAGCGCGCCCGCCTGTGCCGTCTGCCCGCTATCGCAGGCGGCCTTCAATTCCGCCGCCGTCTTCGCCGCGCTGACGCGGAAGTCGCGCAGCAAATCACGAATCACCGCCGGATCGTCGCCCACTAGAGCCTTGAGCACGCTCACGTCCACCGGCACGGATGCCGCATTCTCTCCCCCCTTCAAGGGGGGAGTTGGAGGGGGGATGGGGACATAGCTCTCTAGTGAATTATTTTGGTTTAACCCATCCCCACCCCAGCCCTCCCCTTGAAGGGGAGGGTGGAAGTCAGGCGCTGACTCGCCCGCAATCGGCAGCCATTTTTCCAGCATGGCTTTCAGATCCGCGAGCCGCGCCGGCTTGCTCAGGTAGTCGTCCATGCCGGCGGCGCGGCAATGCTCGGCTTCGCTCTTGAGGGCGTTGGCGCTCAGGGCGACGATGGGCACGTGGGCCTTGCCGGTTTCAGCAGCGCGGATGGCTGCGGTCAGTTGATAGCCGTCCATTTTTGGCATGTGCAGGTCGCTGAGCAGCAGCGCGTAGTCGCCGCTCCGCCAGCGCTCCAGCGCCATGCGGCCGTCGGCGGCGGCATCTGCCGTGTAACCGAACAAACCGAGTTGCTGCAGGATCACTTTCTGGTTGGTTTCGTTGTCTTCGGCCACCAGGATCAATCGGCCCTGCTGCCGGGCCTCCTCGCGCGACGGCGGACTGAACTCCGCCTCGCCCTTGCCGCGCAGCGGCGCTTTTCTTTCCTCCCGCGCCCGGCCGGCGGCGATGGCCACAGCCTTCAGCAACATCCCACGGGTAAGTACATTGCCATCCACCAGCACCACGGCGGCATCTTCCACACGCGGCTCGCGGCGCTGCCCGCGCCCGATGACGACAAAGCGGATGGCATGCTTATCGTAAAACTCGCGCAGCGAGACTGCGTCTCCCGCTGAAATTAACGATTGCTTATCTCGTTCGCTTCCTCGCCCGCTTGCGGGAGAGGATTGAGGAGAGGGTATTCTCGGGAGAGCGTTGGAGAGATGGCGGCGGGCGATGGCGCGCAGATCATCCAGCGACGGCGAGGCGTCATTAACGTCGATGATCACAACGCACAGGCCGGCCGGACTGCCGGCGATCCATTCTTGCACAGACGCCAGATCCGCCGCCCGCTCTACAGTCGCGCCGTCGTGCGTGAGATAGACGGCCAGATCCCCGGCCAGCCCCTCCGTGTCGCCCACCACCAGACACGACAGCCCCGCTGTAGGTCGGGATTTATCCCGACACTCGGCATCTCGGGATAAATCCCGACCTACAGCCGGTTGTTCCGGTGGCAGTTTGAAGGGCAGGCGCACGGTGAAGGTGGAACCCTTGCCCAGTTCGCTCCGCACCGCGATTTCGCCGCCCATCAGTTGCACCAGGTGGCGGGAGATGGCCAGCCCCAGCCCGGTGCCACCAAAGCGCCGGGTGGTGGATACGTCGGCCTGGGTGAAAGGGGTGAACAGCAGTGCCTGGGTCTTTTCATCCATGCCGATGCCGTTGTCGATAACGCGAATTTCCACCACCACCTGCTCCGGGCCGCTTTCGGCCAGCACCGCCCGCACCGACACCCGGCCCGGACGCTGCTGTCCGCCGGAAAACTTGATGGCATTGTTGACGAGGTTGATCAGCACCTGGCGCAGCCGCAGCGCATCTCCCATGACCTCTTCGGGAATCGCCGGATCGGTGAACAGGGTGAGTTCCTCCCCTTTCTTCTCGGCCATGCGGTCCAGCATGCCGCAGACCTTCTCCACCACGTCCGCCACCGGCATGGGCGCACTCTCGATCTCCAGCTTGCCTGCCTCGATCCTGGAGAAGTCGAGAATGCCGTCGATGATGCCCAGCAAGGAAAACGCCGATTCGCGGATGAGATCGGCCATCTCCACCTGGTAGCCCTTGAGGCTGGTCTGGTGCAGCACGTCGACCATGCCGATCACGCCGTTCAAGGGGGTGCGGATCTCGTGGCTCATGGCGGCAAGAAAGTCCGATTTAGCGCGGTTGGCCTGTTCGGCATCGAGCCTGGCATGCTCCACGGCGGCCATATGCACGCACAATGGACGGAACAGGAACCGGTAAAGAACCGGCAAGAGCAGGATGACCAACAAGGCAGCATCCAGCACACTCTCAAGAAGGTGGGGGGCGTGCGGCGGCAGCCACCATTCCATTGCCATCATGATTGCCGCTTCGGCGACAAAAATCGAAACGGCCACGATGGCAAGCAATCGAAGCGGCGATTGAAAAGTGGCATCCCGAAAAGAAGATGCCGGTACTTGTGTCGGAAGAAGCCTGTCAGCCATTTTTATTCCCTTGCTGAATCGGCAGTACGCTGCTCATGGCAGGTAATGCATGGCGGAGGCGTTCATCCCGGATTGTCCATTGGCCCATTTCTTCCGGTTCTCATCCTGAGTCAGCCAAGCATGTAGGTCGGTTCAAGCGAAGCGGAACCGACGAACCAAACGCGCCGAGTGTCGGTTCCGGCCTGCGGCCTTGAACCGACCTACATGTTTTCGCCGGAATGGCCTGATTTTGGGCAACATGGGCTAATGGATAATCCGGGTTAAAAACAGCACCCGATTAGCCCCCAAGTATTTATCCACGGCAGCCATTTCCGAAAAGCATCCGGTACATGTCTTCAGGCAATTCCCGAGGTTCCTTGTCTTGCATATGGGGCGTCATTGATTCTCCCTGTTCGCTTCACGATGGCTGGCCGGGTGCCGGTTCATAACGAACCACCCGGTTCCTGCCACTCTGTTTGGCCGCATACATCGCCGCGTCCGCCGCCGCCACCAGCGTTTGCATGTTATCCGCCTGTGCCGGCCAGGACGCCACCCCAATGCTGACGGTGATTTTGACGGGCGCGCCCGCCTCGACGTCGAACGATTGCGCCTCCACCGCCGCGCGCATGCGCTCGGCCATGTTGGCGGCGGCGTCGAGATCGGTCTCCGGCAGAATGACGGTGATCTCCTCGCCGCCGTAGCGGCACACGCGGTCGATGGCGCGCGCCTGTCGGCCCAGCAATTCGCCCAGCCCCTTGAGGATGGCATCCCCCGCCAGGTGTCCGTAGGTATCGTTGACGTGCTTGAAGTGGTCGATGTCGAGCAGCAGCAGCGAAACCGGGTGGTTGAAGCGCTGCGCGCGTACGAACTCGTCCTCAAGCAGCTTGTAGAACGTGCGGTGGTTGTAAAGGCCGGTGAGGCCGTCACGGATAGCGAGTTCTGCCAGTTCTTCGTTGAGCTTCTGTATGGCCTCTTCCTCTTTTTTTTGTAGCGTGATGTCGGCAAATGTGGTGACATAATGCGTCGCCTGTCCATCCGCATCGGTGACGGCGCTGATGGTAAGCAATGCCGGGTAAAACTCGCCATTCTTGCGCCGATTCCAGCTTTCTCCCTGCCAGTATTTATCGCGGGCGACGGTTTCCCACGTGCTACGGTAAAAATCTGCATCCCGCCGCTCGTACTGGAGCATGGCGGGAGTCCTGCCAATCGCTTCCTCGGCGCTGTAGCCGGTCAAACGCGTGAAGGCGCGGTTGACCCGGATGATGCGTTTATCCAGATCGGTAATCAGGATGCCTTCTTGCGTCTCGAAAGCTACAGCGGCGATGCGTAGCGCCTGCTCGGCTTGCTTGGCCTCGCGCAGATCGAGGTAGGTACCGACGTAGCCGGTGATGCCGCCTTTGGCGTCACGGATCGCGGCGGTACTCAGCCGCACCGGAATGGCCGAGCCATCCTTGGCCCTGCGCCACACTTCGTCGCGCCATGTCCCATTTTCTTTGAGTCGCCGGACAACCTCCGACGGTTGAAGGTTGTCTTCCCGTTCCGGAACCGACAAGGCCGCAATCGGCTGGCCGATAATGTCATCGGGCGCATAGCCGAACAGGCGGTAGAACGCCGGGTTGAGGTAGGTGATGCGCGTGTCGGCATCGAGCACCAGCACGGCCTCGGCCGCCTGGCGCAGCGCCTCGCTCAGGGTGCGCTGCTCGGCCTCGGCCTTCCGCTTCGCGGTAACGTCCTGCATGACATGCAGGGAGTAGAGATATTTCCCTTCCGCGTCGCATATGGGGTAGGAGCGGGAGGCATATTCCTCGCCGGAATCGAGGTGGAGTTCTTCTTCCCCGCTTTGGCGCTCTTCCAGCGACCGCCGGCATCCGGGCAGCGGGCCATCCAGTTTCGGGAACAACTTCCAGTAGGGCTGGCCGATAATGTCGCGGATGTCCTTGCCGGTGCGTGCAGCGTAGGCGCGATTAGCGCGGATGATGGACATATCCGCGTCGTGGATGAAAATCAGATCCTGTACCGCATTGATCGCGATCTCCCATTCGCGCTGCGCCTGCTCGATGGTGAGCGCAGCCGCGCGCCGATCGAGGTTCGCCGTGCTTTCGTTCGTGCCCGTACTATTCGGCGTCATGGAAAATACTCTTTGCTCGCGTGTTTTCGACAACTTCGTCCGCCGCTCAAAGGAGCAGGCCGAGCACTTCGAGCAGATTGCTCTGGTCGAAGCCGCTTTTAACAATATAGGCGTTGGCGCCGGCACCATGCGCAGCAATTCCTTCCCGCTCAGTTCACGACGGCTGGGGCGGCCGGTTCAAAACGAGCCACCCGGTTTCTGCCGCCCTGTTTGGCCGCATACATTGCCGCGTCCGCCGCCGCCACCAGCGTTTGCATGTTATCCGCCTGTGCCGGCCAGGACGCCACCCCAATGCTGACGGTGATTTTGATGGGCGCGCCCGCCTCGACGTCGAACGATTGCGCCTCCACCGCCGCGCGCATGCGCTCGGCCATGTTGGCGGCGGCGTCGAGATCGGTCTCCGGCAGAATGACGGTGATCTCCTCGCCGCCGTAGCGGCACACGCGGTCGATGGCGCGCGCCTGTCGGCCCAGCAGTTCGCCCAGCCCCTTGAGGATGGCATCCCCCGCCAGGTGTCCGTATGTATCGTTGACGTGCTTGAAGTGGTCGATGTCGAGCAGCAGCAGCGAGACCTGGCGGTTGAAGCGCTGCGCGCGTGCGAACTCGTCGGCGAGCAACACGTAGAACGCGCGATGGTTGTAAAGCCCGGTGAGGCCGTCGTGTTCCGCAAGCCGCTGCAATTCATCCTCGTCACGCTCGATACGCCGGCCAACGCGCCCGACAAGCCAGTAGAAGAAACCGAGCAACAGGCCGGTGATGAGTGCGCCGATGCCGTCACCGAGGTACAGCATGCGGCGCGACGCGGCGAGATGAGCTGAAACGTCGATGAGCGCCACCATCCGGCCCACGTCGCGCCCGCTGGCATCGACGAGCGGCAGAAATGCGGCGCGATAGATGGTACGCGCTTGGGTGGCTTCCAGGACGCTCGCCTCCGCCGGCAGGCCCCCGGAGAGCCGGGCGACAAGCGCCGCCGGCATGGTCTCCGCGGCCTGGGTGCTCAGCACGGCGTCGGGGAAGCGGTCCCACTTGGGCGTGCGCCCGAGCATCCGCATGCCTGCCTCCCAGTCCTCGCGCTTGAGGTATTTCTTGGAGACCAGCACGAACACCGGTACGCCGGCGAACTTCTGCACCATCTCCATGACGTGGTCGATCTCCATGCCTAGCTCGACATAACCGATCAGGCGGTGCTTCGCGCCCGCCGCGTACCACGGCGTCACCAGGCGCAAGGTAAAAGTTCCGAGCGGTCCGAGCTCCACGCCGTAGGCCGTGGCGCCGGTGCGCTCCGCTTCCAGCGTCGTGAAGCGGGCGATGATGTCGCCGTGGCGGTTCGGCTGGTGCACGCGCAGGAGGTTCACGCGGCCGGGGCCGGAAAAGTAGAAATGGGTGATGCCGAACTTGCGCCGCAGCTCCGTGTACAGGGGCGCCGAGAGCCGCAACAACGCGATGCGGTCCTGGCGCGCGAGCGCTGCGCGCAGCGCCTTATCGTGGCCGACGACCTCCATGACCGCATCGAGCGTGCGTGCGTGATGGTCGATGTCGTCGCGGTACATTCTCTCCACGAGTATCTGCGCCCGTCCGACTTCGCTTTGGATCATGTCGCGCTCGTGCATGTGCAGCGCTGCCATCCCGATGCCGAAGAGAGCGGCGACCGCGCCGACGAGCGGCGCGAGGAAGGCGAGCCGCAGGCGCGCGGTCGCGCTGGATGCCGCAATCGTCGGGAGGTGCCCGAGGTTCACCGTGTTTTCGTTCGTGCCCGGACTATTCGGCGTCATGGAAAATGCTCTTTGCTCGCATGTTTTCGACAACTTCGTCCGCCGCCCAAAGGAGCCGGCCGATCACTTCGAGCAGATTGCTCCGGTCGAAGCCGCTTTTAACAATATAGGCGTTGGCGCCGGCACCATGCGCAGCAATTCCTTCCCGTTCAGTTCACGACGGCTGGGGCGGCCGGTTCATAACGAACCACCCGGTTCCTGCCGCTCCGTTTGGCCGCATACATCGCCGCGTCGGCCCGGGAGGTCAATGCCTCGGCGGTATCTCCGTCCTGAAACTGATCGACGCCAAAACTACAGGTCACCGTCCCAACCTCGTCGAAAACGAATTCCTCGATAAGCCGCCGCAGTTTTTCCGCCAGCTCGAACGCCTGCTGGGCGTCGCAATTCGGGGACAGAATCATGAATTCCTCTCCTCCCCAGCGGGCAAGTACATCGGTTTGCCGGATATGGCCGGCAACGATCTGGCACAGGCCTGTCAGCACCTGGTCGCCGGCGTGGTGGCCATGGATGTCATTCACCGCCTTGAAGTGATCGATGTCGTACATCACCAGGGCAAGCGGTGTCTTGTAGCGTGCCGACCGATCCATCTCCGCAGCCACTTCCTGGTTGAACTTCAGCCGGTTGAAAACACCGGTCAGGGGATCGGTGGTCGCCTGCAAATCCAGTTTTCGCGCGCGCTCTTCCAGTTCAAGCTGCTGCTCCAGCGCGATTTTGTCGTGGAGCAGCCGTTCCATCACCATGAAGTAGATCACGGTCAGGATTGCAAACAGCAGCGTGATGGTGATGCCGAACAGGCGTCTGGCGGCAACCGCACTGGGGATCTTCAACACCACGAAAGACCACCCGTCATGACCGGTGTAAAGGCGTCCCGCGTAATGCCGCTCGCCTTTGAAGACAATCCGGGACCCATCCACGATCTCCTGCTCCAGCAAGGGCGCATAGCGCAAGTTCCCGAACTGGCGCGAGCGTGTCAGCGCGAGTTGCGTCTCGGCCGATAGCGGCCACAGCGTCTTGAACAACATATCCGGGTCGCTGGCAAGGAATACGATTCCATGAGGGGCAATGAGGAAAGCGTGCTCGACCCGCTTGAGGTCCACTTCAATCGGATCGAGCGGTTTCTTGATGACCGCCACGCCGGCAATCCGGCCCGCCTGGTCGCGAACCGGGTGGCTCGCGTAATAGCCGCGCTCCCCGGTGGTGACGCCGAGCGCGTAGTAGTAGGCGGCTTTTCCGGCAAAGGCTTGCTGGAAATAGGGGCGGAAGCGATAGTTCTTTCCCATCAGGCTGTCGCTTTTCCCGCGATTGGAAGTGGCGAGAACCGTGCCGGAGCCATCCATGAGGTAGGCGATCCCGCCTCCTCCTGCCGCGCGATTACTCAGGTCCGCGACCGTATTGGCCTCTTTGCGGGCGTGCTCGTCGCCGCCGGTCAACACGGGAAGCACCCAGGGCGATTCGGCCATGGATTTCGCCACGTCATTCGCCGTGGTGGTCTCGATGCGAAGCCGGTTCACAAGCAAGCCCAGGCGGTCCCTCACGTCATTTTGCATTTCCTGCCGAGACATTTGCCCCAGATATTCGGTCAGACCCCAGCCGAGGCCAAGAATGCCCACCAGCACGGGGACGAAAGTCCAGATGGAGCGCTTGTACAACTCCCTGGCGTAGACCGGAGACGCCATACCCCGCAGGATTTTTTGCCGCCCGAATGCCCACAGCGAAAAAGCCATCCAACAGGCGAGCAGCCCGCGCAGGGTTTGGATGGGCATGCCGGTCGCGCGGAAGAACGCGTCGTGATTGAGGACAGCCGCCGGCCAGAACGGCGCCGCCGGCACAATGGCGCCGGCGGCGATGCCGTACAGGGCGAGCCCAGCGCCAATGGAGACGGCCCAGCGCCTTTCGCTGCCTGAAAGCCCCCTGGAAAGCATGGCGAACGCCAGGCCCGCCCCTATCCCGCCCGGCAGTCCCAGCGCGTAGCGCGCAACGGCATTGGCCGCGCCCGGCGCGCCAATGACCCCGGCGAGCGCGATCGACAATACCAGGGGCACATAAATCCATCGCCCCGGCGCTTTCCCCCCGAGCTGGATCGCGCTCAAGCGGGCGAACTCGACCAGCAACATATAGGACGCAGCCATGACGGCCAGGCGCAGCAACGCAAATGCCGGCGTGTCGCCGATGCTCAGAGCAAGCAGATCCAGCCACTCGTTCACGCCGTGGGCGATCCCGAACGCGGCGAGCAGCGCCCAGGACAACCCCGCTGGGTCGTGGTTTTTGATGGTGAAGCAGACCGCGCCCAGCAGGATGAACGCCAGGCCGTAGAAAAAGAAAATGTAATCGAGCTGTGTCCCGAGAAACTCAGCCATACCTGGTTAGCCCCCAAGCACAGCCACATGAAATATACCGTCATTCCGGGGCTGCCCGAAGGGTAGAACCCGGAATCCAGTGGTACCTCCAGGCAGCGCACCTGGATTCCTGGTTCCGCTACGCGGCCCCGGAATGACGAACTGAACTTGGTGGCTAATCAAACAGCCATAAAACATCGAACGCGGTACCGTGTCTGCAAACGCGGAGGCGTTCATAGCAACCTCCGGATCACTTCGAGCAAATTGCTCTGGTCGAAGCTGCTTTTCACAATGTAGGCGTTGGCGCCGGCGTCGATGCCGCGCTCGCGGTGGTCGCGCGATTCGAGCGCGGTCACCAGCACCACCGGCAGTTCCGCGAGACGTTTGTCGGCGCGTATCCTGGCGGTGAGGTCGAAGCCGTCCATGCGCGGCATCTCCACGTCCGAAACGACCAGGTCGAAGGCCTCGGTTTTAAGCGTCGTAAACGCGTCCATACCGTCCACCGCAGTGGTGATGGCATAGCCGGCGGACTCCAAAATATTCTTCAGCAAGGAGCGCGATGTGATCGAATCCTCGACGACCAGGATAGCCTGCTTCACGCCGGGCGCGGGCCGATCCGCGGCGGCTGGCGCGAGCGGCGCCGCGACTTGAGCCACGGCCGACTTCAGTAGATCCGCGACATTCAACACCGGCACCACCTGGCCGGTGCCGAGCATGCTGGCGCCGGCGACGTTGCGTACGCGCGCGAGCTGCGGCCCCAGGATTTTGACCAGGATTTCCTGCTCGCCGAGAATCTCGTCCACCCGGAACGCGACGCGCGCCTCGTTCTGGCCAAGCACGATCACCGGCGCGTGGGTGGGCACCTCGCGCGCCGCCGGGCGCGGCATCTCCAGCACGCCGCATAAATCGACCAGGGAGACGACCTGCCCGTCGAGCACGATGGTCTCGCGGTTTTCCACCGTGCGGATATCCTGGACGGCGGCCCGCGCCACGCGCTCGACGCCTGCCGCGGGAATGACGCAGAGGCGCTCGCCGACGCGCACCAGCACCCCGCGGAACGTGGCCAGCGACAGCGGCAGGACGAGATGAAATGCCGTTCCAACCCCGATATGCGATTCGACCGATACGCTGCCGCCCAGGCGCTCGACCTTCTCGCGCACGATCGCGAGCCCGAGCCCGCGCCCGGAGACATCGGTGATGATCGGGCTGGTGGTCACGCCGGAGCGGAAGGCGAGTGCCACCGTCTCCTCATCGTTGAGCCGCTCGGCTTCCTCAGTGGAAATGACGCCGAGCTTGCATGCTGCGGCTTTCACCCGCTCGCCGTCGACGCCGGCGCCGTCGTCGCCGAACCGTATTTCGACCTTGCCGCCGTCGTGCTGCGAAACCGCGAGCGCGATCGCGCCATGCGACGGTTTGCCAGCGGCGGCGCGCGCCGCCGGTGTTTCGATACCGTGATCGATGGCGTTGCGCAGCAGATGGATGAAAGGATCTTTCAGTTCCTCCAACATGCGCCGGTCGATTTCGATCTCGCCGCCCTGTACCGCCACCTCCACCTCTTTGCCTTGCTCACGCGCAAGCTCGCGCGCGAGGCGCGGGAGAATATCGAGCAGTGACGCGAACGGCAGCAACTGCATTTCCTTCACGTCGTGCAGCAGGCTTTCGGTCATGCCGGTCAGGCTGCGCTGGTCGCGCGCGGCGGACTTATTCAACCTCGCCAGGCGCTCCTCGATGGTCGCGATGAACAGATGCTCGCTATCCAGATATTCGAGCACTTTCATGAACTCCTTGCGCCCGTGGGGCGAGCCGCCGACGGCGCTCGCGCGCGCGGCCGTGTGTTCGATGCGCCGCAGCGCCGGCTGAAGTTGCGTGCGCGTTTTTTTCCAGACGGTGATTGTGCTTGCGGCGTCGCGCAACTCCAGGGCGCGCTGACGCGCCGCCAGACGCGGCGACAACAGCTCCTCGACCTGGCGCATCACGGCATCGAGCTTCGCGGTGGACACCCTGACTGTCCCGGAGGCCGCACCGATTGCGGGTGATATGTGCGGAACGGCGCTCGCGGCCGATGTTTCCATGGCGGGAACAGTCGCTGTATTGGCGGTGGGCGGTGCGCCGTTCGCCGCCAGATCGAGTTGGCTTATCAGCGCGGCGACCGGCGGCGGGATCGTCGATACCGTTTCGGGGTCGCTGGCCAGCAGGGTATCGAGCCCATCGATGGCTTGGTGCAGCAGATCCAGCAGCGGCAAGGAAACCGGGAGCCGTCCATTCTTCAGTGCGGCGAATACGCTTTCCAGCGCTTGGCACAGCGATTCGATGGGGGCGAGATTCACCGCCCGGGCGGCGCCCTTGAGGCTGTGCGCCTCGCGAAATACGGTCTCGATAATGCTCGCCGCTTCAGCGCCGGACGGAGTTTTTTCCAGCGCGAGCAGGCCCGACGTCATCGCCTTGAGGTGTTCGTCCGCCTCGACCCGGAAGGTCGCGAGAAGTCGTTTCAGCAAATCGTCGTTTTTATTGGCCATGGTCTTGTTCCGCTCTCCGATCAGGATGCCTTGCGCTCGATGATGGCGCTCAGCTTCTGCCCCAGTTCATGCAGGCTCTGTGCTGCGGTCTCTGCCTGCTTGGTGCCGGAAACATTCTGCACGCTCGCCTGCTTGATGTTCTCCATCGCCAGCGCCACCTGATCCATGCCCACCATCTGCTGCTGGCTTGATGCGGCGATCTGCGTTGCCGCCTGCGCCGCTTCCACGATGCCATCCGCCAGCACGCGGATCGATTCGCCCGTCTCCGTCGCCTGCTTCACGCCAGCTTCCACCGCCTTATTGCCTTGTTCGGTGGCCAGCGCCGCCGCGCTGGTGGCTTTCTGGATGTCGGTGAGCATTGCCCGCACCTGGGCGGTCGCTTGCTTGGATTGCTCGGCCAGGCTCTTCACTTCGTGCGCCACGACACCAAAGCCCTTGCCTTGCTCGCCGGCCTTGGCCGCCTCGATGGCGGCATTCACGGCGAGCACGTTGGACTGTTCGGCCAGGTCGTTGACACTGGCAATGATCTCGCCGATGGCCTGGCTTTGTTCACTCAGGCGCATAATGCTTTCGGCGATGGATTCCATCTGCTCCTGAATGCGCCGCATTCCCTCGATGGCTTCGTCCACTGTCTTGCGTCCGTTTTGCGATACCTGCACAGCCTTCTGCGCGCTGTCCGAAACAAATTTCGCCTTCTGGTTCGCCACCTGCGCCGTCTGTTTCACTTCTTCCACCGTCGCCATGGTCTCGCTCACCGCCGTGGCCGTCTCGGTCGCGCCGGAGGCTACCTGCGTGGTAGTGGCCAGAATCTCGCCGGAGGAGGAGTCGATAACATTCACCGTCTGCCGAATCTCCTGCATGAGTTGGTTCAGCTTTTGCGTCATCTCGTCGAACGCCTGCGCAATGCGCTCAATCTCATTTTCTCCGGTCATGCCGAGTCGATAATCCAGATCACCGGAACCAACGGCCTCGGCCCCCTCCTGAAGTCGCGCCAGTGGTTTTGTGATGCTCCGCGTGACCAGGAACAAGAGCGTCGGCATGGCAACGACGAGAATTCCGCCAAAGCCCATGACGGCGGCGCGCGCCCGCTCGACCGCGTCCGCCACCTGATTGCGGCTTCCTTCCGCCAACCGCGACGCGTCGGAAATCATCCCTTCCACCCTGGTCACGATCTGGCCCGCTATCCTCTCCTCGTACTCCTGGCCGGCGGCCTTGCCGCGCTCGGCGTTCTGCTTTTCGTAGCTCTGCGCGATGCCGGAGAACAGGTTTTGTAGCCTTTGGTGGTCTTGTCGCAGCTTTGACAACACCGACTGCTCCTCGGTCTCCGATAACTCCGTCGATGCCAGAAGCTTATTGAGCGACGCGTGTTTCAGCTTCCACTGCGTCTGCACCCGTTCATCGCGACGCACCAGGTATTCGAGGGTCAGATATCTCAGGGCGCTCACCCCGTCCGCGATTTGTCCCGCCAGTTCATTCTTCCTCAGGTCTTCTTTCACATGCCTGGTTTCGGAAAAAATGATGGTGATCATGACCAGGATCAGCGTCACGGAAATTACAGTGGTGATATGAAGCTTGGTCGCGATTTTCATCACAGGCCTCCTAATGAATTATGGTGACCGCCTCGGGTCTTACGGCCTCAATGCCCTCCAGATAGATGAAGTTCAGGTAATTCGGTACCCGCGCCGCCTCCGTCAACTTGTTCTTGATCGCCCAGCGTGCCTCGTCTTCGAGGCTGACCAGAAGACGCTGGTCCAGGGAAACCCGGAGATCGAGATCCGGCCACAACGCAGCCATCTCGGGCTGGCCGAGTTTCAGTCTGTCCGCTACGATCTTCATTGCCTGACCCGGCTCCCTCCTCGCGAACTCTTCCGCACGTAGCAGCGCTCGCAGCAATTTCTTGATCGCGTCGGGCCTCTCCTTGATAAAGCTGTTCCGTGCCACGACGTTAAGCGTTTTGACGTAAAAACCCGGTTCGGCAAAGACAACCGCATTACCTCCCAAGAGTTTCATTGCCTCACTGACGTACGGCTCTCTTACCGACAGGGCATCAAATTCCGCATTGGCTAACGCGGAAGGCAACTCCTCAAGCTTTTTATGCGAGATCAATGCGTCTTTTTCGGAAATGCCATTTTTTACGAGGACCACATGCAAGAAGAAATGCATGGTTGTGCCTTTTGGAGTGCCGATGCGTTTGCCTCGCAAGTCCGACAATTTCGTAATTCCTCTATCCTTGCGGGCGACGATCCGTGGGTCATTGTCGGAAGACCCGTGTGAGGCAACAATCCTGAAATCCTGTCGTTCAAAGCTTCTAAAAACAATTGCCGTGTCTGCAGATGTCGTTACATCTACGTCTCCAGCCAACAGTCCTTCCAGAGCACGGGCGCCAGTCCCGCTCGAGTATTCATCCTTTACCATCACATCGAGACCCTCGCGGGAGAACAGGTCGCGTTCCTTGGCAATGATGAGAAGCGCGTTCAGCGGCTCGCCCGGAATAGCGATGGTTATCTTGTCTCTTGGTGCGGCCTGTTTCTGGCCGAGCCAAGCATAGCCGCCGAATCCCAGGGCCACGACCCCAAGAACGGCGCCTATCCAGATCAGAAAAACACGGTGCTTTTTCATGTTTCCTCCTGTGACCTTATGTCGCTATTGAGTTTGCCCTCACACCTTGTACTGCTCCATCAGATGTTTGCGCTTCTGCCGATCAGAGCACCCAACTTCACTCCCAACTCATGCAGGCTCTGCGCCGCGACCTCCGCCTGTCTCGTGCCGGCGACGTTCTGGGTGCTGGCCTGCTTGATGTTGTCCATGGCCAGCGCCACCTGATCCATGCCCACCATCTGCTGCTGGCTGGAGGCGGCAATCTGGGTCGCCGCCTGCGCCGCCTCGGTGATGCTCTCGGCCAGTTGGCGGATGGCGTCGCTGGCCTCCGACGATTGCTTCACGCCGGCTTCCACCGCCTTGTGGCCCTGCTCGGTGGCGAGCACCGCAGCGCTGGTGGCCTTCTGGATGTCGCCCAGAATCGCGCGCACCTGCGCCGTCGCTTGCTTCGATTGCTCGGCCAGGCTTTTGACCTCCTGTGCCACCACGCCGAAGCCCTTGCCCTGTTCGCCGGCCTTGGTCGCCTCAATGGCGGCATTCACCGCGAGCACATTCGATTGCTCCGCCAGGTCGTTCACGCTGGCGATGATTTCGCCGATGGCTTGGCTTTGTTCGCTCAAGCGCACGATACTTTCGGCGATGGATTCCATCTGCTCCTGGATGCGATGCATGGCGGCGATGGCGTCCTCCACCGACTTGCGTCCGGTTTGCGACACCTGCGCGACCTTCTGTGCGCTGTCGGATACGAAGCGCGCTTTCTGGCTCGCCACCTGCGCCGTCTGCTTCACTTCTTCCACCGTGGCCGTGGTCTCGCTTACTGCGCTGGCCACCTCGGCAGATCCAGAGGCTACTTGCGTCGTGGTGGCTAAAATCTCGCTGGAAGAGGCGGACAATTGGGCGATGCTCTCCCTCAGCGGCCGCGTGATGGCGCGACTGAGGTATGTGCCTCCCGCCAGGCCGGTAAGCAGGCCGAGCAGCGAAACGATCCCCATCGCAAGCATGGCCACCCGCGTGGTTGACGCAAGCTCGATACGTCCTGTTTCCATCAGTTTTTGCTCGCGATCCAAGAAGTGATCCGCGCTGTCGAGGAGCGTGTTAGTGAGAGGGCGCACCTCCTTGAGTCCCAGCGCCAACGCCTCGGCATGTTTTCCTTGTTGTTCGAGTTCGATGGACTGCTCCTGCGCTTTCTCGTTTTTCGCTTGCAAGGATTCGATCTCGTTGACCAAGCGCATCCCCTCGTCGGTGAGTACCAGGCGGCGCATGCTTTCGATGCGATCCTTGAAACGCGTCTGGTCGGCTTGCAGATCGTCCCAATATTTCTTGTGCAGATCGGGGTAGAGGAAGAATGCGCGATAGTGCGCAATTTGCGTACGCAACTCGAAGCGAAGCCCATTGGCGCCCGCTACCAGCCGCTCGTTCACGTCGATAAATTTGTCGTATGCGGGCCGAATGCGATTGATGGAGTAGAAGGCGGTGACGGTCACGATCGCTAGCAGCATCAGTACAATTGCATATCCTGCGATGATCTTCTTGCCGATGGTCATGGTTCATCTCCCTTCAGGATATTAGCGTTGAGGTAACCGTCACACCTTGTACTGTTCCGACAGTTGCTTCAGTTTCACTCCCAGCTCATGCAAGCTCTGCGCCGCGACCTCGGCCTGGCGCGTGCCGGCGACGTTCTGGGTGCTGGCCTGCTTGATGTTGTCCATGGCCAGCGCCACCTGATCCATGCCCACCATCTGCTGCTGGCTCGAGGCCGCGATCTGGGTCGCCGCTTGCGCGGCCTCGTTGATGCTTTCGGAAAGCTGGCGGATGGAGTCGCTCGCCTCCGCCGATTGCTTCACGCCGGCCTCCACCGCCTTATGTCCTTGCTCCGTGGCCAGCACCGCCGCGCTGGTGGCCTTCTGGATATCGCCCAGGATCGCGCGCACTTGCGCCGTCGCCTGCTTCGATTGCTCGGCCAGGCTTTTCACTTCCTGCGCCACCACGCCGAAGCCCTTGCCCTGTTCGCCCGCCTTGGTCGCCTCAATGGCGGCATTCACCGCGAGCACATTCGATTGCTCCGCCAGGTCGTTCACGCTGGCAATGATTTCGCCGATGGCCTGGCTTTGTTCGGAGAGGCGCACGATGCTTTCGGCAATGAATTCCATCTGCTCCTGGATGCGGTGCATGCCGGCGATGGCGTCTTCCACCGATTTGCGTCCGTTCTGCGAGACTTGCGACACTTTCTGTGTGCTTTCCGAAACGTATTTCGCCTTCTGGTTCGAGACCCCGGCGGCCTGTTTCACTTCTTCCACTGTCGCCGTAGTCTCGCTCACCGCGCTCGCCGTTTCCGCCGCATTGGAAGCAATCTGCGTCGTGGTGGTGAGAACCTCGCTCGCCGAGGCGGCGAGTACGCCTACGCCTTCATTCAGTTCCCGGGTTGTGCGCCGCAGGTTCTCGACCATGGCGCGGAACGCGCGCAGCAAGGTGCCGATCTCATCGGCGCGGTTATCCGTGGAAACGTTGACGGTGAGGTCGCCGGAGGCGACCCCCTCGGCGGCGCGCGACAGCGTGCGTAGGGGACCCGCGATCACTCGTTCCAACAGTAGCGCCAGCACCACGCCGATCATCACGACCGCGATTCCTACTAACATAAATATGTGAACTGACTGATTTGCCTGCTGCTCGGAACGATCCACTGCGAGGCGCGCGTGTTCTTCTGCCGCATCGCCCATATCTGTGGCAAGGGCGCGAATCTTTTGCGCCCGCCCTTCCTGCTCGCCGACTGCGAGCTGCCGCGCTTCGGCGATCTTGCCGGCGTTGATCAATGGGATGATTTCCCCGTCCTTGGTTTGGGCGAATGCTTGCCAGACGGATTTCAATTCCTGTAGTCGCGATAATAACTTGGTGTCATTCTTCGCCCGCTCCAGCAGATCGCGGAGGACGCGGTCAACCTGTTTAGAGCGTTCCGTGGCTTGCGCCACCAGGGAATCCTGTTCCGCACGGTTGCCCAACAACTGCGCTTCGAGCATCAGCACCCGCATGCCGTTGAAATTGGCGCGCAGGGCCAGCAGATCGCGCACGTCGGCAAAGTCTTCCTGGTAGAGCTGCTGCTGCGAATGCTGAATGTTGGCGACTACGGTGTACGCGCTTGCGATCACCCAGGCCATCAGCGCGAGTTTTACTCCGAAACTGAGAAAGAGTTTGTTGCGCGTGGTTAAATTCAGGAACCATTTCATGTCGCGTTTCCTTTTGTTGGGCGCCAGGTCGTCGGCGTTACCGCCTATCCGGATACTTGTTCCTGTACCACGATGCCCGCGTCGGCAAGCAGCTTCCCGGCGTCGAGGATCACGGTGCGGTCGGGGGCCACGCCCTTCAAGTATTCGTCGCGAATGCCGGTGAGCGTCGGCAGCGACGGCTGGATGTCGGCCACGGGGATGCGGTGCACGCCGACGATCGCGTCGGCCAGAATGCCGAAGCGCATGCCGCCGGATTCCAGGACGATGACCTTGTCGAGATCGGTCAGCCCCTTCTCCGGCAAGTCGAAAAATTTCTTGATGTCGATGACGGACAGTATCTCGCCGTGCAGGTTGACGATGCCGAGCACGAAGGCCGGCGTGCATGGCACCGGCGTCAGGTGCTCCAGAGGATAGACGTCGCGAACATGCTGCGATTCGACTGCGTAGTGTTCTTGCGCCAGGATAAATTCCACCACCTCGATGCGCTCGTCGATGGCCTCTGTCGGATCGGGTTTTCGGCCGAGCGCCTGGGCGCGCGCCTTCAGGATGCGCCGAGTCTCCTCCGGATCCGGCGAAGCGGCATGCTCGATCGCGGCGCGCGCGATTTCCAGGCGCTGCCTGACTTCGTTCCAATCGATCCGCACCCGTTTTCCGTCGGCGGGTGACGTGGCCCTGTCGGTGCCCATGCGGATTTCTCCTTTCTTATTGTCGATAGGGAGCCGCGATTACAGGTTGGCGACGAGCTGCGGCATGCTCGACTGCATCGACACGATAATTTCCGCTAGCCGGCCCGCGGTTAGGCCATCCGACTCGGGAAGAATATCGTCCGGTGGATGTGTGCGTAGCGAGGCCAGGGCATTGTCGAAGTGTCGCTGCGCTTCGCGCCGCCGCCCCTGCGACTGGCGCAGATTGCCGAGCGCATAGTGGGCGAGCACGAAGCCGGGATCGAGGTAGAGCGCGCGCATGAACGACTGCGCGGCGTTGTCGTGCTGTCCCTGCTCCTCCTGAATGACGGCCAGGAGATAATGTTGGGCTGGATTGAGTTTGTCGGCCGCGATCGCCTTGCGGCACCATTCGGCCGCTTCGCCCAGCCGCCCCCGATTGGCGCAGTCGCGCGCCGCGTGGCTCAAGCGGTCTTGTTCCGGTGGAATCGGCGCGCTGTCGTCGCTGGCATCAGCGGCCGGGCTTGCTGCTTGAACCGGTTCCGGGAAGGTTTCTGCCGTTGGAATGTTCTCTTTGGGCAACCGCCAGGATGTCTGCACGGAGTCCGCCACCGGAGCCGGTGCATGGCTCACGAAGCGTGGCGCTTCCGCGCCGGCATTCTTGCGGTAGAGGATCGCTCCGGCAAACTCGACCGCGGTGAAGTTGGAAAACAGGGCGATTGAAGTCTCGGTGGGGCTCACGATGAGCCAGCCGCCATCGACGAGCGCGCGGCGGAGCTTCTCGACAACGGCCTTGGCCTGTTCTGCGGTGAAGTACATCAGCACGTTGCGGCAGAAGATGATGTCCATGGCGTTGGTGTTGTTGATGAGCGACGGATAGGTGTCGTCCGCCAGATTGAGATAGGCAAACGTCACGCGCCTGCGGATCTGGTCGTCAAGTTTGAAACGGCCAGCCCTGCAGGGATGGAAATAACGTTCCTTGATCCACTCCGGCGTGCTGCGGAACGACCATTCGCCGTACTCGCCTTCGGCGGCCGTGCGCAGGAAATCGGGATTGATGTCCGTGGCCAGGAGCGTGGTATTCCATGCGTCGGCATTCGGAATCAGCCGGTCGAGGAGCATGGCGATCGAGTAGGGTTCCTCGCCCGTGCAACAGCCGGCGCTCCAGATGCGCAGCCGCCGCTCGGTTCCTTCGTGAGCCGGCGCCACACCGCCCTTGGGGCCGGCGCGCCACGTCCCTTCGTGCGCGCGCAGCAATGCCGGCAGGATGTGTTGATCGAGCACGTCGAAACTCGCTTTCTCGCGGAAGAAATAGGTTTCCCCCACCGTGAGGGAACTGGCCAGTATTTCAATCTCGCGGTGCGTGAGGGGGGCTGCCAGGAGACGGTATGCACACGATTTCGCATCCGCCATGCCGAAGGCGGACGCGGCACTGGCGATGCCTCGTTCCAGGTCGCCCCAGCGCTCCGCCGGGAAATGCAGGCCGATGCGCGCGGCGAGCATGTCGCTGAGGTTGGAGAGGAGGGGGGCGGGTAGCGTCGGCTGCATGCTATGCCACTTCGCTCATCGCCATTGCGCGATCGAGGGATTCCGCTTCCTCCAGCGAGAGGAAACGGTCCAGGTTGTGGATGAGGATCAGGCCGTCGCCGAGTTTCACCACGCCATCGACGTATTCGAGGCCGGGAAGTATGGTTTCGGCGCCGACGATATCCGGCTCGGCGTATTCGAAGATACCGCTGACCGCGTCGGCCACGAGCGCCACCGATCTCCGGCCGGTATGCGCGATGACGAGCTGGTCGGCCAATGCGATTTCACGATCCGGCAGGCGAAAGCGCCTGCGCATGTCGATGGCCGGGATGACGCGTCCCTGAACGTTGACTACGCCGAGAACGATTTCCGGCGCATCTGGCAGGGCGGTGAGATAGGCGGCGCGAACCACGCGCTCGACGCAAGGCAGCGGCAGCGCAACGCGCAACTCGTCAAAGCAAAGAACGGCGTACTCTGCCATGCAATCCCCCGAACAATGCATACCGGCTCCCTGCCAACCCAGCCTGTACTGGTCGATCGGGCCGCGCGGGCTACCTGTCTGCGGTTGGCGGCATTCGACTCTGCTGAAGATTCACTAATATTCATAAACATAGCACGGAAATTCGGTATGACAAGGCGCGGCTGGCCGTTGCCGGAAGAGGGGGGCTCCACAAGGTGGCTCCGATTCGCTACGGCGGGATCGGGAGTGTCGTAGGTCGGTCTTCAGACCGACATGTTTGCGTGCCACCGGGTGTTGTGTAGGTCGGTCTTCAGACCGACATGTCGGGCTAAAGCCCGACCTACGAGTCCCAGCGAATAAGGTCCGACAGACTCCTGGGCACACGCGATAGTCGGATGCCCCGAAATTTATTCGTCATTTTGCTGCTATGTTGGATAGGGGAGGTGACGATGATGACTTTCTTTATTTTGAACCCGGATCATCCATTAGAGCAAAACACCGTTGTAGGAGCGGCGCCAACCCTCTCTCCAACTCTCTCCCACAGGGAGAGAGGGCGATCGCCCCTTCCCTTCAAGGGGGAGAGCGAAGCGAGGGGGCTTTGGGATGGGGATGGGAGTTGGCCGCGATTTGCGGCCGCATTCGCGCCGGGGCGGCGCTCCTACACGCACGAGCATTCCAATGAACAATCCGGGTTGAACGGCACGCATGATTCACGCTTTTCTGCCTGGGCACTGGCTGCTTCGGTTGCGGTGGGTTTGGCGTTGTCCCAGCCGGTCGCAGCCGAGGATACGGGGGGGGCCAGGCAAACCGACCTTACCCAGATGTCAATCGAAGAGCTGCTGTCCGTCGAGGTTTACAGCGCCAGCAAGTTCGTCCAGAAGACCACCGAGGCGCCGTCCGCCGTGACCATCGTCACGGCTGCGGACATCAAGGCATACGGCTACCGCACCCTGGCCGACATCCTCAACAGCGTGCGCGGCATCTATACCACCTACGACCGAGATTACCGGTATGTCGGCGTGCGCGGCTTCAACCGGCCGGGGGATTACAACAGCCGCATCCTGCTGCTGGTGGACGGCTACCGCGCCAATGAACCGATATACGATACCGCCCTTATCGGCACGGAGTTCTTTCTGGACGTCGACCTCATCGACCGGGTGGAAGTGGTGCGCGGCCCCGGCTCCTCCGTCTATGGCAGCAATGCCGTGTTCGGCGTGGTCAACGTCATCACCAAGCGCGGCAGGGATTTCAACGGCGTGGAAGCCTCCGCCGACGTGGCCAGTTTCGGCACTGTCGACGGCAGGCTGACCTACGGGAAGCATCTGCAGAACGGCGCCGAACTGCTGCTTTCCGCCACCCGCAACCATAGCCGGGGGCAGGACCTGTTCTACCCCGAGTTCAACGATACCGCCCAAAACCTCGACGCCGACAACGCCAGAAAGATTTACGGCAAGCTGGCCTATGGCGGCTTCACCCTGGCGGCTGCCTATTCCGAGCGCATCAAGGGGGTTCCCACGGCCGCCTTCAGCACCGTGTTCAACGATCCCCGCAGCCAGACGACGGACGCCCAGACCGTTCTCGATCTCGCTTATAACGGGCATGCCTCCGAGCGCCTGGAACTCTCCGCCCGGATGTATTACGGCGGTTACACATTCGACGGGAATTACCCTTACGACCTGCCGCCGGTCACCCTGAACAAAGATGAGGGCCGAGCCCAATGGTGGGGTGCGGAGGCGAAACTGAACGGGCGCTATGACCGGCACAAACTGGTGGCGGGGGTAGAGTTTCAGGACAACTACCGGCAGGACCAGAAAAATTACGACGTAGACCCCGTTGTGTTTTATCTGGACGACAAGCGCAGCAGCGAGCGGCTGGCGCTTTACGTCCAGGACGAATTCACCCTGCGCAAGGGGCTACTCGTCAGCGCCGGCGCGCGCTACGACGATTATTCCACCGTGGGGGAGACATTCAACCCACGCTTCGCCTTGATCTACAGTCCGCGCGAATCCACCTCCCTGAAGCTACTGTACGGAACCGCATTCCGCGCCCCCAATGCCTACGAGCTGTACTACGCCGATGGCGCGACATCGAAGGCGAGTCCGAACCTCAAGCCGGAGGAAATCACCAGCTATGAGATCGTCGCCGAACACCAGCTTCAGCCCAACTTCCGGCTTGCCGCTTCCGTTTACCAGAATGAAATTCATGATCTGATCAGCCAGGTCGTCGACCCGGCTGACGGGCTGCTGGTATTCGAGAACACCAGCGAGGCCAAAACAAAAGGCGCCGAATTCGAAGTGGAGCGCGCCTGGGCCGACGATACGCGGCTGCGGGCTAGCTACGCCTGGCAGATCACCCGGCTCAAGGCCACCGGTATGGAACTGGAAAATTCGCCCCACCATCTGGCGAAGCTCAACTACGCCATACCGATGTTCGGCCATGCGCTGCGGGCGGGGATCGAGGCCCAGTACACCGGCAGCCGCAAAACGCTAAGCGGCGCCACTACCGGCGGCTTCACGGTGGCCAACCTGACGCTGTCGAGCGACAGGCTCGCCAAGGGCCTGGAACTCTCCGCCAGCGTGTACAACCTGTTCGACAAGCGCTATGCCGACCCCGCCAGACCGGAACACGTGCAGGACGCGATTCAGCAAGATGGGCGAAGTTTCAGGCTCAAGGCCACCTATCGTTTCTAGTGTGGTGCTTCACTCTGTCTGGAACTTGTCGCCGTGTGCCACCGGGCCTCGTAGGTCGGTCTTCAGACCGACATGTCGGGCTAAAGCCCGACCTACCAGGCCAGGCGGATTTGCAGCCGATTTACTTTAAGTCCGACAGGCTCCTGGAGCATGAACATGTTCGGCAAGGAAACAGGGTGCAAAAAAGTAACCGCGGACCGCCTCCGGGCCAGGTGCCTGGGTTTTGGCCGTGTTCCGATCCCGTGCCCGGCCGTAGCCGGGGCAGGACTCTCCATCGAGGAGTCGATGAACACCCAAATCGCCTCCAGCGCGAGAAAAGGAAGCAAGAGGAAAAAACACCCGCTGCTCTTTTTGGGCGTCAATTTGTTCGTAATGTTTTGCGCGGGCGTACAGGCCGCGCCCCCTGGCGAATACGAAGTCAAGGCGGCTTTCGTCCACAACATCGCCAAATTCGTCGAGTGGCCTGCTTCGGTCGGCGCGAGAGGGATCTTGCGATTGTGCGTCCTGGGACAGGGGGCCTTTGGCGAAGCGGCTGGAGGTTTGCGGGGCAAGCCGGTTGGCGGGATGGTGTGGGAGGTGGCGCCGGTCGCCGCCGGCGCCAATTTGAGCGAATGCCAGGTGTTGTTCATCGAGGCTTCCGAGGCGCGGGACCTGCCGCGCCTGCTGGACAGCCTCAAGGATGGCCATGTCCTGACGGTGGGCGATACCGCCGGCTATGGGCAACAGGGGGTGATGGTCAACCTCTACCTGGAGCAGAACAAGGTGCGCTTTGAAATCAATCTGGCGGCAGCCAGGCACCCCGGCCTTAAAATCAGTTCCCACCTATTGAAGCTGGCGCGCATCGTCCAGGCAACGGGAGGGGAACAATGAGCCTGGCCGCCTTGCTCCGGGATGTGCCCATTCGCCGCAAGCTCACCCTCATTGCCGTCCTGTCCGCGGGTGCGGCCCTGCTTTTTGTGGCGCTGATATCGATGGCCCAACAGTGGTTCACGTTTCGCGCCGAGCTGGAAAAAGTCACCCACAGCCAGGCGATCATCGTCGCCGCCAACAGCACGTCGGCCCTGCTCTTCAACGATCCCAAGGCGGCCAAACAGACCCTGGAAGCGCTGGGGGCCGTGGACAATATCGAGTTCGCCATGCTGCACGACAAGCAGGGCAAGATGTTCGCCATATTTGTGCAGGCCGGGCAGAAACATCCGACCCCCCACCATCCGCCGCAGGGGGAGCAGCACATCTTTACGTCCACGGATCTCGATGTGTTTCATCCGATTATTCTGGGGGGCGAACTGGTCGGCACGATTCATTTGCGCGCCAGTCTGGCGCACGTGTACCGGCAAATGGCGTGGAGCGCGGCAGTGGTGATTGCTTCCGCACTGGCGGGGCTGGGATTGACGTTGATGCTGGTTGCCTACATGCACCCGGCCATCACGGGACCCATGGCCAAACTGGTCGGTTTGATGGACGTTGTTTCAAGAGAGAAAAACTATGGGCTGAGGGCGGAATTGCGCGGCAAGGATGAGCTGGGGGCGTTGGCCCATGGCTTAAACGACATGCTGGTGCAAATCCAGGCTCGGGATAACGCACTGGGGCAATCCCGTCAGCGCCTGGAATACGAGGTGGCCCAGCGTACCGCGGAACTGAAAGAGGCGAACATACTGCTGGGGAAGGAACTGACGGAGCGAAAGGCGGCAGAGCAGGCGCTCCAGCTTGTGAACGAACAATTGTCGATACTGCTGGAATCGTTGCCGGTCGCTATTTACCGCCGCCTGGCGAATGGCGGCTACCCGGTGACGTATGTGACCCGGAACGTGGTCACGCTCTCCGGTTATCCATCCAGGAGTTTCACTGAAGAAACCGATTTTTGGATCAAACATATCCATCCCAGCGACGCACCCAGGATTCCCGCCGAGATGGCCTGCCTGTTTGAAGAAGGCGTATACGAATATGAGTACCGCTGGCTGAACGCCGATGGAAGCTATCGATGGATACTGGATTCCATGAGATTGGTACAGCCCGCGGACCGCACACCGAGCTATATCGTGGGTATGTGGTGGGACATCACCGAGCGCAAGCAGGCGGAAGAACGCATTCGCGAAAGCGAGGAGCGCTACCGCGGTATTTTCGAGTATACCGACGACATCGTCTATCTCATAAACCAGGATGGCACGTTTCGTTCCCTCAGTCCCGCCTTCGAGCGGCATACCGGCTGGAAAACCGAAGAGTGGATCGGCAAGCCCTTTGCACCCCTCATCCATGCAGACGATTTGTCGGACGCCACCGTGGTCTTCAAGAAGGCGCTGTCTGGCGAATCCACTCCGAGCTTCAGACTGCGCATCGCCAGAAAATCCGGGCAGTATTTCGACGCCGATCTCAGCATTACGCGTCTTGGCCGCGATGTGGCAATGGGGATTGCACGGGACGTTACCGAGCGCCAGCGCGCAGAAGAGGAAATCCGCAGGCAACGGGAACTGCTTGGCTGGATTATCGAGACTATTCCCATGCGCGTTTTTTGGAAAGACCGCGATTCGCGCTATCTGGGCTGCAACACCCTGTTTGCGAAAGATGCGGGATTGCTCCGCCCCGACGAATTGATCGGCAAAACCGACTTCGATATGGGTTGGAAGGATCAGGCCGAACTTTATCGCGCCGACGATCGGCTGGTGATGGATTCCAATACGCCCAAGCTTTCCTACGATGAGCCGCAGACGACGCCGGAAGGGGGGCAAATTTGGCTACGCACATCCAAAGTGCCCTTGCATAGTGAAGTCGATGAAGCCATCGGCATGCTGGGTGTTTACGAAGACATCACCGCGTATAAGCAAATGGAGCTGAGTTTGCGGGAAAGCGAGGAGCGCTTCCGCAAGGCCTTCCAGAACTCGGCCATCGGCATGGCGCTGGTCGGGCTGGACGGACATTGGCTTAAGGTCAATGACGCGCTCTGCAAGACTCTCGGCTATTCGGAGCAGGAATTTCTGAGCAAAACTTTTCAGGACATCACCCATCCGGACGATCTCGTACCCAGCATTGATATTCAGGTGCAACTACTGGCGGGAGGGGTAGACCACTATCAGATGGAAAAGCGGTATTTGCACAAGAATGGCCGCGTCATATGGGCGCGCGTGAGCGTTTCGCTGATACGGGATGCGCAAGATAACCCAATCCATTTCGTTACCCAAGTAGACGACATCACCGAAGACAAGGTGGCGGAAGAAAAAATCCGCAAGCTGAACGATGAGTTGGAAGAAAAGGTACTGGAGCGGACGAAGCAACTGCTGGAGGCGCAAGACGAGCTGGTGCGCAAGGAAAAACTGGCGGTGCTGGGGCAGGTAGCAGGCAGTGTCGGCCACGAGCTGCGCAACCCGCTGGGGGTGATGAACAATGCCGTGTACTTCCTGCAAACCGTGTTGTCGGACGCGGACGAGACCACCAAGGAATACCTGAACATCATCAAGGACGAGATCGCCGATTCCGAGCGCATCGTGTCCGACCTGCTGGACTCCGTGCGCACCAAGCCACCGCGCCCGGAAACGGCCGGTGTGGAGGAGTTGATCGGCCAGACGCTGCGCAAGTGCGTCATCCCGGCCACCGTCACGGTCAAGCTGGACATTCCAAAAACGCTTTCCCCGCTACAGGTTGATTCGCAGCAAATCCAGCAAGTGTTCCGCAACCTCATCAGCAACGGGGTGGAAGCCATGCCGGAAGGCGGCACGCTGGAAATCCGCGCAGTCGAAAACAAGCCGGAAGGAAATATCGCCATCAGCGTGCGCGACACCGGCACCGGCATCGCGCCGGACGTGCTGCCCAAGCTGTTCCAGCCGCTGTTCACCACCAAGGCGCGCGGCATCGGGCTGGGGCTGGTGGTGGTGAAGAACCTGACCCAGGCCAACGGCGGCAGGGTTGAAGTGCAAAGCGAGGTCGGCAAAGGAACCCTGTTTTCAATCACGCTGCCAAGTGCTGGCTCAGCGGTAGAAACGGCATGAGTGAAGCGAGCTACCGGATAGACGGAGCTTCGCGTAGGAGCGGCTTTAGCCGCGAACATCGCCAGTTCGCGGCTAAAGCCGCTCTACGGCAACGGTATTTTGGCCAGTTTGTGCTAACGGACAATTCGGGTTTAAGACAAAAAAGGATATTGATTAGCCCCCAAGCTCAGCCACATGAAATATGCCGTCATTCCGGGGCTGCCCGAAGGGCAGAACCCGGAATCCAGTGGTACCTCCAGGCAGCGCACCTGGATTCCGGGTTCCGCTACGCGGCCCCGGAATGACGAGCTGAACTTGGGGGCTAATCAGGAAAAACGGAGGCGAAAAATGAACGCGTTTTCAACAGAAGTGCCTGTTCTGCTTTTCTCTTTTCTCTTATGGGGCGGGCCTGCTCTTGCGGGCGGTCTGTCTACCCCAGGCCAGGGCGCGCGAGCCTTGAGCATGGCGGGCGCTTTTACGGCAGTCGCGGATGACGGATCGGCTGTCTTCTACAATCCGGCGGGAATCGGCCAGATTGATGGCACCTTGATTGAGGGCGGGATAGCCATACTCTCTCCGGAGTTGCGATATACAACGCCGGGCGATGCAACGGAGACCAGCACAAAGGGCGCTTTCGCCCCGGCTTTGTTCGTTACGCACCGCCTTACGGACAGGCTCGGTGCCGGTCTCGGGCTATACGCGCCCTACGCCAGGGATGCGGAATTTCCAGATGACCTTGCCAACGGGTTTTCTTCCCAGCGGTCGAAGATGGTGAGAACGGACCTCAGCGCGGTCGTTTCCTATCAAACGAGCGATACTTTTTCCATCGGGGGAGGATTGATAGCCGGTTATAGCCAGTTGGACCGGTCGATCCCGGCGGGCTCCGGTTTGAGGATAAACGACAAAATGGATGGCGTGGGTTTCGGGGGCATCGTCGGGCTCTTGTGGAAAGTCGGCGATCGTCTCAAAGCCGGCGTCACGTATAGAACCGAAATGCGCGTCGATCACGATGGCGAAAGAATCCTCGTGGCCGGGGGCGTGGCAACAGGAAGCAACGCACGGGCGGAAGTACGCTATCCGGCATCGCTCGGTCTGGGCATAGCGCTCACCCCATCGGAAAACCTGACACTGGCCCTGGATGCGAACTGGACCGGGTGGAACTCGATGGATCAGGTGACGACAAGGACGGATGCATGGCCCGATTCCATAACCCAATTGAACGCGAGAAACAGCCGGGATATTCGGATCGGCGGCGAATACAGGCTGCCGGCGGGCTGGGCCTTGAGGGCCGGATATGCCTATGCCCAGGGTGCCTTCCCCAATACCCACATTACGCCTGCCCAGCCGGATGCGGACGGCCAGGAAATAGGTCTGGGAATAGGCAAGACAACGGGAGCCTGGAGGGTCGATCTCGCATATCACTACGCAGCCACTCGTGAAACAAATGCATCGGCCAATATCAACGGCTATAACGGCAAGTACAACATAAGCCAGCATTTGCTCGGGTTGACGGCTGCCTACCGGTTCTGACGGGGAAGGTGTGCGGAAATGGAAAACGTAGAGATATCGAGGGTCGCCAAATTATGGCTGGGAGAGGACGGCATCGTCCGCATCATCCACGTTCACGGCGCGGACGTGACGCTGGAGGATGCACAGGAAACCATGGCGGCCTACCTGAAGATAAACAAGGGCAAGAAACGGCCTCTTTTTGTCGATACAAAAACGATGAGGTCTCTTGCCAGGGAAGCCCGTAAATATTATGCGGGAGAAGAGGCCGCGAAGGTCGCCAGCGCGGTCGCCATTATCGTCGGCACGCCCGTCAGCCGGGTATTGGGGAACTTCTACATCGGTCTCAGCAATCCGCTCCTTCCGAGCCGGCTTTTTTCTTCCGAAGACGAGGCGCTGGAGTGGCTGAAGGGGTATATCGAGTGACCCAGACGCCCAACAACCATGAAGACCCGAGGCTTGCGGAGATGCTCGATGTCATCTTCAGGTTTGCCGCAGGCGACTTGACGGCCAGGGGAACCCTTTCTGAAGATGACAGCGCCCTGGACGGCGTCATGGCCGGCATCAATATTCTTGGGGAAGAACTGGAGGCTTATGTTGCCGAGAGCAAGCAGGCGCAGCAGGCGTTGACAGAATCCGAGGCCATGCTCAGGGGCATCTTCGACTCCGTGCAGGACGGGATCATCCTGGCGGAGACCCAAACCCGGCGCTTCCGAATGGTCAACGACTCGATTTGCCGCATGCTCGGATACCGCCCCGATGAGTTGCTCAATCTGGGGGTGGAGGGCATTCATCCTGCGGAAGACATCGCCTACGTCGTCCGCCAATTCGAGCAAATGGCCAGTGGCGAAATCGGCGTCGCGCCGAATCTGCCGATGAAGAGAAGAGATGGCACCGTCTTCTATGCTGACGTCAACACCGGTCCGATGATGGCCGGCGGAGTTGCCTGTCTTGTCGGCGTTTTCAGGGACATCACCGAGCGCAAGCGGGCGGAAGATCAAATCCGAAAGTTGAACCAAGCGTTGGAGGAAAAGATGCAGCAGCTGCTGGAGACACAGAACGAACTGGTGCGCAAGGAAAAGCTGGCGGTGCTGGGGCAGGTGGCGGGCAGCGTGGGCCACGAGCTGCGCAATCCCCTGGGGGTGATGAGCAACGCGGTGTACTTTCTCCAGACGATGCTCGACGGGGCCGACGACAGCATCAAGGAATACCTGGGCATCATCCGGGACGAGATCGCCGGTTCCGAGCGCATCGTGTCCGACCTGCTGGACGCCGTGCGCACCAAGCCGCCGCACCCGGAAACGGTCGGCGTGGAAGAGCTGATCGGCCAGACGCTACACAAGTGCGTCATACCTTCCAGCGTCACGGTCAAGCTGGACATCCCGGGAACGCTTTCCCCGCTACAGGTGGACCCGCAGCAAATCCAGCAAGTGTTCCGCAACCTCATCAGCAACGGGGTGGAAGCCATGCCGGAAGGCGGCATGCTGGAAATCCGCGCAGTCGAAAACGAGTCGGAAGGAAGTCTCGCCATCAGCGTGCGCGACACCGGCACCGGCATCGCGCCGGAGGCGCTGCCCAAGCTGTTCCAGCCGCTGTTCACCACCAAGGCGCGCGGCATCGGGCTGGGGTTGGTAGTGGTTAAAAACCTGACGCAGGCCAACGGCGGCAGGGTTGAAGTGCAAAGCGAGGTCGGCAAAGGAAGCCTGTTTTCAATCACGCTGCCAAGGCATGGCTCAGCGGTAGAAACGGCATGAGTGAAGCGAGCTGCTGGATAGACGGATCAAATTAAGACAAACAAAGGATTGATATGCTCAATACAGTGAAAGTGCCGAAGCAGTTCGAGCCCATATTTCAAAAGGCCCAGGACTACGTTGCCAAATTTTTCAGCGCCAAGAAGGAAGACCCCTCCAATGGCACGATAGAAGTATTCGGGGAGCGTTACGTCCTGGTACGGGCCGCTTCCATGTCGGTCGATTTTTTCGAGACCATTGCGGGCCTCTATGAAAAAGAGGGCAAACAGGCGGCCGAAAATATCGCGCGGCAGCTTCTTTTCGATATCGCCCATGCCATCGGTAAACAGGACGCCCGAAACTTCCACCAGAAGATGCATCTGCAAGACCCGATAGAAAGGCTTTCCATTGGTCCGGTGCATTTCGCGCATACCGGCTGGGCATTCGTGGATATTTTCCCGGAGTCGTCGCCGACGCCGGATGAGGATTATTACCTCATCTACGACCATCCCTATTCGTTCGAGTCGGCCGCATGGCATGCCGCGGGCAAGTCGTCCGAGTTCCCGGTATGCATCATGAATGCCGGCTACTCTTCGGGCTGGTGTGAAGAAAGCTTCGGCTTGGGGCTGGTCGCCACCGAAATCATGTGCCAGGCAAAGGGCGACCATGCTTGCCGCTTCATCATGGCGCCTCCATCGCGCATGGAGGAGCATATCGCTGCCTATATGAGAAAAGAGTCGGAGCTGGCAAAAAGGATATCGAAATACGAAGTGCCGGGTTTTTTCAAACGCAAGGAAGCCGAAGAGGCCTTGCGCGAATCCGAGCAGCGGTTTCGGAATGTATTCGACTTCGCCAGGGATATTATCTTCACGGTGGACCTGGATATGAGGTACACCTCGTTAAATCCGGCCTTTGAGCGCGTGAGCGGGTGGCCATGCGCGGAGTGGCTCGGCAAGTCTTTTCTGGACGTCGTCCATCCGGACGATCTGTCGATGGTTACGAAAATATTCCAGGAGGGTTTGAAGGGAGAAATTCCGCCGCCGTTCGAGTTGCGCATGCGTAAAAAATCGGGCGACTATTTCGATGCTGAATTCACCGTTGCGCCGCTTACCCGCGAAGGGAAATTGGTGGGTTTCATAGGGGTTGGCCGGGAGGTCACGGAACGCAAGCGAGCGGAAGAGAAAATCCGCAAGTTGAACGATGAGTTGGCGGCCAAGGTTCAAGAGCTCCTGGCGGCCCAGGAAGAACTGGTGCGCAAAGAGAAGCTGGCGCTGCTCGGCCAGGTGGCGGACACGGTGGGACACGAGCTGCGCAACCCGCTGGGCGTGATGAACAATGCCGTGTACTTTCTCCAAACCGTGCTGGTCGATGCGGACGAAACCACCAGGGAATATCTCGGCATCATCAAGGACGAGATCGCGGATGCGGAGCGCATCGTGTCCGACCTGCTGGATGCCGTGCGCACCAAGCCGCCGCATCCGGAAATCGTGGAGGTCGCCGAGTTGATGCAGCAGGTCTTGCGCAAGTGCGATATCCCTCCCTCCGTTGCCGTTCGCGTGGAGATTCCGGAAACGATCCCCGCCATCCGGGTCGATCCGGCGCAAATGCACCAGGTGTTCTGGAACCTGGTCACCAATGGCGTTGAGGCGATGCCGGATGGAGGCACGCTGGAAATAAGGGCGGACGAGAACCCGGCGGCGAAAACCGTGACGGTACGCATCAAGGATAGCGGCTGCGGCATACCGCAGGAGGACCAGGCCAAACTGTTCCAGCCGATGTTCACCACCAAGACGCGCCGTATCGGCCTGGGGCTGGTGGTGGTAAAAAAACTGACGCAGGCCAACGGCGGCAGCGTGGGGATGGAAAGCGAGGCGGGCAAGGGCAGCACATTTTCCGTCACGCTGCCGGGCGGCGGTAGACCGTAAGGATGGGTGGAGGCCGCAGGCCGATACCCATCGAATCGAAGCGATGGAAATTGACTTGATTAGCCCCCAGGCTCAGCTCGTCATTCCGGGGCCGCGTAGCGGAACCCGGAATCCAGGTGCGTTGCTTGGAGGTACCACTGGATTCCGGGTTCTGCCCTTCGGGCAGCCCCGGAATGACGGTGTGGCTGAGCTTGAGGGCTAATCAAGGCCTACGAAGAGGAGATGGCAATGAAAGTTCTAGTGGTGGACGACGACCGCCGGATCGTCAAAACGACCTGCGACATCCTGAACGTCAAGGGCCACGAGGCTATCGCCGCTTACTCGGGCGAGGAGGGCGTGGAAAAGGTCAAGAGCGACCGGCCGGATTGTGTGCTGATGGACATCAGGATGCCCGGCATCAGCGGGGTCGAGGCGATGAAACAGATGAGGGCTGCCGTTCCCGGTCTGCCCATCGTCCTGGTCAGTGCCTATGCTAACGAGGACACCATAAAAGAGGCGGAGAGCGCCGGCGCCTACGCCGTTCTGAGCAAGCCGCTCAACTTCCAGATGATCCTTTCCTTCCTTTCCATGCTGCGCAAGGAGGAAAGCATCCTGGTGGTGGACGACGACCCGAGTTTCTGCAAAACGCTGAAGGATATCCTGACCATGAGGGGCTACCGGGTTGAAACGGAAAGCGAGCCGAAAGAAGTGTTGAGCGATCTGGAAAAGGACTACAAGCTCGCCATCGTGCTCGACCTCAAGCTGGGCTCGGTGAACGGCACGGATGTGCTGAGGGAGGTGCGGGCCAAGTATCCAACCAAGCCGGTGGTGCTGGTGACCGGCTACCGCGAGGAGATGGCGGATTCCATCGAGAAGGGGCGCAGGATAGGTGCCTATACTTGCCTTTACAAGCCTTTGGAAATGGATGCCTTGTTCCATGTGATCGAGGAAATCCGGATCAAGAAGCTGCAAAACCTGCTGGCCTCGGAATAGCCGGAGAAGCATCGTGAAAGCAAGGGAAAAAATCCTGGTGGTGGACGACGACCCTAACCTCAGGAAGACGCTTGCCGACATTCTGAGGATCAAGGGTTACGAAACGGCTGTCGCCGAAAACGGGGCGGAGGCTATCGCTGCGGCGGAACGGGAAACGTTCAGCCTGGCGCTGATCGACCTGATGCTGCCGGACGTGCCCGGCATCGAGGTGATGGCGCGCATCAAGGCCATCTCGCCGTTGACGGAGGCGATCATCCTGACCGGGCACGCTTCGATGGACACCGCCATCGAAGCCACCAAGCAGGGGGCATACTCCTATCTGCTCAAGCCCTACCAGATGGATGACTTGCTGCGCCACATCAAGCATGGCGTCGAGCACCAGCAGGCACAGGAGGAGATCCTCCGCCTGGCCTCGTTTCCCAGGTTGCTCCCCAGCCCGGTGATCGAACTCGATCCCGCCGGGGAGGTGACCTACCTCAACCCGGCAGCCGAGGGACTGTTTCCCGGGCTGGGTGCGATGGGGCAGTCGCATCCCTTGCTGCAAGGCTCGGCGGAGTCGATCGCCGCCCTGCGGCAAGGCAAGCAGCAGGGAGAGGCAGTCCATGAGGCCAAGGTCGGCGACGTGACTTATGAGCTGCATACTTCCTATGTCCGGGAAGTGGACCTCATTCGTATCTACGTCCTGGACATCACCCAGCGCAAGCGGGCCGAGCAAGAAATTTATCTCCTCGCCACCACCGACAGCCTCACCGGCATCGCCAACCGCCGGGAGTTCTCCGCGATCCTGGCGAGAGAAGTGGGGCGCGCAAGAAGGTATGGCGTTCCCATGTCGCTGGTAATGTACGACCTCGATCATTTCAAGCGCGTGAACGATACCTTCGGCCATGACGTGGGCGATTACGTATTGCAGGCCGTCACCGGCCTGGTGAAGGAAAACGTCCGCGCCAACGATGTAGTGGCGCGGTGGGGCGGGGAAGAGTTCATGGTGCTGATGCCGCAAACGGACGTGCAGGCCGCAAAAAGCGCAGCGGAAAAGCTGCGGCTGGCAATTGCCGGATACTCCTTCGATAAGGCCGGCAAGCTGACGGTCAGTTTCGGGGTCGCCGCGCTGGAGCCGCAAGACGATCTGAATTCGCTGCTGAAGCGGGTGGACGATGCGCTCTACCGGGCGAAGGAGCTGGGCAGGAACCGTGTCGAAATCCTGTCCGGTGAAATGCCTTCCAAATGAAAAATAATCCCAAAGTGCTGGTGGTGGACGACGATCCGAGCCTTAGGAAGACGCTCTCCGACATCCTGCGGGTCAAGGGCTATGAGGTGGCGGCCGCAGGAACCGGGGCCGAGGGAGTAGCGGAGGCCGAGCGCGCATTTGTGAACGTGGCGTTGATAGACCTCAAGCTGCCGGACATATCGGGCATCGAGGTGATGGGGCGCATCAAGCTCGCCACCCCGCTCACCGAGGCCATCATCCTGACCGGCCATGCCGCCCTGGAAACGGCCATCGAGGCAACCAACAAAGGGGCATTCTCCTACCTGCTGAAGCCCTATGAAATCGACGATCTGCTGCTGCACATCCGCCACGCGATCGAGCGGCAGCAGGGCCAGCAGGAAATCCTCCGGCTGGCTTCCTTCCCCAGACTGAATCCCGACCCCGTGATCGAACTCGATTCTTCCGGGAAAGTGACTTACCTCAACCCGGCAGCCGGAAAACTTTTTCCGGATTTGGTCGAGCAGGGGATGAAGCATCCCATGCTCGAAGGGCTTGAGGATATGTTCACCGCTTTCTGGAAAGGCGAGCTGCGGGAAAGCGTGCGCGAGGTCGAGGCCGGGAACGCGAACTATGAGCAGCGCGTTTATTTTGTTCCGGAAAGCGATCTCATCCGCATCACCGCGCTGGACATCACCGAACGCAAGGAGCGCGAGGCAAAGATCGAAAAGCTCAACGACCTCCTGCTGATCCTGCGGGACATCAACGAGAGCCTGCTTACGCTGGAGAGCGAGCAGGACATCTTTCAGACCGTGTGTGAATCCCTGAAGAAACTTGGGGACGTCGTGATCGTATGGGGCGTGTCCAATGAGCCGGAGCTGAAGATTGCCCCCGTTATTTGCTCGGGGACGGGCAACGTCGACCTGTCCGCTGTGGAAGCGCGCTGGGCGGAACTGGGCAGCGGATTCGTCGAGGGCGCCATCCGCGAACGCATGCCCATCGTGATCCAGGATGTCGGTGCGGATGAGCAACTGCCTGCCTGGCAAGAGGCGGTGCGGCAATGGGGTGTCAAAACTGCCGTCACGGTGCCCATGTTTACCGGCGACGAAATCATTGCGGCGCTTTCCGTTTTCTCCTGCCAGGTGGGGGCTTTCGATGAAGAGCGCGTGAGGTTCTTGTCCGAAGTTGCCAGCAATGTCGCCATAGGCGTGCGCAGCCTGCGCCTGGACAAGAGGCTGCGCGCCACCCTCGAAAGCCTGAGGAAATCCCTGGATGGAACGGTCGAAGCCGTTGCGCGCATGATGGAGTTGCGCGACCCCTATACCGCGGGCCATGAGCGGCGCGTCTCCCAACTGGCCTGTGCCATCGGCAAGGAAATGGGTCTGCCGGAACGGCAGGTCGAAGGATTGCGTGTCATCGGATATCTCCACGACATCGGCAAGATCGCCGTGCCGGCGGAGATACTGAGCAAGCCTACCGTCTTGTCCGACATCGAAGTCGCCATGGTCAGGACCCACTCGCGCTCCGGGTATGACATCCTGAAGAATCTGGAATTTCCCTGGCCGGTGGCCCAAGCCGTGCTTCAGCACCATGAGCGGCTCGATGGTTCCGGCTATCCGGAAGGGTTGAAGGAGCAGGATATTATCCTTGAAGCCAGAATCCTGATGGTGGCGGACGTGGTCGAGGCGATGGCGAGCCACCGGCCTTATCGTGCGTCTCGCGGGTTGGGTGCCGCGATCGATGAAATCGCTTCAAACAAAGGGAAGTTATACGATCCCGATGTCGTTAATGCCTGCGTCAGGCTCTTTGCCGAGCATGGATTCAGCCTGGATGGCGACCACTTAACAGCGTCATCTGCAAATAAGCCGGGCGTTCTTTCAGGCTAGGAGTCTGTCGGGCTTGTTCGCTGAGCCTTGTAGGTCGGGCTTTAGCCCGATATGTCGGTCTGAAGACCGACCTACAATACCCGGCGCCGATGTGGGCGTTTTGTCTCAGCCTGTAGGTCGGTTCAAGGCCGCAGGCCGGAACCGACATTCGGCGCGTTTGGTTGCCCAATGGAGCGCGGGCTTCCAGCCCGCATGCGGCCAAGATGGCCGCGCTCCGCCAGGCGCGTTTGGTTGCCAATGGAGCGCGGGCTTCCAGCCCGCATGCGGCCAGGATGGCCGCGCTCCGCCAGGCGTTGATGCGGGATTTTCGCCTCGGATCATAGCTACATTCCGCTAATGGACAATCTGGGTTTAAACTCCATCCGTGCTAACCCGTCTCCTTCGCCTGATAGCAAACCGATACGCCGGCTCCCGCGCTCGCGTGGAAATATCCACGGCCTCCAATTCCGTCTGTCTAAATCTTGAAGTCGCAGACAAGCCATGGCGGCGCGCACTCGGCATGATGGGGAAAACGGAGATCCGGGAAAACGACGGCATGATCTTCGTTTACCCCCGTCCGCGCAATGTGCGCCTCTGGATGGCCAATACCTCGCTTTCACTCGATGCTATCTTTGTGGATGAAAATGGCCGCATCCTGAAAATCGCCCACCGCCTCCAGCCTTATTCAAGGCGCCAGGTCTCTTCGGGAAAACCGGCAAAATGGGTGCTGGAGATCGCCGGCGGCCAGGCCATGCATCTTGGCATCGCAGCAGGCGATAGGGTTCGCGTGTCGGCCTGACCCCGATTTTCTACTCTATATTGAGTCTATGAGACCAACCTTCCCGAGAAATTTTCCATGAACATAAAGCTGGGCGAGTTGCTTGTTCGCGAACGCATCATTACTGCCACGCAACTGGCCGAGGCTGCGGAACTCCAGAAGAAGATGAGCGGACGGCTGGGCGATGCGCTGGTCTCGTTGGGGTATATCGATGCCGGCCAGTTGGAACGTTTTTTCCGCAACGTGCCCCCCTTGCCCCGCAAAGCCAGCGAGACCGGTTTGAGCCAGGCATTCCTGATAGATCTGTTGCTGAAGATCGCCTATTTCGAGGCAGGCGTCTTTACCCTGCAGGTCATCGCCGAAAAAATCTGCCTGCCCATCGGGGTGGTGGACGAATTGACTCAAAATGCCAAAACGGACCGGCTGGTCGCGGTCCGTTCCGCGACCGGATATGGGGTCACCACCTATACCTTCGAACTGACGGAGCTCGGCACCCAGCATGCGGAAAGAGCGCTGCGCCAGTGCGAATACACCGGCGCCGCGCCGGTGCCGCTGACGGACTATAGCGTGATGGTGTTCCACCAGACGGTGCGGCAAATCGAGATCGATGCGAAGTGGGTGAGCAATAGCCTCTCGCAACTGGTACTCAACAGAAAACTTCTGGAACAGATTGGACCGGCGTTCAACTCGGGCCGCTCGATTTTCCTTTATGGCCCTCCCGGAACCGGCAAATCCAGTATCGCGGAGGGGCTCGCCCGATCGCTGGTAGGCGAGGTTTACATCCCATACGCCGTGGAGGTGGATGGCCACGTGCTGAGCGTGTTCGATCCGGCCATTCACGTAAAAGTGGGACCCGAGGACAAGCCTGGTGAAAAAAAACTCGATCGTGAGGAGAAGCTTACCCACGATCCACGCTGGTTAATCTGCCATCGGCCCATGGCCATGGTCGGTGGCGAACTGGATATCAAATCGCTCGATCTGGATTACGACCCGGTCAGTAAATTCTATGAAGCGCCGATACACATGAAAGCCGCCAACGGCGTATTCATCCTGGACGATTTCGGACGCCAGCAAATCGCCCCCAGAGTGTTGCTCAATCGCTGGATCGTGCCGCTGGAGCGGGGAGCGGACTTTCTGGAACTCCATACGGGTAAAAAATTCGAGGTGCCTTTCGACCAGATCACCATTTTTTGCACCAACCTGAAACCGAGCGAACTGGTGGACGAGGCTTTTCTGCGACGCATCCGCCACAAGATCATGGTCGGCTACCAAACCGAGGAAGAGTTTCTGGAGACCCTGCGCAAGGTGTGCAAATCCCAAGGCATGGGCTACGAAAACAACATGGCCGAATATCTTCTGGAGACCTACTATCGGGCCAAGAAACGGCCCCTGGTGGGAAGCCACCCAAGGGATATCGTGGACCAGATCGTGGATCGCGCCCGATTCAGGAAGATAAAACCGGAACTTAACCGGGAATCCATCGACGCAGCGGCGGCAAATTATTTCGTGGAGCTATAAGGGCTGTTGAAAAACGCGAAAATGCATAGTCCTCCGTCATTCCGGCGAGCCCTCTCCCCCACCCCTCTCCCACAAGTGGGAGAGGGGAACCGTTGCCCTCTCTCCCGCTTGCGGGAGAGAGTTGGAGAGAGGGATCGGGCGGAACCGACA
>Ga0299912_10000150_pt1 | contig 76889 bp, 132 predicted proteins | sample RVTome_2_FD_207667 | JGI IMG/M metagenome (GOLD analysis project Ga0299912, IMG submission 207667) | Soil microbial communities from uranium-contaminated site in the Upper Colorado River Basin, Wyoming, United States - RVT95D214 (version 2) ... | reverse complement strand
GATATTTTTGATGCGGATACATCTTCTCGATAATTGCATAAACCTCATCTGGTTTTTGACTATGCTCGCGCCGGGGGAAGTGTAAGATTGAGGATTGATTCTTCACGTCCGAAGTGCCAATGTTCCCGTGGGTGGCAATGAAGAGGAGCTCGTGCTGCATGCGGAAGTAGTGCCCGATGCCAATCATACCTTTATCCCACACGGCATGAGTCTTATAGATGAAGCCCCAGGCATCAATTAATTGCAATGCCTCCCGCAACATCGTAGCCGGCACCCAGAGAAAGAGCACGGCATCCTCTTCTAGGGGCACCTTCATCGCACAAAGTTGTTCGATGGTCATCGTGGGATATTTGTATTCCAACCCACTCTCGGGAGCCGCCCGAGAACCATTGTCATTGAGGGACCAAGGAGGATCCACGTAAATAAGACTAAACTTTCCGTTGGGCATTAACGGGGTCTCTTTGAACTCGGCCTTGTTCACTTCTTGCAATGCCTGCCGCACGCTCTTGGTTTTCGTCACTTTCGCGATAACCTGCTTCTGTTTTGCCGGCGGGAGCTTGGCCACGACTTGGACTTCCTTCCGGGTCGCCTTCATTTCTCCCGAGAGTAGTTTCTGGGGATTAATCTCCGCGTTTTTAGCAATCGTATCCACCGCCTTCGCGAAGGTCGCATCGTTCTGGATTGTTTTGGGAGAAACATTAGTCTCTTTGGCGATCTTTTGGACGGTTTTTGGGTTCAAAGTAGTAACATTTACTACTTTGTTTTTTCTCGCATTTTTATTCTCTACGGGCGCCCCTTGTGTTTTCTTCTCGGTCTCGTACCGCTTCCCTCGCAGGTACGCATATTGATCCACGTTGAGATTTCTCCGCCCAAGTTGAGTTTGGATGATGAAGTTCTTGACTGCCTCGCGCGAGGGAAAACTCAAGTCGTCTGTCTCAAAAGGAAGGTCGTGTTTCTGGCAAATACCATAACGATTGTAACCATCCACGATGATTCCTTGCCAACTGAGAATCTTCCCCCGCGATGTTTGGAACCCATCCTTCACGAGACTTTGCTCCAAGAGCGCATATTCCTCGGGTTTCAGCGGGGGAACTAGGGTTTGAAATTCAGGGTCTATTTGTAAGTTCATAATATCAGCACCGGTTCGCCACAATCACCCGCTGGAGCACGTTCTGGAGCGAGCACGCCTCGTTGGCGCAATACAGGTTCGTCATCGGACTGAATCCGAGCGTGGTATCCCGAATAGCCTGCAGCGGTTGCCCGCACTGTTTGCATTGTTTCTCGTTCTTTGGCGGCCCCTCAATGATTCCTACGAGATATTTGACGACTGACATCAATCTATCACATCCCATATTTGGCAGTTTTCCATTCAAAAGACCTCTAATTTCTTGGCGCATTGGATTGCGTCATCAGGGGAGAATAGGCTATCGCCTTTATGGGCGTTGACCATTCACACTCTTCTCGCGCCCCTGCACTCTTACAAGACCCAAATGTGTCCCCGCTCATACATCCCCTACTTCCGTGTATATTCTTCCTCAATGAGCAATGTCACGGTACTGGACCAAGATCGTTGCCCTCGCCGAATCCGTATTGTTTCCAGATGCTCCCGTACTTCTTTCTTCAGTACTACAGTCGAATCCGCCATATAGATCAAAGAACCATTGATGGGAAATAATATAAACCTATCGGCGGCGATAATGACCCCACTCTATTTTATGTCGGGGAGATACATAGGAGGATATCTTAGCACTGAAACGGTTCTGCACGCGATGAATGAAGGGAAATCTTATATTGAACTTGAGGGTAGTCTACAAGTATGTTGTCCCATCCTTCACACCCTCGGAAACGATGGGACGCCATATTTCTAAGCATTGATTGTGTGATTGGGAGGAACTGAGCATTGTCTTTACCCGAATACACGCCTCTATTTCCTATTGCCCGAGCAGGCCCCAAACCAATCCTCTTGGCGCTCAAGAATGTGGGCATAGGAAAGACGGAAGAAAACATCAGATTCATAGCGGAGCATCCCCTCGACCGCGTATTGGTCATTGTCCCGGACTATCGGAACGTGCAGGAATATAGGACGCGGTTGGCAGAGCGTGATGTCATTTCAAATGTATTCCGGGGCAAGGGACCATATGGATCTGAGGAACGCGGAGACTTCCACGAAGGATTGTGCCAACAACCAGAAGGGGAACAATATGTCCCAGGATGCAAGGCCTGCTCTCATTTTCCTGAAAAGAACCACGAAGGATGCCCATATCTCGAGCAATACCCCGAGAAAAATGAATGGCGTGTGGTTCTTACCACTTCTCACTCCCTACATGCCGCTTATACAGGGGTACCCTTTGATTGGATTGTGATTGATGAGTCCGTGGAGGGAATACTATATTCTGTGCTTGAATTTTCCCGCGAGGATTATCGCGTTATGGGTATTGAATGGGACGTGTTCCCGGAACCGGTCGCTCGCAAGTGTGATGCTACCTGCCCCCTCTATGACAAATGTATCGACCGCACGAAAAAACGGATGAAAAAAGAGGGGTTGTGTAAGGGCCATTCGATGATTTTAACGATGACGCCTACCATCACGCGGGAACCCGAAAATGATTGGGAATATTTCCTTCATAAATCATTGAAAGACGTTGATGGGGACGTGGTAAACCGGACAGGGTGTTGGGACTTTTTCTATAATCGCCCCAACGTCCTCCTCTTTGGGTTCCTGCCAGAGTTTCCTGTCACGAAAGGGATTCGGTTTGCCAGCGCTACGGTCACGGAACAAATGGCCCGGGAATGGTTCTTTGCGAATTATTGTGACGGGTGGGATTTTGTGCCTGACCGTGTTCAACTCCCTTTTGAGAATGAAGTGCGCGTGACCCGCAAGCGGGGATCCCGCAAGACTGCCCTAAGAGCGCTCCGGGACGGAACGTTAGAAGAGATGTTGAACGAGACGGACATAGTTCCAGATAAGGCCCTCCTTATCGTGTGCGTGAAGAAACAGGAATCTGCGTTTAAACGTGGTTTCCCGAATGCTTTCGTGGATCACTTTCCCCTTTGTGGTTTGGATTGTTACCGAGATGTGAAAAACATTCTCATCACAACCCCCTTCCGATATTCCCAATCCATTCGCTATCTCCTAGCGGACAAAATTGGGTGGGGAATGGTGCGGGCGTTGGAATCTGGGTGGGAAATGCAGGCGATTGGACGGATTCGCCCCTATCAAAGTCCCGAAAAGCTTATTATTACCTATTTTGATTTTGAGCACGAGCTATTCCCAAACACTAGCACACAACGAGAAATGCGAACAGAAGAATGGGTAAAACAATATTTGACCGATGACCCATCGCTTAGCACCAACCAATTGTTTGCAATGGCCCAGAACGTAGGGCGAGACTTAGCATTGAAGAACCGGAATGGATTTGTGGAGATCGTGAAACGAATCCGAACAACTCTTCCCATTCCTATAAGTGAATGCCCGCCTATACCTGACAAGTTTTGTTTATTGAATTATCTGACAGACCCCAAGACGGTAAAGAAAGGGGACTTGCGGAAAGTCAAGGACGGAGGGTTGGGCCTCTTCGGTAAGTTTATGGGTTTATGGCAACTTCGCCGGACAAAATATAACCCAGATGATTTTGACGCGACTCTCCCATATTTCATTGCTACCGGGCGGCAACCTAAGACAGGCAAACGTGGTATCAAAGAGGGAAAAAACCTCGCGGTCATCGACTTAGATGGTAAAGGAGATCATCGCGCGTGGCTCACGGAACGCCATATGCCATCCACGATGGCAGTTCGCACGGGGTCAGGGGGCACTCAATTATATTACTATCTGCCTTCTGTGGTTCCAAATGGAGCTCATTTGGTGGGTACGTGTGGATTTACCAACACCGACATACGGGGAGATGGCGGAATCGTGTTCGGCCCGGGCACCCATTGGGCCGACAAGCAGGAATACACTATCATCGAGGGCGGGTTCGACACCATCGCTTCCGTGTCCGAGAGTCAATTCTGGGCTGCCGTCAATGTAGAAGAGGTGGAAATAGAAGTAGCCGGGAAGAAGAAGAAAGTGATACAACCCCGCAAGGCCAAAATATGGAATGGCACCCATAAGGGGCGATCCGTACCTTTCACAGACCCATTTCCTCCTTGTATTCAGACCGCGCTCAAATATCTAACGGGGGAACTGGTGGATACGTCCCATGATGGAATGGCTCATGGCAAGAGAGTCTTCCTGGCAAGTTATCTTTTGAAGATGCACTGGTCTCAGGAAAAAGTCATCGCGATCTTCCGACCCGCGAAAGATTTTGACTTAGAGGAAACGCGGTATCAAGTCGCGAGTTGTGCCAAACTCAAACACGTTCATGCGTGCAGCACGGTAGAGTTTATGAATCTTTGTACCCCGACTTGCCCACATTGCTCGCCGCCCCCTGCCTAAATACGAATATCATGAGGTTGTGAAAATTGTTTGTAAATTCTAAAAAAAAATATTGCGTACAACCCGCGCCAGGGAAGGTGCGGTTGTCGAATTTCCTTGCACAACCAAAAAAAAATATTGCGTACAACCCGCGCCAGGGAAGGCCAAGTCGCTCAAAATTACATAGGGAACGATGCCCCTCAAAATACCTCGGTACTCACTATTACTTAGAGAGAAAAGATATTCGGAGGGGCATCAACTTGTAGCCCACCAGATATGACGTAGCTCACAGAACGGCGCATTGCGCCGCGATCAGAATGCGCTTTTGCGGAGGCATTTTTTGATCGACCCGCGCCATTTTCCTAGGTAGTAGCCTACATACCACCCAAACACAGATTCCCCACAGATTCTCCCCTCCTCCCCCTCTATTTTTGGGGTAGTAGACTCAGGTGAGAATCCCGGTAGATTCTCCCTCAAAAACGAACACGAAAACCTTCAAATAGGCGGATGGTGTTGGAGGGAGGGAGGACCCCTGGTGCGCCCCCACCCTTCTTAGTAAGACGCATTGGATTCACCTCCCTCCGCTCTTTTCGCGCGGGCGTGCCAGGGTCCGCCTCCCACCGGACGAAGACGCCCCCCAGCCAGGAAAACCCGGCAGGGTCTCTTTTTACCACCACCTTTTTATTCTCTCACCCCTATGATAAGGCGATGCCCTGTGACCGATGCATATATTGACATTTCTATATTCTTTACATACAAACGCGAGGGTATCACATCTCCAAAGGGGGTCCTGTGAACGAATGCAAATCAACTGTGTTTTACCTCGGAAGGTTTGCCGCATCGCAGAGCTTCCATTTAACGCGAGGACCCCTTCCAATACCGTGACTCTCTGTGAGCGAACGCAAAATGTTTTGTTCATAATAACCTCCAAACGCGAGAGAGTCACACCTCCTACATGTCTGCCCGCTTCGGGCGGCAGGGAACGGGAATCGAATGAGCGTTGCCGTATTGTTCGTCATAAGATCACATAAAACTTCGACATTAAAAGTTTAAACGTGACGGTTTCCATCGCGGGCAAGATGATCGCGCAGCATTGAAGTATCGCGTGCATTCGGACATTTTACATCACTATAACGTGATTGCCTGCGACAATCGGAGGAACCACTATGGACGGCACTAAATACCTGTCTGAAAAATTGTTTCCTGGGGAACGGAAGTTCATCCGGGACTCGCTAATTCGGTCCCTCGTGGTGGCGTTCGGCATCGCGGGAGCGGCGAAACGCTTGCGAAAAATCTGTTTTTTGACTCACACACGCGGGGATGCCGCATTGATGGCATATCTCCAAGCGGCGAAAAACGTGCAGAAATTATGTGTTGAGGTTTGTCCTTTCGCAGGCAACCGTTACACGCGAGCGAGGACACACGTGCGCAATCGGAAGGTCCTCCTCACACCTTATGCCATCGTGAAACAACTCTATGCCTTGGGTGGGTTTTACCTGCGGAAGGCTTACGGGTTGAACAAGGAGATTACCAATCGGGCCATCTCCCGCGTGGAAGGATTTTCCCAATACCGGCGGTTTCTCATCGGCAGGGGTCTCTTTTACCAGCATTAATCTTTAATATTCGCTCTCGCTTAGAAGGGGTGATAGCGCCCTGTGAGCGAAAAACAGAAGTAGTTCATGGTTTTTTATCATCAACATGAGGGCGTTACCACCATCTTTTTATGTTCTTATGCGCAAGTCTTCCTTGCGTGCGAGCACTAGTTTCCGGGACCAACGCCTATCTGCGCTAAGACTACGGACAACCCCCCGGGGCCTGCATATTGTGGGCCCCGGTTACTCCTGCAGATTCCCCGCCAGTGACAAGGATGCCTCGGTCGATGAGGATCAGGCAGCATATCCTTTGCGGGGAATCCGCCTCTCTTTTTAGAACGTATTACATATCTCTACCACCACCTTTTTATTGCCGCTCTGACAATAAGAAATTGATTTTATGATTGTCGCACAAAAAACGATCTTGCTCGGAACTACGCTCTTCAATCAATATTTGGTCGTGGACGATGAAAACCGCTGGTCTGTTGTTGTCCAATACGCGCCTGAGAGTGGGTTGGAGCTTGTCTCCGCTTCCTATCCCGTGGACAAGTTCCGAGTCGTGGAGGGCAAGGTCATACCCGTTTAGCTTTCTCTTGGACGAGAATATTCTTCTACCACCACCTTTTTATGTCCTCGCGCCCATAGGTAGGTAGGACTCATTATCAACGTAGTGGGTCCCTCGCGTAATACGGCAGCCGATGACTCTAGCCCTTGACCCAGGCGGGCCCCTCTCGCTGTTCTGTCGGGGATAATGCCAACTGGGGCATCCCCGCTCTCCTCCCACTATGTCAACATATCTGTACCAAGTGTACCGCTTGGCAGTAATTCCTGTAAGACGTGCTCCGAGAAGCCTATGGTCAACTATGACGGGCACGGTCAATTCCTATGGGTCACGCGCTAGTCGAGGCGGCCCTGAAATATGGACCACAACCGGCGCGTCACCCTCCTCTAAATGTGACCTCCTATGAAACAAACTGAAGCAGCGTTAATGAAAGCGATGGACTCGCTGGTAATAATGAACACCAAACTCTTGGAGACGGTCGCTTCTTTGCAGAAGCAGATTGAGGAAGCGAATCTCAATAATATGCGGGCGTTTCTGATGATAAAGCAAGATGCCCCCGATACCGCCGGGATATGGCAGAGCATTGAAAGCATACGAAAGATGTTCACCGATGCCTTATCTAGCTGCCAACCGGACCCCGCAGCACCGAAAGTTGAACCCGGAGCATCTAAGGTTCCTCCCTAACTATCGCACCTAAGGGCCCAGCGTCCCTTCGGGGACGTGGCAGCACCGAGATGCGCCGGATTGGAATCGATGAGGCGGGCCCACATTCACTGTTGCGACATAATAATGCAAAACGTATGTAGGAAGGGGTTGCGACACTTCCTCAATAGCTTAAACTCCTACGCCCGATGGATGCGATGTATATGCTGAAAGGAGAAAGAAAACACCACCGGAAATCCCTGAACCCACGAGAGGCCATCCGCTTCCAGATGTGGGAAAAATGGATTAAGAAACTCAAAGGTGACCAATAATGCCGTTCGAAGAACACAAAGAAGGACCCGAGCAGAAACATTACCGCAAGTGGTTCGAGCAGAATAAGGGGGGTCTCACTTTCATCGACCATTCCGTCAAACTACAGTGGGAACCCAAGGAAAAAACCGCTCCGAAACCCTCTAAGTAAATAAGACTAAATGAGATGACACTGATGAGCTTCAATGAATTATTGGATGAGATCGACCACCCCGTTCTACAGACCATCCGCGAAATTCGCGAGGTTTTACAAGGAGTCCCTCCTGAGTTCGTAAATAAAACGGTGCGGGGGGTACTCGCGAATAGTGGATTATCAGAACAGGACCAACAAGTTATCCGTTCCGAGGTTTTCAAGTGGAAACTGGAACGAGCACGGCAAATCTTTCGATAAATAAGACCCAGAAAATGGCTCGAGGCCGGTACGGCTATCGGCCTGGCAGCAGTGCCTACGAGAACTGCTGAAGGTGGTCTGGCTCACTTCTCCGCACGGGGAACAAAGGCGCGTCCACCGCCAGGGAAGAGGGATCGACACCCTCCCAAGCCTTATGTTGTATCTAAACAATGAGGATCCACTTAATCAAATCAAGGCGAAAAATAAGATGAAAACAGAAATTGCGGGCATCTTGCCCCTTAAACTCTCGTGTTGCGGGCACGACCAGGAACCCTTGGTTATATCTGACGTGAAGACCTGGGCAGGAACATTTGACGGTTTGTTCCTCGACATAACGTTTTATTGCCAAAAATGTGGCGAGCACTGGATATACACTTTCACACACCAAAATGGGTCCCTCGTATTTGGCCCGAAACAACCAGAGAAAACATAGTCGCCTTACAGGGTGAGTGATGTAAGCGCGTGGGTCTCCGTGCCATTCGGTCTGCACCCGATTCATCGCAAGCTGGCACGGGCACGCGCTAAAATCCGGCAGGGCACTGCCACCCGAGGCCACGACTATCCGAATAATGGGGCGCGAAGTTTTTCAAGGAAAACAAAAACACCCCCCGCCAAGTATGGGTCGCGAGTGACGGCAAAGTAGGGGACGCCCGAAACGCCAGACCTCAAACCCTTTAGCAACGAGGGGAGATTGCAGGTTCGACTCCTACCGGCCCCGCCTTTTTACTTTTTCTGGGTAGTCTCGGTTCCGGACAGACCAATACCGCCCAATACACACCCTACTTATACTCGCCCTTACCAGAGTCTGTTGTCAGCAAATCTTGCGACAAAGAAGGGAAAATATATGGAAAATGAAACTGACATAGTAAAGGTCATCGCGGCATCCCAGCAGAAACAGCAGGAGCAGCGAGCGAAATTAGACGAGGAAAAACAAAGACTCGCGTTTGAGCGACAAGAACGCCGAGAGGCATTTGAGACCAAACTCGCTGAGACCCACGCATCTCTCGCCATCCTGAAGAGGTCTTTGGACGCGGCAGACGCGGACGGATTTAAGGAGAAGTGGAACCGCCTCCACGATGAGGCAGTTATGTTTTCCGGCACGAATATCTTCAACAAGAAACCTGCCTCCCCGTAATTTTTCTTTCCCACACTCGCCCGCGCATCGCGGCAAGGGGAACTGAGATAATCCAATATGTTTGAACTCCACGAGAGCTTGAAAAAAATGGTGTTGTCCCTCGGGGGCAATGCGACATTCGGGTACCTATGCCAGACGGGTGCCGAGACGGACTGGTATTTCTCAAAAGAGTTGGATCTTAGTATGACTACGCCCGCAGGCGGAGTGGTATCCGAAATAGCGGCGTGGAATGGTAACGAGAAGGCATGGCAAATAAAACTAACGAAAAAGGAGCGCGAATAAATGCCTCCTTCGGATCGCAAACGCTATAATGCCCTTCAGCTCGTGGGGAAACACCTGCTGGACTGGGTGCTCGACAATCCCGGCCGTGAGAGCGTCAAAACGCTGAAAGCAGACCTCCCGCTCTCTCTCCAGAAGGACGTGGGAGACTTGGAGACTCCAGTGGCCAAGTCATAATTTTCCCCTTTTCGACCGCTATTTTTTTATACTGGGAGGGGCTAGTGTTCTCTGATGTATATGATTCCCCACCACGGTTTTAGCCCATCATCGTTCGGTTTGTTTACTCGCCCTCCTCCTGGTATTACCCGTTTTGTTATGCCCAGCTTCGGCACGGGTGGGGACCTGCTCACGGTCGGCCTCCTCGCGGCTGGCGTGGCCGCCGTCATCGGCATCGGGGTCGCCATCGGGATGGCAGTCTCTAAGTAGGAGGGTTCCTACATGTCTGCCTCGCCTCTCGCGTCTGTGCCCAAATCGCCCCCGCTTACCGCCTCGCCGGAAGAGTGGGTCAAGTACCTGAAGACTATCGGCAAGGCCTTTGGTGATCTGCTTTCCGGAGACAAGGCCAAGGCCTTCTTTGACAAGACCATCACGCAGATGGCGGATGCCGCGCGTCTCCCTGGCGGGATTTGGCCCATTTCCCAGAAGAAGAAATAAGCAAAGATGATTGTTAATGGGGAAAACAGAGAAGGTAGCCCTTATCGGAGAACTTGAGTTCAAGCTTCTCAACCTCGCGGGGTACCGGGCGAAAACCTACCAAGCAGAACACGAATGTAATGTGCATAAAATCCAAGAATCCTGTTATGAAGTGGAGGTATTCCACGGGCAAGCGCAGGATACTGCCGAGGAAATCGGAAAACTCCTCGTGAAACTCTTGTTATGAATATCCCTGCGATGTAGGGTATTCGTCATCCCGCCGGGCTCACATCCCGCCTGCCGCTCGACAAGGATTCTGCTCGCGAGGTGCTCAACTATATTCTGGACAAGCTAGATTTCTGATTTTTACCACCACCTTTTTAAGGGCGTGTCGTCTTATTTTCTCTACCATTAAAACGGTGAAAAGAATGGCAGAAAAAACAACCGAAAAAACAGTCACTAAAGCAGACTTTCGACTTATTAAACGTATGTCAGACAACACCCGCATCTATGTCGCGGAGGATTTCAACAGCAACTTTGTGGTCGTCAAAGATGATCGGGCAGAAGGCACCTTCGAACACCAGGCGGACGCCTATCGTCTGTATGGCGTGCTCACCCGCGCTCAGCACGAAGCCGCCCTACACGAGTAACTTTCTTTTCTCTTTACCTCTCTCCCCAGAAGGGTAACGAGAGCAGAAAGAATGAGGCAAAAACTATGGAAATAACAGAAAGAGCCACGAAAGAGGAAGTGGATATCGCCACACGCGTTCTCCTGAAGAAGCTTCAGGCAATCAAGACTGAATCTCGTTTGGAGGCACTTATCCTGAACGGGATATACGTCTATCTCGGTCCCAATATAATTCCAGACTGCGACCGCAAGTAGATTTCTTTTCTCTTTTCCCCCCCTTTTAATAGGAGGGAAACGAGAGCAGAAATCGCTTCTGCTCGGTGGACTGATGGAATGTCCCAAGAACCTAAATCGCCAGCCCCCTTCTCCGAGGTGGTAGGGGAGGCGTTAAAGCAGCCTCAAGAAAACGTGTGCCCATATTGCGTGTCCTCGCAAAAGCATGCGATCCGGCACACTCCAGAAGTGGCGGGGAGCTCGCAGCTGGGGTACGTCCGCTGCCTGCCCCACCGCCTGCTCCAACCGGTGACGCAATATCTCGCGGACTTCGCTCGCGAGGCAACGACCACGGAAAAGTTTCCAACGGAGAAAACCCTGAACATCCCTCTCGTGAAAGGTCTCGTGGCATACGGAAGTGGGGCGTTCTTCGGGCAGAATCCCCTCACGCTCCTCTCTAAGGTGGAAGAAGTGGAGTGGGACCCCTACGCGCTTGCACCCACAGACGCGACCCTCTGGGGCACGGTCATTGCCTATCTTCCCATTTCCCTCAAGGGGGACAAGGCCCGCGGGTGGACGTTCTATGTCCTCCTCTCCGCCGATTACGAGCGGGGGGAGTACGAGAACCGCCGCCTCGGAGTGGCGTTCTTCGTCACTTCAGTTGGGTGGGTAATACATCCCGAGCGAACGCCCGGATGGGGATATCTCCCGGACCCTCACGTGGCCCTCGCGCTCGCGTCCTGCGTGGGGTGGCAGCATCTCTGTGTCGTGCATGGAACCTGCACGATGAACGCCATCAACCACTCACACGAGGAGTTTGCACCAGACGTGCTCGCCGACCTCCCGCCTTACGTCCAACGGGAGGACTGCGAGAAGTGCCGTCCATCCATCCTCCCGTAATCCTTCTTTTCTTTTTCCTACCGCAACCTTTTTGATTCCCTTGCACGTAGTAGGACGTGATGAGCAACGTTACCTACTACAACCCCTTCTTCCCGCCCAAATTCGAGGACGTGATCAAGCAGTTGTCCGAGTCCGGAGAGTTGACCGCCCTCACGCTGGAACATCTCACGAACGCCCAGCGGGACGCGACCGCTCGCTTGGAGCAGTTAGGACAGTGGTTGGTCAACCAGTGGCAGGAACAGGCGACCCTCATGCAATCCCAGATGGAAGCCACCCGGAACCTTGATGCCTTGCTCCAAGCGCCCGTGCAGACCATCTTGGACCTGTCTGCCCCAGCGCTCCAGTCTCACAAGAACCTGTTCCGGTCCCCCTTTTTGTATTACAACGCCACCCAGCATACCTACTGGAAGGTGCGGGAACCCGTCTACCTGCATTGCCGGGTGTCGTGCCCGCCAGGAATTGAGACCACCGTGACCCCCATCACGCGCCAGAGCACCGGCCCCGTGTTGTTCGTGGGATTTAGCGTGCGGGGAATTACCCAGTGTGCGGGATTGGTGTCGATGACGTTTGACCTGAACTCCCAACCGGCTACAGGCCAATTCTCCGACCTTGCCCCCGATCCTATCCTGGTAGTGCAGGACCTCGTGACTTACGACTTCCTCGCCCGCAATGCCCCCCGGTTCCTCGAAGGGGACATCATCTTTGGCCCCACGGTGGCGACCAACACCGACATCATTCCTCACGCCTTCATCATCATCTTGACCTTCCTCCGCCTGGAAGCGGTAGACCGGGAAGACGTCCCCAATTACTGGCGAACATAGGAGGATTTGACGTTGGCAACAGTAAACCCGAGCTGCTCCTGCCCCTGGTGCGGGGCCCTCGTCACACTCCCAACTCCCCTGCTTGGAGGCACATCTTCAGGAGTCTGTCCGGTCTGTGGCCAGACAGTGACCGTGTTAGGGATCCCATCTGCAGCCGGGGAAGCTTCGTTGTATGAACCGGATCCTATCCACATCCTCCGGGTAGGTGCCCTGATTGGGACACGCCGGGGCATTAACTTCATCCCGACCGCCCCGCTGACCATTGTGGGATTAGATGATGCGGTCAATGACAAAGTGGACATTACGATTGATGCGGTGGGACCGTTCCCGCCAGGTCCTCACTTCCACCCCATCTACCTGCTGCGGGACCTTTCCCTCGAACCTGCCCCTACATTGACCCTCAAAAATGCCGAGGCCGCCGCGTTTGCCATCTTGGATGCCATAGGCGCCCTGCTCACGTTCGACACCACGATTGGTGCCCGCACCATCACCACCAACGCCGATACCACCTACTTCAATGATGCTCACGGGCAACAAATCCTCGAGCTGAACCATACCGATACTGCGGTCAACTACATGGGCATCTCCAACGCCATCGCGGGGGGCGCCCCGTCCCTATTCGCAACTGGAGCAAGTGCTTCCGTGAGTTTGTGTATGGTGATGAAAGGGGTCTCTCCCGAGCTTCGGGTCATGCGGGACGCGGGCGTGGGAGATTCCGTGGTGCTCACGCTTTACAGCGGGGTCGCCGAGTGGTTCCGGATGCAATACATCGACCTGAGCACCCACTTCCGGTTGAATACCCAGGCAGTGGACGGGTTCGCCTTCTATGTCTTGGCGGCCAATGTTCTCAACCTTCATTCTACGGGGGCCGAAGTGAACGGCACCTTGGATGTGACCGGGCAAACCACCGTGGGGACTCCCGCCATAGGCGCCAACGAACTCATTCATGCCACTTTTGGCGTCAATCTCTCCCCCGTGATGGATGCCGGGCACTGGACCGGGGGGGCCGACTGGACGTTTCTGGGCGGGTTTGCCACCCACACCGCGACCGGGGCCAACCCGCTGTTCCCCACGGTAGCGATTGTCCCCGTCATCGGGTCCACCTATCGAGTAGTCTTCACCCTATCTAACTGGACAGCTGGTTCCATCACGGTTACGCTCGGGGGCGTGGTGGGTGTCATCCAAGCGTTTGATGGGACTTATACCTCCTTTATTACCGCATACACGGCAGACAACCTCATCTTCACGCCCACGGCAACTTTTGCAGGGAAAATCAGTGTCTCCACCGTGCAAGTTATTACCGAGGGCACTCTGACCGTGGACAAGGACATCCTGATGACGGATGCCCGTGGGAATGCAGTGACGCTCGCGGCCTTCTGTGCTCACGTTGCGGAGCTGAAAAATAATTGTATCCTGGACCGTTCTTTTAGTTATCTGACCTGCGCCGGAGGGGTCTTGACATATACGCTCTATGCAGTGGGCGGTGAGATGGCGATAGACTTGGGAGGCATCACCTATCCGATGGCGGCCGCCACCTATTCCGTGGCGCTGGTAGGCGGGACGGATGCCAATCCCGTGACCAATTACATTTACTTCGTCTTGGGCGTGGGCAACATCCCCCTCCTGACCGTCTCTGCGGTCTATCCCACGAACCTCAATTTCGTGTCGGTGGATACATTTGTCGTGGGGGCAGTGGCCGGGGTCAATTATACCATCTATAGCTACCTCCGGGCGAGAGATGAATCCACCACGTTTGTCAACCGGGTGATTGACCGGATGGAGGAAGGAGGCACACTCTACGTCAGTGGGTACGTGCCTACTGTCACCGCGATTGCCCTGAGTATTGCGGCTGCTGGATCTTTTTACGAGGGCATCTACCAGATGATCTCGAATAATGCGGTGTCTGCAGCGGGGGGTTTTTACTGGATTGATTCAGCCGGGGCCTTCCAGTATTCCACGCTTCTTTCGGACTTGAACGAATACGCGAACGGGGTTGCATTGGCAGGCGCGGACCGGCAGAACATCGTCTGGGGCATCATCCCCACCACGCCCCCCGATGTGAGTCTCACGCCTACCGTGGTGAAACTCTTCGCGGTCCTCCAGAGCGAACCTCCTGCGGACTATACAAATGATGCTGAGGCACGGGCGGATGCCTACGATTGCACGAATTACTATCCGCCTCACACTGAATTGCGGAAGGCGTTCGTTCCTATCGCTCGCACCATTGTTCTTCCCTCCACGCCGGAATTTCGCACCTTTGCCACGGGGTTGTATTGGAAGGACATCCGGGGCAAGATCACGGCAGGCGGGGGAGCGGCGACTCCGGTGGACCTGAGCGGGGTGGTGCCTTACTTGGGCGCCACGGGAGCGGTGAATATCGGTGCGTGGGGATTCAGTTGCGGAACCATCGGAATGTCTGGGCAATTGACCAACACGCTCGCCTTCGGCACCCCGCCCTTCGTCATTACCTCCAGCACCGTGAATGCCAACCTGAATGCAGATATGCTGGACGGGAACCACGCGGCCGCCTTTGCCATTGCCATCCACAATGCTTCCCACGTCACGGGAGGCGGGGATATTATTGCTACTGCTACCATCGCTGCCGTGGGGTTGTGTCCCATCCTTTCCAACGTGGCGACCCAGTTCTTGAATGGAATCGGCGGGTGGACGGTGCCTGCCGGGACGGGCCTCTTCAACGTGGTGGAGGATCTCACGCCCCAGCTTGGCGGGGATCTCGACCTTAATGGTAAGAATCTTACCGTACCTGTCACGAACATCTCAAGTATTGGAGCTGCGGCTCTTGCCCTCGCTAGTATTTTCACGCGGATTCTCTCCAGTGATAATGCCCAATCTCTTTCATTGCAGGGTGCGGGCACGACCGGCATCGATATCGCGGCAGGGGGAGCCGCAGGGGTCCATGTCGGGTTGACCATTGACAACAACGTTCACCTGAATTGGAAAAATGCGGCAGCAGTGATCAAATCTGCTATTTTTGCTGCTGCGGACATCCTGACCTTCAACAACGCCGACTTTTGGACATATGTGTTCCGTCTCTTGGATCATTCTGCGACCGCGATGGTTTTCAAAGAGGGGGCAAACGTTTACCTGACCTTTGACACCACCAACGGTTCGGAAAAAATTGCCATTGGGAAAGCAGTTACGACTATTTCTCAGATCACGTCCACGTTGGCGATTGGCACGAAACCCCTCGCCGTCACGTCTACCACGATGTGCGACAATCTCAACGTGGATTTGTTGGATGGGTACCACGCGGCCGCGTTTCTCCTGCTCACAGGCGGCACGATGAGCGGTCCCATCGCGATGGGCGGGCAGGTGATTTCTGGCGGAGCACGGTTTGATTTCACGCTTCCAATGTGTTTACTAGAAAAGGATGCCGCCCAAGCGATTGGGTCTGGGGCGTGGACAGCAATTACGTTCGGTGCGGGGGATGAAATTTCGGACCTGCTCGGGTGGCACGACCCCGGTGGTTTTACTACTCGCATCACCCCGACCAAGGCTGGGTACTATCTGGTTATGGCTCAAATAACTTGGGGTGCAACTACGGGCGAGCTGGGTGGGCACTTGTTGTTTGATGGCACGGTTCCGAATGGTTATCGAGGGCGTTGTTGGTCTGCCGCTCCTACCTCGCAAGGGCAAAGTACGTGCATTGATGTGGTATATTTTGATGGGGTAAACGATTATGTGGAATTGCTTGCATACCATTCGTCTGGGGGTTTCGTGAATGCCACGTCAAATAGGTTGTGGTGCATTCGATTAATGACTGGAGGCGCAACAGCTTGAGCGAAGATTTGATTCGACCCAACCCGCCAGGGTTTGTCGTGGAACCTGATGACCTACACGTAGCTCGTCTCTTTACTGCCGAGGAACGAATAAACGTGATACTGCCTCTCGATGGTATGAAACCATACAATGGGTTTGCCAATGCGTTAGATGCCGATGGTTTGCCCGCGGTTGCGTGTCCGTTATCAGATGTGGATGCAGCTATCGGCGCGATATATTTTCTCCGACATGCGGGGACTTACATCCTGAACGTGGCAATCGCGTGTACCGTGCTTCCTACGGGCAACTTAATTAACACTTCGCTCAAAGGAGGATTCAGCAACTTCGGGGTAGTGGAGACCATCGTGGGGCCGAACATTGCCACATTCCTCAATAACATTACTGTGGTGAAGGCGCCCTACTTGCGGCAACACCCGGTTCAGTTGGTCATCCCGAACGACAACTCGCTCTTGCGAGTAACGTTGTCCAAACGGGATTCCTCGAATGGGGCGGGGAGTCTCGCGGTCTTGGCGATGGTCGTAGTCAAAATGGCGTGAAAAAAAAATTAATGTGTTTCTTCTAAGAAGATTTTGATTCTGCAGATGAGGTTGGGAGCCGCCAGTATTTCTTGCAACAATGCCTGTTGGGAAGGCAGAAGGTTTGCGAATATCCCTTTGAGGGTCTCCGCGACCTTGAGAATCGAGTCTTTGTTAAGGAGTGTGAACTCGGCGGTTTGCTCCTCTTTTATGACTGTATTGGTTGAACTCATATCCATTTTACCTTGCTGATTATTTTATCCTCGCAACTACGAATCGTTACTTGGACTTTTATACCCTCTCCCAGGAAGATGACCCGCTTTAGAACCCCGCCCTCTTCCACATAAATATTGTGGCAAACATCACACCAGTAATACTTATCCCTAAAAGGTCTCGCTCGGAATATCTCTTCAACCAAGTCATCTGCTAAGAATCCGATGAGGAAACCAAACCAAAGAGCAATTGGGGAAGAAACATTACCAATGGCGAGGTATATTCCACAGACGCATATTATCGTGATGTCGAATCCGATGGTTATCGCTTTCATCTTTCCATCCTCCTTAGAATATTGAGTTCCAAACCTTCGGGTCAAAGTCTCTTACCTTCTTTCCCTTTTGCTTCATAAGCCGGCCCAACTCGGCGATTATTTCCTTAGTTACGGCAATCTTCTGGGTCCCCCGCATGGCAAAATTTGCGTCAATGAATACTTGTATTAGATAGGGGGCATCCCCTGCATTAACCGAAGGGTGCACAAAAGGCCACTGGACCGGAAAATGGGAGGCCGTAGTTATAACATCTGAGGCAATCTCGAACGTGTGGGAAATTCCAACACCGCACAGCGGGCAGTCGAACCGAATCGTCCGCGTGCTCACGGGTATTGCCTGCGTCACGGTTCCAACCCCCCGTTGAAGGCATCGCGGGGCACCTCGTATTTTTCCACCAAGTAGACGAACAGCTTGGGGTCGGCGTTGAAAATCGAGTCGATGTAGGGTTTGGCGATGTCGGCGGGGTTGACGTGCGAGTTATCTTTGAGCACCGCGTCAATCTGGCGGCAGATCTTCTCAGCCCGCTGTTGCTGCAAGGGCGTCAAGTCTGTTGCGTTCATCTCTGGTGCCTCCGGTTCGTGCATATGAAAATGCCCGCATATATCTTGTATGAACATGGCGCGTCCTGTACCCAGCATTCGTAGAGGTGACAGTAATCCATCTTATTCCCGACTTGGATACGTTCGCACCAGAAACACGCATTATAATCTGACTCGCCAATGTGGTTTTCCCAGTACTTCCCGATGTATTTCCGGTCTTCCTCGGTTACGTTCTCTGCCACTATGAGTCGCCCCCGGTGGGTTTGGAGTTGGGGGGCGGCACGGCCTTGGTAATGTCTATTTCGCGCGGTTGGTCCGGAGAGATGACAACGTGGAAGAGAGGCATCATGTGAATCCCATACTCCTCGAGGCACGAGTTCAAGGTCACGAGGAAGTGCGTGAGGAACTCGCCCCGCTTGAGGAGGGGGGATTCTTGCCGCCCTAACTCTTCCATGACAACGTGGAGGAGATAGACCGCGAATAGCTCAAGTTGTCCGGGATGAATCAATCCTCCTTGTTGTTCGAAGGAAGCAACAACCCGTTTGAGGATGTTCATGGGCAGGTCTTTGCGGAATACGTCTTTGGCCCAGTCTTTGAGATCGGGCATCATCGTTTGCCCCCCTTCAACCCCAGGCATTTACACATCGCGTCTACGACTTCGGCGGGAATTTCCCCTGTCCATGACTCTTCCACTTGCCGCCCATCGGAATGGAGGCGGAGCACGTAAACGCGGCACTTGTGCGTACCAGTCTCAGAAATGTCCTGGCATACCACGCCATACACTCCTGGGAGGAGGTTATAAATCTCTTCCCGGCAATAAATACCGGAGACGCACCCCGCAACGAGTTCTTTGGCGGTCTCGACCCGGACCTGTTCCTTACGGGCGAAACTCAAGAACCGGCGCTGCCGGAGGGACCACAAGCGAGAGCGAGTGATGGCCCCCTTCCCGGCGGTTCTAGCTCTAAAAGCTATCCGAACAACGTTCTGCATCACCGTGCCCTCCGGTTCGGGGAGGAGGACGGGTGGTTTATTAGTTGGCGGTATCATACCATAGACTCCTTGTAGAGCAGGATTCTCTGCTCTCGGGATGGACCTTGGGAGGTGCATCCAGAGAAAAGAGAAATAAAAACTTATGAGGGCGTGATGGTAAATGTTCCATGCCAGGCGAAGGGTGTGTCTACCTCTGAGAGTTGACTAATTACTTCTGCCACGAGATTATGAACGACCTCGGGGTGATTGTAGGTGAAGTTAACTCCGACCAACTCCGCGAGCACCGCCCGCGCGAGCTCGTGCGGCCCCGTGCCCCCATATCCCCACGCGAACTCTTCCGCGCGCACATCAAGCGAGGGGAAATCTTTCGCAAGTCTCTTCCCGTTCAATACCACGACCCGCCGGTAACCGGGTTGCTCCGTATGTCCCTCCAGCGAGAACGTAATCTGGGTAGGAACAACTGGACCGGCCTTTATCTGTGTTTTTTGCATATCATATCATCCTGCGAGCCTTCTGGCTCTGTCATACTTAGTTACCACCACCTTTTTATAGTTGTGGTGCAAATACACCATAACGAATTGTGACCGCTGGACAGTGATAGATATGTGATCGATATTAACTTCCAGAAAAGTTACTATGGGCCCGTAGTATAGTGGTAGCACGGCTTGCAAGGGTTATCCGTAATCCATCTTGCACAAGTTACGGTTAATCACGCAACGGGGGTTCGACTCCTCCCGGGCTCTTATATGAGACTAAACAAAGAAGAGAGAAAGCAATTGATGCCCCTCCTTGAGGGGTTGGACTATCTGAATGTCGGAATCCTCGAACCGAGATCTGACCCAAAGCTTGGGGTTGAGTTTACGGGAGAATCTGACTACAAATATGGAATTGAATGTATCATTTCGTGGTTGAGAAAACACCAGACCTTTTTCAAGCAGTTATACTTGGATGTGAAATAATGGCCGAAACCAAATTGTCGCTCGTCATCGAGAGCGACCTCGAAAAGAAGATTGTCTTATTGTTGAGCGCCAAGGGGCCGATGACGCGGGATGACCTGTGCCGTGAGTTAGGATATGAACAACATAAAATCAGTTATTATTCTCGGAATCAGGCATTCCGTACAAGTACGCAACAATCTTCACCGCAACGAATCACGCATATAGAATACCATTCCCGAACCACCGTTTACGACACGCTTTCGGGACTGATGAATAAGAATGTCGTGGACAAGCATCCCGTTCACGATGGGAAGCAAGGACACCCGAAGGTCGTCTTCACGCTCAAGAATGGCATCATTACAGGGTGAAACACAATGCAAACACAAATCGATTCATTGCCCGCGAATAACCCGCGAGTCGGGCCCGCGCGGAAGACAGACGAGAGAGAGGAACACGTCCCAGGATGGGGTAATATGTTCAAGGATACCTTTGAGGGTCTCGTCTCCCGTGATCTGATCAGTATGCATGGCATACAATACGAGTGGAGACATATTTTTGAGAAATACGAGGGCAAGCGCGTCCGCATCACCATCGAGGAAGTGAAATCCTAATGGCAGAACCCAGGAAACTGGTGGTGCTGTACAAGGCCATTCTCCCTCACGCGCCATTAGCACGGTATGAGTCGCCCTACCCTACTTATGAAGCGTTGGGCGGCGAAGATAACCCGTCCTTCTGTTGCGACCCGATGTGGGAAGCGTGGAAAGCCCGCAAGATTGGTTTCGCGTATCGCGGGAGTCGCGCGCGTTTCCCGGCCGTGAACATTTATATCACCGAGACCTGGAAGACCATTATGACCATCCAGTATTGTCCGTTCTGTGGGGCCCCCATCGAGATCAAAGAAGGGTTGCGCGTGCGCCCCGTCCGGAAGGAAATTATGGTGACGGAGAAAAAAGCGTATGACGTGGAGGAAGTGGTAACCCCCTAATGCCCGGAATCAACAATCCCCGCCCGGGCCCGGATGCCCTCGGGGGCACGGTATATGGTCTTTTCTCAGAGAAACCCTGTAAATATTGTGGGTACCCTGTAGGCCCCATTTACCACTCGCTTCTCTGTGGGGCAGTAGCCCACGAAGAATGCTACGAGAAGCAACGGAAGGCCTGCTTTCAGCGGAAGGTCGTGATGTGCTGATGGTTATCAAGATCTTCAAATCCGCTATCCCATACCCCGATGAAAGTGGCCGCTTCTCTCTCTCGCTCCCGCGTGGGGCAAAGGTGTTGACGGCCCAAATCCAGAATGAGACACCTGTGTTGTGGGCGGAGGTAGACCCTGCTGCTAGGACGGAATTACGGCCATTCTATATTGTCAATACAGGGCAACCGCTAGACTTCAAGTTCGGGCGGTATATCGCCACGTTCGCCAGTTCCAATGGGATCGTGTGGCATCTCTATGAATTGGACAGGAGTGGGTAAATATGCCCTATTGCGATGATATTCTCCTCTTCAAGATTTACCGGCGGTGGAACGCCCGGGCGCGGAGGATGCGGCAAGACCATCAAGTATGCCGAACCCATCCAAGCGGAGTGGGGGCGAACATACCACCAATATCTGTGCATTGTCTTCTCGGACGGTACCAAGGCGCTCTTAGGAGGAGAACTTGTCGGGGCACGTTGGCTCACTCCAGACCCCGACCTCGCGGAAATGAAAAAGGCGCCCCACTTCTTCACGCCAGATGACCTCGCGGATAAGGCCCGCAAGGATGCCCAGCGCCAACTGGAATATGAGCATAGAGAAGAAGAAACGGAACGCCGCGAGTTCGAGCGGTTAGCAAAGAAATATGCCTCGCCTCCTCCTGAAAAAGAGGGAGAGAAGAAATGAGAAAGAAAGTATGGAGGGCGCAACTCCTTCGCGAGATGGAACTAGCCAGCCACGACCTCCAAGACTCTCTCCGGCAGATTATCGCCGAGGTCAGTGCTCTGGTTCACGCGGTTCATTCGATATCGTATGCACTCCATGCAATTGAGAAACCTGTCACGTTGAAGACATTGGTGTGATAACTATGCAAGCAGAAAAATCAACCGAACCCTCTATGCCGACTATTGATGCGATTCTAGACCGCATCGCGCTGCGAAAGGACAAAGACGCTTTTGGGTTTGAGGTCAACGAATACATAGGCGCTTTACCCTTTGCCCAAGCAAAGGCATTTTTGAAACCAGAAACGACTGAGGCCACTTGGGGGAAACCAGATTATACATCCCGCGCGGATGTCATCGTAAAGATGAAAGATTATATGCCTTTCGCGTGGGAAAAGGCGAATGACTGTAGAGGTCTCTCGGCCAACCGTTCCGTGGAACATTACATCGCGTGGACGTGGTTGGCAGGGGATACTGCCCTCTCCGATACTATCAACCGCGAGTATATGCAAAGTTACCAACATTATGGCAAAGAGATTCTAAAGCGAATTTGCGACCACTATGGCTGGGATTCCAAACAGTGGGATGACGGCCACTGGGTGAATGATTGATATGCCGAAACTACCTAAACAGAATGCCGCCCGCAAGAACGTCTCGATAGACCGGACGGTAATCGAGCAGGTGCAACCACACCTGTATGACGAACAGACGAAACGCTACCGGGACTTCTCCGCTGCGGTGGAGCAGGGGTTAAAGATGTGGCTCCTGCGGGACGCGATGACTGATGACCTGCAAGCTATCGTCAAGGACTTGGGATGTATCATTGGGGCGTGCAACCAAGAGACTGTGGAGGACGCACGCAAGCACGCTCAACACCTGTTGGACATCATGCTCGGCACGCAAGCATTCAAGTTAGCACCTATCGCCCGCCCCTCTAGGGATACCATCGCCAATGCTAACGCGGAGTTTATCAATGGTATTAGAGGACTCGAGATCAAGATTGCCGAAGCGGTTGAAACTAAAAAAGCGGGTGCACTACCCGCCCAGACCACCGCCAACCTTCGGGACGGCATCGACCCCAAGGAGGAGAAAGTCTCTTGAGCACCTATCCCATCATCACGCTCGCCGCCGACCAGACCGCCCAGTGGTGGCAGGAAGGGCTCTTTTACCACGCTCACCCCTGCGGGAGAGAAGGCGGGGAAGGCAGCAAAGACATGGACGCGAATTACGATAAGGCCGTGCGGGAAGCTTCCCTCCTGGTGCAACACGGGTACCTGATTTACTCGCCCGTGATAATGACCGTGCCCATCGCCAAGGACTTCACGGGCACGCCCTACTATCCCCTGCCTAAGTCTGGCGAGGAAGGCCGAAGCGAAGCGAATCCCCGCATACAATTCCTCCCGGCGCGGGAAGACTGGTTCTCGCTGGACTTTGCCCTCGCCCAGCATTGCAAAGGAGGATTGCTCCTCGGTGGCGGGTGGCAAGACTCCCTAGGATGCCAGCGAGAATTAGGGTGGTTCGAGGCGTTGGGATTGCCGGTCTACGAATTACGAGTGTTAGACGGCCCCACCGCAGTCTGCGAACAGTGTGGCCAGCGATTTCTGGCATCCGAGGTTCGAGACGACCGGCGGGCGGAATATGGAGCGTATACTCCCGCTCAAACCTGCATCCAGTGTCACCGGTCTCTTCTCCAACAAATTGCGGTCGTGCTTCAACCCAAGGCCAAGAAGATATTCGCGGAAGTGTGGGGCGTGCCCTCCGATACCACTCCCGCACCAAAGGAGAGTGAGTCCGAGTGAATTGTCCCAAGTGTGGCGCCGAGATGGAAGAGCGACCCTGCAAGCACAGCAAGAATAAGTCGCGGTGGGTCTGCCCCAAGTGCAAGAAGGTGGTGCGATAAATGCCCGAGACTCCCTTTGACCAAGCGGAGGAGTGGTTGAGATCATGGGGAACTCCTCCTCCCGGTCCAGTTCTTCGTGACTTCATTTTAGGGAAGGCTCTAGGCGCTCCGGAGATAAGAGAGCTTAGTGAATATTGTAGAACAATACCATTCCATCATGATGATCTTCATATCGTTTGGATGATTCGCCTGGAAAGTCTCTTGCAGGATCTCTTCGCTCGCTTGGATGCCATCGAAACAAAGCTAAGGACGTGAAACCTAAATGAAAACATATTGGTTCTGTGAAGATTGTGAAAAATCAGGTTCCGTTAAACACGCCCCGGATTGCGATGTATGGCACGTAGTTGTGGAGATCACCGCGGCTCACAAAATAGTTTCTCCACAGTGTGACCAACCCTGTGCGAAAATCAGGGTATCCTTGCACCCTTTTCCCGTTTCAGAAGAGGGTCCATCTAAGATAGAGGGAGGCATACTTCATTATCAACCTCCCGCGTTGCATCTCGACCTGAGCAAATACAAACCCTCCGACACCGCTTTGATGATCACGTGGCCCGGAGGGGGGCAATCCTCGTTGTATGTACGGGAGCTCTTCTCAGTCTTTGAATATTTATGGGGAAAGCGTAAGCGGTCTTACTGGTGGAAGAAACGCAAGCAACAATGGTGGGAGCGTGAAAAATAGATGACTGAAAAGAAACAACCTACAGGAGAATGTATCCATTGCGGGGAGACCGGCCCGCTCGTGCGTGTTTGGAAGGGCGCAGATGGCACCCTCCGGGGATATTGTGGCAAATGTCAATCCAAAACGATGTCTGGCATCCCGCGGGCCAAGCATATCAAGGGCAAGATCGGTACCCATACACGGAGGTCTAAGCGTTGAGTCCGAACCGCCGTGATTTACCCCGCCATCTTCCATCAGAGATTCGCGGGGACATCGACAAGCACTTGGACGCCATCACTCACATTCTCGATGACTTGAACGAGGACAAATACGCGACCTTGGCAGATGACCTCCAGAAATACCTCCAAGAACTCCGCAAGAGACACGTGAGCGAGGAAGACCCGGAAGTCCTCTTAGATGCCATTGCAGACGAACTGGAGGGATTGCTCTAATGCCCAGAAAAAGAGAAAGGAAGTTTGCCGAGGACACCACGACTCCGGTAGAAGAGACCCAAGGAGCAATCCGGGAGATTATTGTCAAGAAGTTAGGCGGGACCCAATATGCCTTCGGGTATGACCAAGAACACCAGCGGGAAATAGTCAGCTTCAAGACTGCAGGGATTCCCGCCCTCCTCACGATCCCGATGGCAAAGGACGAACGCGAGCGGATGCGATTGTGGCGCTGTATGTATATGCACATCAAGAACATCTGGGTGAGCATTGACCTCGGAATGGTCACCATCGAACAGGCCTTGATTCCTTATTTTCTCTTGCCCAACAATAAGACCCTCGGGGAAATCCTCCCGGCCCGGATCCGCCAAGCCATCACTACAGGCAAGATTCCCGCTTTGCTTCCAGGTATTCCTTCGCCTGAGGATGAAGAGTACTAACCATCTTTTTTCAAATGTGGCTCAAAGTTTTGCGGTTTGAGCCATCTTTATCTCATTAGGGAGGGTAAACTACCCCTAGACACAAAAAGAGAGGAGTTACTGTTTTATGCGCCACATCGCTCTTACAGGACAGACATCTTTTTGCCCGAGGGCATTTACCACCAGCACGGATCTTAAGGGGGACATTTTGGAGATGACTGCCCAAGGTCCGATGTGTTCGTGGGGCATTTTCAGCTTGCCATGCCACGTCCGGTCATATTTCATCAGATTCCCCCATTAACCCTTGTGTAGCAGTGGCGAGAGGACGAAAAGCACGGGGAAGGCGGGAGGTACCTTTGAGAGACCGCCAATACTTGCGGAGAAGGACTTGGAGCTTGAATGCCCAATACCAGGACCGGAATATTTTAACAATCTCCATTTCGTTCATATGGGTATGCTTCCCCGCGGGTATTCTTTGTCCTCTCCTTTCAGGAAGGCCCACCCCTTGGGCGTGATTCGCCAGCGCTTCTCGGCAGTGAGGTAATCTTTGCGCGTGGGGGGTTGTTCCTCGAGGAGCCCATCCCGCACCATATTCAAGAAGGTAGTTCCCCCGCACTGGTGGGCGGCATGGGCCCGGATGAAACGCAGTGTCGCGGGACCGTGGTCGGCGAGCACCTGGAGGATGTCCTCGCGGCTCATTGTAGAACACCCTCCTGCCGCAGGAGGATGGGCAACCGCTCGTGCCCCGGATTATACCCCGATATATCTTTATTATTGCAAGGAATCCATATCTTTTCGATGTACCCCCTAGCACACGTCTTTAACCATCGCTCATATTGACGAGCGACTCTAAGACAACCCTCTCCCCAATGATTAAAGGCCACAAGTTCCAGAGTGGAGAAGCGGCGGGTGTATTTACTGCCTATCCTGCCGGCGTGTTCTCGCATCCGGCGCCGGAGGTTGATCGTGCTCCCCCGGTAATAATAGGTCTTGCCTTTGGCGGAGGTACAGCGCAAGACATAAGCAGCTGGTGTCTCGGGCAACGTGTCGATGGCGTTTGGGATGGGCACGATAGCTTGGTTCACGGTTCTACCCCCAGAATCCACCCGCCTTGGATGTTATTCTTGTGCAGGTAAATGTAGGTGCCATTGAGGACCGAGGCATAATCCTCCCAGGTCAAGAGGTCATACCAAGTGGTGCCGTTGAGCTGGATGGCATAAGCATCATAATAGTGAGAGACGCGCCGCACAAACTTGTTCGTGACCAGTCCTTCAACGTGGTTTTCCTGCCCGCTCCACCACACGATGCCCGCGATGCCCGCTATTGCGATGATTATCAAGAGAGTACACCCAACAATGACCTTCCGATTGTCGTGGTTTATGTAGGGGTGTTCCATCAGTGTTTCCCCGTCCTCAATTTGTGGAGCGTGTCGCTCAGGGTCTCGATGGGAATTGAACTCTTTGCATAATCCACGGTAATCTCGCCCATCTCAGCTTTCTTTACTATCGGGCGGGGCACGAAATCATTCACGTCAAAGGCGGGAAATCCGGCCGCCTCGAAGAGCTTGTAGTGAGCAGCGTGCCACTTCTTTTCCAGAGCAAAGGTGCGGTCATCGGTACGGTTAATGAGCTTGCGGCACCAGGGACAGTTTTTATTCATTGTTCCGGTCCCCCTTCTGGAGAGTCCCTCCTTTAAGTAAACACTGGGGAAAATTGGGGCAGATGACCCACCTCCCGCGCCAATTCTTGTAATCACCGGGGTCACCGCCGCATTTATTTTGCGTGGACAAGAGACAATAGAAGTAACGGCACTGCCGGAAGCGAGGGTAAGTGCCCTGTTTGCAGATATAAGGTTTCTGATTAATACAACACTTGCAAATATCTTGCCGAGGAATCTTGTGTTTTTTTTCCACGAGGTTCCGGAAGCGTGTTAGACTTTCCGCATAGGGTTTCAGGACTTTCCGCATCGCCTTCCCTTTAGTCCACCGGAGGAGCGCCTTCAACGCGGGTTTCGCTATGTGGATATAGTTTGGAAGGATACCTAAGTCCAAAAGATTCTGAACCGTCCAGCGGTAGTTATGCCGAGCAATCGCCGCGAACGCAATTCCATCGTAGCAGAGCTTGCCCAAGATCATCCGGATGATGTCCTCGTCACTCATTGTTTCTCGTGCTCCTGTTTTGCCTGTGCTTCGAGCTTTCCGGAGAGCGTATCCCTCGAGGTATTCCACCCGCACTTGGGGCAAGATGGATGGATGGCGCACAAACATTTCTCGTCAGGTAGAGGTGTGAAATCATCATAGGTGTGACAGGGACGCAAGAGTTTGGGAAGGTCCGCGTCCGTGGCAGGGGGCACTACCGCGTTGCAGGCCACACACCGCCACTCTAATGGCGTGTGACATGCCGGGCAGTCCGTGACAACGTGCTGGGGACCACTGCTCTCAAAGATACGGTAAGGGGGCATCTTGCTTGTCTCGGACCCTTGGATCATCACCTGGCGGCCGCATCGGGGGCATTCCCAGTAGTGATTCGCGGGGTTCGTCTTCCCGGTAAAATGTATCATCTTCACCACGCCTTTCGCTTTCCGGAGCAAGAACCTGCCCCTGCAGACGCAATTAATCTCGATGCCGTCCAGCGGGACGTTGGCGAAGTACACGACGGGCATCTTACTCGCTCATCTCCTTCTTGATATCCGTAATTTCAACATCACCGGGTTCTATTTTAGAACCGGCGAGTCCTTCTGCCCGCGCGTATGCCTCCTCTTCGTCACACGCGGTCACGAGGAAACTCGTGTCGCGCTCGATGTGAACCCACACGGTGTACACGGGCATCTTACTCGCTCGCCCCCAGAATAGCAATGGATACGCGGATTTCGTCATTCAACTGTTCCAACCGTATCCGGTGCATAGTAATTTCACGCGAGAGAGCTCTTTGAGTGGTTTCCAGTTCCTGGTAGTGAGGGGTGTCCCGAAGGAGTAAGGCGATCGCGTTCTTACGCTTGGTTTCATTCGTGTTCGTGGGGTCGGCGAGTGCCTGTGTCATAGCTATCTCTCGTATTTGCGCCATCAAGAGGCTAGTCGCTTCCGCGCCCTCGGACTTGTTCAAAATCTCCACTTGAAGTTCATACTTCTTCTGGGGTAAAGTGATAAGGCGTCCTGAGAGCGAGGATTGCTTCGCGGGCATTAGGGGTTCGCCTCCACGAGTTTCCAGAGCGTGTACTTGCGTCCCCGTTTTCCCGTGGCGGGGCCATTCTCGTGCGTAACGGTCTTCTTGCTCTCTAATCGCCGGAGAGTGTCAAAGACCGTAGTGCGGCCGTAGTGAACCTCATAATCGTACTGATATATTTTAAACTCATCTGTTGGTTTCACGCGGGTCACTATTCGCGTGCGCTGCGTGTGAGTTTTAAAGCCCAGTTCAGTACAGATGCTGGGGCGGGTCAAGGGGGTTCCGGCCTGTTGGAGCACGGCCAGCACTTGTTTCTCTATTGCAGCCGCCATTATTAATTGCGCGGGGTTAGTCGTGGGACACCACTCCTATGGGGGATGGGTTGGGTTTGGGAACGCGGTTGATTCTATGAAAGTTCGCGATGGTCCGCATATCGATGTTTTGCATCCGCTTGGGAACTTGGTCAATTTCTGGATTCATCTCGCTATACTCCTGAAACTTATCCAGGACTTTGATCTCCTTGATCAAGAACTCCCTCACCGCAACACGGATCAACTCGGATCTGCTTGGATAGAGCCCATATTCCGTAATCAACCTCTCTATCGCGGAGAGGAAGGGTTCTGGTAAGTTACAAGTTACCACTTTCATCATTGATGTAGATTCTCTCTTCATAGCTTCGCCTCTCCTGCAGGAATGGTTAATTTATTTTTCTCTTTTCTTTCTTCGTGGACTTCTTTGAGTTTTTGTGCAATTTGGAGTTCTTTCGACAGGAAATCCCGTAACGCAATACGAATTGCCTCACTCCGCGAGGGATAAAGTCCATATTCCGTCAGTTTTTCAAGAGCGTCTAAAAAGGGCATAGGTAGATTAATTGTTACGATGCGAATTTGAGATCACCTCAATTTACCACCTCTTATTAAGTGGCACTAGATAAGTTGGTGTTCGATTATAAAAGCGTTTCGAGTCTATTTGAGGGGGAGAGAGTTAAATAGAAGGTAGTCTAAGTATGACGTGGTGACTTATGTTGTCGCCCATATGCAAAGAATGCGGAGCACAAGTACTCTCCTTGGTCATGCGGAGACGGAAAGGTGTGTGTAAAGATTGCGCGGAGAAGTTCGATGCAGAGCGAGTTGTGTTGGAAAAGTGTGTTCTCTCGATAATTCGTACTTCCCCTCTTCTAGGCCTTACTGAGATTAAATCTTTACTCGAAAACCAAGGAACAAAGATCGCGGTCGCTTCCTTACACAATCTCTTAATGCAACGTCTCGTGAAGAGAGGGAGCTTGAAGCGCTCTGGCACTCGCTATTCAGTGGAGGACCAACGAAATGTCCCAGAAAAAGAAACCTGACCTGAGGATCCCGCTTGCTGTGTCGCAACACCAGCAACTCGCGGTAGCCAAAGGGGAATTTAAATTTGACGACACGGAATCGAGTACGTCCGTGGCATTAAAAATGGTCGCGAGCCCCGCAGTATTCGCGAATGATGCGAATCTCACTAAGTTGGTGACAGACGGCAATTTTGACCTGTTCTATGCGCCCGATGGGGGCATTCAATTCCACACGGTAGAGCATTTTGTGGGATTCAAGCGAAAGATGAACAAGAAGAACGAGGAAATTACCACCCCTGCCTACAAGATCAAGAAAGACGGTCATACGGATGGTGGCATATCGCTGCATTTGGAGTTTGAAGGGGATACCCAAGAGGTTCCACCTATGTTGGAGCAAGACATTCTCTCGTTCAAGATTTCCCCGAAAGCAGCGAGTGATGGCACAGGTCTGGTAGGCACCGACCAGAAAACGTTAGATAAATTGGTCAAGAAGTCCATAAAAGACTCTGTAAAACCACCCTCTTCCAAACCCCCTGAAGAACATCCAGCGGAAGCGCCAAAGAATGCTCCTAATGGAATTGTGGCACCTACTATGCCGCGTGCAAAGACCCACGAGACTGCGCAGGAACCCTATGAAGATTGGCCCCTCGGGGACTTGAAATCGGCGGCGCTCTACCGCCAGATTGACTATCCCGGCGGCAAGAAAGCAAAGGTGGATGACCTCGTGAGAGTACTCCGGGCTGCAGATGAAGCAGAGATGGGTAAAGATAAGAAAGTACTCCCTGTTGAGAAAGAGACTTCTGCTGGGGAGGAAGAAGATATTCTTGACGATGATGAATCCAATGAGAACTAAGACTAACTTTTTTCACTTTTTCATTAATTCAAACAGGGTCGAAACTTTAATAATATCGAGCACCAACTATCTTTTGTAATACCACCACCTTTTTATGGTGAAAAACTATGGTTGATAAAATAGCGACACTTTGGGCTGCCATAACTCCCTCTGAGAGGGGGCCCGGAATATCGGAGAAGGCGTTCTATGTAACCATTCCCCTGACTACGGGAGACCCCGCGATGGTGTGGCTGCCCAAGAGTGTCATACAGAATATGGACAGTATCAAAACAGATTCCACGGACTGGCAACAGTTCATGGTAGCGGAGTGGTATCTCAAGAAATTCAAAGGAACCCCCGCTCCGAACAAACCAGGGCAAGCAGTCCCTACTCAAGCGGTACCTGCTAAGACGAACAATACTGCCTTAGCGGAAGTTGGGGCATCTCCTATCGCGAATGTTGATGCTACATCGGGTACCGTAACGCAGTTAGCTTCTACAGAGACCCTACCCGCCAAAGCAGGGTTCTATCGCGTATTTGATGATGGAGGAAAATCGAAAGAGGAACCTAATGCTTGGATGATTCAGAAGGTCTCTAACCGTTTGAAAGTCTCGGCAGAGGTTGTGAGCACGACAAAGGACCGAGATACTAATGGAAAACTTAGAGGTATCACAATTCACACGAGGGGACTCAGAGAGAACGTCCATGTTGACGATGTGATGGATTTTGACTTTGATTTACAGAAGGAAGTCTTTTTGTTTGACATCATTGATTCGTATGAGCGACATGTGAAAAACGCTAGGAAATACCATAAACCCATCTACAAAAAGAATCCCCTTATGGCAATCGACAAAGAGGGCAATCCTACCGCATTTGACGAGGGGGGGATGCCTTGCCTAACCAAAGAGGCAAGTTATCAACTACTCAAGCGCTGGGTAAAAGCGAAGAACTTCGCAATGCGAACTTGCACGACTAAATCTCTCGCACGAGTGCAGAGAAAACTCTCTGATGAAGACTGGAGAGAGAAGGGTGAAAAAAACGCGGAGATTCAGGACATACGAATGGTAAACCCCAACGCCAACATCGTGCCTCCGGTGGAAGACCGAGAAGCATATGAGGAGTGGGAAGCGGAATCTGCTACCGTAGATGATATTCTCATTCAAACCCCCGCAAAGGAGGAACAACCAACTAGTACATCTGCCGTTGCACCAACCACCGAGGAACCTAAAAAGAAGATTTTAGTAAATATGAATCCTGAACCGATGCAACCCAAGAAAGAGACCCCTAAGGAGACACCGAAAGGAGCTTCTGGTGGGGAGACCCTCACGCCCGAGGTAATGACGCCAGGAAAGGATACTTGGGGCGGTTATGTGGAACAGTTTAGCGCCACGATTTTCCATAAAGACGTTGATGGACAAACTATCGCGCAAGCTATCCTTGCCTCTAATGGGCGGGCAGTACTAGACGGCATTCGCGAGCTCCTCGGAATCAAGATTTTTGGTGATGAACTAGTGCAGGAATTATTCATTTCATCAAGCGTCCACAAGGATCCTACTCTACCCCAGAAAGTGTTGACGGCTCTCAAGGGATTTCAGGAGAATGGGGGTTTACCCTCAGTGCAGCTCTTCAAAGCGGCAATGATGAAAGCGGTGAAGGGATAAACAATGGCCGAAGAGGAAATGTTGGATTTTAAGAATTTGCGACTTATGCCTGGAGAGAAGCTCGTGCTCCTAGATAAGCGTCAATTCGGCCACGATGAAGAGCGACAATCTATCTGGGAATGCACCCTCCGCGAGGTTTTCGCCAAGGAAGCGGAGAAGACCCCGCAAGCAAAGTTAGACGAGTGGGATTTCCGGTGGGCTACTCTCCCGGCAGGAGATATCGTCCTCCTCGCGGGTATCCTCCCCGAAGGTGAAAGTCCTGATGCCGAAGGGAAGGTTCCTGCGGCTCTCATTGCGATTGTGGAGGAGAAATGGACGGCTGCGGACTTCATCGCGTCCATAGGGGATGGACGGTTCTTTGGGCCTGACTGCGAGATTAAGCGTATAACCGATGCAGAGCCTAAAGACGGGCAGGCATTATTAGCCTATGTGGAACAAGGGGATGTCTTCGACCCTGGCACGAACCAAACCACCTTTGAGACCATTAATCAGGGCGTTGTGGATTCCCTCCAGCGGGATTACGATGTCCGGACCTACCAGATAACCTCCCCCGAACTCTATGCGTTGAAGCTCTGCACCTACGCGAGACGGTGGGACCATAAAGCGTCCAAAAAGTCCGCTCTTATGGAACCAAAGAGAGTAACCGACCAACAAGCGCAAGTATTCCTCCTTTCCTATGCCTTCCGACCAGCAGTAGTTGGCCCGGTACTCGATAGGTTTGGAACGCCCGGAGAGGCTTTCTTAGCATTAAAACAGGTTCCGTGGACGCCGAAAGGAAATATCTCCAAGAAGGGAAATAATCCTTTCGAAGGCATCCCCTACTGTGGGAGCGAGGGTCTTTGGCGAGCAAATTCAATAGTTTGGAAGAAAGCGAAGAATACCGCAGAAGAGACAAAGCTTCCAAATATTCCCGCCATTCCCCAGCGAGATGATGATGCGCCCATTTCTCCAAAGGAAACTCCTCCTGCAAAAGTGGTGCATCGGTCTAGTCCTGGATTTGGAGTCTACAAACCCCCAGAGGACCCCCCCGCTAAGTCCCCTCTTGCCTATGCGGATAATGAGAAAACCATTGATGAGAGTTTCCGGGAGCGAACTCCGGCGATGGAAGACAAGATTCTTTCGGGGAAACGACCCTTAACTCAAGAGGAAATCAAGGCCAAGATCACGGACGATGACGTGAAGGATTTGCAATGAAAGCCCTGAGCGCAATTCATGCCCGATTGCAAGAGCATATTGCGTTCGGTTGGGAAATCTATGACGAACACTGGCAATCGCATTTTGTTGCTGTTTTTTCCTTCAAAAGGACAACGGGTTACATCGAACCGGCGTCATTTATCATTGTGTGGGCGATTATTTTGATATCCCTAACGAATGCCGCGCGAAGACGATTCAGACGAGGTTATTCCAATGAATTGTACGGTGTATGTGGATCCTGCTTCTATTGATTTCCCGCCCAACATCTTTCCAATATTGTCCATCCAACGCCGTAATCTTACCCTCGAAAAACGGTTTGACTTTGGTATTTATGATGCAGGGATCAACAAACTAGCTACGGAAGGAGAATATCCTGATTTTTCAGTCTGGCCGCCGAAACCACCCTTACAAAAGCATTGGACGTGGTTTATCCCAGATCATCCCTATGATGTACTCAGAAATTGCGAGAAGAATAAACGGACACCAGAACAGTGCTTACGAGACACGGATGAAAATATTGCGAAATATATGAAATATGATGATGGCATTCCAGTAGTTCAGTATCTCTTTGGGAACGCGGTTTCTCTACGAGCAAGACTAACAGACTTTCTAAATCAATGGCATACCGCCGTGTTTGGGCTAGGAAATACTTGTAAGCTGCGAGATGTAAAAAAGCAATATGAGATCGGGGTTGTTATCGTAGAATTTAGCAACAAATACGAGTTAGAACCCCACATCCTAGGTTGTCCCTCCCATCTACTGGATTACTTGCTTGCCCATATGAAATTGCCCTTCTCCGTAGATACGAACAAGTTCTTTAGGAGACATAGAAGGATGGCCTCCGGGAAAGTAGAACGTTCCCTTTTCTTAAGGGAATATCTGGAAGAACATAAATTAATGGTTACCGAAGAAAGTCTTGAAAAAAAGAAGTGGAAACAAACCACGTTATTTTGACTGTTTTTGTCGTTGGATGAGGGCCCAGAGAATTTTAGCCTCTGCAACCGAGTCCGAATATGCCCGGTGCTCTTCTTCATATGGTATGGCGGGGTAGAAATATTGCCATGCTTCGATGGCCTTCGGCCATTTAAATGGATCCGAGGGATCGCCCCAGTCTTTTGGGATTTGGCAGATGGGCGTGCAGGCGAGCATAATACAATTGATTTGGTGAGGGCATTTGATGCCTTTTGCGGAGAGAAATCCCAAGTCAAATTCCTTGTTGAACGCAGTAATTTTATACGCGTTGCAAATGTCTTGCACGCTTTTCTTGAGACTGTCCCATGTGGGAGCTTTCCGCACCATCTCGGGCGTGAGTGAGGAATTGTCGAAAATCCACGCCCAGTCGTTGAATTTCGGGTCCTCCAGGACGGGGGTATCCAGTAATTTGGTAATCTCGCCCGTCTGGGTATCCAAGAGACAGATACCAATTTCCACGATATGCCCCTTGCGGGGATTATACTCGGTCGTCTCGAGGTCGATGACTGCAATCTTATTCGTCAGAGAGGTTGGGTGGTTTAGGGTGGTTTGTTGGGAGGTCATAAAGTATCTCCTTTGGTTCTTTATTGTTAACACATCTGGGGCAATACCACTTACCCCATTTGAGAATAAGAGGCGTCTCGCAATCTGGGCAGACCCTCTTTGGTGGTTCGGGGTTTAAGATAGGATGGTTGGGGGTCTCAAAGATTTTGGGCACCTCCGGAACTTTCGATGGTTCGGGGATTTCCGGAGTTAAATGTTTGTCTTTCACAACTATCCCTCTCCCCCCACAGGCGGGGCATTTGGGTTTTATCCCTGCCCCCCGGTATTTCACGGTACGGCCGCATCCTCCCGCGCAGGGGACGCTGCTTTCCTCGAAGATATGTGGGATTTTACGTCTGTCCGGTTTTTGCTCTAGTTTTTGCCCTGGTTTTTGGAAGCGAGGAGGAACGCCTAAGAAGGATTGTGTCTGCTTCGGGTCTGGGTCGGGTGGTGCAGGGGAGATTGTCCACTCACAGCGACTGTGAGTTCCCGAAAGAGGTTTAATGCCTAGCAGTTTATAGAGCATTGCCCGCGTGCCCGGCAACGGTTCCCCTTCATTGTCAAATTCTATCTCGATTGAGAACTTCATTTTATTTCACTCCAATACTTCAACATAATCAAGATTGTGCCCAGCGCGATGATGAGAGCAACAATCATTATCGTTTGTTCATCCACGTTTTTACCTCCATTGTGTAACGGGGCGCCCCAGCGCCCGCTCTGCCGTGTTGATATTATCCCGGAACTCTTTCTGCCACGTTCGGTGGTTGCCTGCCTTCCATTGAGCGAGGATGCGGCATTGGGCGAGCAACACTAGGAGCGCCTCCCGCGCCAGATTCACCTCGCTCCGGAGCTTGTCAATTTCTCCAGCTACCAGTTCCTCGATTTCCATTCGGGTAACGCGGGGAGTGGTAGAGGAAACAATCTTGGTCGTAATCTCCTCTTTTTTCTCCTCGGGGATGAAAAACTCGCTCATTGTAGCTGCCCCCCAAGGGTGCTAATCAGCTTCAGATCTCGTTCTCGCAAGGTCTTATTCCAGAGTTCGCGTCCGGCCTGGGTAGTGACGATGACAGTTACCATAGTCAATATCTCCTTGAAAAATAAGTAGAGTTCAAGGAACCCTTGCTTCCATTGCAAATCTGGGGAATCTACGGGAGTAAGTAACAGGCGATATTTCCCGCGTTCGAGGGTACATTTTTGTGGGAGATTGATGATTCGCTTCGTGTATTTGATAACCCGTGGGGGTTCGTTCTCGCCCCGCTTTGTGCCATCTGAATTATGCAGCGACTCGCGATCCTCCCCCTCAAAGATTGTTAATGTGATGATGTCCTCGTAATTCATAGGAATCTCCAACCATAGATTTTCTGGGGATTCTCCCAGCGTCCCTTGTCGCGTGTATATGTCATCTTGCTGGGGGTAGAATCTACTAGAAATCTATGTTGTTTGTGATATAAAAAGGTGGTGGTTATGTCAGTCGCGAGGCAGAAGTGCCAAGTTTCCACTGCTTGCGCAGGTCTGCGGCCCCGTGGTCAAGCACGTCACAGGCCTTGCATCCTTTTTGCGTGATTAACTCTTCCACCGCATTTACGGCGGCCCTACGGCCTGCAGGAGAACTAAGTCTGTAAAATGAGCAGATCTGCTTGGTTTGTTGGATGGCAGTCACTCCGATAGGAGTGCCTATTTCTCGTTCCACGCTAAGCGCCTTAGCAAAAAGCGTTTGGAGGTAATTCATAAAAGAGAATCCGAGCGGAGAAAAATAAAGGTTGTGGACTAGCGCCAGTAGCCGGCGAGCGCCAATACGAGAGGGGCGAGAAACTCTACTATGGTCATTCCTCTCAAAAGATGTTTCAAGTTGTCAGGCATAGGTGCAAGACTAATAAGACCTAATGCGGCACCACTCACGAGATTTCCGATGTTTCCCGAGATATATACGAGGTTCTGCTTTACCGCATCGGTATCATCAACCCAAGCACTTATAGGTGTTACCCATGAGCGTTTTACATTCAAGATAAGTGCAGTCAACCAATGTGCTGCCTCGTGTGAAACAATCGCAATGCCGAGTCCGGAGAAGAGACCAAGCACGATAGCTGCTATGGTTTCATTCTCCTTCTTTGTTATATCTGTCCCTAAAGGAGGACCCGCCCAATAGTTTTGTTTCCCCATTTAACTTAGCTTCCAATATCCGTCAATTGTGAGATCGATGTTCCAGTAAGTGTCATCCCAGGTGATTACTGCGGCGCCTAAATCGAGCTCGCTGGGGTTCACCGCATCTATAGGTAACGAGAGAGATATTGTGAGTGTGGGGGCTACTCCAACTATGATATTGGCAGCTTTTGCCGTTGCGAGTTTAATTTGGAATCCCGCGATGGTTGGAGTTAGGCAGAGTTGTCCAGAGGCGACCAATTCCAAGAAGACAGGCAAAATATTGACCGCGTTGGCCCCAACAATAAATACACTGTTGACGGAAGCAGTAGTAGGTACGAGCGCCGCGATCTCCGCGAGCGTGGTGAAGGCCATCACACCCTTCAACCCCTGAATCGTACAGGTTTCCCCAACATCTCCTGTTACAGGGATCGTGAGCGTTGCTGCCGTGACCGTCCATGCTGGCGGGATGCGTCCATTCATTAGAAAGGTTACGTATGCCCGTTCATCTCGCGTGTTCCCTGCCGCAACGGGATATTTCACATAAAAATTATCCAGCGAGTTATTATCGATATCATACATTGTAGGAACACCCGCAGCATAATAGGGTGTATTAACGAGGATGGGCACTCCATCAATGAAAAGATTAAAGGTCTGTAGCATATTATTGTAGACCCATTTAACTCTATACCATTGATCAAGGACGAGGGGCATACTACCGCCTGGCCAGGTTATGTTAGCCCCATTGAATACAATATACATTTGAGTTCCTAAACCAAAAACACAATTCGCGAGAACTGTTGCCCGGACCCACAACTCAGCAGTCCCAGGTGATTCAGAACTTATTGCGCGCTGGGCTCTTCCATTATGCGGAGGATCTGCAACTATCTTCAGACAAGTAACTCCTCCAACGACCTCTGTTGAGACTATTGTTTGCACTTGCACCCAAGGCGCGATCCCCACATCAAAGAGATCGATGCCTTTATTGACCCATACCGCCCCTGCACGAATAGCAGTCGCAGTCGCAGAAATGTTAATATTAAGAGCTCCCGTTGTGCCCGTGCCCGCGCAATAAAACTTAGAAAGCAGGTCTAACTTTGCGAGGAGGGCCTCCACCTTTGCAACCGTGTCAGTCTGGAGTGTAATTGCGAACATTTGCCGGTGGAATCCTGACCAGAGGCGATTCATATTACGCGAGGAATAATTCACGAACCCCCGCTGGCCCGCTTCAGGCGCAATATCTCCAATACCGTTTTCATTATTCTTCGTGTCAAGTGGCATATCTGTGCCTAGATATAACCGAACGATGGTCGCAATCGTGTCAATTTGATAGACCATATGTGAGTACTCCCTAACGTAAATACTGGGGCACATCAAGCTCTGAGATGTAGTCCAGCTCGAGCCACCCTTGGTAGAGAGATACTATGTGAGCATTACCAGGGTCCGTGTTGACGAACGTGATCTCCCGCGCGAGCGTGGTTTCGATGAAAATGGGGGCAGCGATGTCGAGTAAGTTGAGATACTGAAGGCCAGGGAAGAAGCGGGTTAGGTCCGTAGCGGAGGCGTGAACGAACGGGACACCGTTGATGTTGTGCCGGAGCGTGACCAACCCATTGCAGGTAGCACCTCCCCAGAGCAAGTACGATGTCAAGAGGATGGGATGCAAGAGCACGACGGGTGGAATGGCGACCGTAACGGTAGTCCCAGCCGCGATGGAGGTAGGCGGGTAGAGCTCGGACATCGTGAAGCGGCGTACCGTGCACCAGTATCCTTTCTGGGCATTGAAGACCACGCGCGGGAGGCGTACCACGGACTCCACCGCGTAGGGGCGAGTGGTACCGGGCGAGGCAGCAACGCCTTGCGTGTAGGGGTTATACTGTTGCTGAGCCGCCATCGAATCTAACAAAGACGTGAGCAAGGCGTTGGTATTTTCCTGTGCCGAGATGAGCGCGTCCAGCTTGCTCACGAGGTCTGGGACAACTATCGGGGCAGAAGGTTGCGTGGTGGGGGAACCCACTGACGTTACTTTAGGGGTAAACCACCCAAAGGGGTCAAAAGGAGGAGGGGTAGAAGCCACTAAAAACAGTCCCCCTTATGTGATCTCTACACTCTTGACGCCCGCGCCGTTACTGTTACACCCAATATAGTATTTACCCGAGCCCGTATCTATCCAAGTCGCGATTTCATTGGTTGCAAGGGCTGGTTCTCCCGCTTGGGTGTACCAGTGCACGATGAGCGATCCAATCGAGACATCCGTGTTGCCCGCTATGACCTGAATAGCATTTGTACCATTCGCAACTTGAACGGAGCGAACTCCGTCCGAGAAAAGGCCCGCGCAGGCATTCGCGACCTGGAGAGAGTAGACCGCCGCCACGTTTGTAAATTGGAGGTAGTTGGCGGCAGGAGCAAAAATGTTCGCGAACCCTTGGGCGTCATCCACGCTGAACTGGAGGTAGTCCGACTCGTTGATGTCGTCAACATCCTGGATCCGGAAGTCCCCGACCTTGGGTTTGAGGGCAGTATAAGCTGCCCCGAGCACGAACTCGAAATATTCCGCGAGCGCAGCATCATCCGCAGCTACAACGCGAATAGTGCCTTGGGCAGGCACGGACAGCGGGGAGACCGCATAAGCTTGGGAATTGATGGGCATGAATTATACCTCCAGTTTCGGGGTTGGGGGTGGGGGAACGGGTTTCTCGGAAGGCGGTAACTTGGGAGAGGGTGGAACCACCCGGTTTACGCCCTGTTGTTGTAGGAGTTGCTGCCCTTTCTGGCTCACGTCTTGGAGGAACTTTTCCATCAGTTGCATACGGGTGGTGAGGTTGTTGATGGCGGTCGCGTATTGGTCCCCCAAGAGCATGAGTTTCTGGTTGAGAAAGTCGAGTTTCTCTTCGAGGAGCTTGGTCTTCTGGTCCTTCAGGGACTCGATGGCCTGCAGTACAGGGTTGTAATCAACTGCCATCTTAGATCAACAACCCTGCATACGATGCCTCGAACGTCCGGGTCGCCGCGTTGTTCGCTGCATTCGTCAGAAAGAGCGCGGGCACGTATACCCAGAGGATCGTACCTGCCGCGCCCCCGTTGACTACGAGGAGCGGGGATTGTCCATCCACGAGTTCGCTGTGTTCTCCCGCTGCTGCCTGCGGGAGGGGAACTATGTCGAGGCGGTTCGCGGCTACGACCGGAAGAGCAGCAGCCGTCCCGATGCGGATGCCCGCTGGCGCGGGGCCCGCAGTGTCCACGAAAACCACCTTCAACTTAGTGAGAATAAACCGCCGGTTGATGGGGATGACAATCTGGAGCAAGGCCGTGCCGTTCGCCGCAGCATCCCCTGCTATGGGGGCAGTAGTGGCACCTTGTACGAAGAAGTTGGAAGTTCCCAAGAGAGAGTTAAGCTTGGCTACTAGTCGCTTGTTCGCGTCCTCCTCCATTTCGAGAGTCTGGATCATCTTCGCGATGCTCTGGGGTTCCACGTAGTCCGATTCTTGCCCCGTTGAAATAGGTCCTATCTCTTCCATTTTAGGCCACCGCCAGTCCTGTGTAGGGGTTCTGGCCCCAGTCGTTCAGCTCCCGGAACAAAAAGAGTTTCTTGCCATCCGATAAGGTGCGGGAGGGCACATCGATGGGTTTGCGGGGCCTGACCCATAAGAGCTCAAAGTAGAGCCACACGTCTGCGGTCACGGCTACCCCGCCATTATCCTCCGTGATATTCAACGAGGGAAAGTTGGGGTTGCGTACCGCGAAATCCACCTTCCACGGGTTGGTATATGGTGCCTGGTGGCGGTCGAGTTGCACGCTAATCCCGCTCGCCGTCAAGCGTGGTTCGGGGTTCGGGAAGAACGGTTGCATCCGCACCCCGCCGTTGATGCCCAGCGCGAACACGTAAAAAATGCGATCCGTGTTCGGCACAAAGCTTGGCACTCCGGCCGTGCGGCCGTCCAAATCATAGCGCGTGGTGGCCGCGATACCTAGCGTCACGGTAATCTCGTGAATGGAGGGGCGTTCAATCTGGCCCACCTGATAAAAAGTGTCTCCGACCTTGACATAGTCGCCCCGGTCAATCCGTCTACGATCATTCAACATAGTTTAAGCGTTCCTGAAGAGGTATTATTAATTGGTTAGGAATAGGCGAAAGGATTATAAGAGAGTTTGTGCGATTTAGATTTAACTTAAGAGAGAGTCAAAGTCTCACTCTTGCCTGTATGGAGTTCACGCTACTCCAACCGAGATGATTCTCCCTTAAGGAGATATAAAGGAGTCTTGAGAGATGACCGAATTAAAAAAAGTGGCCTTCTTTTGTCCTGACGATATTCTCGCATTCATTGAACGTGGCAAGTCGCCCACGTTCAAGAAGTGGTCAAGCACAACCGATGCTATTCGCTCCATGTTAAAGCAATATATATTAGAGCATCCTCTCGAAATACCTATGTAGGGGTTCTAACTAAGCATTGTTTGACCGTTAGTTTTATCTGAGGGATAACCCAATCTGTTTCATAAGAACCGAGGTCATATTGTTTGTCACATGCTGTCGATGCTCAGATCAATCTTCATGACATCGAGATGACTACTCTAGGAAAGAATGTGACCAATGTACTCTTACAAGCGATCTTGGAACAACTCGAAAAGATTGGGAGTCAATTGACATGGTTGCAACACAAGCTGGAATAGTAAAAGTAAGGACACTTATCTCGACCGCCAACGAGGTCTGTAACCTCGTCCGCCAGAAACAAGGGCAATCTTCGAAGTTTTTGAGTAATGTGCTACATGTGACGGACGTAGTTGGTTGTTTGCCCAAGCTCTACTTGGACCGAGGCTATGATCCGGCCGGCGTGTGTTACCAGTTGATCAAGATGTTCCAAGGTAAGATGCTTGAGAACGCGAGTATGAAGCGTTTTTGTGACCTGGGTTATGAGCATGAGCCTGTTTATGGGGGATTGACCCGCTCGATGGGTTTACCTTTTCCCGTCTATCCTCGTGGGTGGCCAAAAGGCGTGCCACGTGCGAAGGGGGTTAAGATTGGGGGGATCAAAGAACAAATGCGAGAGAAGGTTCAGGCCCGCGCAGGTGTTGCTTTTGATGTGGAAGAGAAACCAATTCCCACTCTCGCAGTTCATGCAACTCCCGATTTTGTCGCTCCCGCCTCCATCGTGGGCGGCGTGCAACGCCCGCCTCAAATAATGTTGGAGATGGCAACGATTGGATATGCGTTGCCTGTCGCTCATTACATGGCAATGCAACAGGCCCGCTTTCTAAGCGACTTGGGGAAGGATTATTTTATACCTCTCCCGATGCTTCCGGACCCGGACAAAGTGGGGAGTTACTTAGATGATCCTGCGAACTTTCCCCAATATCTATTTTTCAATCATTTGCTCCAGCTTGCCGCGTATCGTGCCGCAGTCTCTCAAGAGAAGATGCCTCTCACCACCAAGTTCCTCGCAATTTATACAAATGCGGAGCGGGAATATACCTTCTTAGAGAAGCATTTAGAGGTCTACAACGCTTATTTCGAGGCTCGTATCACTCCTACGGCATTTGCTGTTACACGCGGTGCCGTGCAGATTAGCGTCCAACCGGGGAGTGGTGTTATTGAGCGGGGAGTGGTTCGTCAGGGCTTTGACGAGGATGCGTTCAAAGCATTGTATTTCTACGAGCTTCATACGCCAGGGATCCTCCTCGCGAGCATCCAATGCCCCACTTGCCCCTATTATTCTATGGGGATTTGCCCTGGTATCCCCCCGGCGCGAGCACCGATGGCAGAATACGGGGATTTTGACAGACTCTCCCATTTTCTCCAGATTAAAAAATGGGTCGATTCCCCCCTCTTGACCCAAGCCGAGATTGATGCCATCCAGGCTAAGACCGCGAGCACGGATCCTACTAGGCGTCAGACTTATCTTACCTGGTTGCAAGGCGTACTGGGGGCTGTGCCACTCGCGCCAATATTTCCTCTTAGCGGCGTGGATTGGACGGGTCTCGTCTCCTCTGGCACTTGTGATTGGAATGCGTTGATAGGACAGATGCCCGCCTTTTCTCCTGCAGGTTCCTCCGAAAGAGCCACGCCTCCTAACCCATAGAAGGATTTGTTATGGTTAAAACGAAGCAGGGTTCTCTTAAAGGTATTTCATTTAAACCTTGGTCGTGGGAACCCCCCCCGCTCCCGCCCAAACCTAAGTTGGTTCCTACTTGGGACCCCAATAATATCAATTCTTGGTGCAACACTTGTGTTCGTTTGGGAGAATCTTGGGCTCCGGCCGAGCGCATCAAGGGTCCCGTGCCAGAATGCGCAGAATGTAAATTGTGGGACCAATTATGGTTGGCGAATCGTCCAACGCAATATATGATCACTCCAACTGATAGACTGGACGATTCCGTCTTACCCTTCGTGCGGCGCTGGCCTTCTAAATCAAAAGGGCTAGACCAAACCCCATCCAAACAAAAACCCCCATCCAAACAAAAACCCCTTTTTTAATCTGAATCCTTAAATATCTCATTCAGGTTCTGATTCAGGTTCTTTTACCTCGAAGAGCGTTGCTAACTGTTTTTGAGAGAGTTTTAAGACCGTATGCAAGCGGCGAATGCGGTCCTGCTCTCGTGCCTGCGCGTGCTCGGCGGGTTTATGGAAGGGTAACTTCATTTTCTCTTCTATCACTGCGACCTCTACTTTCTTTCCCAGCAGGCGTAATTGTTCGGCAACGGCGAACGCTAACTCGTTGCGAGTGCGGTGTGGTTTTGTTTTTTTAGAGGGCACGGCAGGTTTTACTTTTTCTTCGATGGCGAGGAGAACCGTAATGTCGTGAACGGCCTCTTTCATATCCTGTTGTAGCACGTCCACATTGCGCAAGAGGGTCATCACTTCCTCGAACGTGAAACGGTTCAACAACTCGTTCAGGAAACTCAGATTTCGCAGTGCCTTTTTCCACCCGAAGAGGCTTCCCAGGGTTTTGGGGAGGTTAGTCTGGCGGAATTTCCCATACAGGTTTGAAACGGTTCCCACGATGACGATGAGCGCGGAGAATTGCCCTTGGGTAGTTCCCAACCATTCCGCAAAGAAGGTAGCCCCTTCGAGCAGGTCATCCCAGTTTAGGATTGCATATACAAGTAAAAGTGTGAGAATGGAGGGAATGGCCGCTAGAGCAGCTTTGACCTTGCGCCGCATAAGATAGAGAGCGCCTTCTCACTACATATCTTTTTTCGTACCAGAGAAAGAAAGAAGAAAGAAAAAAAGAGAATTTAATCGCGTTTGATATTCCCGGCCGCTTGGTAGGTCATCTTGAGGAGGGAGAGAGCCTTCGTGGCATTCCCGAGGCGGATGGTGCGAGAGTTCGTCACGCGGTATGTCCCGGCAACATTCGCGCCATCGGTATAGACGATGTTGAGCGGGGCATAGTGCAAGACCGTAGTATCCGTGAGGTTGACGTGATCAATACACAGGACAGGATTCGCCATCCGCATATCGATGTCCGGGTAATACGCGCCGAGGGCGATGTCGCCTTTCGCTCCAATCGCTCCCGGTACGATGTAAATTGAGACGAGCTTCCCGGCGGTAGGTGGTGCGCTGACGTTACCCATTTAGTTCGCCTCCCTAATCCCGCTTGATGTCGCGTGCTGCGAGATAGCAGATGTCCAAAATGGACTTAGCTGCCGTGGCATCTCCGAGACGGATATTCCGGGAGTTGTGCACGTCAAATGTGCCCGCCCCGAGCGCGGCGTCATAGTTGTTGGGTGCATACGCGGAAACCAACGTGCCGGTCAGGTCCGTGTGCCCGATGGAGAGGATGGGGTTGGCGATACCTGTTTCGATGTCTGGCAGGTAGACGGGAATGGCGATATCCGCCTTCGCCAAGACAGCCCCTGGCACGAAACTGATGGAGACGAGCTTCCCCGCGGTGGGTGGCGCGCTAGCATTAGCCATTTAAGCGCACCTCCTCAAGCAGCGATAGGGGGCTCTATACCAAGCTGTGCGGCTGGCCCGATCAGGAACGCGAACGGAAAACACATGCAAGTGACGTTTCCAGCAGTCGGATTGAGCACTTGGAAGGTGAGCAAGTCATTCGGTTGCGCCCAGACTAACTGCGTAAGCGTGAGTTCCAAGTGGTTGACTGCCTGGAACACTTCTGGCGCAGATATCTCGTTCCGCAAGATGTTGTTGAGCACAACCTGCATATTCCCGGCTGGGCCGAGATTGCCGTCAATGTACCATCCTAAATGGAGAATACTCACACCAGGTGGTACTAACCGCGCGACAGGCGGAGATGTGCCTACACAAACTTGCGTGTACACAGCACCGGCCACAATCAGCGTGGAGTAATTACCCGCTAACCCGCCGATGATGAAGTCGAGTGGCCGCAGCTCGCGCCAGGTCGTAGTCTTGTCCCCGTTGATGAGCTGGGTCTTAGCTACGTACCCGCCGTTTTTATTCTGGCCCTCAATCAGTTCCCGAAGGAGGGCATAGATGGTTGAATCAACATTCTGGATTATCAATCCTAGCATAGAGGGAAAACCTCATCTCTATTGTGCGCCACAAGATATAAAAACAACTTAGACACAGTAACTCATAGAAACCTATGTCAACTCATGTTAACCCAGATATTGATACGGAACGAATAGTCACCACGTCCCCCTTCCTACGAGGGATGGTTTGGGTGCCAGCAGAAGTAAAGAAATTCTTGGATATACAAAAAGGAGATAAACTAACATGGGTTCAGCACACAACTTCGACAGGCAGTGAGCTTATTGTGCGCAATAACCGCAAAAACGCAGATCAGTCTAAACTAAGTAAAGTACCCCAGATTTTATTTAATGAAACGGGGAGAAAATAAAAAAAGAGATTTTTAGTGCCCCGCGCCACCCGCAGAGATGTTGAACAGGTTCCGGACAGGCATATTGAAAGACGGGAGAGGAAGCGAGATGCCGGCAGAGCGTTGATATCCCCCGGCGGGTGAAATGGAGAGTGCCTGCGCCGGGACGGTCGGTAACATAAACGTGGGCACGGAAGCGACTTTGGGGAACAGGTTAGTCAACCATGCGGGGATCGTGGGCGCCCCGAACGAGGAGAGCAGTTGATTGATGTTCTGTTTGATCCCTTCTCCCATCGTCTTAAGCTGCCCTATCGGGTCAGCAAATGAACCAGGGGAAAATAGTTTTCTGGCCTCGGCTGCCATCCCAACCCACTCGGCGGGGGTCGGGTCCAAGATTTTCGTCATCCAGTGTGAGAAGAACTCGCGGAGCGGCGTCTGGAGTGCCTTGTTGTTCTTTATCGCGGGCAAGAGCTCGGTCACGCCTACCCCGATGAGACCGGCGAGGGTTTCCCAACACTTGGCCGCTAATGTCCCAGGAATGAGAGACCATAAATTGTCTGACGCTTGTGCAAGCGCTTCGGGGCCATAATTCAATAAGAACTCCTTAATGCCGGAGCCCCCAGCACCGCTAGGGAATCCAATTGCGTTTCCTATACCTTGAAAGAACTTTTCTGTCATAGTTTTCATGCTCCCTGCCCAGTGCGTGGACAGTTGTGGAACATAGTTGGATAATAGTTGCTCCAACCGTTAGATAAAGGTTTCCCCAGAAGCAAAAAAAGGTGGTAAATTCAAGCAGATGGGAAACCCCAGAACTTGTTCCAGTCCCGCTGGAGTTGCTTCCACGAGTCGTCCCAAATTGGAAGAGGCGGCGGAGCATACTCGCCCAGGCCCTCCGAGGTCAGGGTTGTAGGCGTCTTGCCCTCCGTGCAGAACGGGCAATGGAGCGTTGCCTCGGCAATCTTCTCCACCGCTGCCCGGTCATACGAATGTTTAGGATATAATATCCGCCGGATTTTTACCTTGGTTCCGTCTTGCCCCCACTCGATGATGATGTCCTTGAAGGGGAGCGTACCCGCTACTGGCAGGTCCGGGTTTTTCCAGAGCACGAAGGATTGCGGGTGCTCTTCAATCTCGTTGTAGGTTGGCATATTTATCCTCCAAAAGTAGTGAGTCCACCCGAATACTTATCGCTAATCATTTCCCATTTCTCAACGCTATAGTCTCTTTCCAGCGTGTTTGCGGGAGCATTTTTCTGGATGGCAGCAGTGGCTTCGTTCGAGAGGTGGTTCTCCGCAAATACTGCAAAAGAAATGAGAGGAAGTGGTAACGTGTACTGAAATTCGTACCGATCCAACTTATGAACTACCTCGTCTAAAATGACTGCTCCAAGTTGTTTCTGAATGTGTTTCAACCACATATCAAGGTCTATCTCGCTGTCTACTGCGTCAGTGTCTTGATAATCGGCCGCGAGCATTATATCATGTGTTGTCATATCTCGGACGATGTAAAGAGCTTCCCAATTGTTGTATTGCTGTTCAGGCGTGCCTGGCAAGCGCGCCAGCTCTTCCACGACTAAATACTCTTTACCATGAAACTTACGTATTGTGGGAGTTACATATTTAGGAAAGAGCTGATGGAGTAAGTCTGCAATTGCGGGATTTTCCACCGCAGCACGACTCATATCGAAGGAAGCTTCTAAAATATCTTGAATCCCCTCTGGATGCGGGTGGGTAGTCATATAGGGCAACCATGCCTCCAATACTGCCGGGAGCAGATTGTTCTGCGCCCACAACGGCACGACTTTCGCGATGGCTTGGTACACCTGCTTCTGCATCTCGCTGTTGAACCCTACGGGGGCCTCGCCCGGGCCTGCCGCGCCGATGAAGACGTTGGCGATACCCTCTTTGACGAGACCATCCACGTAGGACCATAATGCCCCAAAGTGCATTTTGGGGTCAAACCGGATTTCCTTGGGAAGTGCTGCTTCCGTGCCCACCCTCATCGCCAGTTGCTCGTCTGGGACGTTCGCGATGCCCTCCAGCGAGCCTATATACGCGGCAGTGTGTGTGCATTCCACCACGCCCTCGGGAGCGTGATCGCCCACAGGTGTGATCAACTCTCTTTCCTTGGTAACAATTGGTGATGCAACTACCATACATCCTGCCGGGCGCACAATAATGCGGTTCTGGATTATGCGGGGGGGTGGCAAAGAATGGAGGATTGCTGCTTTTAGGTGGGGAGCCTTGTCTGCCCCAATTGCTTCCACAATGTTCGTGAGATCTAGGGCATTGTTATGTGTTGGCGGGGGCAACTCTTTTTGCCACTTAAACCAGAAAATTACTGTCCCTCCTGACTGTCTCATAAAATCCGAGATATGTTGTGGCGAAATATCTTGTTTGGAATGTAGTTCCTCTACCTTGACGACCGCGCAGACTTCCACACCCGCCTTTTCAAGGCCGGGGTCTGCCTCCGGGATGGCACATTTCTCGATCTCGTACACCGGACAGTCCTCGGTAGTATAAGGAACATTCTGCATCTTTATAATCGATCCAGCCGGGCGAGGTCCTATAATTGGTCCACCACTCGCTCCCTGAAAACCTGCTTGTAGAGCCCGTTGCGAGGAGAATTGCCCCGTTCTGGGGTCTGTTCCTGCTTGATGAAACTCTTCCAACGTGGCAGGGAGGGGTATGTTCTTTGAGGTCACGAGGCATCGCTTGGTGGCAGTGATATGCGTGGTCTTACCCTCCTGGGACCATGCGGGAATCTTGATAGGTGTCTCGGGGAGCGGGACGGGTCTCTCTGCCATAATTACTTGTCCCTCCTTTGCCAACATTTGATGTCGGTTGGCTCTATTTCGTCAAAGACCATCTCGACAATATCCCAGTCCCTATCGGTGGTTTCTATTCCTTCTTCGACCTGCTGGAGAAGTTCCTGTACGCGCTTGGCCATCGGGTTTCCCACCCATTTTTCGATAATATAGATATATTTTCCATAAAGAGACGCGAGATCGATAAGCGGCGTCAGGAAAACAACGGGTTGGCCCCCGACAATTTCCCCACTAGGCCACGGGATTATCCCTTGTTTAGCAACAACTTCAGGGGGCGTTCTCGTGCCGTGATAAAGAATGATACTATCCTCTTGCGGAACTATTGTCGCATCAGAGGGGCATTCTTGTATCTGGGGACTCTTTTCGCTCAATCGGATTCCCTCCCTCGTTTTCCACCTGTTTCTTGTTCTAGCTTGCTAAGACCCTGGCGCACGTCTCGCATCGCAACACGGCACCCCCGCTCCATTGCGCCAACCTCGACATTGCGGGTAGTCCACGAGATCCACTTTCCCGGTATATCTGGAGTGACCTTTTCGAGGACAACTGCAGAGGGTTCTAACTGGCAAACACATTCCTCGAGGGCGCGTACTTGTGCTTCCGTGGGTGATATGACAAATTCTACGAAGGCATCAGTTGGGTAAACCCCGCTCCACGGACTAGTGCTCGGATGGTGAAAATGCGTCCGGAGCAGTCCTACTTCCTGTGCCATTCGTAAGGGCCAGGAATCGGGATAATGACCCGTGCCCCGTTTGAAGGCCTCTGCAACTGCAACGGAATGGTCGAGTCGCCGGTGAGGTTCCTCCTTATCTTGTATGTCGCCTAAGTCTATTTTTGTTCCATCGGGCAAGATCCACCCCACACGCGGACACATTTCCGTGGTGCCAAAAAGCGACCGTAGGGCAGTAGTTAGTTTTTCTACTTCTTCGGGCGTGATGATCATTTGACGGTTCCTCCAATGAAAGCGTCCAGCGCCAAGTGCCGCTGGTTCAGCTCTTTCGCGATGGTGTCTAGTGCTGCGAGCGTCTTCTCCGCGTCTTGTTTAGAAGGATAAGTTCCTTGGGGGAGTCCCTCGAGATGCATTGATGCACGGAGGGTCTCCTCTAGAAGAGAATATAACGCGGCGTGTTTGCCTCGAAAGATATCGCCTGGGGTCTCCGCAAAGAGCAGGTCGTTAGAAGCAGGGCATGCAAGACTTATCTCTTGAATATTCCCTCTTGCAGACCCACGAAAGTCTCTCGGCGAGAAGTAACAGGGACTTCGCTGGAGGACGTCCCGGTATCGCTGGAGAACCGAAGGGGAGAGGGCGTGCGTGTGGAACTCGCCTGTGCCTTCCCCTCCATATTGTTTATGAGCATAACCAATCTCAATTTTACAATCATCCCCCGCGAAGATAGGCGACTTGAGCTTGTGGGTTTGCGGGTCATAGAGAAACCCTGCCTCGTGTCCCGTGGCGGTGGTGTGCTCCGTGGCCACTTTCACCGCTTCCGGTAACTCCATCTGGAGAGTCTTCGCGCGGGGAAGAATGACTTGGCACAGTTGGATACCCACGTAGGGGTCCAGCGTGGATTGTGGGTTGCTCAATTTTATCCCTCGGATCCGGCAACTAGAAGAGCTTTGGTATTCTCAATTTCTGGGCCGCGAGACGGAGTTCGTCTGTCGTTTTCGTGAATGCCTTGAAAATCTTGTACCGGTCGCACTCCTCGAAATTCCTGGGGGGAATCTCGCCAAACAAGTCAGCGGGAAGAAGATTGTTCAGGCAAATCAAATTCCACCCTTTCGGATCGCAAATACCACTCACATACCAAGGACATCTTTTAAAGTCAGTCATATTTCATCGTAAACGTATTAGGCAAGGAGGAAAATAAAGGTATTTTACAAGAGGATTACTTTTTCCTTTTTGCAGGTTTAGGTGGTTGGTAGGGAAGGAAAGGTTGTTTTTGTTTCTGTAGGTCTTTGAGAATCTGATCGATGGGGCGGTCATACTGGGTCGCGTTCCCCGCTGCTCGCTTTAATGCCGAGAATGCTTCGTCTTGGGCCACGTGGAGCATCCCCGCTCCAAAGTTCCGGGCGAATGCCTGCGCGAAGGCCGCCCCGAAGTTCCCGCCATTGGTCGCAGGATTAGCGGCAGTTGTAAGCGCATTCAGAAATGATAAAACGGAAATACTCCCCGCATCGTGGCCGATTACGCGATGATTTGGACCTAGAAATTGACTGGCAAAGTCCATCATTTCGTGCATCTTGCTCATTTTGTTGCCAAAGAGCAACCACGACAGAACTTCGTGTGCATCACGAGAAGGCATTCTAATCAAATAACAGAATACCCGAACGATCTAAAAAAGATTCCCTAAGGCTGAATTTCCGGATGAAAGTAACGATCACGCACGGACTCTTCTGGTGTCAGAGGTATGTTTCTTTTTTTGAGCTGTTCGATGGCGAGAGCACTCACGACATCAGGCACTAAATAATTAGGATCGCCCAGATCAAGTGCCAATTTATGGAGGGTCTCGATTGCAACGAGAGGATGTTGAGCTACCATTCCCCGCACGTTTCGCACAATATCTTTTGAGAGAATATCCAATATCTTTGGAGTTGCCCACGGAGACTTGGCGACAAGCTCACGAATCTTAACGTTTGGATCATTGGAGAACGTATGGAGAATCTCAGGATTACTTGTTTCCGTAGCAAGAGCATATCGTACATTGTCATCTGTATTTTGTGCGAGAATCTTTTCTATCTCGTTACGTTCTAGTGTAGAAGCAGAGACTCGGCGCAGGAGACGTGATACAAAATGATGATCGTGAAGATTAGTTGCAATACGTACCATTGCTTCTGGAGGTGTGTGAGGGTTCTCAATAAGGCTAATTAGAACGTTATCCCACGAATCATTAGCGAGTTGTAGTAGTGTGTTTGGAGGAATGTCGGGGCGCGCAGCAATGTTAACCCGAAAGTAAGGATTGGGATCATTGGCAAAATGCGCCGCAAGTGATGGCGTGAGCGTGCCTACGTTGAGGAGATCGCGTCTGATGAAGGCGCGTGTTTCATCACCAATGTTCGTACCTGCCACAATGGGTTGGTTGCCCACGAACACATCAAAAAGATATTCCGTCAGCTCAGGACACTCCTTGAGCACGCTACCCATACTGAAGTAGCGGTCAAAATACAGATCCCACCGCTTGAGGCGTTCGATGGGAGAAAATCTTTCTACTTCTTGGAATACGCCCGCGAGGAGGTCGCAGACTGCTTTGGGTGCCACCTGAGATAATGCAAAAATGATTTGCCGGTGCATCAGGTCGTTCATCCCGAAGGGCATCTCGGAGGGATCCCGCCCCTCGTAGCGAGTTCGCAGTGCGGCACCCCATCCCATCTCCGTCCATCCCTGCACGGTAGATTTGAGCGCCATAAAATGCTCTTGCGGCGCGAGGGTGACGGGGCGGGACTCCGTGCTGAAGGTTTTTTCTACCATCTCTTTGGAGGGTAACTCGCACGAGTCCAGCGTGCCGACCGCTGTATGAACGCAAGCTACTTTTCCTTCCTCGAAACTAGGTGGAATTGGCGGGAATTGTTTCAGGGTTTTATCGACCTCTCGCATCGCACGAGTGGTTCCCTCATATTCAGGTGAACCTACAGATTGATGTTCTTGAAGTTCAGAGAGGTGTTCCCACTGTTGAACTAGCACCTTTTTCATAGTCTCTTCTGCATCTTTAGGTGGTGCAGGACGGCGGAACACTATCTCATTGTGCACCGGACGCAAGGTGGTATAGACTTCCGAAGTTTCTACATTCGTGCGAGCGCAGACTTCCACACCCGCTGCTTGGAGGTTTGGGTCACTGGTGAGAGAGATGCATTCTTCCAACACGTAACTTCTACATTCGGACGTGCGGCAAGTAATGCGTTTTTCCCACTCTTCAGGTTTTAATCCCCATTGCGGAGACTCTTTCGCAAATTGTTCCGCGAGGGCGCGGCGGGCCTTAGCAGTTTGCTCCGCGATGGCCTTAGCTTTCGATGCGATGTAATAAGACGTGGGTTGGGCGGACATCTATTTACTCACTTCCAGTTTCTTGGCCGCGATCGCCTGGAGCCACTTGCCGAACCAGTCCATAAGTACACCTGCTTGCCAGTGATGAATCGGAGAGGGATGCGCAGGATGCCCATAGACCTCGCCTGCTTTATACCGGCCCCGCCCGAGGTCTGCTTGATCGTGGGCAACGAGCACTTTCCCGAGCGCTTCCAACGTGAGACCCAAGTTCTGGGGTTTAAGGAGCAAAGCCTTCAGTATTTGGAGCGGGGAGGGAGATTCGGGCATTCAAATCACCTAAGAGTTGGGCGTTGTCGAGGTTGGACTTCGCGGTGGTATAGACCCAATCGGCATTTCCATATTTGGCCGGGTCTTCCGCGAAGGTTTTATACATGTTAACATAACCCGCGAGCTTGGATTTATAGGCTGCGAAGGCGGACCCGCAGGTGGCGCCTTGGGCGAGCATTTTGGGAACGTGTGTGACATAATCAATCCAATCTCCAAGGAATTCGTGTGATTCGTCCGAGTAGGCAGCATTATACAGAACCGTGTGCCCAAAATACGCCTTGCAACCCTTCTTGATGGCATCCGGACCTAATTCTACAGAGCTCAGACAAGCCATTGTGAAAACGATTTTATCCTTGAGGATGCTATCGTTCTCTGTATCCAACATTGCCCAGAATATCTCGCTTCCATAGAGCTTTTGCTCAGATCCATGCCCGAGATAAAAGATTGCTTGAATGTTAGGATGGGTTTTCAAATACGTTTCGAAGTAGAACCGGCCAGGGAGCAATCCAAACATCGCTTCAAACTGGATGTTGTGTGCCTTTAGGAATGTAGTCAAGTCGTTTGCTGCAATGGCCGAGAGGGAGGTAGGGATGTCGAAAGTTGGGCTGACGATTAGCAGTGCGATAGTATTTGTCATCATTTTATTTTTTCACTTCTTCTTTCCCGCAAAGCGTGCATCGGAACAAATTGCCTTGACGAACTACAAAGTTTGTGTGAGGGCACATTTGCTGCTTGAACCCGTTGAGATAAAACTCCAGCAAGCGGTGTCCCCCTGGAGTCTGGAGAATGGCCACAATGTCTTTGCGTTGCTCTCGGATTTGGCCCATCAATGCCTCATATGTAACCGATGACAGGATGTGAACTGGGTCTTTGCTCACGCGGTTAAGAATGAGGTTCCCCGCAATCCGCGTGATGGGATTGGAAAACATCTCCTGCCAGAGATAAGCGGGGTCCACACCATTTCCCGCCTGGATCATCCGCGCGAAGTCTGCGGCAGTCCAGCTCTCAAAGATCTTCAGAAAGATGGTTCGCACGTGTATTCCATCGTTGCGTTCCTCTGACGTGAAAACCTTCGTAGGAGTTGAGATCGTTGTCGTCACAAGACCCTCTCCTAAATGAGACGTTGGAGCGTCCGACCGACCGGAGGCATTGGTACTGCAGTCGAGGGTGTCATCTCAGGGGGGGATACCGGAGGGGAGAAAGGTTGCGTTGGGACTGGAGCAACAGATTGTTGGGGTTGTTGGGGTTGTTGGGGTTGTTGGGGTTGTTGGAAATAGGAAGGCGGAGGCGCGATCGGTTGCTGCGGGATCTGGACGATGGGACCGGGGGCGAGGGGTGCTCTCCCTTGGAATTGGGCTTGGGCGGCTGCTTCCAGCGAGTTTTTGACGCCTTCGCCTATTTGCTGACCAAATTGACCGCTCAGTCCTTCCGTGAGTTTGGCTCCAATGTCCTTTATTGTCTGTTGCCATCCCATGCGAGTAGCGTCCTCTGACTGTTGAGCTCGAGCTTCCTTCGCCATATCCAATTCTAGTCTCTTGAGCGCAATCAACGTATCGGGACTCTGACTTTGCGGGTTGCCTAACCCGGAGATTTTATGCATAGCACCCATTACTCGCTCTACTTGCTCAAAATAGGAAAGCGGGTCTTGAGATGCTTGCGCTTGCGCTTGCGACTTGTACATCTCGACCTCGCGTTGCATAGCGGCAAGTTGGACTTGAGCAGCTTGTTGCGTGATCTGATTTTGTTGTTGCATCATTTGAGCTAAGAAACTCATCATCGCGGCAGTGTCGCTAGTACCGCCTTGGGCGGGGCGATTGATATTGCCCATCTCCATGATGCCCTTCATAAATTGAAGTTGGGCAGTCATTTTCTCCACCTCGTTTGGGGCCTCGCCCTTGATGGCATTCACGGCTTGCATCGCTTGAACAATATCATTCGTGCCACTACCTTTATTGCCTCCCATCTGCCCCATTAGTTGCGGCATAAGAAATAACATCGCAAGTTGAGGATTCGCTTGAATAGCTGCCATCGTGGTTGCCATTTGCGTGTCCGGTTTGCCATCAGGTCCAATGGGAATGGCCATCGGTATTGGAAGCGGTTGGGGTTGTTGCACTTGGGGTTGATTCGTGGGCATCGATATTACATTGGGGTTGGCCTGTATTTGTCCCATCTGTGCAGCCCGTATCTGTGCCATCGCCCGCTGGGAATCACGCTGAGACTTTAGATCATTAAGCATATCAATTTCCGTCTCATCTTTCAACATTTGCTTAATCCCCTTAAGGGGACTTTCGCTTCCGCTGGCAGAGAAACCATCGCCAGACCCTTTAGATGGCGTTGGGTTTTCCTCCTTCTTGTTTTTCCCTATCTTGGGAGGAGGCGGAGGTTGGTTCGCAAACAACTTGTCCGCTTCCGCTTCGGTTTCCGGGTCCAGATCCTCCGGCCCCAATTGAGATTTCCTTGGCATTTTTTGCTATCTCCAATGCTTCTTGCAACGCAAGCTTTAAACCCAATTTAACAAAACAATACTTCGTAGGCTCCGAGATTCGTCCGACTTGAAATAAATAACTTATGGCTCTTTGATATTGTTTGTGCTCTGCCGGGCTTAGATGACACGCATATTGAATAGGATTCTTAGTCGGCACAGCTCAATTCTACCTCGTCTTCTGGGGGCAACAATTTGTTTTTAGGATGAGAATGAGAAGGAAAATGGAATCGCTACCGTCTCATCTTACTTTATAATTCATATCATGAGTTACTCTAAACATTACCCGAACCGGTAATAATACCTTCCGGGGGGTTATTACCTTGGGGAGTAAATACCTTAATTAGGGGAAAGTTAATATCATTATTTAAGAGTATCGTTTGAGGTCAATTCTATGATTGTCCAAGGCACAGTAACCGAGAAGGCGTTGGCCACCTCGCCCTTCCAATTGCCGCCCAACCTCGGTGCGCCCGGGGTAGGAATCCCCTTCATCTCCGTGAAGCTAGTCGGGACGCCGCCCCTGCAGACGTATAATGACATGACTGACGCCCAGGGACATTTCAAGTTCGATGTCCCGCAAGGGTCCTACACGCTCCAGGTGCGGTCCCCGATTCACCAACCGAAGTCCGAGGTCGTGAACCGCGACATTACCGTGAACTACCAGCTCGCACGGACGGCGTTTTAGATGAACGTGATTGCAACCCACCTTCTGCGCTTATTTATGCAATTATATTCGAGGTTCCATTTTGTTCAACTTTTGTGTAATAATTTTATTAACCTCTTCAGCAAACAAATGCTTGTCCGAGCTCAATCGCCTATGTTACTTGTTCCAATCACCGGAGGAGAGCGATAAATGTCTGATGAAAAGAAATGGGACGAGACAGTGAAAAATATGGGGGTAAAACTCACGGAGAGCTTGAGCGGGCAATTTGGCCAGCAAATAAGCGAGGGTATAAGAGTATCGATGGAAAAAGCCGCGAGACCACAAACACCTCTTTTCCCCCAAACACCAACAGTATTAGCAATTAGAGAACAATTAGAACTTGCTTTGAAGCATTCTCAAGAGTTTCACAATAAAGCTATTGCTCTCATTATATTTCAAGATTGGATTGAAACTATCATCAAAGAACTCAACTGAGGCAAGTAAGATGAGCGACCAACCAACCCCCGACCCCCTGAACTTTCTTAAACTGCCCCCCAATCCTCCGGTGGGGAAACCCAAGTGCGACCTGACCGGCAAGAGTGATCCGAATGCCAAATGCGAAGAGATATCCCCCAGCGCTCCGACCGAAGCGATGCCAGCGGCATCCCCGCCGGCGGGGTTGTTCAAGACCCCCCTCCCGGACAAACCAGACCTCCTCATAACATTACCCGGATGCCCGCATTGCGAGCAGGCAAGAACTCTCCCTAACATCGCGCAAGCTCTTGGGACAGGCGCGATGCGGGAAGTCTCTATAACTACGCCCGAAGGAGAGAACATCGCACGTCAATATGCCCTGAAAAGCGCGCCTCGAATTATTCACGCGGGGGAAGCATGCCAGATTTCCACAGAGGGCCAAGCTTTATGTAAGAAGGCGGGCATTGTCAAATACGGGGAACCCAAAAATGAATGAATGTAACACGAAACAGCTCGCCCACGATGCGCAAAGCGTCACTACCCTTGAAGCGCTCCGGGGTGTCATCATCCAGATTCTCCAAGAGTGTCTCGTCACGCCTTCTAAGTCCCGCAAGCGAAAACCGAGCGAGCGTAACCTCTTTATTGGGGCGTGTATGAAACGTTCCCAACATCCAGATATGCGCCAATGTTCAACCGAGTGGAAGCAGACGCATCCTAAGAAGGAGACGGCAAAGTGAAGAACCAGGATGCCACTATTCTCAAAGCGCTCATCAAAAGTGATGGCAGTACCGCCTATTCTCTCTCGCGGGTCACACGCATCTCCGTGCCTCAGACGACCTACCGTTTGAACAAGCTTGTAAATGCGAAAGTTGTCCGGGCCGAGAACAACGGTAAGACCCGGTTTTTCGTTCATCCGGCTCTTAAAGATGCAATGGTCTTAGACCATATTGCACATCAAATTAAGGACATCTCGGACACCATCGATCAAATAGAATATACTACACCAAACGGGATGCGAGCAATCTTGGAACTCGTTATGGCGAGCGTTAAGTTCGTGGAACCGGGCGAGAACGATGAATGAAGAAAAACGAGAAGAAGTTCTTGCTCTTGGAGAATGCAAAGTGAGCATTACCCGAGGAGGCAGTCTCGCCATTGACTGTAAGGAACCCGTGAAAGATTTGGAAATACACGACCAAGGTGTTCGTATGCTTTCTTTTCTCTCGGATCTCGCCGTGAAATTACCTGAAGAAAAACCTCCAAAACCCTCTAAATAATTTTCTACACATAATTTTCTTCTACACACGCCTTATATATTCAAGTAAGTGAGGTAAGGATAACACACCAATCTTGGTGACACATATATGGGAAAAATCAGAGCAATGTTCTTTGGTAAGAAAATAATCCTTGACATGTTTGATGCACACGGGGTCCGCAAGTCTCCCGGTGCAAATGCCCGCGCGAAAGCAGTCGGTGCGTGTGCACGAGGCAAGTCTCTTTCTGAGCGCAAGAAATGCTTCGGAAGCAAGAATCCTTAAGACCCTTTTTCTTTCTCTTCAATCTCCTCGTCTCCTTCCTTTTCCGAATAATCTCTTTACCGAGTACAGGATGATCGTTATGCCCCAGGAAATTTCCAGAAAACGAGATGACATCGTAAAGGATTAGGAATTATTATGGCGAAAAAACGTAAATCTAAAGTTGAGGATCCATGTGCTATCCTCAAGATACGCGCGGGAGAAGAGCAACTAGCCCAGAAGACCTATGAGTTACACGCCTCGCAGACCTTTTTCACGCCCCAAGAACGGGCAATGTTCAAGGAACAAGCGGGTGAAGAAGGGGTTCACTTCGCAGAAAACCGCCAGAAGCAACAAGAACGAGGGTGTATTCGATAATGGCATCCAAGAAGTCTGCCAGTAAGGATCCCTTTGCCCTCGCTTCGGCTGCGCGTGCATGCGACAAAGAGGCAAACTACTTTTCCGTGGTTCCGGTGCCAGACGATCCCACAACCTTACGAGTCTTTACCGCGAATCGGGACATCATCTTTTCAGGTTCTAAGAGCCAGGTAATGATCTTCCTGAACGGAATCGACCAAGGATGTCTCATCGGACGTGGGATCACTCAAGCAGCTCGCCAGAAAACATTACTGGGCGACACGACCAAAGCTCCCCGCGCAGAAAAACCAAGTTCACCTGGACAGAGAAAACTTTATTGACGGTTTCCACGTATAAGTAGATGGAAGTGACCCCGTCATGGTGCTTACCCGCGCGCAACTCGAATTTGGTCTACAACGGAAAATTGAAGCTGCGCACTTACCTGACTTTGCTTTTGAAGACTGGCAGCACCATATTGACCTCAGCTTAGATGTGGGAGAAAACTGGGAAAGTCTTCTGGACCGTGCTTCTACTTTCATAGAAACGAGGGGGATGAAACTCACTCCCGAGCTTTCTGAACGACAGATAAAGAGTACGAAGATCCTTGCGGAGCAACAATCACATCAAGAATGGATAGCCGGCAATGTTGAAAACTGGGCCCTCGACAGTCTCCAAGGTTTCTCTCTTCCACCAAAATTCACGCCTCCACCCGAGGAAGAACTCCCCATATACGCTCAAACGGTTACTGAGTGTTTTGGAAGATGTTTGACAGATCCCGGAATAGGCACAGCTAAACCTGCGATTAAACCTGCACCAGGAATTACTTTCGATACCGAAGGGTGGACGCGAGTAGTTCAACAGGTGCAGGGGTTGATGGCGGCAAAACAAGCTGCAGACCCTCAGCATACAACCGCAGAAGTCACGTTCCACGCTGCAGGAAAAGAATACAAAATCAACGGCAATGGGATATTTCATCGGGGTAACCAAGTACCTTTGTTCACGCTTCTCCACGACCTTCCTGGAGCACCTAAAGCTCAGAAGACACTCGCTGAGACCGCCCGCCAGATTATTCCCGCCATAGCCCAGGGAATAATTCCACCAAGTGTCCCACCCCCTTCGCCTCCCGCAGAGGAATACCTCGCGGACCTTCGCGCGCTTGCGGACTTAATCCGCACACAAGGAGCTACCGCGCCACAGACCGAGGCAGAGACTACTCGTTTGATGGAAAAATACAAGAGATCTCGCGTAGATATTTTACATGACAGGCCTCGCCCTCCCTCACAGGTTCTCACGCCGCCTACAGTACCCGCCTTCATCGGTCCTACTCGTTCTGTGGAGTTTATAGACCCCCACGACAAAACGCGATTCACATATGAAGTGCCTACTGAATTAATCGAGAAAGCCTCATCATATCCGGTTCCAATTTATATTGAACGAGATGGTCACTCGCTCGTATACTACGTTGATGCTCAATATCATGTTCGAGGACAGGAAACAGTTACGCGAATCTCGCCTCTTCCTATACCCCTCAAGACCACACCGGTTAAACCCGCGAAACCCACATACGAGATTCCAAAGGTGGTTATCTCCTCCGAGGAATTGGCCGCAGAGATGAAGAAACGCTCGCCCCCATCTAGAACTGTCCCACTCGCCCAAGCGTCTTTCATTATGGGACGCTTGGAAGACCTCCAACAATGTTGTGACAAGGCCCGCGCAGATTGTAAGATTCGCGCGGGAGACCGTACCTTCCAAGTTGGACGCCATGGATATTATGAAATAACCTTGGGAGGAGCATTAATTCCCTATCCCATCGGGATGCTTGCGAATATGATTGCATTAGATCCCAAAGGTTTAGATCTGGTCGAAAATGCCATCCAGAGTTGTCCCCCGCCCGAGATTGTGGAACCACTGCCTGAAGAGATTGTGGGTATTCCCTCCCCTTATGTTGGTGAACCCCTCCCTCGTCTAACTGGCGAGGAAAAACTGACAGGCCTCGCGCGGGCAGCGGCCCCGAGAACCTCAGATAGACGCACGAAAGCACTCGCAAAGTTAGGGAAGAAACTTGGCATCGAGATTCCCGAGGGTGGTATGCCCAGACCCGCTAAACCCCCCCGCGCCAGACCATCTCATCCCGGCAGCGGAATTTACACATCTGAAGCTCACCTGCGCGAGATGGCTCGCGAACTCCGCGAGAAGGGTCTTTCCCTGAGCAGTCCAAATCTGACCGAAGAGCAACGAAGGGGTTTTGAATTATTGGAAGACTATGAAACGCCTGGAGCACGCGCTGCCCGCAAGAGAGGCCAGATTATCACTTGCCAGGAATTAATGTCCGTTGCCGAGTTTCTTAAACAAGGATAGTGAAAATATGAGTCAAATACCAACCTCAAAGAAGATACGGAGTCGGCCAACACTTCAAGGGCTTTCGCCTCCGCCCACGCTCGAAGAAATCATCGGTGAAGCCCTCGGTTACAACAATGTCACCCTCGCACAGGCCCAGGCCGCGCACATGTGCGAATACCACAAGAGCGATGACCCGAAGATTAAGAACGCCTGCTCGTTCGCGGAGGACCTCGCCAAGGTTTCCAATGACCGCCTCGATGTCTTAGTTGACATGGTCCGCCGGTACGACCGCCATGGAAAGCGAGAGGTGTTTTAGAGAAACATTTACCACCACCTTTTTATGGCGCCACCCCGAGAAGGGAAGTAATGAAGAAGATAAAGTTGCGCCGCGGCCTCACGCCTACCAAGTGGAATCAATTGTGTAGAAAGTGTGGTGAATGTTGTCGCCTGCTCAACACGCAGCGAACGGCAGTTACCAACCAATACTGCCCCAAACTCGCGTGGACCAAAGATGGCAAAGCTCGCTGCACGATTTTTTCCCATCGAATAGGTTTCCAGATTCAACCAGGTGGGTGGTGTGGAAACATCAAAAACAGCGACCACCGCGCCCCAGATTGTGGTTATAATCGATTTTTCGGGAAACCCCGAATACCGTGATAAACTATGCCGATAGATTGTGTTGGTTGTAATGCAGAATGCTGTCACTCTGGTGGCCTTTTTTTACTACCAGAGGACATTGAATTTATGAAGAAGAAACGGCCAGACCTCATTTTTCAACAGGTTGGGTCCGTGGGATTTTTAAGCTTAGAAAAGGGGTGCCCATTTCTCAACACGGACAACCGCTGCACCATCTACAGGGAACGTCCCTTAATGTGTCGGGTATTTCCCTTTATGTTGCACGAAGATCCCGTGAGCAAGGACGTGATATGGGACGTGTCATGGTGCTCACGGCACGATCCAGGGGAAATGCCCCTCGCCAAAGAGATCAAAGACTGGTTGACTGCCTTTGAAATTACCGAGGCGGACTTCTACGGACTCGCAGCCCTCTATTCTCTCCGGATGGCCCGCCAGCATCACGCTTGCGAGGTTCTCTCCCAGAAACACCAAGAAGAATTGACCCGCATCCAGACCGAGATACATGCCACCGCGTTGGCCACGGGCGCATTGAAGGCTCGTCCAATCGTGGACAAAGAGTTCTTCAGGTCGCTGGTACTTTGTGGGCATGGCGCATACACGTATTATCTCTTCCAACAGGGCACGCGCCCCATCACTACGCGGTCGCTGGTGAGAGAAGGGATGAGACAAATGAAGGGCGCCATCCTCCAAAAATTCAAGGTCTCTATCAATTACTAATTACCACCACCTTTTCCAATACAATTGAAAAACGACCTGAAATATGGTCGATGCATCTTGTCTCTGCGTAAACGCACGAAAGCAAGACAAAACAAATAGAAGGGTTTCCAAGATGATGACGCTTATGCGAATGCGGCAACTCTGCCGCCCAGACTGTTTCGTGTGCCCCCTGACCCACGCAGAGGGCATTGACGAGACCCAGCTCCACAAAATGCACCAAGTGGTGATCAAACCCACTTCTATGCCCCTCCTCAAGAAAACGAGTTGGGAAGAAGACATCACGTTTGAAGCTCAACAGTTCAAATTATTTATCGCGGGACGCACCTCCATTGCACCAGAGCATCTTCCCAAGCGCCAATTGGAGCAGCTGATGTTCGAGTTTCAACAACTCCTTGGAGACTATCACCTCAACCGCCCCGATGATATACTTCCCGATGATCTTTCCATCGATGATATTGAACGATTGAATGACGAGCGATATGATTCTGACCACGATTGGACAGGGTAGACCCATTCCAAATCGAGAATCACAAAACTTTGAGCCATTTTTGATCTTTTTTGCCTCGATAGCGATCTATCTGAATATCACCACCACCACCTTTTTATAATACCACCACCTTTTTATGAGATAGGGATGATTATGCCCAAAAAAGCAAAGAAGCCTACTAAACCACCCAATATCAAGTGTAACAATCCGAAATGTGGGCACGAGTGGCACACGCAGTCCATTGCTCCCGCTGTGACGTGTCCGTTTTGCCAAACCAAAGTGTCCAACCCCAATGCTACACTTAAAAACGCCGGAGGTAACACAGTATGAGTGAAAATCCAGGACCGAAAAAGGGCGCCAAAAAGGTGCCAGAGAAGGCCCCCCAACCGCTTTCCATACCCATAATCTCTAAAGACGTAGATGAGAAACAGAAACTACTTGAGAAAACGCTCGTAATCTTCTCCGAGCAAGTAACAACTCAGGTCATGCAATTAGCCCAAATCGTGGCAACCCTCGGGCAGAAATTGGAGATGTTGGAGCGAACACCCCACAATGACATTCCTGGCGTGATCCGGGAAATGGGCGTGATCTTCCAACACCAAAATCAATCCCGGCAACCAGAGATCGACCCGATCCAGATGCTTGCCCTGGTCAAGCAGTTTATGCCCCAGCTCGGACAAGTAGAAGCTCCCCCGCAATATGTGGAAACTCCGGACAAGAGGATGCCTCCTAAACTGGTTCCTCCCCCGCCCCTAGAACCGAAATCTGAACAAAAATAATTCTCTCTTTTTTTCCTCGTAAAACTTCAAATAGGCGACAGGCGCCATTTTTAAATTGATAACGATGACTATCCTCCCCGAGATTGCTAAAAAGATAGAATTTACAGATTTTGATTTATTCCAAAGCGAGATGGAGGAATCCCGCCAGGACCTCCAGCTGGCAGCGAATAATTGTAATCTATTCAAGCGCGGGGCCCCGGGCGTCTTTTCCTCGCTCTTTCTAATCGAGCACCACGGGGATGTCATCGAGGATGAGCTGGCTACGGCAGTCAATGCAAACAAGATCACGGAACCCGAATACAAGCAGGCGTTCAAGGAAGTGGAAGACTTCGTAGAAGGGTCCAAACAGTCCGCCGAGAGTATTCTCAAGACTAAATGCGGATGCCAATTCATGGGGGGGCAGTAAAATGCCTCTTGAGGAAAAAGAGAAGACAAATCTTAATCAATTAACTGAATATATACTGGAATATGCAGAGACCAATTCGCTGGAGGAACGCGCTATCCACGAATGTCAAGTACATTCAGACCAGAAAGCTTGCCAAGCCGCGGTAGAATACAAAAAAGGACGCGAAGATACTAGAACAGAGATCGAGAAGTTAATGACCACCTTATTTTCAGAGGAAGAAAAGAAAAAAGAGTGAAATTACCCAAACCACGTCAGAGTTTGGGCACTGGGACCTTCCCACACGCAAGATTTACATTTGAAATGCCCGTGCTCTACTGGGTTGTTGAGACAGAGCAGGTCCTCGGACCCGCATCGGGGACAGGCTCGATGTTGTTCGGGGAGAGGATGTAAATTCCACGGGTCCCGCCCCGCGAGATTTCCTATATATAAATCGGGTTCGCGATTCATGTCAACTTTTGGTTCGGGCCCCAACCAGCGAACACACATAAGTCCGTCATCACGCGGGGCCATTTCGGATGCTTGAGGCGGGCGCAACCACGCGGCCCGGCACTTTCGGCAATATCCGCCCTGGCAGACATAAATCATTATGCCGCCACATTTAGGACAATCTGCGGGTTCCTCCATAACTAATCCTCCAATGTCGGGAGATCAGAGCAGCATTTAGGGGCGGTAGCGGAGCACAAAATAGAAGGGGAAAATAGTAGGGGTGAGTTACGACAAAGCCTCGCTGCAGCTTTCCCTCGCCGCTCAATCTTCGTCTTCATCATCATCGTCATCGAAATCCTCCAAACCCGTCCATTCAATACACTCCCTTTTGTATTAACCAGCGTAACCGCTTTGCTGAGCCCTTTGGGATTCCAATTTGCGAATTAACCTCGGATGGAGAGGCAAAGGGATGCGTTTTAAGGAAGGCAATGGCTTCAAGGGTCTTCTTCTGGAGAGGCATCTTCTATTCACTCCTTGTGCCCGTGAAGGATCGTCTTCCAGGTTGGATGCTTGTCACAAACCTTAGTCATCTCAACTTGGATCTTATGTCGCTTACACGTCCCATTTAAACAGAGGAGACTTAGAACGCCCTCTTCTGCATAGGGTTTTGCTTCATAAGCTGGGCACGTGGCACAACAAATAGCATCCCGATAATGATATGCCGCTTCAATAGATTTGCCGTTAGTTCCCATTTGGTTTCACCTCGGGTTTCTTGAACAGGGGTTTGATCTTTGTTTCCCAGCACGTATTGCAAAAATCGGCCTCATCATCGTGATTGCTCCCAATGTCTTCGGGTCCCTCATAATATGCATCTACAATCTGTCGCCAACTTGGATCATCCCCTTTACTATCGTGAGTCACGGGTTTTCCACAAATATTACAGATCACAGAGATGCTACCTGGTTCCTCCAGAGAATCCATATCAGGAGTATGATCGGGAATGTTAAGTCCATCCCCACCCGTACAATTGACGCTACCACAAATGGTGCAGAACCCATGAGAAACGCCAGAGCGATATGATCGCCGCATCTTAGTACATCCTCCCTGCATAGCGATCACAGCTTAGCATATGCATATCCGTCGGGCAAATATTACAGTCTATATCCTTACAGTCTCCATCACACACAATCTTTTGGTTCTCTGGTTCCTTACCGGAACGTTTGTGGCGATTGGTGCAATCTTGGCACAAACATCTTTGCTGAACCGCAGTCGTAGGTTCCCGGAACGCGAACGACAATTCATTATATTGCTTGGCGGTATAGCGGTAAAACCCCTCGCCTTCCGGCCAGACGCCCGCCGCGTGGTAACAAACCCACCACTCCACGCCCAAGTAGAGTGCCAGCTTGCTGCATTGCGTGCAGTAAGGTTTCCCCGCCGCAGGAATGATTTTGTTCTTCCCATCTATATCCACAAAAACGAGTGTGCTTCCCTTCATGTCTTCAGAACTCAGAGCGTCCAATAATGCGACTTGCTCGGCGTGAAGGCAACAATGCCTGTCGTTAGGTCCCCCCATTTTGGGAATGGTTACTTTATTACACTGCTGCGGGTGTTGATAATCAGGTGGGGCATTCGCTCCCCGCCCAAGAATAAATCCTTCTTGATTAACTACCACCGCGCCTACCCGGCGCGTGAGGCACATCGACCGGCTAGCCTCTTCTGATGCTATCGCAATATAAACGGTATACTTCATCCGGCCCGCAATTTCTGGCGGGATGAACACATAGTCTTTTGATTTTTCAGAACTCATGTAAACACACCTACTACAACCATCTTTTGGCGCTCCATCCATAAAAAGGTGGTGGTGGTAGAAAGTAGATTAAAACGCGAAATATTACATTATCTTGGACTTCACATCCCAGTAATACTCATGTGGCACCCAGTCCGGAGGGTATTTCTTAGGGATATAACCGGAGGCCACGTGCCGCCAGTATTCGCAAAGCGCGTAGATGGCAGGATCTTGCGCCTTCAAGAGCGCATAAAACTTGGGGTTGGGCGTCTTAAAGAAGCACCACGCGCACCCATATCCGTTGGGACCATATCGAGTGTAGGCGTGAAGGGACACTCTCCCACGGGTTTGGATGTACCGGGGAAGAGTTTGGTCTGGCGCAATATGTCCTCCCTCCGAGTTAGAAGGAAGTTATAAAACTATAGATCCCACCTAGGAGGTCTTGAAAATAATATCGCAGATTGTCGAACCATTCCGGTATCGAATAGCGCGGGGTAGCAAGGTTGGGATCCCCATCACTCGGGCCGTGCGGAGTCAGCGCCCACTTTAGATCATTCACGCAACAGAAGAGGTGGCCCGGCCCTGTCCCGATATCTAGAACATGGGCAGCCCGATACCCAATCACGTTTCCCCATTGGATGACGTTGCCCACGACTGAATTGAGCGATACAGTGACAGCAGTGAGTTTCGTTTTGAGCATTTCGAAGCCAGACCTGATCTTTGCAATGGCAGTATTTGCCTGCTGCGCGGCGTCCTGGGCAACCACTGCAATGGCATTCGCGATCTTGGAAGCATCCAAAGCTTGGGCGATGGCCGCCCCGCTGTCGTCAAGCGCTTGTTGAATGCTTTGTTGTTGTGCTTGCAGAGTAGCGACCGCATCCTGAATCTGGCTCTGTTGGACTTGGAGCTGGTTTAGGGTGCTCTGGATGGCGGGAATGGCCTCGGCATCGCGCCATTGTTCTATCTTCTTTAGTCGTTCCAAGAGATTATAGGACTGGAGGACATCTGTAATATTTTGAAGGGAGGGAATTTGGAGTGCCATATTTTCCACCATCATTCTGTTTCTGTTTCCGGAGCTTGCACCGCGACCACGTGGATTAAGGCATTTACATAGAAGGGGATACTGGGAACATATAGTCCAATTCTATTCCCAAATGTTGGGTCCACGAGCATCCCTTCGGCATTGGCGGTCGCAAACAACCATGAAGTCGGTGCTTTGCTCATCTGGTCCACTGCCTCGCTCCACTTGATTTCTCGATAGGGAAACGCGAGTGTGCGAATGAGGTTGGCAGTAGAGCGAGTCAAGATATGTTCCGCCTTACTTGCTTCGTCCTGGACCGGCAATGATAGAGACAAAGACAAACGAGAGAGAGGGGCGGGCGCGAGGAGGGGGCCGAGTACCGGAACTGCCGCTTGCGCGATGCGCTGGAATAGTTCACCTGTGGGGTCGAGAGGCGCGAGCATCTCTCTCCCAATGTCTTCCGGTTGTTCTGCCATAAAGACACCTACCGAGCAAAAAGCGATATCGCTGTTACTGTGGAGGAAATAATCCATGCTATGATGATGAGCAACTGCATGTAGTTGGTCTGTTTCACCGAACTCTTGGCATCCTCCGCCACTTTCGTAATCTGCCCTTGTTGATTCAGAATAGCTTGCTGGGAGAAGGTCACAAATTGCACGAGGAGTGCATGGAGGAGCTTCTCGTTCGGCGTGACCATGCCATCATTATTCAAGTCTGCAGAGGCAGGAAGGAGCTTCTGCAACGCATCGCTCACACCAGAAGCGGCAGTCACCTGGATTTGTTCCAGAAGTTTGTTGAAATAGTCCTTAAGCTCCGAGGGAATATCCAGACCAGCCGGAAGTGTGGGAGGGAGGGGGAATGGAATATCCAGACCAGCCGGAAGTGTGGGAGGGGTTGGGGAGGGGGATGCAGCCATACAAATCAATCTCTGATATGTACGAAGTAGAATATAAAATGAGCGGTAGAAAGGCTCAGGGGGAAGAGGAAAATGGAAGACCCCCATCATTGCCTCAATGGACGCCAAACCGAGGGTGTATGGTGTATTACCGAATAAGGGGCCACAACGGGCCCGGCAATAACTGTAATGCCTTGAAAGGTCGGGGGAGGGTGTTACCGTGTTTGGTGGCGGGATTTGGGACTCTTCACCTTTACAAATGGGGCCCGAGGCTTCAACACCGCAACCCGTTTGGCACCCGGGTCAGGGTTCATTAGGCCTTAGATGAGGAAGACCTGAACGTTCTCCCTAATTTGCCGAAGACTTAGTGCAGGAGTCGAACCTGCTTTTCCAGTGGTAAGCGGTGGAATACCATTCCCACAGGCCGATTGCCGACCGGCCCTAAGTCATAAATGTCAGCAGGCGCGTTACCGGCAGGCAACGAGCGCCAGAGAGTTTGAATTACATACAAATGTGCTCCTACAAGGCATTTTCCGTGGCATTTGGCCTACGGCGCGGGTAGCCTCGAACCCAACTGCATGAAAAAAATATCTTCTATTGGACTTTTAACTCTTTCGCCTGAGACTTTTCTTATGTTTACCAAATTCGTATTCAATCTCTTCCCACTTATGTCCATTTTTACACTGGAGGGAGAATTTCCAGTAACTCTTGCCTCTCGCGACATAGAAGTATTTCGCAAACCTGACTATCTCGGGATTGTGGCAGATTTTACAGTTACTTATGGACTATCCCTCCGGAACACGTTCAACACGCGGATGGCATTATTGGGGCCCGCGAGGATGGGATGAAGGGCAATCCGTGTCACGCCAAAGATTTTATATGCAGGAACAATGATGATATGGAGAATTGCGATGAGACCCCCAGAACGCACCAACCGAGCCGCTTCCCCGAGGATAAGCTTTGGTTTTGGAAGCTCGTTTTTTCCCGTTTTGTCTAAACCCACCCACGTTCCCTGATAATGATCGCCATAGGGTGGGTCCGCAATCACGTTGTCCACGGACGCATCGGGCAAGGGAATGGCATCATAGGGTGCCACAATCTGGGCCCCCGTTTCCGGGCGAAAGTCTGTCGTGATGCCCCACGCGCACGCTCCGCTGAACATGTGTAACGTCTTGCCCGTGAAAAACACGGGATAATATTTCCGCAGGTTGTACTCAAAACGTCCTGGAAATCGTTGCTTCTGCCCACTGGCAGGAGGAGGTCCGCACAACCAGGCGGTAGTATCTATTTTCATTTGGGTTTCACCAGTAACTATAATCCGTGACATTCATAATTGCTTTGCAGGCCACACATCGAACATATACTTCCACGCCAATGGAGTTCTGGCAGAACATCCACGCGATAGTATTACCGCCATCAGTCACACCTTTCAGTTCTGGATGTTCGTGCCTCTCCATAAATGGTTGGGCTTTCTCCTGTTCTTTCGGGGAGACTGCAAACCTGAGCGGGTCTTTCATTTTGATTTCACCTGTTTTTTGAATTGTTCGATAAGATATGTGGAAAACGCGGGAGGAATTGCTTGCGAGAACATATTATGCCCATCGGTCGTAGAGGCATTGACGCTGATATGTGTAATGCCCATCGCGATTGGCCACGCTGCCTTCATTTCTTGATATCTCTTTGAACCACCTTTTCGCTTGGTCGAGACCAGGCGACCTACCACGCTAAATTTCTGCTGGCCCGTATGTTTTGGATGGGAAGGTTGTTTTACCGGAAACGAACATTCAAAAATGCGGTGCCGGTACAGGGGGAGACCGAACATAAGTCCGCAGAGTTCCAAATCTTTGCGGAGGGGGGCCCCCGGCACGTTTTCAATAATATAGGGTTTGCCGAGCGCCCCAAGCATCTCCCGCGTCTGGGGAATCTGGTCTGGATGATTGGCGGGGTCTCCCCTGATCCTCGTCATCGAACTGTGATGTTGGCACTTAGGGGATGCCCAGATAAGGTCCGTCTTGGCGAGGATTTGTGGCCAGTCCAGCATCTGGTGGAGCGTGAACACGTCATGGAGGATAAAACGCCCAGGATACCATTTGCTGCAGAGCGGGTCAATATCAACACCAGTTACATCACATCCTGCTTGGAGCATACCTATTGCGGCTCCTCCGCCCCCGCAGAACCATTCGAGAACATTAAAGCAAGTCTTGGTCAAACCGGAAGACCTCCACTGGTTTTCCCTTTGCCTTGGCATATTCGATTTCCCCAAATGTCCCTGGTGAAGCGCCCTCCCATGCGGCAAAGACCTTATCAGCAGGGTCGATGATGAAGGGCGTGTGAATGGGTCCCGCACCCCCACCGAACCTCTTCCAGTCTGGTTCCACCACTCGACATAGAATGCCTAACTCGTCTGCAAGACGTTTCCCGAGGGTTGCGGTACCCCGCTGGGGTTCTCCGGGATAGTCCGTGCCTTTACCTCCCACGCGAATCTCCGTGATGTCTGCGAGAGTCTTATAGCGCGCAAGCAATTCCTGTTTCAGGCGAGCATAGTTGTGGAACGTTCTACTTCCACAGATGGCGAGGACGGTCATCTAAACTCCAATACCTCCTGATATAGTTGCAATGCCACAACCTGCATACGGGGGTGGGCCCACTCGCAAAGATTGCGAGCAGTCAAGGGCAACTGGGATACCTTCAGAAAACCGTCAAAGGCCCATTCTGCGAGCTTTCCAAGGAACATTAACACATCCGATGGCATTACGGGGCGAGTTATCTGAATGGCGTGAGCTTGGGCTCGAGCAGCATATTTTGCTTCGTGTTCGTCCAAGCGTTGTCGTTCTTTGGGGGATAATTCATTAGAGACCCAATCCATCCATGTATCTTTGAGCATACGGAGTGTCATCCCAGCCATAAACCGGGGACGGGAAACCTTGAACCACGCGATAGCTGCATCTAAGGATCCCTCTGAACGGGGCGTATTTGGTAAATGCTGCGGGCAAGATACATCAAAACAGGTGCCTCTTGGCAGATAACGCAACGCGAAGGGAAACACGCGGCACACCATTGGGCGGTCCGGATATATCTGACATCGATTGGTCACTTGGTCTAGCGCCGGACATGGCGCGCAAGAAGTTTCCAAATAACCCATATTCCCAAACTGCGAGATTCGCACATCTTTCCCTTCTATACATTCTAGCTCCTGGAAAGTCTTGATCTCCGGCGCGAAGAGAGAGAGACTGTCGTTCCCACGACAGCAATAGGCGTTGCACTCCGCGCAATTCATAGCAAGATCACCTCGTTCGCCTGGGCACGGGCCGCTATGGACATTAGCGCCCCACAAATCTTCACCATCTCGCGGGTTTTGATTGGGTTATTTCCTAGTGCCCGCTTATACCCATTGTAAGCATTTTGCGCGATCTTGTAAAAGAAATTACAGTCCTCCGTGGGCAATTGAGGACGAATTTTCATAATGGCAGTGCGGGCCTCGACACACCGGATCGCCGTCCGTTTGACGTTCAGGTGGTTGCGGTCCCGCAGGGAAAGGGACTTCAACACGTCCTCCACGCGGACTTCCTTCAAGTAATACAACGCCAGGAGACCGAAGAACTCCTCGCGGGTGATGTGGAACGCATCGAAGGTCGCATCCACGGTCGCCAAGTGCGCGGTGCTCATCCCTGGATCGTGCCGGGGGCAGAGTCCCAAATCGAACGCGGTGAAGAGAGTCTGGGCGTCCTGGTAAAGGATGAGCGGAAAACAACGACACATTAAAGGACGATCTTTGTATATCCCGCACTTGTCCCCCTTTAGGCAGGGGCACTGTGTTTTCGTCTCGAAATACCCCACCACGCCAAATTCGATGAACTTAATATCCGGGGCATACTTTCGCATAGCGACCTTTTCCTCTGGCAACAAGAAGAGAGAGAAGATTGCTTCCTTGAGAGGTCGCCCACAACACTGGGCACCACACCCGCTGCAATCTAACATTTAGAAACCTCCGTTTGTATTTCCTCCGTTTCTCCCTTCCAAACTTCAATTTCTATGTCTCGTAACGCGAAGCACGGAGGGACTTTCGGATAGCCGCCACGCGGCCATTTTTTTAATTCGGTCAGAGCTTGCTCCATCAAGGAACGATTCCAGCGAATACTTTCTATCTCTTGTTGGAGACGTTTGTGGATCTTTGTCTCTTCATAGGGTTTCTCATGTTCGGCAAGATCCTCTTTATAGTGTTTCAAACCCTTACGTTTGTTCGTGAAGATTTGCCCGCAAATATCACAAGTATAGGTTTTCCGAGGCATTTTCATTCACTTCTTTAAATGATATATCCCTTTTTCATCAGTAACGTAGAAACGCCGGTTGACGTGACCGTTCTTATAAAATCTCGGAATCCGAAGATAATCTCCAGAGAACCATTCTCGTACCAAGTTTGACCAGTCTATGACAACAATCGTTGGTGAATATTTTCCATGTCCACAGCAGCAAGATACCGTCCTGAATATTCCTTGCTCGTTAATCCACCGGACGACAGGCCGAAGACAGAAATCAATTCTACATTTTTTCGTTTTTCTAAGGGAACTCATACGGTCGCGACCTCCCTCTGATGCAGGCGTTTTCTATATGCTTTATCGCTGAGTTCGTGCCGCTCTTTCGGGGGCAATCCGTCCTGGAGCGTGATGATGCCCCGCAGGGTTTCTATCGCTTGGCATCCCGCGTACTGACGTTTGAACCTTTGGAAGAAATTCACTTCCTCGCCCGTCAACCGCCGCTCCGCGTGGAAGGGATTCCCCACGATCCGCCCTCGCTTGCCTTTCTTGCCACTCATCATCAACACACCTACTTGAGCACGTCTTCTACCTTCCACACGTAATTCACTCGTATATCATCACCCTTCTTGCGACGCGCCTCTAAATCATCATATCTGGCCCGAACCTCTGCTTCTGTGGAGAAGAAGTCAAGATGCTCGCTCTCGTTGCGGCAACACCCGCACGTATACCCATTGCCTATTGTATATATGATGATAAAGGAACCTTCAGATTCGTCCATCTGGTTTGTCTCCTTTCGTGTCTATTTGCTTGCACCCTTTATTGACTAACACGACCAAACGACCGACAAACGACAACAAATCTTGATTGTCTTTGAACACGAACACGAATTTTGGTTTCTGGAAATCCATATCGGCGGGTTCGTGCAGGGAGAACACATTATCGTTCACGCGGATCCCGACCTCGCTCCCATCGATGTCTGTGCCGATTTCGTACCGCCGAATCACGTCCTTATCGCGGGCCTGATCCGGGCGTGGTTGTCGCTGGTCCGTCACGAATTTCCTCCCTTAGGTTTTATGGGGCATTTGCCTTCTTGAAGTATTCGAGAGCAGATTGTGCAATCGCGATATCCCTTGCACGCAGCACATGCCCTATCGCTGGGTTCATCGATAAAGAACTCATCGCTCATTTTTTCACCACAATTGTCACGCGAATTTGTTCGTTCGCAGGATGTCCTGGACAGTCTTTGGGATTAGGAGGGCATTTCATCGAAAAAGGGACAGTTTGGAATGGGTTGGAACAAATCCCGAAATCATCCAAATATCGACACCGCTCAACCATATATTGTCTCTGGGAGTTGATTATTTTGGTGCAGTCACATTCCTTTTTAGACATCTCTGGAATCCCCCTTATTGATGCCCTTTTGCAAGAGATTGAAAAACTCGGGGTCTTTTTCCTTCGTGAGGACAATCATATGTGTTCGTTTGTATTCCTCGTAGTTAGTTGGAACAATCGGGTGTAAATCCCAACTGTGTCCTGGTTGTTTAGAGTCATCATCGAACCCGAACTCGTAATCACAATCGGTAAACTCGCAGCGGGACAAGAAACACCCATAACGGATAAGACGCCCCCCACAGAGCGGGCAACAGATAATGGATTCCACCGTTTCTGGACGATAGACTTTACCTTCCTTAAGGTTTCCGGCCTTGAGGTCGTATGCCCTGTTCTGGGCACGTTCTGTTAGTCGCTCATATCGCTTAGCGAGACGCTTGTATGCCTTTATCCGTATCTGCTCCCGCCGCATCAGTGGAAGTATGAGTGATTCTCGCGTCATATTACGGTTCACGGTCCTCTTTTTGAAAACACGTCTTCCCGTCCTTTGCCTGCAACGTGGTCCAGGTGCAAAAACTGAGCGCTTGTTCCCCGCGCGCGGTCTCGGTGCGTGGCCCCGAATACCCGCTTCCCCACGCAATCCGCCATCCCATCAAATGTTTGAGAATCCACTGCTTCCACCGGGGGACGGATTTGAGGAGGGAAACGTGTCCCATAGGAACCCCCGAGTCATCCTCGTAGATCCACAAGTTAAAGACTCGCACCAGTTCTGAATCTTTGGGGAACGGTTTGCTAAACTTTGCCAGGGGAAACTTCTCTCGCTTGCCGCTCATAATTTCTTCCCTCTCTTAGGTACCAGCGCTTTAAAGTTACGATGAAGTTTCTCAAGTCTCTTGCAGGTTTTGGTTGGCCAGTTGAACTTCTTGGCTAATTCTTTCAAGGAGGGACCATCCCACCCCACGATGATGCCATAGATCCAAGCATCTTCCGGGTCTATGGAATAATCCCGCGAGGAAAACACGATAGTATCATAGAGGGACTCTCTGGCGTCTTCCGAGGGTTCCCAGGTGAACGTTGAGATCATGGCATTCCCTCCCATTCCCACAACCCCAAGTGCCCTTTCGCGGGGATGGGATGCTCGAACGCTTTCGCATTCATAAACAACCACCCGAAGCGACCGGGCGTGAAGTCCCCATAGGGATCTGGCGGGGCAAGCGTGTTGGGAAATTGCACGCACCCTTTGAGGATTGCGATGCCTAGAACCGCTCCTCTCGGGAGCAGGAATGGCAGGTTCGCAATAACGAGTCTCGCAGGTATGGCGAGCAAATATCCAAATTGCTTGGCTGCCTCTTTATCCAATTTCAGACTTGCATGAATGGCGAGCGGGCCCCGGTATTTGGTTGCCCACGACCGGGTTTCTATCGTCTTCCGGCCATCCATAATTAAAGACGCCCACGGTTGGATCAATGACAATGCCTTAATATTTACCATTCAGATCTTCTCCGAAAGGTCAATCACTCGTATTTGCTTGCAGAAATTATATAACTCGATGCTGTGCGCGGCGAGCACGTCTGCCATCGGGGCGATGGTGAAGTGCCCGTGCCACATGCACCAGTAGATGTCTGGACTCTTTTTCGTCAACGGCCCGCCACATTCGGGGCACTTCTTCGCGATCCAGTTTTCGTCTGCCATTTAGGGTTCCCACCAGTACTCGCGTTGATAGAGACAAGTCTTTCCCCCCGCAATGTGCCGGGGGCCATATCGCACGTGCGCGTTCAACCGGCCGGCCTCTAGAGCATCACCCAATGTAGAGGAGACTGTATTATTTGCCATCCCTATTGCGGACGCTATTGGTCCTGACGTTAAATGCATATGGGGATGCGCTTGCAAGAAGCGATAGATGAGAATGTTTGAAGGCACATAGTTACTTGTTCGTGCTTTGGACGTGAAATAGGGCAGGAGCATAAACATAAACTTCCGGTGGTGAACATATCGGGAGGACTTGGTGCGCGGCAGGTACCGGAACCACGCCTCCGGCAGGCAAAAATGATGCTCTCGCGCGGCCAGATAGATGCAGCACAACGCTAACGTGTGTCGCCAATTCGTTGTGAGGGCGAGGGCCTTGTTTTTACTCACCTTCTGGTACACGTGTGCCGCCCGCGCGAGGAGGGCCTCAGGCACGCCCGCGTCCCTGGCCCGCCAATAGTCTTTTCTCCAAATATCGTATGATTGGACATACCCCCGCAACCGAATGGGTATTTTATTCTTTGGAGGAAGAGTACTCCCCACCAAAAATGGATACTTGGGATTGACGAGTCTTGCTCCAATCACGCACCCGCAATTACTGCAGGTTATTTCCGGCAGGTCTTCCCGTAATTGAAGACTCCCACAGAGGGGACAACCTCTAACAGATATAGGTTGAGATTCTACCATTATAAAGGCACTCCCCCTTGATTCGACCGAGACCCCACGAAAATCTCGTCCCAATTCTTGGCCTTTTTCACCCGCTGCTGGAGGAGTTGGATCCACCGTTTGATGTCATCCCGCGACAAGTAATGGGCCACGACCTGCCCTTTCTCGGGGGCATAGAGCACCACCGCAATGTCCCCACTGGGGGCTTCCATGAGCATTGCCTGCTCCACCCAGTTTTCCGGATCCTGCATCGCGTGGGTAATGAAGTCTTCGTCCGTCATTCAGGAAATCTCCTGTTTGATTATGAGGAAGAACTCCAAGTCCGTAATTGGGACAGGACGCCCAATGGTGAAGTACCCCTTATTAGGAATCTGACACTGACGGTAAGCTTCCCTGTGCGTTTTGTACCATTGCCTCAATGACATCATATCATAGAGATATTGCCGCGTTAAGATTGTAGGAAGTCGTTCGTTGAGAAATCCATAAGAGAGTACATCTGCTTCGCATTTGAGCGTCCATCCCAGCGTGCCGGTCTGGGAATTACTAACATCCTCCAAAAAAAGGTTGGGAGAGAGAACGTGTCGGTCGGTCTTTAACTCCACTTGCAAGGTGCCACCATCGCGAGAATGGAGTTCAAGATCAATTCCTTTGAATTGCAATGTCCTGTCCTGAATCTCGACCACTTCCACGGGATTATTGGGGTCCCTGGCAAAATATTCTTTCAATAGAGGATAATGGAGTTTGTTAGTTCTCTCCTCAAACTGCTTGTCATCTTCATAGATTTTTGTCAATTTGATTCCCCCACGAAGTCCATCCCTTCCGCTCATTTCGGGCGAAGAGTTCGAGATATTTTTGATGCGGATACATCTTCTCGATAATTGCATAAACCTCATCTGGTTTTTGACTATGCTCGCGCCGGGGGAAGTGTAAGATTGAGGATTGATTCTTCACGTCCGAAGTGCCAATGTTCCC
>Ga0299912_10000149_pt1 | contig 77462 bp, 65 predicted proteins | sample RVTome_2_FD_207667 | JGI IMG/M metagenome (GOLD analysis project Ga0299912, IMG submission 207667) | Soil microbial communities from uranium-contaminated site in the Upper Colorado River Basin, Wyoming, United States - RVT95D214 (version 2) ... | reverse complement strand
AGGCCTTCCCCGCCGACATCGAGATCGGCATGCAGTTCGTCGGCTCGCCGGTCGACGGCAGCGAGGAAATGCTCTACACCGTGACCGACATCGCCGAAGACAAGGTGGTGGTCGACGGCAACCACCCCTACGCGGGGCAGGCGGTGCATTTCCAGTGCGAAGTCGTCGAGCTGCGTGCCGCCACGCCGGACGAGGTCGAGCATCGCCACGCGCACGGCGCCCATGGCCATCACCACCATTGAGCCGTGCGGCCACTGAAGGCGGGCTGTTAAACTATCCGGCTAACCTGTTTTCTGTGACAGCCTGAAAAAGACCACCGATGAAAACCACCTTCCTCGACTTTGAGCAGCCGATTGCTGAACTCGAAGCCAAGATCGAAGAACTGCGCTTTGTGCAGGACGACTCCGCCCTTGATATCTCGGAGGAAATCCGTCGCCTGCAGAAAAAAAGCCAGACGCTGACCCGTGACATCTATGCCAAGCTCAATGCCTGGCAGGTGTCGCAGGTGGCGCGCCATCCGCAGCGCCCCTACACGCTCGATTACGTGCAGGGGCTGTTCACCGATTTTTCCGAGCTGCACGGCGATCGCGCCTACGCCGACGACGCCGCGATTGTCGGCGGCATGGCGCGCTTCAACGGCGAGCCGGTGATGGTGATTGGCCACCAGAAAGGCCGCGACACCAAGGAAAAGATCTACCGCAACTTCGGCATGCCGCGCCCCGAGGGCTATCGCAAGGCCTTGCGCCTGATGCGCCTGGCGGAAAAATTCCGCCTGCCGATTTTCACCTTCATCGACACGCCGGGGGCCTATCCCGGCATCGGTGCCGAGGAGCGTGGCCAGTCCGAGGCGATCGCACGCAACCTGTACGTGATGGCAGAACTGCAGACGCCGATCATCTGCACCATTGTCGGCGAAGGCGGCTCTGGCGGCGCGCTGGCGATCGGCGTCGGCGACCGCATGCTGATCCTGCAGTACTCGACCTATTCGGTCATCTCACCGGAAGGCTGCGCCTCGATTCTGTGGAAGAGCGCCGACAAGGCTTCGGTTGCCGCCGAAACCCTGGGCATCACCGCCGACCGCCTGAAGGCCAACGGCCTGGTCGACCGCATCATCGAGGAACCGCTGGGCGGCGCGCAACGCGACTGGGACGCCATGTTCCAGTCGATGCGCCGCGCGCTGACCGACACGCTTTCCGAGCTGCGCAAGCCATCGCTCGACGCGCTGCTGGCCGCGCGTTACCAGCGCCTGCGGGCGTATGGCAGCTTCAAGGAAAACCCTGCCAAATAAGGCCGTCGATGCGGTCGTGGCGGACGCGCTTGCCCGCCACGTCGCCCCCCGTGCGCGGCTGGTGCTGGGACTCTCGGGCGGACTCGACTCGGTAGTCCTGCTGCACGTCCTGCGGGGCTTGCGCGATCAATATCCTTTCGAACTGCGTGCCGTGCATGTGCACCACGGCCTGTCGCCGCATGCCGACGACTGGGCCGATTTCTGCGCGCAATTGTGCGCATCGCATGCGGTCGAACTAAGCATCCATCGGGTACGGATCGCGCACGACGACGCGGCCGGCATCGAAGCGGCTGCGCGGCGCGAGCGCCAGCGCATCTTTGCCGCGCTGGACGCGGATTTTCTGCTCACCGCCCACCAGCAAAACGACCAGGCCGAAACGCTCTTGTTGCAGCTGTTGCGCGGCGCCGGGCCGAAAGGCCTGGCCGCAATGGCCGAGCTGCAGCGCCGGCCGGATTGGCGGGCGGCGCAACTGCGGCCGCTGCTGGGGGTGACGCGCGCCGCGATACTTGACCATGCGCAGGCGCATGGCCTGGCATGGGTGGACGACGAGAGCAACCAGGACACCCGCTACCGCCGCAATGCGCTGCGCCAGCGGGTGATGCCGCTGCTGGCGGCGCATTTTCCTGGCAGCAGCGCTACCCTTGCGCGCGCCGCTGCGCTGCAGGCCGAGGCTGCCGAATTGCTGGACGACCTGGCGCGGCTGGATGGGGCGGCGGCCATCGACGGCAACCGTCTTGACTGCAGCGCGCTGGCGCGTCTGTCCCCATCGCGGGCGCGCAATCTGCTGCGCCACTTTATCGAGCAGCAGGGCCAGACCATGCCCAACGCGCGCCAGCTGAACGAGGCGCTGCACCAGTTGCTGGAAGCGAAAGAAGATGCGCGCGTGCGCGTCAGGCTGGGGCAGATGGAAGTCTGGCGCTTCCGCGGCGGGACCTATCTGGTGCCGCTGCCGCCGGCCGCAGCAGCGCCTGCCCGCTGGCAGGGCGAAGCCCTGGTTTGGGTGCCGACCGCCGGCGTGAGCGTGCATATGGATGCGGTCAGCGGGGCAGGCCTGAAACACGAGGTGCTGAAGGCGGGAGAAGTCACGCTGGGGGTGCGGCAAGGGGGCGAACGCTTGCGGCTGCATGCCGGCGGCCCCCATCGCAGCCTGAAGAATCTGCTGCAGGAACACGCGGTTCCGCCGTGGCAGCGCGATCGCCTGCCGCTGCTATGGTGCGACGGGCGGCTGGCGTGGGCGGCAGGGATCGGCCTGGATGCCGATCTGTGCGCCGCTCCCGGTGAGGCGGGGGTGCTGCCACGCGTCGCGGATTAGCCGTCAGGCGAGACAGGCCGGGGTGCGGCGTGCTATCCTAGCAGGCTGATTTTCATGGTTTTTTGAACGTTTTTCTCATTTGTCTGGAGCATATACATGGCTGTTCAGCGCACCTTTTCCATTATCAAACCCGATGCCGTCGCCAAGAACGTGATCGGCAAGATCGTCAGCCGCTTCGAGAGCAATGGCCTCAAGGTGGTGGCGTCGAAAATGAAGCACCTGTCGCGCCAGGAAGCCGAGGGTTTCTACGCCGTTCACCGCGAGCGTCCCTTCTTCAAGGACCTGGTCGATTTCATGGTGTCGGGCCCGGTCGTGCTGCAGGTTCTGGAAGGCGAAGACGCGATTGCCAAGAACCGCGCGCTGATGGGTGCGACCGACCCGAAGAAGGCCGAGGCCGGCACCATCCGCGCCGACTTCGCCGAGAGCATCGACGCCAATGCCGTGCATGGCTCCGACGCGCCGGAAACCGCGGCGATCGAAATCGCCTATTTCTTCCCCGCCTGCGAAGTCTACGCTGGCCGCTAATCGCACCCTGATGCCGCAGAACCTGCTTGATCTCGACCTCGAAGGACTGACCGCCTGGTTCGGCGAACTCGGCGAAAAGCCGTTTCGTGCCAAGCAGGTGTTTCATTGGGTGCATCAGGCCGGGATGGCGGATTTTGCGCAGATGACCGACATCGCCAAAAGCCTGCGCGAGAAGCTGCAGCAGCAGGCGGTGGTTGCGGCACCGGCGATCAAGTACGCGCACACCTCGACCGACGGCACGCGCAAGTGGCTGTTCGATGTGGGCGTCGGAAACGGCATCGAGACCGTATTCATCCCGGAAGACGACCGTGGCACCCTGTGCGTGTCGTCGCAGGTGGGCTGTGCGCTGGAATGCACCTTCTGCTCGACCGGGCGGCAGGGCTTCAACCGCAACCTGACGGTGGCCGAGATCATCGGCCAGTTGTGGGTGGCGCATCACAGCCTGAAGACCGAGCCGAACCGCACCGCGCCCAATCACAGCGCAGGCGAAATCTCCGATCGTCCGGTGACCAATGTGGTAATGATGGGCATGGGCGAGCCGCTGGCGAATTTCGAGAATGTGGTGACCGCGCTCGGCATCATGCTCGACGATCATGCCTATGGCCTGTCGCGGCGGCGCGTAACGGTGTCGACCTCAGGCCTGGTGCCGGCGATGGACCGACTGGCCGAGCGCTGTCCGGTGGCGCTGGCGGTGAGCCTGCACGCGCCCAACGATGCGTTGCGCGACCAGATCGTGCCGATCAACAAGAAATATCCGTTGCGCGAGCTGATGGCGGCGTGCCGGCGCTATCTGGTGCACGCGCCGCGCGATTTCATCACCTTCGAATACGTGATGCTTGCCGGGGTGAACGATCAGCCCGAGCACGCGCGCCAGCTGATCGAGCTGACGCGCGAGGTGCCGTGCAAATTCAATCTCATCCCGTTCAATCCGTTCCCGGATTCCGGCTACGAAAAACCGCGCGCCGAAACCATGCGGGTGTTCCGCGAGATCCTGCAGGACGCGGGCTATGTGGTGACCACGCGCAAGACGCGCGGCGACGACATCGACGCCGCCTGCGGCCAGCTGGCGGGCAAGGTGGCCGACAAGAGCGGGCGCGTGCTGAAAAGAATACACAAGGAGGCAGCGTGAAAAAATGGATCGTGATGGCGGCAGCCTTGCTGGCAGGCTGCGCAGGCCAGCCTGTGGGAGAAAGTGGCGTGGCCAACACGCAGGTCGACAGCGAAAGCCGTCAGCGTGCGCGCGCCTTCACCGACCTGGCCAGCGCCTATTTGGCCCGCGCCCAGTACAAGATCGCGCTGGACGAACTGCGCAAGGCGATTACCGCCGACAACCGCTTCGGCCCAGCCTACAACGTCTACGGCCTGATCTACATGGAACTGGCCGAAGACAAGCTGGCCGAGGAGAACTTCCGCCGCGCCATCGAACTGGATCGCAGCGATTCCGAGGCGCGCAACAACTATGGCTGGTTTCTCTGCACCCGCGGCCGTTATGACGAGGGGCTGGAACAGTTCAGCGCCGCCCTGCGCAATCCGCTGTACGCGCAGCCCGAGCAGGCCATGGCCAATGCCGGCCTGTGTGCGGAAAGGAAGGGCGACCTCGCGCTGGCTGAAGCCAATCTGCTGAAGTCGCTCAAGCTGCAACCCGACAACGCCAACACGATCATCAAACTGGCGGGGCTGCATTTCCGTCAGGGACGGCTGATGGAGGCGCAGCGCCTGCTGGGCCGCCATGCCGAGTTGGCGCCGCCGACCGCGGAAAGTCTGTGGCTGGGCGTGCGGCTGGAACGCAAGCTGGGTGACCGTGCGCAGGAGGCGGCTTATGGCCTGCAGTTGCGCAAGCGTTTTCCCGATTCGAATGAAGCACGGCTGTTGCTAACGGGGCAATACGAATGAGTGAAATCGAGCAGTCCTCAATCGGGCAGGTTTTGCGTGATGCGCGCGAAGCGCAGGGCATGACGATGGAAGATGCTGCGGCCCGTTTGCGGCTGATGCAGCGTCAGATCGCGGCAATCGAGGCAGATGAATTCGAGAGCCTGGGCCAGCCCGTGTTTGCGCGCGGATTTGTCCGCAACTATTCACGCATGCTGGGGCTTGACTCCGAAGCGCTATTGGCACGCATGGAAGGCGCCCCGGCCGAGCCGGCTGCGGTCAGCTATGTGGCGCCTCCGCTGCCACGTTCCTGGCTGAGCTCGCCCTGGCTGATTTTGCTGTTGCTGGGTGTGCTCTTCGTGGTGACGGTGCCGATAGCGCTGTATTGGTGGCTCAACGAGGGAGAGGATGAACTCGTCAGCCGGGTGCCGTCTGCGGTGCAAGTCGATCCAGTACCGCTTGCTGTCCCCGCGGAACCTGTGGATGCCGCCGCGCCTGTTGCCGCGTCAGAGCCGGTTCCGCCGGCCGCTCCGGCAACGCCAGCCGCAACCGAACCGGCAACGCCGCCTGCGCCCGCGGCACCTGTTGCACCCGCCGCACCTGTACCCGCCGTACCCGCCCCAGTCACCGGGCCGGCCGAAGCCGGGGCACCCGCAGCGCCCCTAAGATCGGCAGTCCGCGGTGTGCTGCATCTCGAATTCGGTGGGGATGCCTGGGTTGAAATCAGGGATGCCAGTGGCCGCATGCTGCATCGCCAACTCAACCCGGCGGGCAGCAGCGTCAATATTCCCGGCCAGCCCCCGTTCGATCTGGTGATCGGCAACGCGGCGCAGGCGCGGATGACCTACAACGGCCGCCCCATCGATTTGAAACCCTTTATCGGGGTGACGGTCGCCCGGTTTACGCTTGAAGAATAACCACCCTGGAACCATGATGTCCCCAATAGCCCGTCGCCCCACCCGCCAGGTGCGGATCGGTCATGTGCTGGTCGGCGGCGATGCGCCCGTGGTGGTGCAGTCGATGACCAATACCGATACCGTCGACGTCACCGCCACCGTGCGCCAGGTGCAGGCGCTCGCCGAGGCGGGGTCGGAACTGGTGCGGCTCACCGTCAACACGCTGGAAGCCGCCGCCGCGGTGCCGCGCATCCGCGAGCGCCTCGACATGCTGGGCTGCCGCGTGCCGCTGATCGGCGACTTCCACTTCAATGGCCACAAACTGCTGACCCAGGTGCCGGAGTGTGCCGAGGCCCTGGCCAAGTTGCGCATCAACCCCGGCAACATCGGCCGCGGCAACAAGCGCGACGAGCAGTTCGCCACCCTGATCGAGGTGGCGTGCCGCTACGACAAGCCGGTGCGCATCGGCGTCAACTGGGGCAGCCTCGACCAGGCGCTGGCGGTGCGCATGATGGACGACAACGCGCGTCTGGCGCAGCCGGAAGACGCCGAGGTGGTGATGCGGCGCGCAATGGTGGCCTCCGCCCTCGAATCGGCGAAAAAAGCCGAGGAACTGGGTCTGGGCGGCGACAGGATTATTCTGTCGTGCAAGATGAGCCGGGTGCAGGATCTGATTTCGGTGTACCGCGACCTCGCATCGCAGTGCGACTACCCGCTGCACCTCGGGCTGACCGAGGCGGGCATGGGAAGCAAGGGCATCGTCGCCTCGACTGCCGCGCTGTCCGTGCTGCTGCAGGAAGGCATCGGCGACACCATACGCATTTCCCTGACGCCCGAACCGGGCGGCGAACGCACCCAGGAAGTCCGCGTCGGCCAGGAAATCCTGCAGGCGCTCGGCTTGCGCGCCTTCACCCCGCAGGTCACCGCCTGCCCCGGCTGCGGCCGCACCACCTCGACCGTGTTCCAGGAACTGGCGCAGGACATCGAAACCTATCTGCGCAACCAGATGCCGGTCTGGCGCAGCCAGTATCCCGGCGTCGAGTCCATGCAGGTGGCGGTGATGGGCTGCGTGGTCAACGGCCCTGGCGAATCCAAGCACGCCAACATCGGCATTTCGCTGCCCGGCACCGGCGAAGTGCCGGTCGCGCCGGTGTATGTGGATGGAGAAAAGACCGTGACGCTGAAGGGCGACCGCATCGCTGCGGACTTTCAGGTGATTGTCGAAGACTATGTGCGCAGCCATTACGGCGCTGCGTGACCCGCATTTCATTGATCAATTTATGAGCAACAACATTCAATCCGTGCGCGGCATGAACGACTGCCTGCCCGATGTCACCGACACCTGGCAGGCCTTCGAGGCGATCGTGCGCGACTGGCTGCGGCGCTACGGCTACCGCGAGATGCGCACGCCCATCCTCGAGCACACGGGCCTGTTCAAGCGCGCCATCGGCGAGGTGACCGACATTGTCGAGAAGGAGATGTACACCTTCGTCGACGAGCTGAACGGCGAATCGCTGGCGTTGCGCCCGGAAGGCACGGCGTCCTCGGTGCGCGCGGTGATCCAGCACAACCTGCTGTACGACGGCGGCAAGCGGCTGTGGTACACCGGGCCGATGTTCCGCCACGAGCGCCCGCAAAAGGGGCGCTACCGACAGTTCCACCAAGTCGGCGTCGAGGCGCTCGGCTTTGCCGGGCCGGACGTCGATACCGAACTGATCGTGATGTGCGCCGACCTCTGGCGCGAACTCGGCATCGCGCCGACGCTGCAGCTCAACACGCTGGGCGACATCGAATCGCGCCATCGCCACCGCGCCAAGCTGGTCGCCTATTTCGAGGCGCATCAGGACGCGCTCGACGAGGACTCGAAGCGGCGGCTGCACAGCAACCCGCTGCGCATCCTCGACAGCAAGAATCCGGCGATGCAGGCGCTGAACGACGCGGCGCCCAGGCTGACGGACGAGCTCGACGAGGCGGCGCTGGCGCATTTCGATGCGCTGCAGGGCCTGCTGCGCGCCAACGGCATCGCCTTCGAGATCAACCCGCGGCTGGTGCGCGGGCTCGACTACTACAACCGTACCGTGTTCGAATGGGTGACCGACCAGCTCGGCGCGCAGGGCACGGTGTGCGCGGGCGGGCGCTACGACGGCCTGATCGAGCAGCTGGGCGGCAAGCCTGCGCCCGCTGCCGGTTTTGCCATGGGCATCGAGCGCCTGCTGTCGCTGATGGAGGTCGCCGGCACGCCGCTGGCGACAGCGGTTCCGGATGCGTATATCGTTCACGCTGGCGATGCGGCACAGGGATTTGCCTGGCAGGTCGCGAGCGCATTGCGCAGCGCAGGACTGGCTGCCGTGCTGCACTGCGGCGGCGGCAGCTTCAAGTCGCAGATGAAAAAGGCCGACGCCAGCCGCGCACGCTATGCGGTCATCATCGGCGACGACGAGGCTGCGGCGCAGCAGGTGACGCTGAAACCCCTGCGCGGCACCGGCGAGCAGACCCGCGTCGAGGTGACGCTGGCAATCGAATATCTGAAACAGGCAACAACTTAAAAAGGCATCGCGCAATGGCAACCTACGATCTCGACGAACAGGAACGGCTGGACGAACTGAAAGCCTGGTGGAAGCGCTGGGGCGGCCTGGTGATGTTCGGACTGGCCGTGGTGATCGCGGCGGCGGCAGGCTGGCGCTACTGGCAGAACCACACGGCGACGCAAAGCCTGGAAGCCGCCACCGTGTACGAAAAACTCACCCAGTCGCTGGCGGCCAATGACGCCAAGGCTGCGCGCGAGGCGGGGGCGATGCTGATCGAGCAATACAAGAGCACCGCCTATGCACCGCGCGCGGCGCTGCTGCTGGCCAAGCTGAACGTCGGCGCCAAGGACCTGAAAAGCGCGCAGACCCAGCTGGAGTGGGCGGTCGCCAACAGCAAGGAGCCTGCGGTCAAGGATCTGGCGCGCCTGCGGCTGGCCGCGGTGCAACTCGACCAGAATCAATACGATGCTGCGCTGAAAACCCTGTCCGCCACGCACAGCGATGCGTTTGCCTTCCGTTTCCACGATCTGAAGGGCGACGTGCTGCTGGCGCAGGGCAAGCCGGCCGAGGCGCGCGCCGCCTATCAGGCCGCCTTCGGCAAGATGGCGGAAGACAACCCCTACCGCAACATCGTCGAGCTGAAGCTCGACGCGCTGGGAGGAGAAGCCAAGTGAAGCTACGCTTGATGGCCGCCGGCCTGGCGCTGGCTTTGTCGGGGTGCAGTACGGTCAATTCGATGACCGGCACGGTGGGCGGCTGGTTCGGTGCCGGTCCGGCCAAGGCCAAACCGGCCGAACTGGTTGAGTTCAAGCCGGCCGCCACCCTGACCGAAGCCTGGAAAGGCGAAACGGGCGATGCCGGCAGTTACCTGTTCCGCCCGCAGGCCGAAGGCGAGGATGTGTTTGCCGCGGGCGGCAGCCGGGTGGTGCGCCTGGCGGTGCCGACCGGCAGCACCGTGTGGAAAACCGACACTGGCGTGAAACTGTCGGCCGGGGCGGGCGCAGCTCAGGGTCTGGTGCTGGCGGGCGGCGGCAAGGGCGAATTGCTGGCGCTCGACCTGGCAAGCGGCCAGGTGCGCTGGAAAGTGGCGCTGTCGAGCGAGGTGACCGGCCAACTGCTGGCTGTGAACGACATCGTGATCGCGCGCACCGGCGACGGCCGCGTGCATGGGCTGGCCGCGGCCGACGGCAGCCGCAAGTGGCTGTACACCCGCAACCTGCCGCCCTTGAGCCTGCGCGGATCGGGCGGCCTGGCGGCGCGCGACGGCGTACTGTATGCCGGTTTCCCCGGCGGCAAGCTGGTCGCGCTGAACCCTGCCAACGGCGCCCAGCTGTGGGAAACCACGGTGGCGCTGCCGCGCGGGGCGACCGAACTCGAACGGGTGGCCGACGTGATGGGCAACCCGGTGGTGGACGAGCGGCAGGTGTGCGCCGTCGCCTACCAGGGCCGGGTGGCCTGCTTCGATCGCCGCAACGGCGCACCCCTGTGGGCGCGCGACACGTCCAGCAACAGCGGACTGGCAATGGACGAGCGCAATGTCTACGTCACCGACGACAAGGACGCCGTGACCGCCTACGACAAGACCAGCGGCCGCGCCGGCTGGCGCCAGGACAAGCTGGCGCGCCGCCAGGTGACCGCGCCGCTGGCACTGGGCGTCTGGGTGGTGGTGGCCGACGGCGAAGGGGTGGTGCACGTGCTGTCGGCCGACGACGGCAGCTTCGTTGCGCGCGCCAAGGTCGACGGCGGCGTGCGTACGGCGCCGGTCGACATCGGGCCTGGCTTCGCGGTACAGACGGCCAAAGGCACAGTGGCCGCTTTCAGACTCAAATAAACCATGCGCCGGCCAAGCCGGCGCGTAGCAAGGATAAGCATGCTTCCCACTCTGGTTCTTGTCGGGCGTCCCAACGTCGGCAAGTCCACCCTCTTCAACCGCCTCACCGGCACGCGCGACGCCCTGGTGCACGATATGCCGGGGATGACGCGCGACCGCCATTACGGGCGCGGCCGCATCGGCGGCAAGCCCTATCTGGTGGTCGACACTGGCGGTCTCGAACCGGTGGCCAAGGAAGGCATCATGGCCGAGATGGCGCGCCAGACGCTGCAGGCGATCGACGAGGCCGACGCCATCATCTTCATGGTCGATGCGCGCAGCGGCCTCACGCCCCAGGACAAGGTGATCGCCGATCGCCTGCGCCGCGCGACGTGCCCGGTGCTGCTGGCGGTCAACAAGGCCGAGGGCATGAACCGCGCGGTGGTGACCGCCGAATTCCACGAGCTGGGATTGGGCGAGCCGCTGGCGATTTCGGGTGCGCATGGCGACGGTATCTCCGACCTGGTGGACGAGGCGCTGGCGCCGTTTTCCGAAGAGGAAGAAAAGACCGACGAATTCGGCATCCCGAAGATCGCGCTGGTGGGGCGTCCCAACGTCGGCAAGTCGACCCTGGTCAATGCGCTGGTCGGCGAGGAACGCGTCATCGCATTCGACCAGCCGGGCACCACGCGCGATTCGATCTACGTCGAGTTCGAGCGCGACGGCAAGCCCTACATCCTGATCGACACCGCCGGCGTGCGGCGCCGCGGCAAGGTCTTCGAGACGTTCGAGAAATTCTCCGTCATCAAGACCCTGCAGGCGATCGAGGACGCCAACGTCGTGGTGCTGGTGCTCGATGCGCGCGAGAACATTTCCGAGCAGGACGCGCATCTGGCCGGCTTCGTGCTGGAAACCGGCCGCGCGCTGGTGGTGGCGGTCAACAAGTGGGACGGTTTGAGCGCCGAGCAGCGCGACGACGTCAAGCGCGACATCGGCCGCAAGCTCGCCTTCCTCGACTTCGCCCGCTTCAACTACATCTCGGCGCTGAAGGGCAAGGGCCTGGACACCCTGCTGAAGGACGTGGAGGCGGCGCACGCCGCCGCCTTCCTCAAGATGTCGACGCCCAAGCTCACCCGGGTGCTGGAAATGGCGGTGGAACAGCATGCGCCGCCGAAGAACGGACTGTTCCGGCCGAAGCCGCGCTACGCCCACCAGGGCGGCAAGAATCCGCCGGTCATCGTGCTGCACGGCAACGCGCTGGAAGGCCTGCGCGACGACTACAAGCGCTACCTGGAAAGCAGCTTCCGCAAGGCGTTCAAGCTGCAGGGCACGCCGCTCAGAATCCAGATCAAGGAAGACAGCGGCAAGAATCCGTTTGAAGGCAAGACGCGCGCGCCGCTGACCGAAAGCGAGGCGACGCGGATGCGGCGCAAGAAGCGGGTCAGGCGCAAGGTCTACGGCTCAAGCTGAACGCTCAGTCCAGCCAGCGCATCAGATAAAACAGCCTGAATCCTTCCGACGAGCGCGACGGGCCGCTGGCAATCGCGGCGTGGCGGCTCTTGGCGGGGTCTGCGTGCGCCAGCGCCTCGTCCTCGCTGGCGTAAACCTCGACCACGCCCTCGGGAAAGCGCATGCGCTTTTTGCCGGAAGGCGAATAAATCACCACCGCCGAGGTGCCGACGACGTTCGATTCGACGTCGGTGAAGAGGCTGGCGGCCTGCGGCATTAGGGCTTGTTCACTCCAATTTCACGCCTGCGGCGAGGCCGATTCGGGATGCAGCCCGCGAAGCGGGACGCGCCGCTGTGCGGGCACAGCAAGCGGACTGCGACAAAGGGATGCACCCGAATCGGCCCGCCCCTTCGGGTTGCCGCGAGAAAGCGCGTCTGCGGCGTTGCGCCGCTTGGCAAGGGACGACCCTTGCCGGCACGCCGCGCCTTGCATCCATCGCTTTCTCGCGGCAACGCAGGCGCGAAATTGGAGTGAACATGCCCTAGTGCGTCTTTTTGGAAATGCCGCTGATCTTGACGGCGTGGCTGCTGGGCGTCTCGTCGGTGAAACGGGGCCGCTCGTCGAGGGTGCGGCCGGTCAGCCTGGCCAGTTCGGTCTCGCGGCTGGAAATCACGACCAGGCAATCCTTGATGCCGAGGATGGTCGCTTCGGTCAGCGGGCTGGGGTTGCCGTCGCGCGGCGCGGTGTCGCGCACGATGGAGGTGAGGGTCTTGCGCATCATGCGCATGAGGCGCTGCTCATCGTGCAGGGCTTTTTCGTCCATGGGGATACTCCGGAAACCAGCAAAGATTCCGCATTGTCGGCGCCGGTCCCGGCTTCGTCAACGTTGGCGCGTGAGGGGATAAAAAGCCTGACTGGGGGCATAAGAATTATGAACCGACGGCGCAATCCGGCTGCTTTAAGCTAGCCGCCAGAGGAGACGCCGCATGTCAGAACCGAACACCCCCGAACCCAGCGAAGTCCGCGAAATCCGCATCAACCCCATCGTGCCGAGCGAATCGGTCCTGGTCGCCACCGCGCGCAGCATGCGCCCGAAAAAGGCCGAGGAACTGGCGCCGCGCGACACCCGCAAACACGTCGAAACCTGCCCGTTCTGCCGCGGCAACGAGCACAAGACGCCGCCCGCGATCCTGGCCTGGCCGGAAACCGGCGACTGGCAGATCCGCATGGTGGAAAACCTCTATCCGGTACTGGGCGACGACCGCGAGCAGGCCGGTTTCAACTTCGGCCTGCAGCAGACCATCGACGGCTACGGCCGGCACGAAGTCATCATCGACCATCACGAGCATGGCATTGCCGTGCAGGACATGGCGGAAAGCCATCTGGCGGCGCTGTTCGGCGTCTACCAGACGCGCATGCGCCAGCTGTTCGAGTCGGACGAGCGGCTGAAATACGTGCTGGTGTTCAAGAACTTCGGCCCGGCGGCCGGCGCCTCGATCCCGCATACCCACAGCCAGGTGATCGCGATGCCGGTGGTGCCGGAGAACGTCGACGCCGAGGTGAAAAACAGCGCCGCGCATTACGCCAAGCACCACCACTGCATCTTCTGCGCGCTGATCGACGAGGCGCTGACCTTCGAGGCGACGATCTACGACCGTGTGTCGGGCGCGGTGCGGCGCAAGATCAGCGTCGGCCAGTACGTGGTCGAGCGCGGCGAGAAGTTCATCGCCATCAAGCCCTTCGCCAGCCGCTACGAGTGGGAGGTGCACATCCTGCCGCTGGCCCACCAGGCCGACTTCCTCGACGTGCGCGGCGAGGACCTGGCCGACCTGGCGCGGGTGATGAAGCGCACCATGGCGCGTCTGGATGCCGTCATCGGCGGCGCGCAGTACAACTTCTTCCTGCACTCCGTGCCGCATGACAGCCAGCAGCAGGCGCACGCGCCGAGCTACCACTGGCATCTGGAAATCTGTCCGCGCACCTCGATCCCCACCGGCTTCGAGCTGGGCTCGGGGCTGTTCGTCAACACCATCAACCCGGAACAGGCGGCCGAGCGGCTGCGCGCGGTGGAATTGTAAAAGCGCCCATGCCGGGCCGGTCGCGAATAAGACAAGACCCGTCCGAGCCTGATGCCTACAACGGTCGCCATCCTGGGCTAGAATGGAAGGCCGCAACCTGTCCCGAAACGCGGCCCGCATCCAGGCCGCGCCGTCATCCCAAGGATTCTTCTCCTGAAGCCCTGCCCGTGAATCCATCCCTGTATCGCCTGACCCCATCAGCCGCATCCGAGGCGCATCCTCCGCAGACCTGCCCGAACGGAAGCCGGGAGCATCCGCTTGTTTGAGCGGCACGCCGGCGGCGAGCGCGTCATCCTGGTGGCGCTCGATTTTGGCGATCCCGATTTTGCCGAGAGCGTGGCCGAGTTGCGCCTGCTGGCATCGGGCGCCGGGCTGGACGTGCTGGGCGAGGTGCAGGGCAAGCGCAGCCGCCCGGATGCCGCGCTGTTCGTGGGCAGCGGCAAGGCCGACGAGGTTGCGGCGCTGGTTGCCGCCACCGAAGCCGATGTCGTCATTTTCAACCACGAGCTGTCGCCTGCGCAGGAACGCAACCTGGAACGCCGCCTGCAGTGTCGCGTGATCGACCGTACCAGCCTGATTCTGGATATCTTTGCCCGCCGCGCCAACAGCGCCGAAGGCAAGTTGCAGGTCGAGCTGGCCCAGCTGCAGCATCTGTCCACCCGCCTGGTACGCGGCTGGACCCACCTCGAACGCCAGCGTGGCGGCGTCGGCATGCGCGGCCCCGGCGAGAAGCAGCTGGAAACCGACCGCCGCCTGATCGGCGTGCGGGTCAAGGCGCTGCGCGAACGGCTTGCCAAGCTGGGCAGGCAGCGCCGCACCCAGCGGCGGTCACGTTCGCGCCAGCATGTGCTGTCGGTGGCGCTGGTGGGCTACACCAACGCCGGCAAGTCCACCCTGTTCAATGCACTGACGCGCGCCGGCGCCTACGCAGCCGACCAGTTGTTCGCCACGCTCGACACCACCACGCGCAAGATTTATCTGCCGCGCCTGGCTGAATCAGCCGGCGGCGAGCCGGCGAGCGGCGAGGTGGTGCTGTCGGATACGGTCGGCTTCATCACCCGCCTGCCGCACGACCTGGTGGCCGCCTTCCGCGCCACGCTGGAAGCCACCGCCGAGGCCGATCTGCTGCTGCACGTGATCGACTCCTCCAGCCCCGGGCGCGAGCGCCAGATCGAGGCGGTCGACAAGGTGCTGGCGGAAATCGGTGCGGATGCCGTGCCGCAGCTCAGGGTCTACAACAAGCTTGATTTGACGGGCGTTGCGCCGGGAGTGGGGCGCGACGAATATGGTAAACTGCAAAGCGTTTATATATCCGCGCAAACCGGCGCAGGGCTTGAACTACTACGCGAGGCGCTGTCGGAAATCCTGCTCGCCAGCCGCGCCCGGCTTGAAGCCAGCCAGGGTACAGCCGGCGCAGCGGACAAAGCCTTCCCCAAAACTACTGTTCTCACTACCTGACGATATGGCCTGGAACGACCCGCAATGGGGCAACAAAGACAACCGCAATAAGCCCGGTGGGCCGCCCGACCTGGATGAGCTCTGGCGTCGCGTCAACCAGCGCCTCAACAGCCTGTTCGGCGGCAAAGGGGCTGGCGGCGGTGGCGAAGGCCTGTCCCCTGGCGGTTTGCCCGGTGGCGGCAATCTGGTCGGCCTGCTGATCGGCGCGCTGGTGCTGGTGTGGGTGGCGAGCGGGTTTTACATTGTCGATACCGGCCAGCGTGGCGTGGTGCTGCGCTTTGGCCAATATATCGAGACCACCGAGCCGGGTCCGCGCTGGCATCTGCCGTGGCCGGTCGAGTCGCGTGAAATCGTCAACGTCGATCAGGTTCGCACGGTCGAAATCGGCTATCGCAACAACGTCAAGAGCAAGGTGCTGAAAGAGTCGCTGATGCTGACCGATGACGAGAACATCATCGATCTGCAGTTCGCCGTGCAATACATCCTGAAAGACCCGGTCGAGTTTTTGTTCGTCAACCGTGCGCCCGAAGACACGGTGCTGCAGGTGGCCGAAACCGCCATGCGCGAGATCGTCGGCAAGAACAAGATGGACTTCGTGCTGTATGAAGGGCGCGCCGACATCGCTGCGCGTGCCAAGGTGCTGATGCAGCAGATTCTCGATCGCTACAAGACGGGCATCAGCATCAGCCAGGTCACGCTGCAGAACATCCAGCCGCCCGAGCAGGTGCAGGCCGCATTCGATGATGCGGTCAAGGCGGGCCAGGACCGCGAACGCCTGAAGAACGAAGCCGAGGCCTATTCCAACGACGTGGTGCCGCGCGCCCGCGGTCTGGCCTCGCGCCTGAAGGAGGAAGCCGAAGGCTACAAGCAGTCGGTGATCGCCAACGCCGAAGGTGAAGCCAGCCGCTTTGCGCAGATTCTTGCCGAATATCAGAAGGCGCCGCAGGTTACGCGCCAGCGTATGTACCTCGATACCATGCAGACCGTGATGAACAACACCAGCAAAATATTGGTGGATCAGAAAGGCGGCAACAGCCTCTTGTATCTGCCGCTCGACAAACTGCAGCAGATCGTCAGCCAGCCCTACAGCAGCGCGCCGGAAGTCCTGTCTCAGGCACCGGCCACGACGACGCCCTCGATTCCTGTGGAGTCGCGTTCGCGCGATGCCCTCCGCAGCCGTGACCGGGAGGACCGGCCATGAGCAAGAATCTGGGTTCCTTCCTGATCGGCCTGCTGGTAGTGCTGGTCGTGTTGAGCGGCAGCATGTTCACCGTCGACCAGCGGCAGAATGCGATGGTGTTCCAGCTGGGTGAAGTGGTATCGGTGAAAACCAAGCCCGGCCTGTATTTCAAGCTGCCGCTGGTGCAGAACGTGCGTTATTTCGACACCCGCATCCTGACGCTGGATGCGGCAGATCCGGAGCGTTTCATCACCTCGGAAAAGAAGAACGTGCTGGTGGATTCGTTCATCAAGTGGCGCGTCATCGATTCCAAACAGTTCTATGTGTCGGTGGGCGGCGACGAGATGCGGGCGCAGATTCGACTGAACCAGACGGTCAACGACGGCCTGCGCGCCGAATTCGGCAAGCGCACCGTCAACGAGGTGGTGTCGGGACGCCGCGAGGAAATCATGAGCATCATTCGCGCCAAGGCCGACCAGGATGCGCGCAAGATCGGCGTGCAGGTGGTCGACGTGCGCATCAAGCGCGTCGATCTGCCGGAAACCGTGTCGGAAAACGTCTATCGACGGATGGAAGCCGAGCGCAAGCAGGTGGCCAACGAGCTGCGCTCGACCGGCGCGGCGGAAGCGGAAAAGATCAAGGCCGACGCCGACAAGCAGAAAGACGTGATCGTCGCCGAAGCCTATCGCGATGCCCAGCGCGTCAAGGGCGAGGGCGACGCCAAGGCCTCGGCGGTATACGCCGGCGCCTACGGCAAGAACGCCGAGTTCTATGCGTTCTACCGTTCGATGCAGGCATACCGCGAAAGCTTCAAGAGCAAGAGCGACGTGATGGTGCTCGACCCCAGCGCCGACTTCTTCAAGTATATGAAGAATCCGCGTGCCGCCGGCGGCAAATGACCGGTGTCGACTGGCTGGCAGCGATCGGCCTGTTGCTGGTGATTGAAGGTATCCTGCCGTTTGCTGCGCCTGCCGTCTGGCGCGAGGGCTTCAGCAGGATGCTTGAACTCAGGGATGGCCAATTGCGTTTTATCGGCGCTGCCTCGATAGGAGGCGGCGTTTTTTTGTTGATGATGTTGAACTGAAATGACTGCCTGGTTATTACCTGAAAACGTCGAGGATGTGCTGCCGCCGCAGGCCTGGCGCATGGAAGACATGCGGCGCGCGCTGCTCGATCTGTTCCGCAGCCGCGGCTATCAGCTGGTGATCCCGCCGCTGATGGAATACGTCGAGTCGCTGCTGACCGGGGTGGGCGCCGATCTCGACCTCAAGACATTCAAGCTGGTCGATCAATTGACCGGGCGGCTGATGGGCGTGCGCGCCGACATCACCCCCCAGGTTGCGCGCATCGACGCCCACCTGCTCGCCGACAATGCCGTCAATCGCCTGTGCTACGCGGGCAGCGTGCTGCACACCCAGTCCGACGGCTTCCACCGCTCGCGCGAACCGATCCAGATCGGTGCCGAGCTGTACGGTGAAGCCGGTGCCGACGCGGACCTCGAAATCCTCACCCTGATGCTGCAAGGCCTGTCCGCGTGCGGCGTGAAAACGCTGCAGCTCGATATCGGCCACGTCGGCGTCTACCGTGCGCTGGCGCAGGAAGCCGGCTTGAGCGGCGAGGTCGAGCATCAGTTGTTCGGCGCGCTGCAGGCCAAGGACAGCAGCGCCGTGGAGGTCCTCACCGCCGGCCTGCCCATCGTCCTGCGCGATGCCTTCGCCGCACTGCCGCAGCTGTACGGCGACCGCAGCGTGCTGGCCGAGGCGCGTGCGCGCCTGCCGCAGCTGGCGGCGGTGCAGGCCGCCCTGGACACCCTGGAGGTGCTCGACCGGGGGCTCGTGGGCGTCGAGGCGGCCTACGATCTGGCCGAGCTGCGCGGCTACGGCTACCACAGCGGCGTCGTCTTCGCCGCCTACACCGGCGGGCGCAGCCATGCGATCGCGCAGGGCGGGCGCTACGACGAGGTGGGGCGGGTATTCGGCCGGGCGCGCCCTGCCACCGGTTTCAGTCTGGATTTGCGCGAGCTGGTTCTTGCGAGCTCGGACATACAATAAAAGGGAGATTGCACCATGGCAGCAAAAAACGTCGTCGTCATCGGCACCCAGTGGGGCGATGAAGGCAAGGGCAAAATCGTCGACTGGCTGACCGACCGCGCACAGGGCGTGGTGCGCTTCCAGGGCGGCCACAACGCCGGCCACACCCTGGTGGTGGGCGGCAAGAAAACGGTGCTGCACCTGATCCCGTCGGGCATCCTGCGCGACAACGTCACCTGCTACATCGGCAACGGCGTGGTGCTGTCGCCCGACGCGCTGCTGGAAGAAATGGACATGCTGATCGCAGCCGGCGTCGATGTCGCCAGCCGCCTGAAAATCAGCGAAGCCTGCCCGCTCATCATGCCGCATCATGTGGCGCTCGACCAGGCGCGCGAGATCGCCAAGGGCGCCGGCAAGATCGGCACCACCGGGCGCGGCATCGGGCCCGCCTACGAGGACAAGGTGGCGCGCCGTGCGCTGCGCCTGCAGGACATGTTCCACCGCGAGCGCTTCGCCGCCAAGCTGGGCGAAGTGCTCGACCACCACAACTTCATGCTGAAGAACTACTACAAGGCCGAAGTGGTGAGCTTCAACCAGACGCTCGACAGCATGATGGCCATGGCCGAGCGCATCAAGCCCATGGTGGCCGACGTGCCGCGCAGCCTCTACGAAGTCAACAAGGCGGGCGGCAACCTGCTGTTCGAGGGCGCGCAGGGCACGCTGCTCGACATCGACCACGGCACCTATCCCTTCGTCACCTCGTCCAACTGCACCGCCGGCGGCGCCTCCACCGGCTCCGGCGTGGGCCCGTCCGCGATGCACTATGTGCTCGGCATCACCAAGGCCTACACCACGCGCGTCGGTTCCGGGCCGTTCCCCACCGAACTGTTCGACAACGTCGGCCAGTATCTCGGCGAAAAGGGCCATGAATTCGGCGCCACCACCGGGCGCGCACGCCGCTGCGGCTGGTTCGACGCCGCAGCGCTCAAGCGTTCGATCCAGATCAACGGCGTGTCGGGCCTGTGCGTGACCAAGCTCGATGTGCTGGACGGCCTGGAAACCGTGCGCGTGTGCGTGGGTTACCGGATCGACGGCGAGGTGTGCGACATCCTGCCGGTCGGCGCCGAGTCGATCACCGACGTCGAGCCGATCTACGAAGACCTGCCGGGCTGGAGCGACACCACCGTGGGCGTGCAGGAATTCGACAAGCTGCCGCAGAAGGCGCAGACCTACCTGAAGCGGATGGAAGCCCTGTGCGAAGTGCCGGTGGACGTGGTGTCGACCGGTCCCGATCGGGTGGAGACGATCGTGCGTCGTCACCCCTACGAGGCGTAATGTCTACAATAGGTTTTACAAAAGCAAAAAGCCGACACGAGGTCGGCTTTTTGCTTACATCTGGTGCCCGGAAGAGGACTCGAACCTCCACACCTTGCGGCACACGGACCTGAACCGTGCGCGTCTACCAATTCCGCCATCCGGGCAATAAGGCGCGCATTTTAGAGAGCCATGAATAAATTGTCAACGAAGATGCCCGCAAAAAAATCCCGCAGTCGCGCAAGCAAACACCAAATTCCTGCGATTCGCCTGGCCGATCCGTTCTACGAGCGTGAAACCGAGCGTTACGAATCGCCCCTGCCGAGCCGCGAGTACATCCTGCAGTTGATCACCGAGGCCGGTTGTCCGGTCGATGCCGACGCCTTTGCCGAGCAGCTGCATATCACTGAGGCCGAACGCGACCTGTTCCAGCGTCGCCTCGGTGCGATGCAGCGCGACGGCCAGCTGATGCTCAACCGCAAGCGCCAGCTGTGCCTGCCGGACAAGCTCGACCTGATCAAGGGCCGCGTCGAGGGCCACCCTGACGGCTTCGGCTTCGTGGTGCCGGAAGAGGGCGGCGACGACCTCTTCCTGTCGCCCAAGGAAATGCATCGCGTGCTGCACGGCGACCGCGTGATGGTTCGGGTGGCGGGCTTCGACCGGCGCGGGCGGCGCGAGGCGAAAATCGTCGAGGTGCTGGAGCACGTCAACAAGTTCATCGTCGGCCGCTACTACCTCGAAGGCGGCGTCGGCTTCCTGATCGCGGAAAACCGCCGCATCAACCAGGATATCCTGGTACCGGTCGAACACGCCGGCGCGGCGAAGTCCGGCCAGGTGGTGACGGTGGAGATCGTCACCCAGCCCGGCGCGCACAACGAGGCGGTGGGCCGCGTCACCGAGGTGCTCGGCAGCTTCACCGGCCCCGGCATGGAAATCGAGATCGCGCTCAGGAAGCACGATCTGCCCTACGTGTTCCCGCCGGACGTCGAAGCGCAGGCGTCCAAGCTGCCGAACAAGGTGCTGAAGAAGGACATGGCCGGGCGCGAGGACATCCGCCACCTGCCGCTCGTCACCATCGACGGTGAAACCGCGCGCGACTTCGACGACGCCGTGTATTGCGAGCCGCTTGGCCGCAGCGGTTTCCGGCTGGTGGTCGCGATCGCCGACGTCAGCCATTACGTGCAGCCGCGCGACGCGCTCGACAGCGAAGGCTTCAACCGCGGCAACTCGGTGTACTTCCCGCGCCGCGTCATTCCCATGCTGCCCGAGGCGCTGTCCAACGGCCTCTGTTCACTCAACCCCGAGGTCGACCGGCTGTCCATGGTGTGCGACATGCGCATCACGTCTGCAGGCTCGATCAAGGAATACCGCTTCTACTCGGCGGTGATCTATTCGCACGCGCGCCTCACCTACAACCAGGTGTGGGACTGGCTCTCGGGCGCGGCCAAGCCGGAGAAGAAGCAGGCCGCCCTGATGCCGCACCTGGAATCGCTCGACAAGCTGTTCCGCACCCTGCTGAAGGCGCGCGCCAAGCGCGGCGCCATCGATTTCGGCTCGACCGAGACGCAGATCATTTTCGACGACCAGGGCAAGATCAAGGAGATCGTGCCGGTGATCCGCAACGATGCCCACCGCATCATCGAGGAATGCATGCTCGCGGCCAACGTCTGTGCGTCGGATTACCTGCACGAGAACAAGCAGCCCGCGCTGTTCCGCGTGCACGAGGGCCCGACGCCGGAGAAGCTCGCCGCGCTGCGCGGCTTCCTCGCCGAATTCGGGCTTGATCTCGGCGGCGGTGACAAGCCGCACGCCAAGGATTACGCCGCGCTGCTCGAGAAAATCAAGGATCGCCCCGACCATGGCCTGCTGCAGACCGTGATGCTGCGCTCGCTCAGGCAGGCGATCTACAGTCCCGACAACAAGGGCCACTTCGGCCTGGCCTACGAGGCCTATACCCATTTCACCTCGCCGATCCGCCGCTACCCGGATCTGCTGGTGCACCGCGGCATCAAGGCGGTACTGCAGGGCGAGAAGCTGCCCGCCAAGGGCCTGGCGGAAGTCGGCGCCCACTGCTCGATGACCGAGCGCCGCGCCGACGACGCCACCCGCGACGTCGATGCCTGGCTGAAGACCTACTTCATGCAGGATCGCATCGGCGACGAATACCACGGCACGGTGAGCGCGGTCACCAGCTTCGGCATGTTCGTCGCGATCGACGACATCTTCATCGAGGGTCTCGTCCACGTGTCCGAACTCGGCCAGGACTACTTCCACTTCGACCAGGCCAAACACATGATGCTCGGCGAGCGGACAGGAAAACGATATCGCCTGGGCGACCGCGTGCGCATCAGGGTGATTCGCGCCGACATCGAGACCAGCAAGATCGACTTCAGCCTGATTGAGGATATCGGGTCGGTGGCTGAAGCGCTCGAACCGAAGAAGAAAACGTCCAAGTCCAGAACGGGCGCCAAGAAAAAATGAGCGAGAAGTCCGCCGACAAGCATGCCGCAGAAAAACTCATCTACGGCTTTCACCCCGTCCTGGCCCGCCTGCGCCAGGACCCGTCGGGCATATTCGAAATCTACCTGGACCTGACCCGGCGCGACGCGCGCGCGCGCGACCTGGTGCATCAGGCCAGGGACAACGGGGTCAAGCTGGCGCAGGTCGAGGCCGACCGGCTGACGCGGCTCGTCGGCAAGGCCGCCAAGCACCAGGGCGTGGTCGCCCGCGTCAAGCCGGTCGCGCTGACGCATTCGCTCGACGAAGTGCTGGAAAACATCCAGGGCCCGCCGCTGCTGGTCATCCTCGACGGCGTCACCGACCCGCACAACCTCGGCGCCATCATGCGTTCGGCCGATGCCTTCGGCGCCCACGCCGTCATCGCGCCGAAGGACAACGCCGTCGGCATCAACGCCACGGTGGAAAAGGTCGCCTCCGGCGCGGCGGAGACCGTGCCCTACATCATGGTCACCAACCTCGCGCGCACCATCGAGGACTTGAAGGAGCACAACATCTGGGTCATCGCCGCCGACATGGACGGCGACCAGCCCCTGTCAGGCATCGACGCCAAGACCGGCATTGCCTGGGTGCTCGGCGCCGAAGGCGCGGGCATCCGCCGCCTGGTCAAGCAAAGCTGCGATCAGGTCGCGCGCATCCCCATCGGCGGCACGGTGGAAAGCCTCAATGTTTCGGTGTCTGCGGCGCTGTGTTTGTATGAGACGGTGCGGCAGCGCACGGCAGGCTAGAATGAATGGCGTTTCAACGGGTTTTTCCAAGGAGCCACCCTATGCAAACTGTCAAACAAATCGTCCACGATATCGCTGACCACTTGCCAGACCAGGCAAGCTTCGACGATGCCATGTATGCCCTTTACGTGCGCCAGAAGCTGGAGCGCTCGTTGAAGGCGGCGGAAGAAGGCAAGATCACCTCGCAGGAAGAAATGGAAAAACGCTATCTCAACCATGAAGGTTGAGTGGTCGGATTGCGCGCGGGACGATCTGGACGATCTTGTGCGCTATATCGGCCGGGATTCCGGGTTCTATGCCCGGCGCTTTGCCGAACGGGTTGTCCTTGCTACACGGCGGCTACAAGCCTTTCCTGAGAGCGGTCGCACGATTCCCGAGGCGGAAGACAAAACCCTGCGGGAAATCATCGTCCAGGGCTATCGGATCATGTACCGCCTCGAACCTGGTCGTGTGCTCGTGCTTGCGGTGATGCACGGCAGCCGCGACGTTGGCGGGATGGCGGGCAAGCCTTGGGACGAAAGCTAGATTGTGTTTTTATTGTGAGCCTGGCCCTTTTGATTCTCGGAATCGACGCCAAAACTGGCATCGCCTGGGCACTGGGCGCCGAAGGCGCGGGTACCCGGCGCCTAGTCAAGCAAAGTTGCGATCAGGTCGCATGCATCCCCATCGGCGGCACGGTGGAGAGCCTCAATGTCTCGGTGTCGGCGGCGCTGTGTTTGTACGAGACGGCGCGGCAGCGTGGATCATAGGACCGGGCCGGGGTTCTGATGAAGAAAGTTTTTCTTGCAGTATTGATTGGCCTCGGCACCTGGAGCTATTTCGATAAACGATCTGCTACCAATTTTGGTGGGGAAAAGGCCATCACAAAGGAATTCGAAGTTGCAGAAGCTTATCCCGGCACTTCGGTGCCGCAAACGTTTAATTGTGATGGCAGGGTCTATTGTTCTGAAATGACATCAAGGGCAGAAGCGGAATATTTTTCTAGCTATTGCTCGGGTACCAAAATGGATGGTGACCATGATGGCGTGCCATGTGAAAACGACAGCAGGTTTTAGGGACAAATAAGGTCAAGCTAAAACGATATTCGCACTTTAGCCGGGCATCAGTGATTCACGCCAGCTCCTGCAAGCGCAACAAACGCGCAGCCTCTTCCTCCCGCGCGTCATCAATCTCCCGCATCACCCCCTCCAGATCGACCGGCGGCTTCTCACATTCGAACCGCCCCGTGAGTTCGACCTCGGGATTCAGGCCACCGTGCTCGTACAGCGCCCAGATTTCCTCAGCATATTGCGTCGCCAACAGCGCCGGCGCGAATTGGCCGAAATAGGTTCGCAGGTTGTTCACGTCGCGTGCCAGCATCGCCTGCGCGTGGTTGTTGCCGGCGGCGTCGACCGCTTGAGGCAGGTCGATGATCACCGGGCCGTCGGCGCCGACGAGGATGTTGAATTCGGACAGGTCGCCGTGGATGATGCCGGCGCACAGCATGCGTACCACTTCCTTGATCAAGGTGTGGTGGTGGGCGAGGGCTTCGTCTTCGGTGAACGACACGTCGTTGAGCCGGGGCGCGGCGTTGCCCTCCGAGTCGGCCACCAGTTCCATCAGCAACACGCCTTCATGGAAGTTGTACGGCGTGGGCACGCGTACGCCGGCGGCGGCGAGCCGATATAGCGCATCGACCTCGGCGCTTTGCCAGGCGGCTTCCTGCATTTCGCGGCCGTATTTGCTGCCTTTGGCCATCGCGCGCGCCTGCCGGCTGTTCTTGGTCTTGCGGTTTTCGGTGTAGTCGACGGCCTGGCGGAAGCTGCGCTTGTTGGCTTCCTTGTAGACCTTGGCGCAGCGGATGTCGTCGCCGCAGCGGACGACGAAGACCATGGCTTCCTTGCCGCTCATCAGCTGGCGCACGACGCCGTCGATCAGGCCGTCTTCGAGCAGGGGGTCGAGTCGTTTCGGGATTTTCATCTGAGCGTAATCTAGCCGCGCACCTTGTGGTACGCCTCCAGCAGGCGCTGGTGGATCGCGCTGCCCTCGAAGTTGCTGCCCAGCGTGGTCAGCCCGAAGAAGCGCTCGTCCTGGTTGAACAGCGCGAACGCCTGCTCCAACGTCTCGCGGCCGTACATCAGCGCGAGCGCCGGCTCGAAGGGGCTGGGGTCGTCGAGCTGGACGAGGTCGGCAATGCAGCGGTAGACCTTGAGGCGCGCGTCGCTGCGCTGGCCGTACTGGGCGATCCAGGTGCAGCCTTCGCGGATGGCTTCGTCGTCGCCGAGCGCGAGTGCGAGCAGCAGCTTGATCTCGCCGACGCGGATGTCGGTCCACGGCGAAGCGGCGTCGGGGGCGAGGCCGATCAGCACCGTGACCAGACGGTCATCGGCCAGTTCGAGTTCGACGATCAGGTCCAGCAACTCGGCGCACTCGTCGTCGGTCAGTTCCGGCAGGCGCGCGAGCGCCGGACGGATCAGGTTGCCGACGCTGTTGTTCTCGAATTCAAGTTCCTCGACCGGGTAGATCTCGGACACCCCGGGCACCAGGATGCGGCAGGCATAGACGCCGAGATGGGTGAAATCGGCGATGTAGAGATCGTGCCCTTCGGCGTGCAGCGCGTCGACCGACCACGCGTAGTCCTCTTCGGTGGTGGTGCCGAAGTTCCAGTCGACGAATTCGTAATCCGGCGTGTCGCGCAGGAACTGCCAGCTGATGACGCCGCTGGAATCGACGAAGTGGATTTCCAGGTTCTGCGGGTCGGCGATTTCGGTTTGGTCGAAGCCGGGCGCGGGGAAACCGGCGAGCGAATCGAGCGCGCGGCCCTGCAACAATTCAGTGAGCGCGCGTTCCAGCGCGACCTCGAAGCGCGGGTGCGCGCCGAAGCTGGCGAAGCAGCCCTGGTCCTGCGGGTGCAGCAGGGTGACGTTCATTACGGGGTACTGGCCGCCGAGCGAGGCGTCCTTCACCAGAATGCCGAAGCCCGCTTCGCGCAGGCCGCGGATCCCGGCGGCGATGTGCGGGTAGCGGGCGATCACATCCTCGGGCACGTCGGGCAGGCAGAGGCCTTCCTCGATGATGCGGAACTTGATGTGGCGCTCGAAGATCTCGGCCAGCGCCTGGGTGCGGGCCTCTTTCAACGTGTTGCCGGCCGACATGCCGTTGCTGACGTAGAGGTTGCCGATGAGGTTGACCGGGACATACGCGGTCTTGCCGTCGCGCAGGCGCTGGTAGGGGATGGCGCAGATGCCGCGTTCGGCGTTGCCGGAATTGAGGTCGATCAGTTGGTCGGCGCGCACGCCGTCGTCGGGGTTGTAGAGGGCGTGGAGCTCGGGGGTGAGCAGTCCTTCCGGCCAGGCCTCGCTTTGCGGCGCAAACCAGCGCTCGTCGGGGTGGTGGACGTAGCTCCGGTTGGCGATCGTGTCGCCCAGGTAGAAGTGCGTCCAGAAATAATTGGTCGACAGCCGCTCGAAATACTCGCCCAGCGCGCTCGCCCGCGCGGCCAGCTCCGAAGCACCCTTGCCGTTGGTGAACAGGAGCGGGCAGTCGCGGTCGCGGATGTGCACCGACCAGACGCCTTCCACCGGATTGAGCCAGGAGCGCTCCTCGATGTGGAAGCCGATGGCTGCAAGTTTGGACTGCAGGGTGGAGATCGACGCTTCGAGCGAGGCGTCCTTGCCGGGGATGAAATGTTCGATGGCTTGCATGGGTGGGAAACTGAGGGAGGAGAACAGACAGCATACGCGATGCGTCAAGTGAAGCCGGGCGCAAGCAGGGATAGAGGCCCGATGGGCCGTAAGGTTCAACCCGGGATGGGTTCGAATTCCGCCACCGCCTGCCGCAGGCGGCTGGCTTCCTGCTCCGGCCGCATCAGCCCGCGGCGCTGGCGGGCGTGGCTGGCCAGCGCGGCATAAAAACCGGGATCGTTCTCGGCCATCGACAAGAGCCTGGCCAGACGCCGCTCGTCGCCCACCGGGAAATAGCCGGGATAGTCCTCGCCCAGCATGCCGACGTTGCCGGGCATGTGCGAGGCCAGCACCGGCACCTCGGCCGCCAGCGCCTCGCAGATCACGTTGGCGCCGCCTTCCATCACCGAGCTGATGACCATCAGGTGGGCGCGCGCCAGCCGCTTCAGCACCGCCCTGTGCGACACCTCGCCGCCCCAGTGCCAGCGCGGCAGCTTGCGCTGCGCCATCTCCGCCGTCTCGGCCATGTCCTCGGAGAGGGCGCCGCCCAGATGCGTCACCTGGATCTTCGATTGCTCGGGCAGATAGGCCGTCGCCAGCGCCGCCCGGAAGGGGTCCTTTTCGGTGCGCAGGTGGCCGATCACCAGCACCTCGAAGGTCTGGGGAGGCGGCGGCAGGCGGGCGATGTCGGGTGCGGACTGATAGATCACCCGCGTCTTGGCGGCCAGATGCGGGGCCAGCTCGTCGGGCCCGCGCTCCTGCAGCACGATGATGCGGTGCGCGAGTTCGAGCGCCTGCTGGGCGTCGCGGTCTTCGTGGATGTCGCGGTAGAGGTCGGTTCCGGTCAGCGCCAGCAGCAATGGCCGGCTCGGAAAGCGCTCGGCGAAGGCGCGGATCGAGGCAAAGCTGCGCCGCGCATGCAGCGCCAGCATCAGATCGGCGCTGCGGCCGTCCCACTCCACCTGTGTCCGCACCGTGTGGCCCGCCTCGCGCAGGAAGCGCGCCCAGCGCGCGGCAGTGTGCCAGTTGCCGTTGCGATGTTCGCGGCCGTAGGGCGTGATGAGAGCGATGCGCATGGTATGAGTGTAGCCTGCGATGGCGAATCGCGGATAATCGAGCGCATGACCGAAACTGCCATTTCCTCGCGCGACAACCCGCTCTTCAAGCGGCTGAAAAAGCTCGCCGAGTCGGCCCGCGCGAGGCGCGAGGCGCACATGAGCCTGCTCGACGGCGAGCATCTGTTGACCGCCTATCTCGATGCGGGAGGCGCGCCGCATACCCTGGTGCGTGCGGCTTCGTTCGATGCTGGCCGTTTTGCGCACCTGGCCGCGCGCTGTCCCCGCGTCAAAAGCATCCTGTTGCCGGATGCGCTGTTCGCCGAGCTCGCGCCGGTCGCCACCCCCACCGGCGTGCTGGCGGAGGCAGCCTGGCTCGCCCCGCCTGCGCCCGCCGCCGTCCCGCTCATCGTCGTGCTGGAGGACATCCAGGACCCCGGCAACCTCGGCGCCATGCTGCGCACCGGTGCGGCGGCGGGCGCGACGCTGGCGGTGCTGTCGAAGGGCTGCCACGATCCGTGGTCGCCCAAGGCGCTGCGCGGCGGGCAGGGCGCGCAGTTCGTGCTGCCGATGCAGCAGGGCGCCGATCTGGCGGTGTGGCTGAATGGCTTTGCCGGCCAGAGCATCGCGCTCGCCCTGGCCGAGGACAGCGACTTCTATGCGCTCGATCTCAATGGCCCGCTTGCCCTCGTCGCCGGCAACGAAGGCGCGGGCTTGTCGGCGGCGGTGTGCGAGGCGGCGACGCGGTGCGCGCACATCCCGATGGTCGGCAGGATCGAGTCGCTGAATGCGTCGGCGGCGTTGGCGGTGGCGGTGTTCGAGGCGTTGCGGCAGCGCAGGGTTAAAGAAGCTTGAGGTGGCCCTGGCTCGCGCCGAATGCCGTCAGCCAGTCGCGGCCCAGCAGCGCGAGGATCTGATCAGCCGGAACCGGCCGGCTGATGAAATAGCCCTGCACGATCTGGCAGCCAAGTGCACGCAGCGATTCGAGCTGCTCCCGGGTCTCCACCCCTTCGGCGACGGTGCCGAGACCCAGCCCCGTGCACAGGGCGAGTATGGAGCTGACGAGGGCTTCGTTGGCCGGCGCGTGGTGTATGTCCTTGACGAAATAGCGGTCGATTTTCAGGACGTCGAGCGGGAAACGCTTCAGGTGGGCCAATGACGAATAGCCGGTGCCGAAATCGTCGACGGAGACAGAAATCCCCAGCGCTTTCAGGGCCTGTATCCGGCCCACCGCCGCGTCGACGTCTTCCATGAAGATGCCTTCGGTCAGTTCGAGCTGCAGGGATTGCGGCGGCAGGCCGGATCGCAACAGCGCGTCGCGAACGTTGTCGATCAGGGTGTCGTGCCAGAATTCCTTGCCCGAGAGATTGACGGCAACGGCCAGATCGGTGAAGCCGGCAGCATGCCAGCCTGCGGTCTGCTGGCAGGCTGCCAGCAGAAGCGAGCGGCCGACGCCGACGATCTCGCCGGTTTCTTCCAGCATGCCGAGGAAGGCCGCCGGGGCGAGCAGCCCTTTTTTCGGGTGCTGCCAGCGGATCAGCGCTTCGACGGCATGAATGCGTCCGCTCTCCAGGTTGAGCTGCGGCTGGTAGTGGAAGACGAATTCGTCCCGCTCCTTCGCGTAGTGCAGGTCGGTCTCGAGTTGCAGCCTTTCCTCGGCCATTGCGTTCATCGACGCGTTGTAGAGCTGGAAACGGTTTCTGCCGCTGTTCTTGGCGTGGTACATCGCGGTGTCGGCATGCTTGAGCAAATCGGCGGAGGTGACGCCGTCATCCGGATAAATGCTGACCCCGATGCTGCAACTGCTGAAGATTTCGCATCCGTTCAGGCTGTAGGGCTCGGTCACCGCCGCAAGCATCTTTTCGACCACCTGGACGATGGGATTGAGCGCGACCCCATCGTTGATGACCACGACAAACTCGTCGCCGCCCAGCCGCGCCACGATGTCGTCGGAGCGCACCGTCTGCCGCAGGCGTCTGGCGACCTCGCAAATGAGCTGGTCGCCGCTGGCATGCCCGAGCGTGTCGTTGACCCGCTTGAAGCGGTCGAGGTCGATGAACATCACGCCGACCAGCGTCTGATGCCGTTTTGCGCGAATCAGCGATTGCTCCAGGCGATCCCTGAACAGCATGCGATTGGGCAGGCCGGTCAGGGTGTCGTGGGTGGCGAGCTGTTCGCGTTCGCGGCTGATGCGGGTGGAGAAGTAGAAGACCACCGCGGCGACAAACAGCCCCACCAGCAGCGCTGCGGCAGACAGCAGGTACATCCAGAAACGCGCTGCCGCATGGTCTTTGCGCGCCTTCTCGCTGGCGGCCATGGAAACCGCCTGGGTTTCGGCTTCGAGTTGCGACAGGGTCGCCATCACCTCGTTCTGCATCGGGATGGCCTGATTACGGACCAGATCGTTCGCATCTGCGATGAAATCGGCATTGATCAAATCGATGACCTGCAACTGGATGGGTTGGGCCTCACCGGTCAGCTGCCCCTGCCGGGAGGCCAGCGCCTTTTCCTTGTCGCTCAGGGGCATGGCCAGCAGGGCCTGGCGCGCGGCGCCGAATGACCTTCCCCACTCGTTGAACTGCTGCAGCAGGGTGTCGCGCTCGGACAGGTCCTGGACCAGGGGGAGCATCAGCAGGATCACCGTGCGCTCGCGCGCGGCGATCACCATGCTCTTCGTGTAGTTCTGCTTGCGCATGTGCACGTCGACCACCTGATTGAGGTTGCGCGTGGTCACCCCCAGCTGTTGCAGGCCGATGGCGGTGACGAACACGATGAGCAGCAGTTGCGTGACGAAGCCCGCCAGCAGGGCGAGTTTCCAGGCCGTGGGGCGTGCGATGCGCATTACGGAAGGGTGCTTGGAGTATTTGATATTGCGGCCTCAGCATGCATGGCGAAGACTTCGTTCTGCTGCATCGTGTTGTTTTGGAAAATGCGTTTCATCGCCTGGCGACTGCGTGCCGGCATGGTCGTTACTCGCCAGTAACGGCGCTTATTCCATGAAAATGAGGGTGACGGCAACAATTTTCCGGTGGGGCGGATGACGCTTACGGCTGACTGCGCAGGCGTGCCGCGATTTCCTCCACCGACATGCGGCTGGTGTCGAGGACGGGCAGGGCGTGGCGTTCGAACAGCCGCTCGGCGGCGGCGAGTTCGTCGCGGCATTGCGCCGGGCTGGCGTAGCGGCTGTCGGGGTAGCGCGCCTGGCGGATGGCGGCCAGGCGTTCGGCCGACAGGGTCAGCGCCCGCAGCCGCGGCAGATGGGCAAGCAGGACGCCGGGCAGGCTGTCGTGCGCAAGGTCGTCCGGGGTGAGCGGGTAGTTGGCGACGCGCAGGCCGTATTGCAGCGCGAGATAGAGCGCACTGGGGGTTTTGCCGACGCGCGAGACGCCGACCAGGATCAGGTCGGCCTGGCCGAGACGTTCGGGGTTGAGGCCATCGTCCAGCTTGAGCGCAAAATTGACCGCGTCCATGCGCGCTTCATAGTTGTTTGCCATGCCGTGGGTGCGGCCGCCGCTGGGGACGGTGACCTCGCCCAGCGCGGTTTCGATCGCAGGCGCGATCAGCTCGAACACGTCGAACAGCGTGAGGCCGGCGAGGCGGAACGGTGCCCGCAGCGCCGGGTCGGTCAGGCTGGAAAATACCAGGGCGTCGGGGCCGCCAGCGATGCGCGCGGCGGCGGCCTGCGCCTTGTCCGCGCTGTCGATGAAGGGCAGCGTAATCAGGCTACACTCGAGCTGCGGAAATTGGGCCAGCACGCTTTTGGCAACGGCTTCGACCGTCACGCCGGTGTGGTCTGACACGCAAAATACGCTGTATTCATTCATGGAGTTCACCGATGTCTGCTGACTATATTGTGCCCCTGGATGCCCTGTCGATGGCCGATGTGCCGCGCGTCGGCGGCAAGAATGCCTCGCTCGGCGAGATGATCGCCAACTTGTCGGGGGCCGGGGTCAAGGTGCCGGGCGGCTTTGCCACCACGGCGCAGGCGTTCTGGGACTTTCTCGATCACAACGATTTGCGCGCGCGCATCCATGCCCGGCTGGCGGCGCTCGACGTGGCGGACGTGACGGCGCTGGCACAGGCTGGCGCGGAAATCCGCGCCTGGGTGGAGGCGGCTGCCCTGCCGGCTGCGCTGGAAACCGGCCTGCGCACGGCCTATGCCGCGCTCGGCAATCATGTTTCGGTGGCAGTGCGCTCGTCGGCCACCGCCGAAGACCTGCCCGATGCCTCGTTTGCCGGCCAGCAGGAAACCTATCTGCACGTGCGCGGCGCCGACGACGTGCTGCTGTACGTGAAGAAGGTCTTCGCCTCGCTCTACAACGACCGCGCCATCGCCTATCGTGTGCACCACGGCTTTGCCCACGCCGAGGTGGCGCTGTCGGCCGGCGTGCAGCGCATGGTGCGCTCCGACATCGCGTGCTCCGGCGTGCTGTTCACGCTGGACACCGAATCCGGCTTCCGCGACGTGGTGTTCATCACCGCCGCCTATGGCCTCGGCGAAACCGTGGTGCAGGGCTCGGTCAATCCGGACGAGTTCTACGTGCACAAGCCGAAGCTGGCCGAGGGCTATCCCGCCGTGGTGCGGCGCGAGCTGGGCGAAAAGGCCGTCCGCATGGTGTGGCAAGACGGCGAGACCGTGATCGAGGACACGCCGGCCGAGCTGCGGCGGCAGTATTCGCTGACCGACGCCGAGGTGCTGGAACTGGCGCGCCAGGCGGTGGCGATCGAAAAACACTACAAACGCCCGATGGACGTCGAGTGGGCGAAGGACGGCGAAACCGGCGAACTCTTCATCGTGCAGGCGCGCCCGGAAACGGTGAAGGCGCGCGCCAACGGCGTCAGCGAACGCTACACGCTGGAAGCGCCCGGCGAGGTGCGCATCACCGGCCGCGCCATCGGCCAGAAAATCGGCGCGGGCGAAGTGCGGCTGATCGCCAGCCCGGCGGAAATGAACCGGGTGCAGCCGGGCGACATCCTGGTCACCGACATGACCGACCCCGACTGGGAACCGGTGATGAAGCGCGCGGCAGCGATCGTCACCAATCGCGGCGGGCGCACCTGCCACGCCGCCATCGTCGCGCGCGAACTGGGCATCCCCGCGGTGGTGGGCACGGGCGAGGCGACCACGGTGCTGAAGGACGGCGAGACGGTGACGGTGTCCTGCGCCGAGGGCGACACCGGCATGGTCTATGCGGGCAAGCTGCGATTTACCGTGGAGACGCTGGCAAGCGAAACCCTGGCCGCGCCGCCGGTGAAGCTGATGATGAACGTCGGCAATCCCGAGCGCGCCTTCGAGTTCGCACAGATCCCCAATCACGGCGTCGGTCTCGCACGGCTGGAGTTCATCATCGCGCGCATGATCGGCGTGCACCCGCTGGCGCTGCTCGACTATGCCGGCCAGCCGTCGGATCTGCGCGCCGAGATCGACAGGCGATCCGCGGGCTATGCCGATCCGGTGGCCTTTTACGTGGACAAGCTGGCCGAGGGCATTGCCACCCTGGCGGCGGCGTTCTGGCCGCAACCGGTGATCGTGCGGCTGTCCGACTTCAAGTCCAACGAATACGCCAACCTGGTGGGCGGCGAGCGCTACGAGCCGAAGGAGGAAAACCCCATGCTGGGGCTGCGCGGCGCGGCGCGCTACGTGTCCACGCTGTTCCGCCCGGCGTTCGAACTGGAATGCCGGGCGCTGAAGCAGGTGCGCGAGACGCTGGGCTTTTCCAACGTCGAGGTGATGATTCCCTTCGTGCGCACGGTGGAGGAATGCGCGGCGGTGGTGAAACTGCTGGCGGAAAACGGCCTCAAGCGCGGCGAGAACGGGCTGCGCCTGATCATGATGTGCGAGATCCCCTCCAACGTGCTGCTGGCCGACGACTTTCTGCAGCACGTCGACGGCTTTTCCATCGGCAGCAACGACCTCACCCAGCTGACTTTGGGCATCGACCGCGATTCCGGGCTGGTGGCCGAAGGCTTCGACGAGCGCAATCCGGCGGTGAAAAAGCTGCTGGCCGAGGCGATTGCCGCCTGCAACCGCCACGGCAAGTACATCGGCATCTGCGGCCAGGGGCCGAGCGACCACCCCGATCTGGCGGAATGGCTGGTGGCACAGGGAATCGGCTCGATTTCGCTCAATCCCGACACGGTGGTGGCAACCTGGCGGCGGCTGCTGCGTCATTGAGCCGTCACCGGGGATGGAGTAGAATCCGCCATCACCCGCCCCCGCCCATAACATGACGAAGTATGTGTTTGTCACTGGTGGGGTGGTTTCTTCCCTCGGGAAAGGGATCGCCTCCGCTTCACTCGCTGCGCTGCTCGAATCGCGCGGTATCCGTGTCACCCTGCTGAAGCTCGATCCGTACATCAACGTCGACCCCGGCACCATGAGCCCGTTCCAGCACGGCGAGGTGTTCGTGACCGACGACGGCGCGGAGACCGACCTCGACCTCGGCCATTACGAGCGCTTTTCCAGCGCGCGCATGAGCAAGCGCAACAACTTCACCACCGGCCAGATCTACAAGTCGGTGATCGACAAGGAACGGCGCGGCGATTACCTCGGCGGCACGGTGCAGGTCATCCCGCACATCACCGACGAGATCAAGCGCCATATCCGTGACGGAGCGGGCGACGCCGACGTGGCGCTGGTGGAAATCGGCGGCACCGTGGGCGACATCGAATCGCTGCCCTTCCTGGAAGCCATCCGCCAGATGGGCTTCGAGGACGGCCCCGAAAACACCTGCTTCATCCATCTCACGCTGTTGCCCTACATCGCCACCGCCGGCGAGCTGAAAACCAAGCCAACCCAGCACTCGGTGAAGGAGCTGCGCGAGATCGGCATCCAGCCCGACATCCTCTTGTGCCGCGCCGACCGCGAGATTCCGCTGGACGAACGGCGCAAGATCGCGCTGTTCACCAATGTGCGCCCGGAAGCGGTGATCGAAGTGCTGGACGCCGACTCGATCTACAAGATTCCGGCCATGCTGCACGACCAGATGCTCGACGAGATCGTCTGCCACAAGCTCAATATCCTGGCGCGCGCCGCCGATTTGAGCGTATGGAAGAATCTGGTGCATGCGCTGGAGCACCCGCAGCACACCGTCAACATCGCCTTTGTCGGCAAATATGTCGACCTCACCGAGTCCTACAAGTCGCTGTCGGAAGCGATGATCCACGCCGGCATGCACACCAAGAGCCGGGTGAAGATCCATTACATCGACTCCGAGCAGATCGAAAAGACCGGCATCGACTGCCTCAAGGGCATGGACGCGGTGCTGGTGCCCGGCGGCTTCGGCAAGCGCGGGGTCGAGGGCAAGATGGCCGCCATCCGCTATGCGCGCGAAAACAAGGTGCCGTATCTGGGCATCTGCCTCGGCATGCAGCTTGCCGTGGTCGAATTCGCACGCGACGTGGCCGGCATGGCGGACGCCCATTCGACCGAGTTCGAGTCGGCGACCACCCATCCGGTGATCGGCCTCATCACCGAATGGCTGGATCGCACCGGCCAGGTCGAAAAGCGCAGCGAACAGTCGGACCTCGGCGGCACCATGCGCCTGGGCGCCCAGCCGTGCGATCTGAAGGACGGCACGCTGGCGCGCGAAATCTATGGCGCGAACAGCATCACCGAACGTCACCGCCACCGCTACGAAGTCAACAATACCCTCTTGGCCGAACTCGAAGCCAAGGGCCTGGTGGTCGCCGGCCGCGCACCGGGCACCGACCTGTGCGAAATGGTCGAGCTGCCGACTGCGGTCCATCCCTGGTTCGTCGGCTGCCAGTTCCATCCCGAATTCACCAGCAACCCGCGCAACGGCCATCCGCTGTTCATTTCGTTCGTGAAGGCCGCGCTGGCGCATCAGCAGGAGCACGGCAAATGAAGCTTTGTCATTTTGAAGCCGGCCTCGACCAGCCGCTGTTCCTCATTTCCGGCCCCTGCGTGATCGAATCCGAGCAGCTGGCCATGGACACCGCCGGCACGCTCAAGGAACTGTGCGCGGCGCTGGACATCCCGTTCATCTACAAGTCCTCGTTCGACAAGGCCAACCGCTCGTCGACCCAGTCCTTCCGCGGGCTGGGGCTGGACGAGGGCCTGCGTATCCTGTCCGAAGTGAAGGCGAAGATCGGCGTGCCGGTGCTGACCGACGTGCACGAAGACACGCCGCTAAACGAAGTGGCGGCGGTGGTCGACGTGCTGCAGACGCCGGCCTTCCTGTGCCGCCAGACCAACTTCATCCAGAACGTCGCGCGCACCGGGCGTCCGGTCAACATCAAGAAGGGCCAGTTCCTGGCGCCGTGGGACATGCAGAACGTGGTCGACAAGGCGCGTGCGGTCGGCAACGAGCAGATCATGGTGTGCGAGCGCGGCGTCAGCTTCGGCTACAACACGCTGGTGTCCGACATGCGCGGCCTGGCGATCATGCGCAGCACCGGCTGCCCGGTGGTGTTCGACGCCACCCACTCGGTGCAGCAGCCGGGCGGACAGGGCACGTCGAGCGGCGGCCAGCGCGAGTTCGTGCCGGTGCTGGCGCGTGCGGCGGTCGCTGCGGGCGTGGCGGGCGTGTTCGCGGAGACGCATCCGAATCCGGAATGCGCGCTGTCCGACGGCCCCAATGCGTGGCCGCTCGGCATGATGAGGGAATTGCTGGAAACGCTGAAGGAAATCGACGCGCTGGTGAAGCAGCGCGGGTTTATTGAACACAAGTTGATGAAAAACTGATTCGCGAAGCGGACAAAACTGAACAAGGAAAAGTAAGTGAGCGCCATTATCGATGTCATCGCCCGGGAAATCCTCGATTCCCGCGGCAATCCCACTGTTGAAGCCGACGTGCTGCTGGAATCCGGCGTGCTGGGTCGTGCGGCCGTGCCGTCCGGCGCTTCCACCGGCAGCCGCGAGGCGATCGAGCTGCGCGACGGCGACAAGTCGCGCTATCTCGGCAAGGGCGTGCTGAAAGCGGTCGAACACGTCAACACCGAAATCTGCGAAGCGATCATCGGCCTCGACGTCGAGGATCAGGCTTTCATCGACCGCACCATGATCGAACTCGACGGCACCGAGAACAAGTCGCGCCTCGGCGCCAATGCGCTGCTGGCGGTGTCGATGGCGTGCGCGCGCGCCGCCGCCGAGCAGGCCGGCCTGCCGCTGTACCGCTATCTCGGCGGTGCCGCGCCGATGGCCCTGCCGGTGCCGATGATGAACATCATCAACGGCGGCGCGCACGCCAACAACAATATCGACATGCAGGAATTCATGATCATCCCGGTCGGCGCGCCGAGCTTCCGCGAAGCCCTGCGCTACGGCGCCGAAGTCTTCCACGCGCTGAAGAAGCTGCTCGACGACGCCGGCATGGCCACCACCGTGGGCGACGAAGGCGGCTTCGCGCCCAACCTGGAATCGCACGAAGCGGCGCTCAAGCTGATCGTGCAGGCGATCGAGAAAGCCGGCCTGCAGCCCGGCATCGACGTTGCCATCGGCGTCGACTGCGCCAGCTCCGAGTTCTACAAGGATGGCCTCTACCACATCGAATCTGAAGGCCTGAAGCTGAACTCCGCCGAGTTCACCGACTACCTGGCGGCCTGGTGCGACAAGTACCCGATCATCAGCATCGAGGACGGCATGGCCGAAGGCGACTGGGACGGCTGGAAAGTGCTGACCGACAAGCTCGGTCGCCGCGTTCAACTGGTGGGCGACGACCTTTTCGTCACCAACGCGAAAATTCTCAAGGAAGGCATCGAGAAGGACATCGCCAACTCGATCCTGATCAAGGTGAACCAGATCGGCACCCTGTCGGAAACCTTCCAGGCGATCGAGATGGCCAAGCAGGCCGGCTACACCGCGGTGATCTCGCACCGTTCGGGCGAGACCGAAGACACCACGATTGCCGACCTCGCGGTCGCCACCAACGCGCGCCAGATCAAGACCGGGTCGCTGTCGCGCTCCGACCGCATGGCCAAGTACAACCAGCTGCTGCGCATCGAGGAAGAACTCGGCGACACGGCGAGCTATCCGGGACGCAATGCTTTCCGCCAGCGCGGCTAATTTCACCGCGATCAGGCTGGTCGCGCGCATCCGCGGTCAGGGACTGACCTGGCTGCTGGCGGCAGCGATCGGATTGCTGCAATACCCGCTGTGGCTGGGCGAGGGAGGATGGTTGAAAGTGCGCGAGCATGCACAGAAAATCGAGTCCCAGCAGGCGCTGAACCAGCGCCAGCAGATCCGCAATGCCGGCCTGCTGGCCGAGTTGGGCGACCTCAAGCAGGGACGCGACGCCATCGAAGAGCGCGCGCGCAATGAACTGGGCATGATTGCGCCGGACGAATGGTTCGTCCGGGTGGTGTCTGCTCACGACGTTCAGTCGGGAAAAACGAATGAGTGACTTGCAAATCGGGCTGTTGTTGATCGGTGCGGCCATTGTGGCGGGGGTGCTGCTGTTCAACTGGATTCAGGAACGCCGCTTCCGCAAGCAGGCCGATGCCGCCTTCCAGACGCCGCTCGGCGACGCCCTGATGCAGCCTGGCGCAGTGCCGCGGGAGACCTACAAGCGGATCGAGCCCGCGCTGCAGGAACCGGTCTTCGATGCCGCCCGGGTAAGCGAAATCGACGAGATCGACGAGCCTCATTTGTCTGTCGATGCTGACGTGCCGCAGGTCGAGGCCGCCCCCGCTGCGCCTGTCATGCCGACCGCTGCCCCCGCTGTACCCGCCCAGCCGCGTCCGGCGGTGCCCGCTCCCCCGGCACCGTATGACGAGCTGATCGAATACCGCGTCCGTATCGGCAGCGATGGCGTGCTGGCCAGTGTGTTCGCCGATGCCTTCAATCACGTGCGCACGCTGGGCAAGGCCGTACGCTGGGTGGGACTGCCGGTGGGTGCCGCGGAATGGGAAGATCTCCAGCCCTGGCGCGACGTGCGTTACCAGCAGGTGGTGGTCACGATGCAGCTGGCCGACCGCAACGGCGCGGTGCAGGAAGACCAGCTGACTACACTGTGCGATTTGCTCCAGGCCATGGCGCAGACCCACGCCCTGCGCATCGCCTGCGACGACATGGTCGATGCGCTGGAACGCGCGCAGACGATCGACCGTTTCTGTGTCGATGTCGATGTCCTGATTGGCCTCAATGTCGTGGCACGCGGCGAAGGCGCGGTGAACCTGACGCGCATCGAGCAGGCGGCGGAGGACAGCGGCATGGTGCTGGGCGACGGGATGTTCCAGCTGCTCGACAGCCGCGGCGAGCCGCTTTACGCCCTGTGCAACCATGATGCCGAGCCGTTCAGTCCCGAGGTGGTCGAGGGGCAGACTTCGCAGGGCGTCACCCTGCAGTTCGACGTCCCGCGCGTGCCGGATGGCCTCAAGGTGTTCGACGGCATGGTGGCGTTCGGACGCAAGCTTGCCAATGAGGTCGGCGGCATACTGGTGGACGACAACCTGCGCCCGCTGACCGACACCGGCATCGAAAAAATCCGCACCCAGCTTATGCACATCTACGAACGCATGGAAGCGCGCGGCGTGCCATCCGGTTCACGGCGGGCGCTGCGGCTGTTTTCCTGATGGCATCGTCCGGGGTGCAAGCGCGCGTCACCGCGCTGCGCCGGGAGATCGAACGCCACAACTACGCCTACTACGTGCTCGACCAGCCGACGATTCCCGATGCGGAATACGACCGGCTGTTCCGCGAACTGCAGGCGCTCGAATCCAAACATCCTGAACTCGTCACCCCCGATTCGCCTACCCAGCGCGTCGGCGGCAAGCCGCTGGATGCGTTACCCAAGGTACGTCATGCGGTTCCGATGCTGTCGATCCGCACCGAAACCGACACCGAGGCCAGCGGCGCGCTGGCTTTCGACGCGCGGGTGCGGCGCGAACTTGGACTGGGCGAAAGCGACCCGCCCATCGAATATGCCGCCGAACTGAAGTTCGACGGCCTGGCGATCAACCTGCGCTACGCACAGGGCGTGCTGGTTGCCGCCGCCACCCGCGGCGACGGCGAAACCGGCGAGGACGTCACCCAGAATATCCGCACCGTGAAGGCCATCCCGTTGCGCCTGAATACCGAATCGCCCCCCGCCGTGCTGGAAGTGCGCGGCGAGGTGTTCATGCGGCGCGACGATTTCGAGCGCTACAATGCGAAGCAGCGCGAGGCCGGCAAGCCCACCCTGGTCAACCCGCGCAACGGCGCGGCGGGCAGCCTGCGCCAGCTCGATCCCAAGCTGGCCGCGCAGCGCCCGCTGTCGTTTTTCGCCTATGGCCTCGGCGAGGTGCAGGGCTGGAAGCATGCGCCGGCCACCCACAGCGAAACGCTCGACGCGCTGGAGAAACTGGGCGTGCCGGTGTGCGGCGAACGCATCACCGGGCTGGGCGCAGCGGCACTGATTGCCTTTCACGACGACATCGCCGCGCGTCGCGATCAATTGCCGTTCGATATCGACGGCGTGGTGTACAAGGTCAACCGCTTCGACCTGCAGCGCGAACTGGGCTTTGTCACGCGCGAGCCGCGCTGGGCGGTGGCGCACAAATTTCCGGCGCAGGAACAGCTGACCACCGTGCTCGGCATCGAAGTGCAGGTGGGGCGCACCGGCGCGCTGACGCCGGTGGCGCGCCTGGCGCCGGTGTTCGTCGGCGGCGTCACGGTAACCAACGCCACCCTGCACAACCAGGACGAGATCGACCGCAAGGACGTTCGCGTCGGCGACACCGTGATCGTGCGGCGCGCCGGCGACGTGATCCCCGAAGTGGTCGCTGCGGTGCTCGACAGGCGTCCCGTCCCGGAACCCCCGCGGTTCGATATCCTGCAGCGCTACCCCGTCTGTCCCGAGTGCGGCTCGCACGTGGTGCGGCTGGAAGGCGAGGCGGCGGTGCGCTGCACCGGCGGCCTGTACTGCCCGGCACAGCGCAAGCAGGCCCTGCTTCATTTTGCCTCGCGCCGCGCCATGGACATCGAGGGGCTGGGCGACAAGCTGGTCGACCAGTTGGTCGATCGCGGCCTGGTGCGCACGCCCGCCGATGTGTACGGTCTGAGCCTGGAGGCGCTTGCCGGGCTGGAACGCATGGCCGAGAAGTCGGCGGCCAACCTGCTTGCCGCCGTCGAGACCAGCAAGGCCACCACGCTGGCGCGCTTCATCTTCGCGCTGGGCATCCGCAACGTCGGTGAGACCACCGCCAAGGACCTGGCGAAGCATTTCGGCTCGCTGGACCGGCTGATTGGGGCAACCGAAGCGGATCTGCTCGCGGTGCGCGATGTCGGGCCGATCGTGGCGCAATCCATCACCCAGTTTTTTGCCGAGCCGCACAACCTGGAGGTGGTCAACAAGCTGCGCGCCGCCGGCGTGCACTGGCCGGAATACGCAGGCATGCAACAATCGCTTGGTATCCTTGCCGGCAAGACGCTGGTGCTGACCGGCACCTTGCCGACGCTGACGCGCGATGCCGCGAAGGACATGATCGAGGCGGCAGGCGGCAAGGTGGCCGGCTCGGTGTCGAAAAAAACCGACTACGTGGTGGCTGGCGAGGAAGCCGGCAGCAAGCTGGTCAAGGCGCAGGAACTCGGCGTGACCATCCTCGACGAAGCCGGGTTGCTGTCCCTGCTGCAGCCGGATAACAAGAACGGGCAGCACACATTGGATTTCTGAACCAAGGAACCTTCAGGGAAGAGACATGAAAAAAGTCAAAAAAGCCGTATTTCCGGTTGCCGGTCTGGGCACCCGCTTTCTGCCGGCCACCAAGGCCAGCCCCAAGGAGATGCTGCCCATCGTCGACAAGCCGCTGATCCAGTACGCGGTCGAAGAGGCGATGGATGCCGGCATCACCGACATCATCTTCATCAGCAGCCGCACCAAGCGCACCGTCGAGGACCACTTCGACAAGGCCTATGAACTGGAAACGGAACTCGCCGCGCGCGGCAAGAATCGCGATCTGGAACTGGTGCAGTCGATCCGCCCGGCCGGCGTCAACTTCATCTACATCCGCCAGGCCGAGGCGCTGGGCCTCGGCCACGCCGTGCTGTGCGCGCAGCCGGTGGTCGGCAACGAGCCCTTTGCCGTCATCCTCGCCGACGACCTGCTCGACGGCAGCCCGGCGGTGATGAAGCAGATGGTCGATCAATACGACTACTACCAGTGTTCGGTGCTGGGCGTGCAGCAGGTGGCGCCCGAGGAAACCGCGTCCTACGGCATCGTCGACGCCAGCCCCATGGCCGAACGCGTGTCGCGGGTGAACGCCATCGTCGAAAAACCCAAACCCGAAGACGCACCGTCCAACCTCGGCGTGGTCGGCCGCTACATCCTCACGCCGCGCATCTTCCATCATATCCAGCACCTCAAGCCCGGTGCCGGCGGCGAACTGCAGCTGACCGACGCCATCGCCGCCCTGCTGAAGGAACAGCAGGTGCTGGCCTATGCCTTCGACGGCATCCGCTACGACTGCGGCAGCAAGCTGGGCTATCTGCAGGCCACCGTCGAATATGCGTTGAAGCACAGCGAAGTCAGCGAAGAATTCGCGGCCTACCTGAAGAAGCACGTCTGCTGAATTCCGGGTGTGAGGGGGCAATCGAGTCCTGCTCGTTGCGTCCTCAGGACGCGTGAAGCGCGGTCGTCGAAACCCTGGACCAGGCCGATTCCCGCAGCCAGGCTTCCAACTTGTCCGCGGGGATCGGTTTGCCCATCAGATAACCCTGTGAGCTATCGCAGCCGAGGATGGTGAGCGTGTCCCAGGCTGCCCGGGTTTCCACGCCTTCGGCGATCACTTTCAGTCCGAGGTTGTGCGCGAGTTCGATGGTGGAACGCACGATGACGGCATCGTTGTCATTGTTCTCCATGTCCATGACAAAGGATTTGTCGATTTTCAGCTTGTCCACCGGCAGCCGCTTGAGATAGGCGAGCGAGGAGTAGCCGGTGCCGAAGTCGTCGATCGCGATCGTCACCCCCATGCGGTCGAGTTCGGTGAGGATGGACAGGGCATCGCTGGTGTTCGCCATGACCGCGCTCTCGGTGATTTCGAGGGTGAGGCTTTTCGGTGCCACGCCGCTCCCGGCAAGCAGGGACAGAATGCTGCCGGGCAATTCCATGTCCTGCAGGTCGCGCGCGGAGAGGTTGACCGCCATGGTCAGGTCATACCCCTTTTGCTGCAGGGCCAGCAACTGGCTCAGTGCGGTCTTGAGTACCCAGAGGGTGAGGGGGCCGATCAGGCCGGCGTCTTCCGCCAGGGGGATGAACTGATCCGGCTTGAGAAAGCCGCGTTGCGGATGGTTCCAGCGCACCAGTGCCTCGAGGCCCACCACGCGCTTGCTGCGGTGTTCGATTTGCGGCTGATAGTAGAGGCTCAGCTGATTCGACTGGATGGCTTCGCGCAACTCGCTCTTGAGCGAGAGATCATTGCAGTTGGTGTGATCCAGTTCCGATGTATAGAGCGCATAGTCCTTGCCTGCGCGTTTCGCAGCATACATCGCGATGTCGGCGCAACGCAGCAGCCCGTTGGCATCGCTGCACTGGGCGGGATACAGCGATACCCCCAGGCTTGCGCTGATGTCGATGCTCTGGTTTTTCCAGTGGAAAGGCTTGTCCAGGCAGGCGAGAATTTTTTTTGCAATGATCGGAAGGTTTTGCGGGTTCAGTTCGTGGATCAACAAGACGTACTCGTCGCCGCCCAGCCGCGCCACGGTGTCCACAGAACGGACCGTCTCCTTCAAACGCCGCCCGGCTTCCCGCAGCAGTTCGTCGCCGACGTAATGGCCCAGGGTGTCGTTGACTTCCTTGAAACGGTCCAGGTCCAGCAGCGCCACCCCAAACGAAGTATGCATGCGCTTGGACACTTCAATCTCGTGCTCAAGTTGCTTGTGCAGCAGGGTGCGGTTGGCCAGGCCGGTCAGCGGATCGTACATTGCCTGGCTGGCGAGCTGTTTCGCCTGGTGTGTCACCCGCTGGCTGACAATCCAGGCAATGGTCATCCCCATCATCAGCGCGATCGTGCCCAGCCCCAGCATCAGGTTGCGCACGCGTTCGTACGAGGCTTCTGCATTGCGCACGGCTGCTGCCGTCTGGTCGCGCTGCAGCCCAAGCAGGACGCCGACCTGTTCCGCGATGGCGCGCTGTCTGGGCATCGCTACGCTGCGCATGCGATCGAATATTTCCTGTTGATTGTCGCTAAAAATGGACATTTCAACCACCGCCTGCACTTCGGGTTGTGCCTCGCGGGTCAGTTCGAGGATGTGGGCAAGGATTCGCCTTTCTTCAGGGTTGAGCGGCATGCTCTCGAGGCGCTCGCGCGCGCCCATGTAAATGGTGCCTTGCGTATTGAAGCGCAGAACCTCGGCGTCCTTTTCGAAGGGGTCGGAGTGGATCGGCAGGGCGTGCATGGAGAGCGCGCGCTCGCGCAGCGCGCTGTGCATCACCGTCGCAAGCTCGGTCTTGACGTTGTTGTTCTGGGCGATGTCCTTCAGGCGCTGGTTGGCTTCGGCCACGTAGCGCAGGCCGGTTGCGCCGAGCGCGACCATCAGGGCGAGCACGACGACAAAGCCGATCCCGATCCGGACCCCCATTCCCAAGGGCTGAGTGCTCTGATTCATCTATTTGGCGGGTGCCCCATTCTTATATGATTGAATCGAGACCATAAGCCCTATTTATCGGATCGATATGGGCATACTTTAACCGGGCCGGTCGAGCGGAAAGCACGGCAGGAGGGGCAAGCAGTACGTTCTTTCCCGGTCGGAACGAGCCGGGGCCGATATCGGTGTGCGGCGCTTACGACCCCTGAAGGGCCGTGCCATGTTGCCAGACCGCGGCTTCCAGCGCATCGCTCGCAGCCATCCCCTGGCCCAGCAGCGCAACCAGCATGCCGGTGAGGCGGTCGCCGGAGCCGGCTTGGGCAAGCCAGGGGCCGCCGCTGGTGTTGATGGCATAGCGGCTGTCAGGGTGGACGAGCACGGTGCCGGCGCCTTTCAGCGCGACGTGCGCGCGATACTGGGCGCTCAGACGGCGAGCGGCCCCGATCCGGTTCGCCTGGATGTCGGCACTGTTTGCGCCGAGCAGGCGTGCAGCCTCGCCGGGGTGCGGGGTGAGCAGGGTGGGGTGGTTGCGGCGGGCGGCCAGGCTCGCCAGTTCGGGGTCGCCGGCCAGCAGGTTGAGCGCGTCGGCATCCAGCACCAGCGGGCAGGGCGCAGCGAGGGCGGCTTCGAACAGCGCGCGCGCGCGCGGGCCCTGGCCCAGCCCGGGGCCGATCGCCAGCCCATCCAGTCGCGCATCCAGCAGTTTTTCCGGTGCGGCAAACATCAGCCGCGGCTCCAGGTAATCGACCACGATGCGCTCGTCCAGCGTGCCCAGGGTCACGCTGCCCGCGCCAAGGTGCAGCGCAGCGCGCCCGGCGATCAGGCAGGCGCCCACCATGCCGCTGCCGCCGCCGATGATGCCGACATGGCCGAACTGCCCCTTGTGGCTGTTGCGCGCGCGTGCGGGCAGGCGATGGCGGCTTTCCAGCTGGGTCAGGGCAAAGCCGGATGGGGCGGGCAGGGCGGCCGGATCGACGCCGAGCGGGTCGAGGTGAAGTTCGCCGGCGAAATCGGGGCCGTCGGCGGTAAGCAAACCCGGCTTGAGGCCGATAAAGGTGAGGGTGTGGTCGGCGCGCAGGGCGCTGCCGCAAATTCGTCCGCTGTCGGCGTCGAGGCCGCTCGGCACGTCGAGCGCCAGTTTCGGGCAGTCCAAGGCATTGGCCTGTGCGATCCAGCGCGCATCCTCGCCGCCGATGTCGCGTTGCAGCCCCACGCCGAACAGGCCGTCGATGACGAGGCTGCAGCGCTGCGACGGCGGGATGTCCGACAGGATGGCGCCGCCGCTTTCACGCCAGGCGGCCCAGGCGCGCGCGGCGTCCGGCGGCAGGCGCGCAGGGTCGGCACGGCTGACGGCCACCACGCGGCATCCCTGGGCGGCCAGCAGGCGCGCCGCGACTAGGGCATCGCCGCCATTGTTGCCGGGACCGGCCAGGATCAGGACGGGCCCGCCCGATTCGCTGGCCAGCATGCCGGCCAGGTCGGCGGCGGCAGCGCCCGCTTTTTCCATCAGCGAAATGGCGGGATGGCTGGCGGCCCATTGCCGTTCGATTGTCCGGATGTCGGCGGCCGTGAACAGAGGCGGAGAGACGAGGGAGAAGGGATCGATCGGCATGAGGGATGGCCGTCCTCGGGGGGGCGCGTGCGGAAATGACATCTTAATCCCCAAGGCTGACGCCGTGCGATTGAGCGTGCGTGAGGTGGCGGATGCTGGTTGAAAATAACCACGCTGCTCAGGTATTCAGTAGCGCCCCTGAATCGTCGTTAATGGGCGACCGAATCCCCCGCAACCAAGATAAGGAAGTTGAAATGCGTAGACGTAGCTTTCTGGCAGGCCTGACGATTCTTCCCGCACTGCCGCTGGTGGCGCACGCTGCCAAGGGCACCCTGAGCATCGGGATTTACCCGGGTACCGGCAAGGCCGATATCGTGATGGGGGATTTTCGTGCCTATGCGATGCCCTTTGCGCAGGCGCTGGGCGCAGCCATGAATGCCCAGCCCAAGCTCACCCTGTTCCGCAGCATTCGCAGTGTGATGGGATCCCTGAAGAGCGGCCGTTTGGACCTGTACTTCGTACCGCCTTCGGTTGCGGTTGCGGTGCTTGACCACGACTACTCGCCCATCGCCCGCGTGCGCGATCAGGCCACGGGGGTGCTGGTCCGCCGCAAGGGTGCGACGGTAAGCGCGGTGGCCCTGACCGAGAAGGAATCCTGGCTGGACGTGATGGCCCGCCATACCCTCAAGCGCAACAAGGTCGACGCGGTGAAGATTTTCAATTTCAAGACGCAGGAGGATGTGGCCCTGGCCATGCAGCGCGATTATGCCCAGGCCGGCAGCCTGCGCAGCAAGCTTGCCAATGAAATGATTGCCAAGGGCGAGTACGAACTCTGGCATCCTCTGCCGACCACGCCGGATTTCACGCTGATGGCGAGCAACCGCCTGAGTGCAGCCGAGCAGAACCGGCTGGGGGCGGCTGCGGTCGCCCTCAGCCCGGCGGCCATCCAGTCGCTGCAGCAGACCATCCACAGCAAGGTAACGGGCTTTGTGATCGACAAGGAGGCGGATTACAAGACCATCAAGCAGGCGATGAGCGAAGCCGGGTACTGACCCCGGGCCTGGCCGGATTGGTAGGGCCGCTCCGGTGGCCTAAACTGCAATGTATCTACCGTTTGAGGATCTGCCGCATGGATACGCAGCATCGCAACCCGGCAGGCGGGCTGGTCGCGCAATGTTCCGACGAGACGGCCTGCACGGTGTTCAGTTGTGCGGTCTGCCTGAAGGAGGTGCCTGCCGATGCCATCAGGATTACCGATGCGCAGGATTACGTCCTGCATTTCTGCGGCCTCGACTGCCTCGAAAAATGGCAGAAACAGGCCGCAAACAGCAGCAAGCAGTCCGGCTAGCCCTGCTCCGATCGGCTAAAATAGCGCCTTTGCCCGCTCGCAAAGACGCTCATGTCTGCCATCGTCTCCCTTCCCGGCGCCGCCGCGCTGTCCCCGTTCCGTCTCGATAAAATCCGCCGCGAGGCTGCCCAGCAGGGCCTGAACCTGGGCACGCTGGCAGCGCGCCACTGGCATTTTCTGGAGCTGGACGTTGCGCTCGACGCCGCGCAACTGCGCCTGGTCGAACAGGCGCTCGATTACGGCACGCCGACCGCTGCACCGACCGCCGCCGACCCGCTGATCCTGGTCACGCCGCGCCCCGGCACCATCTCGCCGTGGTCGTCGAAGGCCACCGACATCCTGAAAAACTGCGGCCTGGTGGGCTTTCGGCGGATCGAGCGCGGGGTCGCCTTCCATGTGCTGGACGCGGCCGGCCAGCCGCTGTCGGCCGAGGCGACGTCGCGTTTGCTGCCGCTCCTGCACGACCGTATGACCGAAGCGGTGATGACGCTGGCCGACGTGGACCAGCTGTTCCGCCACGTGCCGCCGCGTGAGCTGGCTCGTGTGGACGTGCTGGCTGGCGGCCGTCCGGCGCTTGAGGCTGCCAACAAGAGCCTGGGTCTGGCGCTGTCGGACGACGAGGTCGAGTATCTGGTGGAGAACTTCGTTCGCATCGGGCGCAACCCCACCGACGTCGAGTTGATGATGTTCGCGCAGGCCAACTCCGAGCACTGCCGCCACAAGATCTTCAACGCCTCCTGGGTGATCGACGGCGCGGCGCAGGCGAAGTCGCTGTTCGGCATGATCCGCGACACCCACGCCGCCCACCCCGCGGGCACGGTGGTGGCGTATTCGGACAACTCCTCGGTCATCGAAGGCGCAACCATCGACCGCTTCTACCCGCGCGCCGACGGCAGCTACGCCTACAGCAGCGAATTGACCCACGTGCTGATGAAGGTGGAAACGCACAACCACCCGACGGCGATCTCGCCCTTCCCCGGCGCGGCCACCGGCAGCGGCGGCGAGATCCGCGACGAGGGCGCGACCGGCATCGGCTCCAAACCCAAGGCCGGCCTGTGCGGCTTCTCGGTCTCCAACCTCAACATTCCCGGCTGCGACCAGCCGTGGGAGGCGGGCGCCTACGGCAAGCCCGATCGCATCGTCACCCCGCTCGCCATCATGCTCGAAGGCCCGATCGGCGCCGCCGCGTTCAACAACGAATTCGGCCGCCCCAACCTGGCCGGCTATTTCCGCACCTTCGAGGAAACCGTCGCCGGGCAGCGGCGCGGCTACCACAAGCCCATCATGCTGGCGGGCGGCGTCGGCAGCATCCGCGCCGACCATGTTGAGAAGAAAATGCTGCCGGTCGGCACGCTGCTGATCCAGCTTGGCGGCCCCGGCATGCTGATCGGTCTCGGCGGCGGCGCGGCGTCGTCGATGGACACCGGCGCCAACGCCGCCGATCTCGACTTCGATTCGGTGCAGCGCGGCAACCCCGAGATGGAGCGGCGCGCGCAGGAGGTCATCGACCGCTGCTGGCAGCTGGGCGAGGCCAATCCGATTCTTTCCATCCACGACGTCGGCGCCGGCGGCCTGTCGAACGCGCTGCCCGAGCTGGTGCACGGCGGCGGCCGCGGCGGCCGCTTCGAGCTGCGCGCTGCACCGTCGGAAGAGTCCGGCATGTCGCCGCGCGAAATCTGGTGCAACGAGGCGCAGGAGCGCTACGTGCTGGCAATTCCGCCGCAGCGCCTCGCCGAATTCCGCGCCATCTGCGAGCGCGAGCGCTGCCCGTTCGCCGTGCTGGGCGAAGCGACCGACGAGAATCACCTGCTGGTGACCGACAGCCACTTCGAGAATGCGCCGGTCGACGTGAGCCTCGATGTGATCCTCGGCAAGCCGCCCAAGATGACGCGCGATGTCGCGCACCAGCCCGCCGTGCCGGCGCCGCTGGCGCTCGACGGCATCGAGCTCAAGGACGCGGTCTACCGCGTGCTGGCGATGCCCGGCGTGGCGTCGAAGATGTTCCTGATTGCCATCGGCGACCGCTCGGTCGGCGGGCTGACCGCGCGCGACCAGTGCGTGGGGCCATGGCAGGTTCCCGTCGCCGATTGCGCGATCACCCTGGCCGGCTACCAGACCACCCAGGGCGAGGTGTTCTCCATCGGCGAGAAAGCACCGCTCGCGCTGATCGACGCACCCGCATCGGGACGCATGGCGATCGTCGAGGCGGTCACCAACCTCGCCGCTGCGCGCGTGGCGGGCCTTACCGAGGTCAAGCTGTCGGCCAACTGGATGGCGCCCGCCGGCCACCCGGGCGAGGATGCCGCGCTGTTCGACACCGTGGCGGCGGTCTCGAACTACTGCCAGGCGCTGGGCGTCTCCATCCCCGTCGGCAAGGATTCGATGAGCATGAAGACCGTGTGGGAGGCCGGCGGCGACAAGAAGGCGGTGACCTCGCCGATCTCGCTGGTGATCTCCGCCTTTGCCGTTACCCCCGATGCGACGCGGCACCTCACCCCGCAGCTGCGCCTGGACGCCGGCGACACCGACCTCGTGCTGATCGACCTGGGGCTGGGCAGGAACCGCCTCGGCGCATCGAGCTTCGCTCAGGCCTACAAGCAGGTGGGCGACCGCTGTCCGGATGCGCCGGAGGCCGCGGCGCTCGTCGCGTTCTTCGACACCGTTCAGGCACTCAACGCGGCGGGCAAGCTGCTGGCTTACCACGACCGTTCCGACGGCGGCCTGTTCGCCGCCCTGTGTGAAATGGCTTTCGCCGGCCATTGCGGGGTGGACCTCGACGTCGACGAGCTGTGCATCGACCAGATTCGCCACGAAGTCGAGGACGAGGGCCTGCCGGAACCGGAGAAACTGGGCGAGCCGGGCTATTCCACGCGCATTTTCAACGTGCTGTTCAACGAGGAAGCCGGCGCCGTGCTGCAGATCCGCCGCGCCGACACGCAGGCCGTGATGCAGGCCTTCTTCGACGCCGGTCTGCGCGGCGAGTTTTACGCCATCGGTCAGGTCAATGGACTCGATCGCGTGCGGGTGCTGCGCGAAGGCAAGCCGATTCTGGACGAGGCGCGCACCGACCTGCAGCGCACCTGGGCGCGCACCAGCTACGAAATGGCGAAGCTGCGCGACAACCCGGCGTGCGCCGAGCAGGAATTCGCCCGGCACGCCGACGCCGGCGATCCCGGCCTGCGCTATGCGCCGAGCTTCGACGTCAATGCCGACATCGCCGCGCCCTACATCGCGACCGGCAAGCGCCCGCGCGTCGCGGTGCTGCGCGAGCAGGGCGTCAATGGCCAGGTCGAGATGGCCGCCGCGTTCGACGCCGCCGGCTTTGCCGCGGTCGACGTGCACATGAGCGACATCCTGGCCGGCCGGGCCAGCCTCGCTGACTTCGCCGGACTCGCCGCCTGTGGCGGCTTCAGCTACGGCGACGTGCTGGGGGCGGGCGGCGGCTGGGCCAAGTCCATCCTGTTCAACCCGCGTGCGCGGGATGAGTTTTCCGCCTTCTTCCAACGCGCCGATACCTTCGCGCTCGGCGTCTGCAACGGCTGCCAGATGATGAGCCAGCTGCACGACCTGATTCCCGGTGCGGCGGCCTGGCCGCGCTTCGAGCGCAACCTGTCTGAGCAGTTCGAGGCGCGCTTCGCGCTGGTCGAGGTGCTGGCATCGCCGTCGCTTTTCTTCGCCGACATGGCGGGTTCGGTGATGCCGATCGCGGTGTCGCACGGCGAAGGCCGGGTGGATTTCCGCGATCCGGCGCATGCCGGGCAGGCGCACGCAACCCTGCGTTACGTCGACCACCGCAGCGCACCGACCGAGACCTATCCCCTGAACCCGAACGGCTCGCCCGGCGGACTGACCGGCTTCACCACCGCCGATGGCCGCTTCAGCATCCTGATGCCGCACCCCGAGCGCGTGTTCCGCGCCGCGCAGCTGTCGTGGAAGCCGGATGGCATGGCCGGTGCAGCCCCGTGGCTGCGGATGTTCCGCAACGCGCGGCGCGCGGTTGGGTGATGGGCGCCGTCTATGCGAAAATAGCCGGCTTTGTCGTATTGACTCCCGCTGTGCCGGGCTAATTCTCTTGCTATGAATGCACCCGAAAATCTCCTGACGGACGACCACCTGCGTGCGCAGGTCAAACTGCTGGGAACCCTGCTGGGACAGGTGTTGCTGCAATTTGCCGGCGAAGACGTGTTCGATGCCGTGGAAACCCTGCGGCGCGGCTTTGCCGAACTGCAGCAGCAGGAGGACCAGCAGCGCCGCACCGAATTGATGGCAATGATCGACACCATGCCCGCCGGCAAGGTGGAGCTGGTGGTGCGCGCCTTTTCCAGCTATTTCATGCTGGTCAACGTGGCGGAAGAGAGCTTCGCGCACCGCAACCGCCGCCGCCTGCTGTCGCACGGCATGGCGCTGTGGGAGGGGTCGTTCGACCGCACCCTGGGCGACCTCAAGGCGCAGGGCATTTCCGTGAACACCCTGCAGGGCATGCTCAACCGGCTGCACTTTGCGCCGGTGTTTACCGCCCATCCGACCGAAGCGCGTCGCCGTGCGGTGATGGAAGGCATGCGCCGGATATTCCTGATTTGCGACCAGATGTACAGCCCGACGCTGGGAGTGAACGACCAGCGCGAACTGGAATCGCAGCTGGCCGCGGAAATCCAGGTGATGTGGCGCACCGATGAGCTGCGCAGCGCCAAGCTGGAAGTGCGCGATGAAGTTCGCAACGGCCTGTATTACGTGCGGGAAAGCCTGTTCGAGGCGGTGCCGAAGGCGTATCAGTATTTCGAGAAGGCCATCCGCAAGCACTACGGCGTGAATGCCGATGGCGTGGGCGTGGTGGAGGTGCCGAGCTTCATCCGCTTCGGTTCGTGGATCGGCGGCGACCGCGACGGCAATCCCTTCGTGACGGCCGACGTCACCGAATGGACGGTGCACCGGCAGATGCAGGAAGCGCTCGACGAGTACCGTTCGCGGGTGCTGGAATTGCGGCAGACGCTCACCCACAGCAGCGACTGGTGCACCCCTTCCGCGCCCTTCCTGGCGCGCCTGGCGGAATACGAGGACGAATTCGGCGAACAGGTGTTCCGTGGCACCGCCGTGCAGATCTACAGCCGCGAACCCTACCGCCGCATGGCGGCGATGATGCTGGCGCGGCTGGATGCGAACCTGTCCTACGTCCACCAGTGCCTGGCCGACGTGCCGAGCTTTGTCCCGCACCTGGCGTACGAGAATGCCGCCGCCTTCCTCGACGACCTGTATCTGCTGCGCGACTCGCTGATCAGCCATGACGACCGCATCGTCGCCATGCAGGGGCTGCAGGCGCTGATCCGGCTGGTCGAAAGCTTCGGCTTTCACCTGCTGCAGCTCGACATCCGCCAGGAGTCGACGGTGCATACGCGCACGGTCGCTGCCGTGCTGCGGCAGATCGACGCCGATTTCGATTACCTGGGCGCACCGGAAACCGAACGCCTGCAGCGGCTGGCCGCCTGGATCGGCCACATCGACCCGATCGCGGTCAACGATGCCGTCCTCGACGACGAGGCGCGCGAGGCGCTCGCGGTGTTCCGCCGCATGGCCAAGCTGCAGGCCGAGGTGGGCGACGAGGTCTTCGGCGCCTACGTGATCTCGATGACGCACAGCGCCTCCCACGTCATGGAAGTGATGCTGCTGGCGCGACTGGTCGGCCTGTGCGGCCACAACGGGGGCAACTGGTTCTGCCGCATCCAGGTGGCGCCGCTGTTCGAGACGGTGGACGACTTGCAGCGCAGCCAGGCGATTCTCGACCAGTTGCTGTCCAACAAGGTCTACCGTTCGCTGATCGCGGCCGACGGCAATCGCCAGGAAGTCATGCTGGGCTATTCGGATTCGTGCAAGGACGGGGGCATCCTGGCGTCGAACTGGAACCTCTACCAGGCGCAGCTTTCCATCATCGCGCTGACCCAGCGCTACGGCGTCGCGTGCCGCCTGTTCCATGGCCGCGGCGGCACCGTCGGGCGCGGCGGCGGCCCCACCTACGAGGCGATCCTGTCGCAGCCGCCCGGCACCGTCAACGGCGAGATCAAGTTCACCGAGCAGGGCGAGATGCTGTATTACAAGTACAGCAACCCCGAAACCGCCAACTACGAAATCGGCATGGGCGTGACCGGACTGCTCAAAGCCAGCGCCACTGCGCTGGCGAATTGCGAAGTGCATTATCCGCAGGCCTATCTCGACTGGATGCGCGACATCGCGGCGGCGGGCGAGACGGCCTACCGTGCGCTGATCGGCATGCCGGGATTCATCGACTACTTCTACGAAAGCACGCCTGTCACCGAAATCGGCCTGCTCAACATCGGCAGCCGGCCGTCGCATCGCAAGAAGGCCGACCGCTCGCTGGGCTCGATCCGCGCCATTCCGTGGGTGTTCGGCTGGGCGCAGTCGCGCCACACGCTGCCCGCCTGGTACGGCATCGGAAGCGCATTGAAGGGCTTCATCGACAGCCAGCCGGATGGGCTGGCGCATCTGCAGGCGATGTGCCGCGACTGGCCGTTCTTCCGCGGCCTGCTGTCCAACGTGCAGATGGCGCTGACCAAGGCCGACATGGAAATCGCCGAGGAATACGCGCGCCTGTGCGACCACCCCAACACCATGGCGATCTACCGCGCGATCGCGGACGAGTTCGCGCTTACCGTGGCCGGGGTCAAGCAGGTCGCCCAGATCGGGACCCTGCTGGAGGACAACCAGACGCTGGCGCTGTCGATCTCGCGCCGCCGACCCTACATCGACCCGATCAACCACATCCAGGTGCGGATGCTGAAACGCTACCGCACCGACAGCGTGTGGGAAGCCGAGCAGGATTCATGGTTGACGCCGCTGAAGCGCTCGATCAATGCCATTGCCGCCGGGATGCGCAACACCGGCTGATCGAGGGCGTGACGGCATGACGACCATTCCTTCCCCCGGTCAGCCGAAGCGGCGCGCGCTGATCGTCTCCATCGGCGTCAATGTCGTGCTGCTGTTGCTGACATGTGGACTGCTGCTGTATGCCTTCATGCTCAATGTCGACCTCGGCGAAGTGAAGCGGCGCCTGTCGAAGGAAGTCGAAGTCCGCCAGCAAACCGAACGCTATCTGATCGAGGCGCGCAACCGGCTGACCGACAGCCAGCGCGAAATCGAGCAACTCAAGGCGCAGTTGAGCTACAAGGAAAGTGACTATCAGGCGGCGACTTCAGCCAAGCCCGCGCTGCCGGTGGTCGTCAGCTTCCGTTCGTCGATTCTGGGCAGGGGCCTGGTCGCGGTTTTCGAGAACACCAGCGATCGCTATCTGACCGTGATGCTGTCGGTGCGCAACCCCACACTGTCCACCGCCAAGCGTTTCAAGCTTGAACTCGAGCCGAAATCCAGCACCGACTTCGGCCACATGGAAGGCTGGCAGTTTGCCTCGGGCGACGAGGTGGGCCTGTACAACGACGAGTTCGGCGCGCTCAGGCTGACGGTGCCCTAGGCGGCTCTCGGCTTGCGCGCGCGCAGGCCGAGCAGGGCAGGCATCAGCAGCAGTTCGAACAGCTGACCGGCGAACAGACCGACCGCGCACAGCATGCCGAAATGCGCGGTGGGGCGGAAGTCGGACACGCCCAGCAGGCTGAACTGCGCAATCAGGATGACCGAGATCGCGATCACCGCGCGGCCCGAGGCCTCGACACTGCGGATGATGGCAAACACCGGGCTGACGCCGCGCTGGATGCGGTGCAGGTAACCGTGATAGAGATGGATGGTGTCGTCCACCGTGATGCCGAGGATCACGCCTGCAATCAATACGGTCGCCACATCGAGTGCGATTCCGGTCGTGCCCATCACCACGAAAATGAAGAAAAGCGGCGCCAGATTCGGCACCAGGCAGATCAGCGCGCCGCGCAACGAGCGGAACAGCAAGGCCATCAGCAGCAGGATCTGCAGAAAGGCCGAGGAGAAGCTCTTGATCTGGCCCTCGACGATACGATCCTCCTGGTCGGAAAACAGCCGCCCGAAACCCGCCATCTCGGTATGGATCCCGGTGATCGGATGCGCGCGCAGGTGCGCCTCGATCCGTTCGATCACCTGACCGATTTCATTGGCGCCGTGAACATTGAGATTGAGCGCGATGCGGCCGCGCTGGAATTCGCGGTTGACCAGTTCGTACAAATCCTTGCCGTCGTAGATCAGCAGCAGCTGTTCGACCAGCCTGCGGCTGGTCGGCAAGGCGTCGTCGCCGAGGTCTTCGCCGCTGAAGGCGCGGTTCATTTCTTCGATCACTTCGACCAGCGAGAAGCTGCGGTCGATTTCCGGCTGCTGTTCCAGCCAGGTCTGCAAGGCCTTGATCTGCGCCAGCGCGGCGGGGTTTTTCAGGCTGTCGCGCGCCTCGCCGGTGAGGACGACCTCCATCGTGGTCACGCCGGACAGATTCGCCTCGACCCGGTCGGTGCTGCGGCTGATGCTGTGGTCGGGGGCAAAAAACTTGATCAGGTTGGATTCCACTTTCAACTGCATGGCGAGCGGAATGGCGGCCAGCACCAGCAGCAGCGTGCCGATGAGCACGGCCCGGGCATTGCGCAGGCTGAATACCGCAATGGCCGCAGCGATATGCCGCGCACGGGCGAGTCCGGAGCGGCGGCGCGGCCAGCGCGGCGTGTCCCATTTCAGCAGAATCGGCGGCACCAGGATGAACACCACCAGAAACACCATCAGCGTGCCGATCGCGCCGGACAGTCCGAAGGTCTGCACCGGCGGAATGTCGACCCACAGCAGGCTCAGCAGCCCGGCGCCGGTCGTCAGCACATTGAACAAGCCCGGCACGAAGGTTTCGGACAGTGCGCGCGCGATGCGCTGCGGGCGCGACAGCAGTGCGATGCGCCCGCGCTGGATGGCGGCATACAAATGCAGCAGCGTCGCCGTGGTGTAGGCGGCCATGAGGGTCGGGATCATGGCGGTGATCGGGGTGTAGGGCTGGCCCGAGGCGACGATCCCCGCCACGCTGACCGTGACGACCGTTCCCATCGCCAGCCCGCCGACGATCATCGGCCGCACCCGCCCGACCACCCACCACAGCAGCACCAGGCCGATGACGACGGTCAGCGGAATGAAAATTGCGCTGTCGCGCCACAGCGAGCGCAATTCCTCGACGGTCTGCGCCACGGTGCCGGCGGTGGCGGTCTGGTAGGCGTCGAGTTTCTCGGCGCGGATGGCGGCATCGAGCGTGATCGCGATGTCGCGACGCGCGAGGCTTTCCTTCAGCACCTTGGGCCGCACCACCAGCGCAACGGCCCGCCCATCCTTCGAGACGAGCGTTCCGGGCGCCAGCGCGTCGTCGAGCACGCGGGCTTTCCATTCGGCGGGCGTGCGTGCGGTCAGGTCGTCGGGGTCCACCAGCAGGGAAACCGCAAAGCCATCGTCGGTCGCGTCGATATGCTCGATCGTGGTGAGCGTGAGCACGCGATCCACCGAAGGATGCGCTTCCATTTTTTTGGTCACGCGATCGAGCGCGCCGAGAAAGGCCGGGCCGAACAGTTTGTCGCTCTCGAACAGCGCAATCAGTGCCTCGTCGTTGGGGAATTCGCGAAACAGCGATTCGCGCAGCTGGATGATGGGCGCATCCGCCGGGGAGTAGATGTCCCCCGCATTGTTGAAATGGATGTTGAGCAGGAAAGGCAGCGAGGCTGCCTGCAGGCCGAGCAGGATGGCGAGCGCCAGCCACGGCGGCAGCATGCGGCTGCCATTGATCCAGGCTTTCAGCATTCGCACGTACTGGCTCCGTTCAGAACCTGGTGCGCAGGCCCAGCGTGATCAGCGAATGGTCCTGATGGAAGCCGCCCAGGGTGCGCGCCTCGCCGTCGAAATAATGCGCGGCGACATAGAGTTCATGCGGTTCCCAGCCGACATAGCTGAGTTTCGGACCGAGGTAGACGTCGCGCACGTTGAAGCCCGTGGCAAAGCGCAGGGCGGCTTTCCAGCGCCCCTGGCCGAAGCCCGTTTCGATTTCGCCGTTGGCGCCGTAATACTCTTTTAATTCCAGAATGCTGCGATCGGTCTGCAGCGCATGGGCGACCAGTTGCAGGTTGACGCGGGTGTCGCCGCCGCCGGGGAAGAATTCCAGCGCGCCGATCCAGTCGAGCGAATGGGTCTTGTCCATCGCGGTGGTGGCCAAGGTCACCGGCACGTCGCCGGTGTAGCCGAGTTCCATGCGCCAGGTGAGGCCGCTGCTGACCAGTTCGAAGTCGGCGCCGACGAAGCTGTTGTAAGGGTGGATCGCGGTCAGCGACGGGCCGGCGTCGACCCGGTAATACGGCAGCGATTGTCGGGTGCGCGCCAGCGTCACGCCGAAATCGAACGGTTCGCCGGTCTTGGTCAGGCGCAGGGCGCCGCCGCCGCTGCCGTGTTCGTCTTCGTCGATCTGCGCGGCACCCACCAAAGCTGCGAGTGCCGGGCTGGGGGCGATGCCAATGATCTGGCCGGTGATGCGGTTGATCGGGCTCCACACGCTGGCAACGTCCGGCAACTGCGCGCCGCGGAACAGCGGCAGCCACACGGCGTCCAGCTTGTAGTCACCGAAGCTCTGCTCCCAGCGCGCGGCCAGCTGGGCGCGGCGGCGGTCGGACAGGTCGTCGAGGCTGAAGCGGGTGAGGTCGGCGCGGCTGACGCGGTCAGCCAGGGGGATTTCGTCGGCGCGTCCCCAGATGATGGTCTGCGCGCCGAGGGTCAGGCGGGTGTCGCCGTTGCGGTAGCGCACATAGGTGTCGCCGGTGTCGGCGAGCATCTCGTCGTGGCTGGCGAGGCCCCCGGCCTGCGACATACCGTCGAGGCGCGCGCCGGCGCGGAATTCCCAGTCGCGGCTGGGCTGCCACAGCACGTAGGCGCTGGCGCGCAGGGTCGAATAGCTGTCCGCCTCGGGCGCGTCGGGCAGCGCGCCCGCTTCCAGCAGCAGGTCGTCGATGCCGAACTTGAGCACCGGCTGGAATCCGCGGGCCACGGGCCTGCGGCTGCGCGCGGTGGGCGGTGGCAGGTCATCCGTCGCGCTCGCCTGCGGGGTGGCCGCGGCAGGCGCGGCCTCCGGCTGTGCCGCCCGCGGCTTGCGTGGCGTGGTGCGTGGCGGCGGCAGGTCGTCCGGCGCATCCTGGGTGACGGCTCGCGGCGGCGGCAGATCGTCGGCGGCGACACCGGGGAATGCGATGAGCGACAGGCTCAGCATCAGCAACAGCTTTTTCATGGGCGATACTCCGATTCCAGACTTTCGTCGGCGAGGGCTTGCGAGGTGAACAGTTTGGCGGGCAGTCGCTGGTCGTACAGCGCGGCGTCGACCACCATGCGGGTTTCGTGGCCGCTCTCCAGATCGATCATGCGGCTGTCGGTGAGCGTCCAGTAGTCCTGGTTGCGCTTCTTGCCGCGCAGCAGCCAGCGCTTGCTGGGGCTGGCGGGATCCTTCTCGAAATAGTCCACGCGCTGCGGAATGGCCGTGTCGGGGTCGACCCAGCTGATGCGCCTGCTATAGACCGACTCCTTGGGGTCGAGCGGTACGCTTTCGAGCACCTCGCACAGGAGGCCGTTTTCGGTCTGTTTGCCGAGCAGGCGATGGCGATCCTTCGACGGCTTGCGCTCCTGCAGGTCCTCGAAATACAGGTCGGAACCGACAAAGCGGCCGCCCTTGCGGTCGCTGGAAATGCGCCGCACGCGGTCGAGCGCGGGGAGATACAGCCATTGATCGGTGCTGCCGTCGGCTTTGTCTATGCTGAGAAGACCGGTACCGGCGATGTCTTCCGGGTCGAGGAAACGGATCAGGTTGGCGGTTTCGCCGCCCGACTTGTCGAGGCGGTAGGTGACGATCTCGCGGATGCGCGGCGCGCGGCCCTTTTCGGTAAGCACCATGCGGCCCAGCGTGGTGAGGTCGCGGCCGTTGGGGCGGTCGTAGACCTTTTGCGCCAGATCGGAGGCCTCGTCGGCTTGGGCGCTTGCTGCGCCGAGCAGCAGCGCGAGCAGCAGGAACCGAACGAGAGGCAGCAGCGGGGTGAATGACATGGGTTTCCGGGTATGCGATGCAAACGGGCCAGCGGCTTGTCAGCCAGAACTTTACCGCAAAATCGGGTGGACGCCCCAGCCCGCCGCGGGCTGGATTTTGGCATTGACCTGTGATAAAAAGACACAAATATCTAAATAGGGATACCGAGATGGCGTCGACGACTCTGGAACTGCTGCAGAAATACAGCGTACCCGGCCCGCGTTATACGTCGTACCCGACCGCACCCTATTTCCACACCGGCTTCGGCGAGGCGGAGTGGGCCGCGGCGCTGGCCGTACCGGCGGCGGATCGCGGGCTGTCGCTGTACGCCCACATCCCGTTCTGCGACTCGCTCTGCTACTACTGCGGCTGCAACATGGTGGCGACGCGCGACTACAGCAAGACCCAGCCCTATCTTGCCGCGCTCGACCAGGAAATGGCGCGTACCGCAGCGCTGGTCGACCCCACGCGCGTAGTGCGCCAGCTGCACTGGGGCGGCGGCACTCCCACCTATCTGCATCCCGACGACATCCGCCGCCTGATGGCGATGATGCGCCGGCATTTCACCCTGGCCCCCGATGCCGAAATCAGCTGCGAAGTCGATCCGCGCGAACTGACGTACGAGCATCTGGCGGCGCTGCGCGAGTCCGGCTTCAACCGCCTGTCGTTCGGCGTGCAGGACATGGATCCGGACGTGCAGCAGGCGGTCAACCGCATCCAGTCGGAATTCCTCATCCGGCAGGTGCTCGACTGGTCGCGCGAACTGGGCTTTTCCAGCATCAACCTGGACCTCATCGTGGGGCTGCCCAGGCAGACGGTCGAGAGCTTCCGCCGCACTTTGGAGCGGGTTTCGGTGTGGGTGCCCGACCGCCTGGCGGTGTTCGCCTACGCGCACGTGCCGTGGATGAAAAAGCACCAGCGCCTGATCAACGAAGCCGAACTGCCCGATTCGGCGACGCGCCTCGGCCTGCAGCAGGCGGTGAACGAGATGCTGGGGACGGCGGGCTACGTCAACATCGGGCTCGACCACTTTGCCCGCCCCGACGACGAACTGGTGCGCGCGCAGCAGAACAAGACGCTGTGGCGCAACTTCCAGGGCTACACCACGCACAAGGACTGCGACATCCTCGCCTTCGGCGCGTCCAGCATCAGCCAGACCGCCGGCGTCTACATGCAGAACGAAAAAAGCCTCAAGCGCTATCAGGAGCGCGTCGCCGCGACCGGCTTCGCCGTCGAGCGCGGCTTGAAGCTCACCCGCGACGACCAGATCCGCCGCGATGCGATCACCCGGGTGATGTGCGACCTCGAACTCGACTTCGCGGCCTTCGGCAGCGAATGGGACGTCGCCTTCACCGACTATTTCGCCGACGCGCTGGCCGATTTGCGCCCGCTGGCCGAGGACGGGCTGGTGGAGATCGCGGCAGACCGCGTCAGCGTCACCCCCAGCGGCCGCCTGTTTCTGCGCAACATCGGCATGTGCTTCGACCGCTATCTGCGGGACGCCGCCAGCGAGCAGCCGCGCTATTCGCGCACAGCCTGAGGCCCCAGGGGCGAGAGAGACGCCGGGGCTGGCGGTATTCGGCGCGCGTACCCTGTTGACAAATTGACTGCGACTTCGCGATAGTCTGCCCACAACAAGCGGAGGGCAGTGGAAGATGCTGGTTGATAGGTTCAGGCTCCCCGATCGCTACGCATGGCATTGAAGGAACGAGTTGACGCCTGGGTGAATCCGCTGCGGCTATTGCGGCATCGCCTGCTGCTTCCGCTGGCCACCGGGCTGGGCTACTACGTGGGTGCCGTGCTCGGCGTGGCGGCCTCGTCCATGTCCGAGGGCATCGCCATTTTTTGGCTGCCGAACGGCATTCTGCTGGCCGCCCTGTTGTTGGTGCCCCGGCGCGACTGGCCGCTGCATCTGGCGGTCGCCGTCCTGGCGGAAATCGCTGCCGACCTGCCCACCTTTACCCTTATGCAGGCGCTCGGCTTTGCCGCCGTCAACCTGTTCGAATGCCTGCTCGCGGCTTGGCTGCTGCAGCGTGTCGCCCGTCCGTTTGCGCTCGACCGGCTGCGCCATGTCGCACTGTTCGGGGTGTATGCGCTGGTTGTGGCCTGCGGGCTGGCTGCCCTGCTGGGCGCATCGATCTATTCGCTGAGCACCCAGACCACCACCTCGTTCTGGGATTTCTGGATGATCTGGTGGCTGGGCGATGGCCTGGGCGTGCTGCTGGTGACGCCGCTCCTGCTGGGCTGGCTGCAAAGGCCGCACCAGCCGGCTGAACGCCATCGCCTGGAAGCCGTGGCGCTCCTTGCACTGACCCTGCTGCTTGCGATCTGGATTTTTTCGCAGGCCGCCTACATTGACGTCAGCTTCCCCAGAAGGGCTTTCCTGCTGACGCCGCTGTCCCTTTGGGCAGCGGTCCGCTTCGGTGTGCGGGGTGCGGCCAGCATCGGGCTGCTGATCGCTGCCATCGCCATCTCGGCCAGCGTCAATGGTCTGGGCCCCCTGGTTGCCGCCACGCCGGGCGTCACGGTTCTGCTGCTGCAGGAGTATCTGGCCGTGCAGGTATTGCCGTCCCTCGCTCTGGCCGCGTTGCTGCAGGAACTGCGTGATCGCAATGAGCGCCTGCGTATCCGCGAAACGGAACTGGGTGCCGCGCACGGCGAGCTTGACCGCCTGAATCGCGAACTGGAAGCGCGGGTCGAGGCGCGTACCCGTGAATTGCAGCTGGCCAACCAACATCTCGAGGAACTGGCCTCGATCGATCCCCTGACCGGCGCCAGCAACCGGCGCCATTTTTTGGAGCTGGCCAAGGCCGAGATCAGCCGCGCCAAACGGCTGGGATTGGCGCTGTCGGTGATCATGCTGGACATCGATTTCTTCAAATCGGTCAACGACCGCTTTGGACATGAAGCCGGCGACAAGGCGCTGGTGGCGATTGCCGCTACCATCCATGCCACGCTGCGTGGCGGCGACATTTTTGCCCGCTTGGGCGGCGAGGAATTCATTCTCATGCTGCCGGGCCAGGATCTGCCTGACGCTTTCCAGATGGCCGAACGTCTGCGCCTGCTGATCGCACAAAATGAGGTGCCGGGCTGCCCGGCCCGCGTCACCGTCAGCGCCGGCGTGGCCGGCCTGGAAAACGAGTCGGAAGAAATCGACGACCTGTTGCGGCGCGCCGACCAGGCGCTTTATCTGGCCAAGAACCAGGGGCGCAACCAGGTCTGCATGGCGCAGCCCGCCCCGCCGGACAGACTGGCTGGCGCATAGCGCGCCCGTGTTCAACGGGCAGGCCGCGGCTTTCCGAGGGGCGGCTACCCCTTGCGAAACATTAGCAGCAGTCGCTGCCGTCCTCGCGCGTGGGACACCCCTCCGGCCGCTGGCGCGGCGGCAGCGGACAGCGGTTGATCTCGTCGGCGCTGCGCTGAAAGTAGCAGGTCAGCATGCTGGACGTGATGCACAGCAGCCAGAACACGAAAAATCCGATGGTGTAGGCGGCGATGCGATGCTCGATCAGCGCCTCGCCGCGATACATGATTTCCAGCGGATCGAACAGGGTGGTGAAGATAATGTCGGCCACCCCGGCAACCAGGAATGAAGGCCACAGGATCTGGATCATGCGCTGCATCATGGCGTGCTCCTCGACAAGGTGGCGATCACTCTTCCGGATTGTTCATCTTGCGCTTGAACCAGATCGACAGGTAAATCGCCATGCCGATGATGAAAAGGATGGTGAAGAGGCTCAACAGTCCGATCGGGTGGGTAAACAACAAGTTCAGTACGGCGTCCATTTCAGTCTCCCTTATATTGAACGGTGGATTCGGCTTCCGTCATCAGCGTGACGGGATGGCTGAACGGGGTGTGCAGCACGCCGGAAAGTCGCCAGACGGCAGCAGAATCGACCAGGTGGGCGTGCCATTTGCCGGTCGGCAGGGCGGGCAGCGGCGTGCGATAGCGTCCGCCGCCGGCATGGCTGAGGACAAGTGTCTGGTCCTGGCCCTGACGGGTCGGGTGGGCCAGGGTGAGGCTGAGTTGATTCGGCCAGGTCTGCAGGCGTCCTGACAGCGTCAGCGCCAAGGATCCCTCGTCGCGCTGCAGGGTGGCGGTCAACGCCAGCGCACGCGCGGCCTCGTCGCGTGCCAGCGTCTGGTTGATCGCCAACCCCGCCTTGTAGTAGTCGCCCACCACCAGACCGTCGGCGCTGGTGGCGGCAATCCATACCGTGGTCAAGCCGGCGATGACGGCGGTGGCGGGCAGGCTGATGAGAAACCACGGCCAGGGTTCGCGATACCAAGGCTTGCTTGCAGGGTGGCTGAGCGTGTTCATGGCGCTATGCCTCATAAAAACTAGCGGTTGAAGAATTTGGTGGCGACCTCGTCCCGGATACGCGGATTGTCGGTGGCCTGGATCGTGAACGTCACCTCGATCGAGCGGCCTTCCAGCTCTTCCGGGTCGGCAATCAGGCTCACGGGGATGTCGATGGTCTGCAAGGGCGCGGCTGCAATCTCGCGTGCGGCGGTCACTACCTGCAGGTCATCGATGCCCTGTGCGCTGATCGTGTAGCGGTGCGGCTGGCCATCCTTGTTGATGAGCTGCAGGCGATAGACGTTTTCGATGAGACCCTCTTCGGTTTCCTTCGACAGCGACACCCGGTCGCGTACCACGTCGACGCGCAGCGGCACGCGGGTGGCGAGGCTGAACACGAAAGCGCCCGAGATGAGCGCCAACAGCACGGTGTAGATGAGGGTGCGCGGGCGCAGGATGTGCCTGACGATGCCGCTGTCGGGGTATTTCCCCTTCACCACGTTCTCGGTGGTATAGCGGATCAGACCGCGCGGGTAGTTCATCTTGTCCATGATCTGGTCGCAGCCGTCGATGCAGGCGGCGCAGCCGATGCATTCGTACTGCAGGCCGTTGCGGATGTCGATGCCGGTGGGGCAGACCTGCACGCAGACGCCGCAGTCGATGCAGGTGCCGAGACCGGCCGCCTTGTAATCGGTCTTCTTGCTGCGCGGCCCGCGCGGTTCGCCGATGGAGCTGTCGTAGGTCACGGTCAGCGTGTCGGAGTCGAACATCACGCTCTGGAAGCGCGCATATGGGCACATGTACTTGCACACCTGCTCGCGCATGAAGCCGGCATTGCCCCAGGTGGCAAAGCCGTAGAACAGGATCCAGAAAGTCTCCCAGGGACCGAGGCTGGCGCTCATTACCTCGGCGGCGAGCGTCTGGATCGGGGTGAAATAGCCGACGAAGGTGAAGCCGGTCCACATCGCCAGCAGTATCCAGATGAAATGCTTGAGGCCGCGGCGGCGCAGCTTCTCGGCATTCCATGGCGACTTGTCGAGCTTCCTGCGCGCAATGTGGTCGCCTTCCAGCCAGTTTTCCACCCACATGAATATTTCCGTGTAGACGGTCTGCGGACAGGCATAGCCGCACCACAGGCGGCCGGCGACGGCGGTGAACAGGAACAGCGCCAGCGCGGAGAGGATCAAAAGGCCGGTGAGGTAGACGAAATCCTGCGGCCAGAACACCAGGCCGAGGATGTAGAACTTGCGCGCGGCCAGGTCGAACAGCACCGCCTGGCGGTTGTCCCACTGCAGCCAGGGCAGGCCGTAATAAACGGCCTGGGTGAGTAGCACCAGCGCGATGCGCCAGTTGGCGAATACCCCATGCACCGCGCGCGGCTGGATTTTTTGCCGGATCGCGTAGAGTTCCTGCTCGATCGGGGCTTCGGCGGAAGCGGGTTGCTGCGTGTTGTCTGTCACTGCGTCTGTCCGTGGAAAGTCTGAGCCGCTTGAATACACTGCCTGACAAGGCTCAATGCACTCAAGCGGCTCGCCGGAAGCGATCCGGCGAGCGCCCTTTACTTATTGCTTCTGCGACAGGCCGTATACATAAGCCGTCAGCAGGTGCAGCTTGGCGTCCTTGTTGGAGGTGGAGCCGAGCGTCTGGCCGATTCCGGGCATCACGCCGTTGCGGCCCTTGGCAATGCTCTCGATGATGGTCGCTTCGGAGGCGCCATACAGCCACACCTTGTCGGTGAGGTTGGGCGCGCCCATCGCCTGCATGCCGGTGCCGTCGGGCATGTGGCAGGCGGCGCAGTTTTCCACGAACTTCGGCTGGCCCGCAGCCGCCAGCGCAGCGTCGTGCTTGCGACCCGACAGCGACAACACGTAGTGGGCCACCTCCTGCGTCCCCTGCGCGCCGAGCGCCTCGCCCATCCCCGGCATGATTCCCGAGCGGCCCTCGGTGAGGGTGGTCCTGATGGTATCGGGGTCGCCGCCGTAGAGCCAGTCGCCATCGGTCAGGTTGGGATAGCCTCTGGCGCCTGCCGCATCCGAGCCGTGGCACTGCGAGCAGTAGGTCAGGAACAGGTTCCTGCCGATGGCGCGCGCGTCCGGATCGGCGGCCACAGTGGCGATGTCCTGCTTCATGAACCCGGCATACGCCGGCTGGAAACGGGCTTCGGCCTTTGCCACCTCGGCCTCGTATTCGCCCTTGGACGTCCAGCCCAGCACACCGGCAAAGTTGCCGAGTCCGGGCCACAGCACGAGATAGGCCAGCGAGAAGATCAGCGTGCCGTAGAACAGTCCCAGCCACCAGCGCGGCAGCGGGTTGTTCAGGTCCTGCAGGTCGCCGTCCCAGGTGTGTTCCATCAGTTCGGCCTTCTCGCCGGGGGCGAGCTTGCGGGTGGTCTGCGACTTGAGAAATATCCAGGTGCCGATGATGCTCACCAGGGTGATGACGCTGATGTAGATCGGCCAGAAGCCGTGTGTGAAATCACTCATTGCTTGTCTCCTTGATTGGCTGGCGTTATGTCCCGAAGGGACGGTATCCCTTGGGAGTCGTCTTCGTCGAAAGGCAGCCTGCCGGCGTCGTCGAAACGCTGCTTGTTGCCCTTGCTGTAGGCCCACCAGACGATGCCGATGAACACCACGATGAAGATGACCGTGACGATGCCGCTGACGGTTCCGCTATCCATGGCGGGCTCAGTTCTTGGGCGCGTGGATGCCCAGCACCTGCAGGTAGGCGACCACCGCGTCCATCTCGGTCTTGCCTTCCAGCTCGGCCGGTGCGCCGGCGATCTCCGCCTCGCTGTAGCCATGGCCGACCAGGTTAAGCCTGCGCATCTTGGTCTGGATGGACGAGCTATCGAGCGGACGGTCGAGCCAGGGGTAGGCCGGCATGTTCGATTCCGGCACCACGTCGCGCGGGTTCAGCAGGTGCGCCACGTGCCAGGCGTCGGAATAGCGGCCACCGACGCGCTGCAGGTCGGGACCGGTGCGCTTCGAGCCCCACAGGAAGGGGCGATCGTAGACGAACTCGCCCGCCACCGAGTAGTGGCCGTAGCGCTCGGTCTCGGCGCGGAACGGGCGCACCATCTGCGAGTGGCAGCCGACGCAGCCTTCGCGGATGTAGATGTCGCGTCCCGACAGCTGCAGCGGCGTGTAGGGCGCGAGGCCTGCGACCGGCTGGGTGGTGGAGGTCTGGAAGAACAGCGGCACGATCTGCACCAGGCCGCCGACGCTGACGACGAGGATGGTCAGCACGATCAGCAGACCGATGTTCTTTTCGATGGTTTCGTGCGAAATCATTTCGGTCTCCTTAGGCTTGAACGGCTTGCGGGATGGGGGCGTCATTCACCACGCGGCCCTGCCGCGTCGTCTGCCATACGTTGTACGCCATCATCAGCATGCCGCCGAAGAACAGCGCACCGCCCGCGAGACGGATGCCGTAGAAGGGGTACATGGTGTTGAGCACCTGGGCGAAGCTGTAGGTCAGCGTGCCGTCGGCGTTCGCCGCGCGCCACATCAGGCCCTGCGCCACCCCGGCGATCCACATCGAGGCGATGTACAGCACCACGCCGATGGTGGAGAGCCAGAAATGCCATTCGATGAGCTTGGTGCTGAACATCGACTCGCGGCCGAACAGGCGCGGAATCAGGTAGTACATGGAACCGATGGTGATCATCGCCACCCACCCGAGCGCGCCGGAGTGCACGTGGCCGATGGTCCATTCGGTGTAGTGCGACAGCGCGTTGACCGTCTTGATCGACATCATCGGGCCCTCGAAGGTCGACATGCCGTAGAACGACAGCGCCGTCACCATGAACTTGAGGATGGGATCGGTGCGCAGCTTATGCCAAGCACCCGACAGCGTCATGATGCCGTTCATCATGCCGCCCCAGGAAGGCGCCAGCAGCATCAGGGAAAACACCATGCCCAGGCTTTGCGCCCAGTCGGGCAGCGCGGTGTACTGCAGATGGTGCGGGCCGGCCCACATGTAGATGAAGTTGAGCGACCAGAAGTGGACGACCGACAGGCGATACGAGTAGATCGGCCGGCCGGCCTGCTTCGGAATGAAGTAGTACATCATGCCGAGGAAGGCGGTGGTGAGGAAGAAGCCCACCGCGTTATGGCCGTACCACCACTGCACCATCGCGTCCTGCACGCCGGCGTAGGCGGAGTAGGACTTGGTGAACGTCACCGGCAACTCGGCGCTGTTCACCAGGTGCAACAGCGCGATCACCAGGATGTAGGCGCCGAAGAACCAGTTGGAGACGTAGATGTGCTTGGTCTTGCGCTTGACGATGGTGCCGAAGAACACCAGCGCGTAGGACACCCACACCACCGTGATCAGGATATCGATCGGCCATTCCAGCTCGGCGTATTCCTTCGAACTGGTGTAGCCCAGCGGCAAGGTGATGGCTGCAAGCACGATCACCGCCGTCCAGCCCCAGAAGGTGAAGGCCGCCAGCTTCTCGGCCCACAGCCGCACCTGGCAGGTGCGCTGCACGATGTAGTACGACACCGCGAACATCGCCGAACCGCCGAAGGCAAAGATCACCGCGTTGGTGTGCAGCGGTCGAAGTCGCCCGTATGAAAGCCATTCGATGCCGAAGGTCAGATCAGGCCAGATCAGTTGCGCAGCCAGGATCACCCCGACCAGCATCCCGACGATCCCCCACACCACCGTCATGATGGCGAACTGGCGGACGACCTTATAGTTGTAGGTTGTCGCTTCCATACACGTCTCCCGTGATTGATAACTCGATTGATATATATGAACGTGACGACACATTCCATATATGAAGATAAATGTATCTGTTTATAAAATAGTGTGTCAAGTTGACGCACCCCGAAGTGTTCGGGTGGTGCGGGCAAAGTGTTGTTTGCTTGCGAAAACGGACGTCATCCCTGTTTTTATGTCAGATTTGGATTCTGTATAGCTCAGTTTTCACGCAATTGATATGCAGCATATTCCAAAATCCAGCGCGACCCGCATCTGCATCATCCGCCACGGCGAAACCGACTGGAATGTGGAGAAGCGCATCCAGGGGCATACCGATGTTCCGCTCAACGAGACCGGGCGGGCGCAGGCGCTGGCGATGGCGTTCAATGCGGCGCACCATCGCTTCCATGCGATCTACAGCAGCGATCTGCTGCGGGCAAGCGAGACAGCTCAGGTGCTGGCGCAGCGCGAGGACCAGGAGGTGAAATTGCTGCCGCAATTGCGCGAACGGCATTTCGGCCTGTTCCAGGGCATCACCGCCGCCGAGGGGGCAAGCTTGTATCCGGCGGCGTATGCGCACTATGTGGCGCGCGACCTGTACTACGACTTCGAGACCGGCGAGTCGCTGCGCCGGTTTGCCGAACGCGTGGCCGAAGGCATCGACTGGCTGGTGCGGCATCACAGCGGGCAGACAATCGCAGCGGTGAGCCACAGCGGGGTGCTCGACGTGGTGTATCGCCGCGCCACCGGTCGCCCGCTCGCCGCGCCGCGCGATTTCAAGATTCCCAACTGCGGACTCAACTGGTTTCACTTCGATAGCCAGGGTTGGCATCTGGAAGCCTGGGGGGATCGTCACCATCTGCACGACGTGCTGACGGAGCCCCCGGAATGAACGCGCCGGCAGCATGGATGGTGTTGTTCCGACACGGTCACAGTGAATGGAATCTGACCAATCGCTTCACCGGCTGGACCGATATCCCGCTGACCGAGGTCGGCCTGGCCGAGGCGGCCGCAGCGGGGCAACGGCTGGCGCAGGCGGGGTTTGCCTTCGACGAGGTGCATGGCTCGGTGCTGCAGCGCACGCGCCAGACTGCCGAGGCGCTGCTGACGGCGATGGGCACGCCCGCGGTGCCGCTGTTCACCACCTGGCGCCTGAACGAGCGCCACTACGGCGCGTTGCAGGGCTTGAACAAGCAGGAGATTTTTTCGACCTGGGGCGAGGAAGCCTCGCGTCGCTGGTGGCGCGGCTATGTCGAGCCGCCGCCGCCGCTTGACTGGAACGACCCGCGCCACCCGCGCTTCGATCCGTTGTACGCGGCGCTGTCTGCCGACCAGCTGCCCGCCAGCGAAAGCCTGCGCGACTGCCAGCGGCGCATGCTGCCTTACTGGAATGACGTGCTGGTGCCGCGGCTGCAGGCGGGGCGCCGCCTGCTGGTGATCAGCCACGGCAATACGCTGCGCGGGCTGGTGATGCACCTGGACGGCCTCTCTGCCGAGGCGATGGAGCGGGTGGAAATTCCCTCCGGGGTGCCGCTGGTTTATCGCTTTGCGCCCGATCTTTCCGTGCAGGGGCACGAATGGCTGGCGGTGCCAACCGCCAGGCCCGCCGCCTGAATCAACCCAATCCCAGATCCTGCGCCAGCCCGGCGTGGGTGATGGCGCCGGCATGCACGTGCAGCCCTGCCTTCAGCCCGGCGTCTGCTTCCATCGCAGACAGACCTTGTGCCGCCAGCGCCTGGACGTAGGGCAGGGTGGCGTGGGTGAGCGCCTCCGTGGCGGTGCGCGCCACCGCGCCGGGCATGTTGGTGACGCAGTAATGGACGATGCCCTCGGCGACAAAGAAGGGATGGCTGTGGGTGGTGGGACGCGAGGTCTCGGCGATGCCGCCCTGGTCGATCGCCACATCCACCAGCACCGAACCCGGCAGCATCCGCTTGAGGGATTCGCGGCTGATCAGGCGCGGCGCGTGGCGGCCGGGAATCTGTGCGGCGCCGATGACGATGTCGGCGGCCGCGAGGCTGTCGGCGATGGCCTCCGGCGAGGAAAAGCGCGTTTCCACCTGCGCGCCGAACAGCGCTTCGGCGTGGGCGAGCTTGTCGGTTTGGCGATCGATCAGGGTGACGCGCGCACCAAGCCCGACCGCCGTGCGCGTGGCGCTCATGCCCACCACGCCGGCACCGATGACGAGCACGTGTGCCGGCGGCACGCCGGGCATCCCGGTGATCAGCTTGCCGCTGCCGCCGTGCGACTTGTGCAGTCCCAGCGCGCCCATCTGCGGCGCCAGCCGCCCGGCAATGTCGGACATCGGCTGCAACAGCGGCAGGCCGCCGGCGGGCCGGGTCACGGTTTCGTAGGCGATCGCCGTCACCCCGCGCGCCAACAGCTCGCGCGCAAGCTCGGGCGCGGCAGCCAGATGCAGGTAGCAGAACAGCAGCTGGCCTTTGCGCAACAGCTTCACTTCGTCCGCCTGCGGCTCCTTCACCTTCACCACCAGATCGGCGGCCCAGGCCTCGGCGGCTGTGGCCACGACGGCTGCGCCGGCGGCGCGGTAGGCATCGTCCGAGAATCCCGCTGCAGCGCCGGCACCGGTCTCGACGCTGACCCGGTGGCCGGCCTCGGTCAGCGCGTGTGCCCCCTCGGGGGTGAGTGCCACCCGGTATTCGTGATTCTTGATTTCCTTGGGAATGCCGATGTGCATGACGGGCCTCGCGCGGGATGGATAGCCAACAGCATAACCAAAGCGGTCACGCGCTAGAAGGGTGCGGCGAATTCCCGATGCGGCTCAGGCGAGGCGCTGCACGCATTCGCGCACAAGCGCGGGGCCGCGATAGATCAGGCCGGTATACAGCTGCACCAGCGAGGCGCCGGCGGCGATCTTTTCCGCGGCGTCGGCGCCCGAGAGAATGCCGCCGACGCCGATGATCGGCACTTCGCTCTTCAGATGATGCGCCAGCGCGCGGACCACGCGGGTCGACGCCGCGCGCACCGGCGCGCCGGACAGGCCGCCGGCTTCGCCGGCATTCGGCAGGCCGGCGACGGCGTCGCGGGCGACGGTGGTGTTGGTGGCGATCACCGCGTCGATACGGTGCATCATCAGGAGTGCGGCAATCGCGGCGATCTGGGCATCGTCGAGATCGGGTGCGATCTTCAGCGCGATCGGCACGTAGCGGCCGTGCCGCTGCGCGAGTTCGGACTGGCGCAGCTTGATTGCGGAGAGCAACGCGTCGAGCGCCTCGTCCTTCTGCAGTTCGCGCAGGTTCTGCGTGTTGGGCGAGGAGATGTTCACCGTCACGTAGCGTGCGTGCGCATACACCTTGTCGAGGCAAGTCAGGTAATCGTCGACCGCGTGCTCGTTCGGCGTGTCCTTGTTTTTGCCGATGTTGATGCCGAGCACGCCGGTGAATCCGCTCGCCTCGACGTTCCTCACCAGATTGTCGACGCCGTAGTTGTTGAAGCCCATGCGGTTGACGAGCGCCTCGGCTGCGGGCAGGCGGAACATGCGCGGCTTCGGGTTGCCGGGCTGCGGGCGCGGCGTCACCGTGCCGATCTCGATGAAGCCGAAGCCCAGCGCCGCCAGCGCGTTGATGTGCGCGCCGTCCTTGTCGAGCCCGGCCGCCAGGCCGACCGGATTCGGGAAGTCGATGCCCATCACCTGCACGGGTTTTCCCGTCGCGCGCGGCAGCAGGTTCAGCAGGCCGGTCCGGTGCGCGATGTCGAGGCTGGCGAGGGTGAAGCCGTGGGCATCCTCAGGGTCGAGGCTGAACAGAGCGGGGCGCAAAAGGGAATAAAGCATCGTGCGTCAGGAGCGAGCGGGCAAGGCATGCGAGTTTAACAGGGGGCGGGCCGCCAGGCTGCCGCAGGGCGGCGTGCGATGTTATCCTGAACGTGTGCCACTTGCGCGCGTCAGTCTGTTTCAATGCCCATCCTGTTTTTCTACTTATCGACAAATCCATGACTACCCCGTATTTCCTGCAACGACTCGTATTGCTCTTCAGTGTCCTGATTGCCCCGGCCGCGTGGAGCGCCGAGACCGTCCCCCCGCCCCCGCAACTGGCCGCCAAATCCTGGGTGCTGATGGATGCCGCCAGCGGCAGCATCCTGGTCGACCATCAGGGAAATCACCGCCTGCCCCCCGCCAGCCTGACCAAGCTGATGACCTCGCATGTCGCGGCGCTGGAACTCCAGCGTGGCCGGGTCAAGGAGACCGATCTCGTCACCATCAGCGAAAAAGCCTGGCGCATGGGCGGCTCGAAAATGTTCGTCCACGTCGGCGATCAGATCGCGGTGAAAGACCTGCTGCGCGGCATCATTGTGCAATCGGGCAACGACGCTAGCATCGCGCTGGCGGAACATATTGCAGGCAGCGAAGACACCTTCGCCGCCATGATGAACCAGGAAGCGAAACGGCTGGGACTCGCCGACACCCATTTCGTCAACGCCACCGGCTGGCCGGCTGAAGGCCATCATTCGAGCGCGCTCGACATGGCCAAACTCGCGCGGGCCATCGTCATCGAGGATCCCGAGCACTACGCGATGTATGCCGAAAAGGAATTCGTCTGGAGCGGCATCAAGCAGCCGAACCGCAATCTGCTGCTGTGGCGCGACCCGACCGTCGACGGCCTGAAAACCGGACACACCGAAGAGGCCGGCTACTGCCTGGTGGCCTCGGCCAAGCGTGACGGCCAGCGCCTCATTGCCGTCGTGTTCGGCACCGAAAGCGAGGATGCGCGCGCGACCGAAACCGCGACCTTGCTGGGTTACGGCTTCCGCTTTTTCGAGAACAAGATCTTCCACGAGCAGGGCGAGGTCGTGACCGAAGTGCCGCTGTGGAAAGGCGCCGCGCGCACGGTCAAGGCAGGCGTGAAGGCCGACCTGGCCGTCAGCGTGGCCCGGGGCACGGTCGACACCCTGAGCACGCGGCTCGTGCTGGAACCGGCCCTGATTGCGCCGGTGAAGCAGGGCCAGGTCATCGGCAAGGTCGAAATTCTCCAGGGCGACAAGGTGCTGAACCGGGCCGACGTGGTCGCGATGGAAACCGTCGAGGAAGGCGGCTTCTTCCGCCGTATCTGGGACAGCATCCGCCTGTTCTTCAAGGGGCTGTTCGGCTGACGGCAAGCCCCGCACGTGCAGTCGAAAGCGGCCCCTGGAAGCGGGCCGCTTTTTTATGGCCAGTCGCATGCGCCGTCCAAAACCCCCCGTGCCGCCACGCTTTGGATTAAATTGTCGCCAACCCCGAAGGATTCCGGTAGACCTTGCACGCGCTTGGATCAGGCCCATGTCGAAATCACTCAAAGCCATTACCTATGTCATCGGCGCGCTTATCGGACTGCTTGTCCTCGCCGCGATCGCCCTGTTTCTTTTTCTGGATGTTAACGCCTACAAGCCCCGGCTTGAAGCGGCCGCCTCGGGGATCACGGGGATGGAAGTCAGCGTCAACGGGCGTTTGGGAATCGGCTTTTTCCCCGGCTTGCTGGTCACGCTCGAGGACGTGCATATCCGCAACCGAGGGACGGAGCTCGTTACCGCCAGAAAGGCCAGGATCGGAGTCGATTTCCTCGCCCTGCTCGACAAGGACGTCCGGATCAAGACAATCGTGCTTGAACAGCCGAGCCTATCCATTGAGCGGGATCGCGATGGCAGGTTCAACTTCCAGAAATCGGAAGAGTCCCGTGGACCCTTGCCCAACCTGAACCTGGCAAAAATGTCTATTTCAGATGGAAGGCTCCGCTACCTGGACACGCAATCCGGAAAAGGCTTCGAAGCCGCCGAGTGCAGCCTGGACGTCAGCCACCTGCAGCTTTCGAACCGGGATCGCCCGGGCATCATGAAGAACCTTTCCCTCGCGGCGGAAGTCGTCTGCGGGGCAGTCCGGACAAAGGAGTACGCCGCATCCGACCTGAAATTCACGGTTGCCGGGAAGCGCGGGGTCTTCGACATCAAGCCGCTCACGATGCGGGCCTACTCTGGACAGGGTTCGGGGAACCTGCGGGCGGACTTTACCGGCGCCGTTCCCCGCTACCACCTCAGCTATACCCTTTCGCAGTTCCACGTCGATGCGTTCCTCAAGCCCCTGTCGCCGAAAAATGTCCCTGAAGGGTCGGCGGACCTCACCGCAAACCTGTCGATGCAGGGGAAAACCGTGCACAAGCTGAAGCAGACCATGCAAGGCCAGGTGTCGCTGCGCGGCAGGAATCTCACCCTCAATGGCCGCGATCTCGATCAGGAGTTCGCCCGCTTCGAGTCCAGCCAGACCTTCAACCTCGTCGACATGGGCGCCTTCTTCTTTGCCGGGCCTGTCGGCCTGGCGGTCACCAAGGGCTACGACTTTGCGAGCGTCCTGCAAGGCTCGGAGGGCCGCAGCGTGATCCGGACCCTCGTCTCCGACTGGAAAGTCGAGCGCGGCGTCGCGCTGTCGCGGGACGTGGCCATCGCGACGAACAGGAACCGGGTCGCCCTCCAGGGCAGGCTCGATTTCGTCAACGAGCGCTTTGACGACGTGACCGTGGCCTTGATCGACGACAAGGGCTGCATCCGGGCGCAGCAAACCATCCATGGCGCCTTCAGTAAGCCGATGATTGAAAACCCGAGCACCCTCAAGGCGCTCACCGGCCCCGTGGCCAAGTTGCTCAAGCAGGTGGGGAGGCTCTTCCCGGGCGGGGAGTGCGAAGTGTTCTACGCGGGTTCAGTCGCCCCGCCGAAATAAGGTGCAACGGAAGTGGGCAAGCAGGCCGCAATGCTTGCCTGGAATGCTGGAAAGAATGATGCGATCCGGCCCCTTTTGAATCCATCCGAATTTGACCCTATGGGAACGGTAGTGGCCTATTCATCGAATGTTCGTTGATGCAGCGAAAGCGTCTTATTCGCAACCCCACCCCAGACTTCTCACGATAGTTGCACTCCCGAAACAGGGCATAATCCGTCTGCCGTCGTGTCGGCCGTCTCTATATTAATAAATGTCTGGACCCATGGGGCTCTTGAATAACTGTTGGGCGTCAAGGGAGCAATCATGAAGATACTGAAATACTTGGGTGCATTATTGGTCGCGGCTCTTGGCCTGTTTCTCTTTGTTGTCAATTTCTCTGCGGTGGAAACACGCTTTCAATGCCCCGGTGAAATTTCATCTCAGAACAATTCGCGGCAAGCCACAATCTTCATGAAATTGCACGAGTACCGGTGGTGGGTGGGCTTGTGGGGTGACTCTGACGGATCTGTATGGTTGGAGGTACCAAACCAAACGACGGAATATTTTGGGCACGTTGTTGAGGTTGGAGATCAGCTTCAGATTTATGGCTATCAACGAAACCCCACAGGATATTTTTCTACTTTAAGCAAGACCCTCGCTATAACTACGTCTGGTTGGTCATTTGACGGTACATGCAAGAGGGTCGAGAAATGACGCCCAACAAGTCATTCCAGCGGACCGTCAAAAGCAGCGCTTTTTGCCGTCCGCTGAATTCGCACGTTTGGCTTAGGAGGCATACCTGTGGATGCGGATAAGATTATCGGGGAACTCAAACGGTACGAGGGGGAATTGGCTGGAATTCTCACTCGGTTCTCGCGAACTCGTGACGGCATTCATATCGACCGCGGAGACGATCCGCATTTCCGCCAATACGTCCGCGAACTTATGGACCTGTTTAACGATGTCCTCGGTAAAAATAGCTACTCCGCTCAGATTGCTGGTGAGTTCAACGAAGGGGTATCCAACTTCACCGGCTCTCCTTCGTTCAAGAGTGTGGAAAACATCCTTTCAGTGGTCCGTGCTTCAGTAACTCGTTTCACTCGCAACCCAGACCTACTCGCGCGAAAAAAGGCCGAGGAGTCCCTCCGACATCGGGAGAACATCTTCGTAATACACGGCCGTAACGAAGCAAAATGGCGTGAACTGAAAGAAATCATAAAGACAGAGTTTCGGCTCAACCCCGTAGTTCTGATTGAACAACCGGATGCGGGATGCAAGACTGTCATTGAAAAATTCGAGCATTACGCGCAAACGTGCAGCTACGCGATCGCGGTCTTCACGCCAGATGACGAAGTAGCCTCCGAGCAGGAGGTGTATCTCCAGGCGCGCCCAAACGTCATTTATGAACTAGGTTGGTTTTGCGGCAGGCTCGGCCGCTCCGGCGCCATGCTTCTCCTTAAAGAAGGCACTTCAGTGTTCTCTGACTTCGGCGGAATTATTCAGAAGCGGTTCACCCAGAACATCTCAGAGAGAATCGTAGAGATCAAACGAGACCTCGTGGCGGCTGGGGTGCTCGATGAAACCTAGGCCCAACCCGTCATTCCACCGGACCTGCGCGAAAAGTCGCGCCGGCCGGTGAATTCATACTGTGGCTGTCCGCTTTGGGCCGCAGAACAGACCTGGACAGTCATCGTCCCGACCGTCTGTCCATGGCCGATAGCAGGCTTGCGCACATGACATAAACGACAAGGGCCGCAGATGCGGCCCTTGTCGTTGGCGCTTGCGAAGGCTTACTTCTTCGCCGTGCGCCGCAGGCGGTTCAACAGCCGCCGCGCCAGTTCGCCGAACAGTTCGGTCTGGGTCGGATGCGGGAAGATCGCCTTGGCCACTTGGGTCAGCGTCATCTCGCCGGCCACCATCATCACGCCGATGCCGATCAGGGTGTCTGTGTGGTCGGCCAGATAATGCACGCCGATGATGCGGCCGCTGGCCTTGTCGGCGACCAGCTTGATCATGCCCTCGGTCTCGCCGGTGATCATCGCCTTGGCGTCGATGCTCATCGGCATCTTGGCTTCCACCGCGTCGATGCCCTTGGCCTTGGCCTGAGCCACGCTCAAGCCGACGAAGCCGGCCTGCGGACGCGAGAAGGTCACGCCGCAGTCGCGGTCCTGGTCGTATTCGCTGGCGTGACCGAGCAGGTTGTCGGCGGCGACGCGGCCTTGCGTGGCGGCGGTGTGGGCGAGCATGTAGCCGCCGATCACGTCGCCCACCGCGTAGATGTTCGACGCGCTGGTCTGGCAGCGGGCGTTGACCTTGATCGCGGCGCCGTCGAGCGCGACGCCGACCTTGTCGAGATTCAGCTTGCTGGTGTCGGGACGCTTGCCGGTCGCCATTAGCACGACGTCGCAGTCGAACACGGACTCGACGCCTTCCTTGGTGGCGTAGCGCAGTTTCATCGCGCCCGGCTTGCCGCTCACTTCCTTGATGTCGGCGCTGGTGACGACGGTGATCTCCTTTTCCAGCGAAGCGATCAGGGTCTTGGCGATCTCGTCCTCGATTTCGGCGAGGATGCGCTCGTTGCGTTCCAGCATCAGCACCTCGGTGCCGAAGTCGTGGAAGATCTGCGCCATCTCCACGCCGATGACGCCGCCGC
>Ga0299912_10000148_pt1 | contig 77855 bp, 69 predicted proteins | sample RVTome_2_FD_207667 | JGI IMG/M metagenome (GOLD analysis project Ga0299912, IMG submission 207667) | Soil microbial communities from uranium-contaminated site in the Upper Colorado River Basin, Wyoming, United States - RVT95D214 (version 2) ... | reverse complement strand
GCCGCCTTCAGGTGTTCCTCGTAAAAGGCATTTTCATATAAGGCGAAGAATCTTAAGAAGCGAGATTCTTCACTCCGCTGCGCTCCGTTCAGAATGACAGCTTAAAAGACTTTCGCAGAGATCTCAATATGATGTCAAACATGGAGTAATAGATTGTTGGTATTGGTGGGGCGGGCCTCCGTGCCCGCCTGTTAACCCCCTCGCCACCCTCACTTCCCCAAAGCCTGCAACGCCAGGGCCACGGCTTCCTGGGGAGTAGCGGCCCGCCTCAGACCGGGGAGGTCCCAGGAGGTATGGAGGCCGATAACGGGTTTTCCCAGTTTCAGGGCGATGGCTGCTTCCGAAATAGTGCCATGGGACCCGTCTATGGCGATGAGCGCGTCCGCGGCGTGGGCGATGAGGACGTTCCGGGCGTGGCCCAGGTTGGTGGGAATGGAGTAAGTGAGGTAAGGGTTGGCCCGGCTCCGGTCGGGATCGGGGAGGATGCCGATGCTCACCCCGCCTTCTTCTTTGGCCCCCTGGACCCCGGCGGCCATCACTCCTCCTAAGCCGCCGCAGAGGAGCACCCCTCCCCGCCGGGCCACCTCCCGGCCCACCTCCCGGGCTAAGTCGAGAAAGTCAGGCGAAGCCTCGCCCCCGCCGATGATCGCCACATAAAAAGACATTGGCTTATCTCTAATTTGTGGTGGATTCATTTTTTGAATCCCCTCTCCACCTAAAGGCTCGTCGGAAACCCAATGCCTCAGCTTCGGCAACAGTCTCAACGTAACATTCGTTTCTTTCGTGTTCTATTATCGTTTTGTCATATTGTTGATCAAATGGCAGGTGATATATACGCTCCCCATCCTTTCTGGATACGTTGCATTTTATTGATGGATATGAAGACAAAGGAAATTCCTCTTTAATCTTCACTCCGAGGGAAGTTGCAAATTCTTTTGCTGTGGGAGATAGGATTGTTGAGGTAATAAAACATGGTATAATCTCACGAGAGTGCATAATCTCAGGGAATAGCCCAAGCTGTACTCCTTTTCCGCTATGGGTTTTTATCCAATACATCACTGTTGTGCCAAAAAGTTGATTTATATGTTTTTCATGTACTAATTTATTTTGCGACCAACATTTACATTGTACAATTTCGGTTGATTTCCCTTTAGTGCAAATAAGATCTCTTCCCAAATCCTCTAATCCTTCTACTATACCTTGATAGTAAACTTTATACCCATCTTTTTCGTATAAATAGCCAACATACCTTTCGTAATCTCTTCCAATTTGCCAGCGTCCTTTTCTCTTTTGTCGATATCTGTCCAGGGCCAATTGATATTTATCAGCTGTAGAAAGATTTTCATATTCCGCCTGGGTTAGCCATTTCTTAGCAGGATCATCTACCTCTTCATCAAAAATTATTTTCCTTTCTTTATTTTCCAAGGTTTGCCTGATAAGATCATCTAAATCTTCTCCTCTAAACTCCATTAACCAAGGGAATAGGTCTTCATAATACTTAAGAATATATTTAGCTATCCTATATTCTCTTTCTACTCGGCGTTTCCCAGAATTTGCAATCCTGACAGCCTCTGCCGCCTTTAAAGCCGGATAATCTTTTTCTTCCAGGTAGTAAGAAATTTCTTCATCGCGCAGTTCGATATAGTCGTTGTATGCCATCGCAAGCCAGGGAAACCCGATGGATTTCTCTTCAAATATTTTGATAAGTGCCTGGCGATCTTGCTTTTTTACTGAATTAAAGAAAGCCTTATCTTTCTCTATCCCTTCTATTGAATATTCAATTTGTTTTTCTTGATTAGTGATCTCTGTTTTTCTTTTTAATAAATATTCATCAATTACTTTCTTGGTATTTGCCTCATTTCTCCGGATCTTTAAATCTATACTTTGTCCGAATTCCTCTAATTCATTTTTTAAAATTGATATTTCCTGTACTTTTTGTTCCAAGAGATGAAACTTTTTTTTAAATTCTTCCACATTCATGAGATCATTCCTTGTTGAAGTTCCTAATTATTAATGAATGAAAAATATTTGGGTCTAAGCTGTCAACCCTGACGAGGTGGCGACAATTTGGATAGTTGGGGCAACCAAGAATCTTCCCATAATATCGCGTCTGTCTTACTGTTAAGGTATCCCCACATTTCGGGCAAAGATTTAGTATATTACCATCATCATCTTCTAATATTACAAGGTGATCCATGAAAATCTTTTTAATAGAATCTAATTGAAATTTGAGAAAATTAATATCAGTATTGGATATTTCGGTTAGCAAAACATCGACTCTTGGACCAAACTCTTGAGCTATCAGCTTATGCCGTTTTCTATCACGAAATTCTATAATTTTCGCCGCAAGGTAAAAAATTAGGATAATTGTGAGGATTAAAAGGATGGTTTTCATTTATATCTTTTAATTCAGAAACATTTTAAGAGGACATACAAAATATCTAGATTTAATGAACTAGACAAACCCTTAGGTGTGAATAAATTAAGTTTAAAAGCCTTGGCAGGGGGCAATGATCCCAGGGAGATCAACCATTAAATTCGACAATAATCTCCGCCGCTTCCTGGGGATTGCGCAGGGCCAGGGTGCAGAAGCTCACCGCGTCTGCGCCCGCATCCAGGTATCGTTGGACATCTTCTCCGTTGCGGACGCCGCAGCCCATGATTAAAGGGAGATTTACCTGTTTCCGTAACCCAGCATTGTAGTTTAAAGCGGCAGGGAAGGCCGGACCGCCGGACACGCCCCCGCCTCCCACCTTCCACAAGGGTGAGCGCTTTAGAGGATAGATGATTTCATAGGGGATGGTGTTGACGGCGTGGAGGGCATTTACCCCCAGTCTTTCCAGTTCCTGGGCAAACTCGTAAGGGTGGCAGATGCTGATTTTGGCAATTAAAAAGATTTCTGGGTGCTTCTCTTTTACTGCTTGGGAGCACTTTAACGCCTGGGCCACGTTTTCCCTGATGGCTTCCTGGGAGTTGGGACAGGAATAGTTGAGTTCCAGGGCCCAGAATTCAGGGCCCATGATCTGCCGGTAAATCACCAGAGCTTCCAGGGTGTCCTTAATCGCCAGTTCCGTGCCTTTGGCAAACTCCGGGTAAAAATTGGGGATGACCTTAAAGCCCTGGTCCGCGGCAACCCTGATTGCCCGGGCGCAGGCCTCCACCCCCCGGTTGGTGAGTCCGTAGGCGTTGAGCATGCCTAAGTCCGGCAGTCTGCGGATGTATTTCCAGGTCAGGGGATTCCAGGCGATAAAATTGCCTTGGCGCGGAAACCGGGTGGCGGATTTGCTGAAGATCGTGGTCCCCGTCTCCCTGACGGCCTGGAGCAGCCGCCGGTAGGCGGGGAGAAGGGTGTAGGGAAAGATGCCCCGGCCCCCGGGCCCCAGGGCCGTGGAGATGGCTACCGTGGATATTCTGCCTCTCTCCGCCTGGATCACGTGTTTTCCTCTTTTCTACTCAGTATGGGGTTGGGGGAGGGGGTTAAAGGTCCACAGGCGAGACGCCTGTGCTACTGGCCCCCTCCCCCAAATAACTACCCCTCAAACTCCAGCGCCAGGCGGTCGGCCAGGAGAAAGCCCTGGCGGGTGGGGGCCGCCCGGTCCTGGTTGACTTTGATCAGTCCCGTTTCTTGAAGCTCCTCAAAAATCCTTTCCCAGCCGGGGGTCTGGCGCAGGGCGTCCAAAGAGACCCCATCCCTGGTTCTCAATCCCAGGTAGAGAGCCTCCAACCGGAGCTGTTCTCTGGAGAGAACTTCCCGGTCCGCCACCGGGCTCCGGCCTTGTTCCAAATCCTGACAATATTGTTTCACTGATGATGCATTCCACCAGCGCACCCCATCCAGAAAGGAATGGGCCCCCGGCCCCAGGCCCAGGTAGGGGACATGCCGCCAGTACTTGCGGTTGTGGCGGGAATAGCAGGGCTCGCTGCCAGCCTCCCCTTGCCGGGCAAAATTGGAGATTTCGTAATGCCGGTAGCCCCGCTCTTCCAGATAGCGGGAGGTGAGGAGAAACAATTCCCGTTCCTCCTCTTCCGTGGCCGGGGCCACCTTTCCCAGGGCTTTCCTGCGGCCTAAGGGGGTTCCCGTTTCATAAGTCAGTTGGTAGCAGGATAGATGCTCCGGGTGAAAGGAGAGGGCCTGGTCCAAGGTTTTAGTCCAGTCATCCAAGCTCTGCCCCGGCAGGCCGTAGATGAGGTCCAGGGTGAGGTTGGCAAACCCCGCGGCCCGGGCGGCCTTTAGGGCTTGCACCGTCTGCCTGGCGTTATGCCTTCTCCCCAGGAAGGCCAGTTCCCGGTCATTAAATGATTGGACACCCAGGCTCAGGCGGTTGACGCCCAAATCCTTATACAACGTTATCTTTTCCGGAGTCAAATCATCGGGATTGGCTTCCAGGGTCACTTCGGTGTCCGGAGAGAAAGAAAAATGCCGCCGCAGGGTTTCTAATACCTGGGCAAGCTGCCCCGCGTCCAGAAGGCTGGGGGTCCCTCCGCCTAGGTAGAGAGTGTCAAATCGGTCAAAAGAGTTCTGGTATCGCCGGGCCTCTTGTTCTAAGGCGGACAACCAAGCCGGGACCATTGATAGATCGGTAATAGAAAAAAAGTCGCAATAGGCGCATTTTTTCTGGCAAAAAGGCACATGGACGTAGAGCCCTGGCAGAGTGGCCAACCCTATAGGGCGGGCCGCGCCCGCCGAATTCCGGCGGCCACGGGCCGCCCTATGTCTGCTATGGTTTTTGTTCATAGAAAAAGACTACCGATACCAAGTTGCGATCAAACAAGTAAAATGTCATTCTGAGCGCAGCGAAGAATCTCAAAGTACGAGATTCTTCACTCCGCTTCGCTCCGTTCAGAATGACAGCCTAAATAATACCTGTTTGACCGCAACTTGGCATGGATCAATTCTTCTACACCCCAATTTCAGTTTTTTGTCCTAAAATTAACTCCCAATTATTCTTAAATGTTTTCAGATCACCTGGATTCAAAGCAATATGAGTTGGTTTATAATTATTGGGACGCATTCCATTTTTCTTAGCTAAATTTTGACTATATACTTCAAAAATAATTTCTTGTAATTTTTTTAAGGGAAAAATGTAAAATTCATCATCTCCCTGGCTAATAAGACGGACAAAGACACATATCAGCTCAGGATTAGAAAGACTTTCCCTATCTATAACTCTTTGAAATTTAGTATTATGATTAATATCAATAATCACAAATTTACTAGCGTCTAACTGCCAGCTACCGCCACGTATCGTTTTGACTTGAATTGGAATGGTCTTAAAGCATTCATCGGTTGCTATTATATCAAAGTCTGGAACGTTTCCCGTAAATGTCGTTGCAATCAACCCTCTCCGACATAATTCTGCTGCAACAAGATACTCGCCTATCTGTTTCGTAAGCTGGTTTTTCCTACCCGAAGCCAATGTAATTTCTCCTAAAAAAAATCAATACAACTGACCCCTGACCCCTGTCTTACTCATTCTCCGTCTTCAACACCGCCACGAACGCGCCCTGGGGGATCATCACCTGGCCCACCATTTTCATGCGCTTTTTTCCGGCCCTTTGTTTTTCCAGGAGTTTGCGTTTCCGGGTAACGTCCCCGCCGTAGCACTTGGCGGTGACGTCCTTCCTAAACGCGGAGATGGTGGAGCGGGAAATGACCTGGCCGCCGATGGCCCCCTGGATGGCGATCTTGAACATCTGCCGGGGAATTTCATCTTTGAGGCGGTCGCAGACCCGGACGCCCCAGTCCCGGGCCCGGGCGCGATGGACGATCATGGACAGCGCGTCCAGTTTTTCGCTGTTCACCAGGATGTCCAGCTTCACCAGGTCGCTCGCCCGGTAGTCCAGGAGTTCGTAATCAAAGGAGCCGTAGCCCTGGGTGATGGTTTTGAGGCGGTCGTAGAAGTCGATGATCACCTCCGCCAGGGGGATCTCAAAGGTGACTTCCACCCGTCCCGGGGTGGGATAGCTGATGCGGGAATTGACCCCCCGGCGCTCCAGGCACAACTTCAGCACCGCGCCCAGATAGCGCTCCGGCACCAGGATGGCGGCCCGGATGTAAGGCTCCTCACCTCCCTTGATGCGGGTGGGGTCCGGGTAGTGCATGGGGTTGTCCACGGTCAGGGTCTGGCCGTCCGCCAGGGTGAAGCGGTACTGTACCCCGGGCACGGTCATGATGATGCTTTGGTCGAACTCCCGTTCCAGGCGCTCCTGGACGATTTCCAGGTGCAGCAGCCCCAGGAAGCCGCAGCGAAAACCCTGGCCCAGGGCCGCGGACGCGTCCTTCTGGTAAATCAGGGCCGCGTCGTTTAATTTATATTTTTCCAAAGCCTCGGCCAGGGCCTGGTAATCGTCCGCGGACACCGGGTAGAGGGAGGCGAAGACCACCGGCTTGACTTCCCTGAACCCGGGGAGCGGCTGGGCCGCAGGGCGCTCTTCCATGGTGATGGTGTCGCCGATGCGGGTGTCGCTCACGGTCTTAATACCCGCGATGATATAGCCCACCATCCCCGCGCTGAGCTTCTTCCGGGGATCCCGCTGCAGCCCGAAGATGCCCACCTCTTCCACCTTATGGGTGGAGTTATTGTGCATAAAGCGGATCAGGTCCCCGGGTTTGACTTCCCCGTCAAAGACCCGGCAGGAGATGATGGCCCCCCGGAAGGAGTCGTACTGGGCGTCGAAGATGAGGGCGGAGAGCGGCTGATCCACGCTGCCTGTGGGCGCGGGAATACGGTGGGCGATGGCCTCCAGGACCTCGTCCACGCCGAGCCCTTCCTTGGCGGAACACAAAAGAGCCTGGTCCGGGTCCAGCCCCAGTTCCCCCTCGATCTGGGCCTTGACCCCCTCCACGTCCGCCTGGGGCAGGTCGATCTTGTTGATCACCGGGATGATGGTGAGGTCGTGCTCCATGGCCAGATAGAGGTTGGCCACGGTCTGGGCCTCCACTCCCTGTGACGCGTCCACCAACAGGAGCACGCCTTCGCAAGAGGCCAGGGCCCGGGAGACCTCGTAGGAAAAATCCACGTGCCCCGGGGTGTCGATGAGATTGAGCTCGTATTGTTCGCCGTCATCCCCGGTATAAGGCAGGGTGATGGTGTTGCTCTTGATGGTGATGCCCCGCTCCCGCTCGATGTCCATGGTGTCCAGGATCTGGTCCCGGAACTGGCGCTCCCCCACCATGCCGGTCCACTGGATGAGGCGGTCGGCCAAGGTGGACTTGCCGTGGTCAATATGGGCGATAATGCTGAAGTTGCGAATGTGTGGCATTTGGCTATGGATATTTGGGGAAGGGGGCCAGGGGCCGCGGGCCGCTTACAATCCCTTCCCCCAACCCCTTACATTTTATTAGTTAGGTTGGACAGGCATTTCCTTGAAATATTTTACATTTTTTGTAGGCAGGCGTCCACCTTTGGATGGAAAAAGGCAATTGTAGGTTTTAAAAGGAGAGAACTGATGCGACCAAGGCACAGGCGAGAAGCCTGTGCCACCAAAAAACTTTATCTTCTGGTTCCCAAGCTCCTGCTTGGGAACCAAAATGGAGGAAAAAGCTCCTGCTTTTTCACCTCCTTCACCGAAGCCCTGGTTAAGCGAAGCAGGAGCTTCGCTCCCAATTGCGTTCCCAAGCAGGAGCTTGGGAACGAGTAATGATATTACGCCCCTTCCCGCAGCCGACGCGTTTCCCCCACCCGCACGGTGGTCCGGGTGCTGTCGAAGTATTCCAGGAGCGGGATGGTGAATTTCCGGGAGGTCTGGGTCAGGTCTTTGAACTGGACCACGGTGATTTCCTTGTTTTTCTTCAAGAAATCCACCAGCGCGCTTTTAAGCCCGGCCACGGCCTCCGGGTGGAAGTAGAGGTCTTCCTTGACCTTCACCAGGCTGCCCTGGCGGGTGAGCATGGAGAGGAGGGCCTGGAGTTGTTTGAGGGGCGTGTTGAGCGCGGCCTCCACCTCTTTCAGGGTGGGGGGGGAGAGTTGGCCCCGGCGGTAGAGGTCTTCTAGTTTCTGGGACAGGTCTTCCTGGGCCCCGGCCAACTGCACTTTATGCGCGGCCAGGCGCACCAGGTCCTGGTCCAGGACGATGCGTTTTCCTCCCACCAGCCGGGCCAGGAGGTAATTGAAGAGGCGCACCTCCATCTGGGGGGGCAGCTTGCGGCGCAGCTCTTCCTTGGAGAGGCCGGATTTCAGCGGGTTTTGCTTATGGTGGGCGGAAAGCTGGCGGCAGATTTCCTCTTCCAACTCCTTAGCTGTACTGGTGAGAAGAAAGCGCTGGTTCTCCGGATCGTAGGGGAGGCATTCACCCTTGCCCTTGAGGGCATTAATAAGGGCATCTAACTCCTGCCCGTCCCAGGGCAAGAGCGCTATCAGTTCGGCCAGGGAGCGCCCCGCGGCTCCGGCTTCCTGGAGATAGAAGCGCAGGGTGTCTTCCGGGGAGCCCTGCTGCAAAATCTTCAGGCCGTCTAAGACCGCGGCCTGATTGCGCTTGTGCCGGGGCGGTTGGACGTGGAGGAACTGGCCGCCCCCCCAGGTGTAGGCCGGGGAAAAGCTGCGGATCACGAAGCGGTCCCCGGGTTTTAGGGCCAGGGGTTCCCGGAGGAAAAACTGCACGTAGCCGGAGCCCCCCGGGGGGAGTTCGTCCGCGTCCAAAACGAGGGGCATGGCCACGGATTCGCTGGTGCCGGTGTGCAGCCGCACTGCCTGGCGGTGTTTCAGGGCCCGGGGCGCGCTGGGGAGAATCTCCAGGAAGGCGTCCAAGCGGCGGCTGGGGATCAGGGCGCCGGGGGGGGCCACCACCATGCCCCGCTCCACTTCTTCCTTTTCCAGGCCCTGGAGGTTGATGGCGGTGCGGTTGCCCGCCAGGGCCTCCTCCACGGACTGGCCGTGCACCTGGAGGCCCCGCACCCGGGCCTTGTAGCCCGGGGGAAAGACCATGACCGCATCCCCCACCCGCAGCGACCCGGAGCCGGCGGTGCCGGTGACCACGGTGCCGAAACCCTTGATGGTAAAGACCCGGTCGATGGGCAGGCGGAAAATTCCCCGGCCCGGCTTAGGCGCCACCTGCGCGGCCAACTCCGAGAGCGCGGCCAAAAGCTCTTCTTCCCCTGACCCGGTAACCGCCGAGAAATGCAAGATGGGCGCGCCATCCAAAAAAGTGCCTTTCAGGGCCTCCCGGGTCTCCTCGGCCACCAGGTCCAGCCAATCCACCTCCACCAGATCGGCCTTGGTGAGGACCACCAACCCCTTCTTCACCCGCAGGAGTTCGCAGATCTCCAAATGCTCCCGGGTCTGGGGCATGACCCCTTCGTCCGCGGCAATGACCAGGGCCACCAGGTCCATGCCGCTGGCCCCGGCCACCATGTGGCGCACAAACCGTTCGTGCCCGGGCACGTCCACGATCCCCAGACGCTGGCCGCTGGGCAGGGTGAGATAGGCAAACCCCAACTCAATGGTGATGCCCCGGAGCTTCTCTTCCTTCAGGCGATCCGGATCAATCCCGGTGAGGGCCTTGATCAAAGAACTCTTGCCATGGTCGATGTGGCCGGCCGTACCTAAAATAACGGGCGCATGGGTCATCTATTCATCCACTGGATTATGGAAACCGATTGGCCTTTTCGGCTTATCCAGGTCTTTACGAGGAACCTTCATAAGCAGGATACTAATTTGAGACCTCTGCGAAAACCCTTTTTTGTCATCCTGAGCGAAGCGAAGGATCTCATATTTCCTCGTAATTATTAGATTATTCGGTCGCTCCGCTCCCTCAGAATGACAGTTGAGAGTACTTTCGCAGAGGTCTCAATTTGGTTGACATGCTGAATTAGTTGAACGTCTTGTCCATCTTCTGTGACACCCCAAAACGATATAAGGAAAGGATTCCAGTAACCCATGTCTTGAAGATGAAAGACCAAGGTCTGACCGAAGCTAACAAGCCGAACTCCAACTTCATGATCATTATCCAGTGACTCATCAAAATCTCTAATCCATTCTACAAGCCTCTTATAGAATTCGCTAGCAAGTCCCTGTTCAGCGTTTATTACAAATTGAGGACGCTCAATCCGGGGTATCTTAGTTTCCGGAATTCCTATGCTCGGAAGTGCAAAGTTAAGTTTATTGATCCAATCATCTGGGTTCATTGTGATCCCCCTTATACTTTACTCTAATTACGCTAAGAAACCTTAGATTTATTTAACACTGACAACTGACCACTGGCAACTTATAACTGTCTGCCCCCTCCCCCAAATTCCTAAGTCTCCCTCCCCTCCCCCCACTCCCTCTGGATTTCGAAGTTTTCCCGGGGGAAGAGGGGTTGTTGGGAGATGGTTATGTGCACCTGTTGTGTCGTGCGCAGGCGGTTGATGAGGCTTTCTCCCTCTTGTTCCAGGATGGCGGCCACTTGGGGGTGGGCGGTGATCAGGAGGTGGGCCCCGGGAAATTCCCGGGCCTCTCCCTCCAACTGCCGCAAAATATCGTGGGCCACGGTCAAGGGCGTGAGCACCGTGCCCAGGCCGCCGCAGCAGCCGCAAGGTTCGGTGGCCAATTGGTAGAGGCTGTTTCTGACTCTCTGCCGGGTCATCTCCACCAGCCCCAGGGCGGACATGGGCATGATGGTGGTTTTGGCCCGGTCCCGTTTGCAGGCCTCCGCCAGGGTTTGGTGCACCTGCTCCCGGTGGGCCGCTTTCTCCAGGTCGATGAAATCGACGACGATGAGCCCACCGAGGTTCCGCAGCCGGAGCTGCCGGGCGATCTCTCTGGCGGCCTCCAGGTTGGTGGTGAGGATGGTCTCCTGGAACTGACGCCGGCCCACGAATTTGCCGGTGTTGACGTCGATGCTGGTCAAGGCCTCGGTGATGTCGAACATCAGGTAGCCGCCGCTTTTGAGCCAGACCCGGGGGGCCAGCAGCTTTTTCCAATCGAGTTCCAGCCCGAAGTGGCTGAAAAGGGGCTCCGGCCCGTCATAAAACTCCACCTGGTTTTTATATGCCGGGCTCAGTGGTTCCAAGTAGGCCGCCAACCGCTCATAAGCCCCGGCGTCATCCACCACGATGCGGTCGATCTCCGGGCCCAGCAACTCCCGCACCACCCGGCGGGCCGTATCATACTCCTGGTGCAGCAGAGCCGGTGGGGAGGAGTGCTCTTTCTGCCGCTTGACGGCCTGCCAGAGGTTAAGGAGTAAATCCCGTTCCCGGGCCAGTCTCTCGGGACTTTGCCCCTGGCTGGCAGTACGGGCGATGAGACCGCCTTCCGGAGTTTGCAGGTCTTCCAGGACCGCCTTGAGGCGGTCGCGCTCCCCCTCATCAGGGATGCGCCGGGAGACCCCCAGATGGGCAAAGTTGGGCATAAAAACCAGGTAATGTCCAGGAAAACTGAGGTGGGTGGTCAGCCGGGCCCCTTTATCCCCCATGGGCCCCCGGAAGACCTGGACCAGAACCTCCTGGCCCTCTTGCAGGAGGTCCTCAATGGGCGCGGCCGGCAGCCGCCGGGGGGGAAGCTCCGGAGACTCCTTGGGTTCTTCTTTTAACCAAAAATTGAAAAAGTCATCCCAGTTCTCCGACACCTCCTCCACAAAGAGATAACCGGGACGGGCCAAACCCACGTCCACAAAGGCCGCACCCAGGCCGGGCAGCACCTTGGTCACCCGGCCCTTGTAGATGTTGCCGGTGGGATCGCTTTGGGGGTGGCGCTCCAAAAAAAACTCCGCCAACCGCCCCTCCTCCGCCAGGGCTATCCGGGTGTCACACTCCGCCACACTGATGAGCAACAAATTGGCCATAAGGGATGTGGTTTGTGGGGGTAGGGCCAGGGTTCCGGCGGGCGAGGACGCCCGCCCTACAGCCCCGGCCCTCCCCTCAATTACCTTTCAATTTCAAAATTTGCAAGTCCCTGGTTTGGTCTTCGTGGAGGTGGAAGACGGCGGCCAGGGTATCGGTTACCTTAAAGTTGTCTCTTTCCTGGAAACGCATGGTCAGTTGCAAGTTATAGGGGTCAACCACTTCCAGGCGGGCCACCTGGAGGCGCAGGTTGACGGTGCGCTCTTCCTTGGGGCGGCTGCGGGTCACCCATACTTCCTCCCGGCTCAGGAAGGCGGCGGCCGCCTGGACATCGAAGAGGGGTTCCGGGCTTTCCACCTGATAGAGAGCGGTCTCCGGGCGGGGGGGAGGGAGCCGCCGGGGCAGGGACTGGGCGTGCAGGATTTTCAAGCCCCGGGGCAGGACCCGGTTCAGAGTCTCCACCAGCTTGCTATTCCCCAGGATTTCAGTTAGGGCCACGTCCAAACTTTCGGCCAGGCTCTCCACGCCCACGGGCAGAGCCCCATGGAAGGAGACCCGGGGCAGGGGATGGAAGCCGTCGCTGAAGGACAAAGGGAGCTGCGAGCGGCGCAGGCTGCGGTAAAACGCGGAGATCAGCTCCAGGTGGCTGAGGCGGCGGGCTTCGTCCACCTTGCTGAAAGAGAGGCGATACCAGACCGCTTGGGAGGCCCCCACTTTTGCCGGGAGCGGGAGGGTCGGGGCCACTGCCGGCGGGTCCTGGATTTTTAAGGCCACCTTTTCCTGGTCGCAGACGCCGCAGTCCTGGCAGCCTGCCTGGCGGCAGTCCGGGGTTTCCATCTCCTGGTAGGCCCGGTTCCGTTCCTGGGCTAGAAATTCCCGGCTGACCCCGGAATCCAGGTGATCCCAAGGGAGAGTCTCGTCTGTGCCCCTTTCCCGGAGGTAGAAATCCGGGTTCACGCCTGCCTCTTTAAAGGCTTCCCGCCAAGGGTCCAGGCGGAGGTGTTCGCTCCAGGCGTCCAGGCGGCAGCCCCGGCGGTGCGCGGCCAGGAGCGCCGGGGCCAGGCGGCGGTCCCCCCGGGAGAAGACCCCCTCCAGCCAGCTTTGGGCCGCGGAGTTCCATTTGGTCTGGATCTGGGGGTGGCGCAGCCGGTCTTTCACCGCGTGGAGGCGCTGGCGGCTCTCTTCCAGGTCCGCCATGCCCTCCCACTGGAAAGGGGTATGGGCCTTGGGAATAAAGGTGGACAGGCTTAAGTTGAGGCGGCTCCGGCGGCCCCGGGGCGCGGCCTGGAGTATCCGCCGGCTGAGCGCGGCGATGGCCTCCAGATCCTCCGGGGTCTCCCCGGGAAGGCCGATCATGAAATAGAGCTTCAGGAGTTGCCAACCGGCGTTGAAGGCCTGGGCCGCGGAGGCGAGGATTATGTCTTCGGTCAGGTTTTTATTGATTACCCGGCGCAGGCGCTCGCTCCCCGCTTCCGGGGCCAGGGTCAGGCCGGTGCGCCGCACCCTTTTGATCTGGGCCATCATCTCCGGGGTCAGGGTGTCGGCCCTAAGCGACGGCAAGGACAGGGCCACCCGCCGGGGGGCCAGCCGGTCCATGAGTTGGGCCAGCAGCCAGGGCAGGGGCCCATAATCACCGGCGCTCAGGGAGAGAAGCGAGACTTCTTCATAACCCGTGGCCCCCAGGGCCTCTTCCACCCAGGTCAGCCCCCGGGCCGGGTCCCGCTCCCGCACCGGCCGGTAGAGCATCCCCGCCTGGCAGTAGCGGCAGCCCCGGGTGCAGCCCCGGGCGATCTCCAGTTGCAGGCGGTCGTGGACGATCTGGCAATAGGGCACGATCTGCCGGGGGGACAGCGGCACCAGGTCAAGGTCGCGAAGCACCCTCTTGTGGATTACCCCCCGGCGGCCCCGGGGGATGATCTCCCGGACGCGGCCGGTTTCGTCAAAAACCGGTTCAAAAAAGGCGGGGACATAAACCCCTTCGATCTCCTCCAGGTCCTGCCACAGTTCCCGGCGGTCGCCCCTGGCGGCCTTCCAGGCCTTGGCGGCCTCCGCCACCTCCAGGACCACCTCTTCGCCGTCTCCGAATACCAGGGCGTCGAAAAAGGGGGCCACCGGCTCGGGATTGCCGGCGCCCGGGCCGCCGCCGAGGACCACAGGATCGTCGGCGGCGCGGTCCGCGGCCAGGAGGGGGATGCCCCCCAAGTCCAGCATATTCAGAAGATTGGTATAGCTCAGTTCGTACTGGAGGCTGATCCCCACCAGGTCGAATTTATGCAAAGGGGTGGCGGATTCCAAGCTGGCCAGGGGCAGCCCCCGGCGGCGCAGTTCCGCCTCCAGGTCCGGGGCTGGCGCGTAGGCCCGCTCCGCCCAGACGTCCTCCTGCCGGTTCAAAATATCATAGAGGAGGCCCAGCCCCAGATGGGACATGCCCACTTCGTAAAGGTCGGGGAAGAGGAGGGCCACCCGCAGGGCCACGGCCCGGGGGTCCTTATAGACAGCGTTGATCTCCCGGCCCCCGTAGCGGGTGGGGCGCTGGACGCGGCTGAGAAAGGAGAGGTCTGCCAAAATGTCAACCGGCCTGGGCCAGCTTCAGGGCCTCGGCCAACTGGAAACTGCCGTCGTAGAGAGCCCGGCCGATAATCACCCCCACCACCCCCAGGGGCGCCAGGGGCAGGAGGGCCTCGATGTCCGCTAGGGAACTAACCCCCCCGGAGGCGATGACCGGCAGGTCCACGGCCTGGGCCAGGGCCCGGGTGGCTTCAATATTGACGCCCCTTTTCACCCCGTCCCGGGAGATGTCGGTGTAGATGAGGGCCGCGGGTTTCAGAGGAACCAGTCTTTGGGCCACCGTCAGCACGTCCTGGGTGCTGGTTTCGGTCCAGCCCTCCACGGCCACCAGGCCGTCTTTGGCGTCCAGGCCCACGGCGATGCGGCCGGGATAAGTAGAGCAGGCCTTAGCCACCAGGTCCGGGTCCTTGAGGACCGCGGTGCCCAGGATGAGGCGATCGATGCCCAGGTCGATATAAAGGTCAAGGGTCTCCAGGGTGCGTAAGCCCCCCCCCAACTGCAGGGGGATGGTGAGGGCCCGGCGCAGGCCCCGAATTATCTCCAGATTCTGGGGCCGGGAGCTGAACGCGCCGTCCAGGTCCACCACGTGGAGCCACCGGGCGCCTGCGTCCTGCCACTTCCGGCCCATGGCCACCGGGTCGTCGCTGAAGACGGTCTCCTCTTCTTTTTTCCCCTGACGCAGGCGCACGCACTTGCCGCCCTTCAGGTCAATGGCGGGAAAAATCAGCATAATTTTAAAAGTTTATCCAAGAATGGGGTAACTGACAATCCCCACCCCGTGGTTAATTGCCGCAGTAAGCCAATCAACTTGATATTTCAGAGAGTTGGCGGTATTAATAATCAATGCATGGGAGATTCTCCCACCGGGACGCGCTTAAGAATATCGAGGGAGTTCTCGAAAGGATATATGAATATCTGTGAAGCTCCCCAATATCAAATAGGCTGAATGGAGGACAGCTTTTAAAGTCCCCCTTTTTTAAAGGGGGATTTAGGGGGATTTTGCTTTTTTCCCAGGCACTTAAAATCCCCCCTGACCCCCCTTTAGAAAAGGGGGGAATTAAAACCAAATCTCCTGACGCTAGGGGCTCCATTGGACAAAATGGGGGCTGACGGATAAAAGGCAGGAATGAATAGATGAGCATTTATTCAGATGAGTATCGCCGCAAATTAATTACTGCCGAGCAGGCAGCCGTGAGGATTGATCAGGGGGCCACTCTGGTGCACGGCATGGCCATCGGCGAGCCTCCAGCCTTGCTGGCGGCTATTGCCCAGCGGGTCCGGGTCGGGGACCTGGAGGACCTGAAAGTCTTTTCTCTGTTGCCTATGCAGCACGCGTCCAGGACTATCCTGGCCCCGCACCTGCTCGATAAAATCCATCCCTTCTGCTGGTTTCTCACCGCCTATGATCGTGATTTGGTCAAAAAAGGCTTAAATTATTTCGTGCCCAATGAATTTCACCAAATCCCCCGGCTTATCCGGGATTTCATGGAAATCGACGTCACCGTCACCACCGTCAGCCCCATGGATCAGGCCGGGTTCTTCAGCTTCGGCACGGTCAACGATTATATCTCTACCGCAGCCAGGCATTGTAAAAAGCTTATTGTCGAAGTAAACCGCCACATGCCCCGGGTCTTTGGTGACGCCTTGCTCCACGTTTCCGAAGTGGATGCCATCGTCGAAAACGATACACCTCTTCTGGAGGTCACCCCCGCGGCGCCCAAGCCCGAGGCCGAGACCATCGGCCGCCTCATTGCGGAGATGATCCCGGAGGGGGCCACCCTGCAGTTGGGCATCGGCGGCATCCCCAACGCGGTCTGCCACTATCTGGAAGGCCATAAAGATTTAGGCATCCACACCGAACTCATGTGTCCCGGCATGGTGCACCTCATCAAGAAGGGGGTGATCACCGGCCGGAAGAAGACCCTGCACCCCTTAAAGCACGTCTTCACCAACGCCATCGGCGACCGGGAGATGTACGCCTTCATGCATGACAACCCCAGCATGGAGAGCTACCCGGTATCTTATACCAACGCGCCGGAGATCATCGCCAAAAACGACCGCATGATCTCCATCAACTCCACCATCGAGGTGGATCTCTTGGGGCAGTGCAACTCGGAATACCTGGGGGGCTCGGAATTCAGCGGCACCGGCGGCCAACTGGACTACGTCCGGGGCGCGTTCAACTCCAAGGAAGGCAAATCCATCATCGCCTTTTACGCCACGGCCCACAACGGCGAGGTCTCCCGGGTGGTGCCCCGCTTTCAAGGGGGCACGGTGGTCACCACCCCCCGCATGGATACTCACTACCTGGCCACCGAATACGGCGCGGTGAACCTGAAGGGCAAATCCACCCGGGACCGGGCCCTGGACATCATCAGCCTGGCCCACCCCCGGTTCCGGGACGATTTGCTCAAGGAAGCGCATATTTTGCGCTTGCTGTAGCCGCAGGCTTTACTGTGAAAACCAAAATCCCCCTAAATCCCCCTTTAAGAAAGGGGGACTTTTAAACCCCCCTTTTCTAAAGGGGGGTAGGGGGGATTTTTCATCCATGATGGTGAGACAAACTTTTGGTTAATGGACGTTTTGCTTGCGCCTGCACAGGCGAGACGCCTGTGCTACCAATTTATTGCGCTTAAGTGTCAGAGGTAGGGATATGTCCGATCTGGCCCGGTTTTTGATGATCGCCGGCGCGGTTTTGTTGGCCCTCGGGGTGGTTCTCTGGCTGGGTCCGAAAATCCCCTGGCTGGGGAAGCTGCCGGGGGACATCTCTTACACCCGGGGGAATTTTTCTTTTTACTTTCCTTTGGGGACTTGCATCCTCATCAGTGTGATTCTAACATTGATATTTTACCTATTTCGAAAATAACCGAATAAATGGGGGAAGGATTAATTGCAGAGGAGCCGGAGCCTGACCCCATTTTTTCAACAGTTCTCTTCCGACTGCCAAGGCCCGCCGGGCAAGACCCATGTAGGGTAAATCTCTTGCATAATATCCCTGGGAAAAATATACTGGGAGCATCCGCCTGTCTCTTAAAGCTTTACCGGCAGGGCCTTGGGCCCCCGGTTCCAGAACCCCGGAGGCAGGGAAGGAGAGCAGATGCCGGAATTACGTAAAGACCCCATCATTGGCCGTTGGGTGATCATTTCCACGGAACGGGGCAAGCGTCCCCACGACTTTGCGGTGGAGCCGGAGGTGAGCAAAGGCGGCTTCTGCCCCTTTGATTCGGGGAATGAGCATACCACCCCTCCGGAGATTATGGCCTACCGGGAGCCAGGCACCGCGCCCAATTCCCCGGGCTGGCGTCTCAGGGTGGTGGGGAACAAGTTCCCGGCCCTGGTCATGGAGGGCCAACTGCAGCGCGCCGGGGAAGGCATGTTCGACAAGATGAACGGCATCGGCGCCCACGAGGTCATTATTGAAACCCCGGATCATCATGCCAGCCTCACCACCATTCCCGTGGAAGGCTTCATGGACGTGCTCTCCGCCTACCGGGACCGCGTCACCGTCCTCGCCCAGGACCCCCGGTTCAAGTACGTGGTGGTCTTCAAAAACTCCGGCCGGGCCGCGGGGGCTTCCCTGGAGCACACCCACAGCCAGCTCATCGGGTTGCCCATCGTGCCGGAGCTGGTCCAGGAGGAATTGGCCGGGTCCAAGTTTTATTATAACTACAAAGAGCGTTGCGTCTTTTGCGACATGATCCGCCAGGAACTGCAGAGCCGGGTGCGGGTGGTGCTGGAAAACGAGGAATTTCTGGCCCTCTGTCCCTTCGCGCCCCGCTCCCCTTTTGAGGTCTGGATTCTGCCCAAAAACCATCATTCTTCCTATATTGATCTGACCAAAGATTCCTGCGGCCTTCTGGCCCAGGTCTTCCAGGAGACTTTGCAGCGCCTGGAAAAGGTCATCGGCCAGGCCCCCTACAATTTCATCCTCCATACCGCTCCCTTCCGGGAGCCGGAGTTGCCTTATTATCACTGGCATTTTGAGATCATGCCCAAGCTGACGCTCATGGCCGGTTTTGAGTGGGGCTCAGGCTTTTTCATCAATCCCACCCCCCCGGAGGATGCAGCCCAATATCTCCGGGAGGCTCAACTTTAGCTCCCAGAAGGGAAGGTTATGCAGATCTTGATGGTGACTCCGGAAGCTAATCCCTTTGCCCGCAGCGGCGGGTTGGCGGAAGGGATCTACGCTTTGGCCTGGTCCTTGGTGCGCTTGGGACATCAGGTGACCGTGGTCCTGCCCCTATATCGCCAGGTGCGGGAATCAGGCCGTCCCCTCTCCTTTACCGGCCAGACCCTTTCCATTCCCGTCTCCTGGAAGACCCTGCCCGCGGAAATTTATCAATCCCAGATAGATCCCCTCCTTAATTTCTACTTCATCGCCCAGGACGCCCTTTTTAACCGGGAGGGACTCTACGGCACTTCCTACGGCGCGTTTGAGGATAACGCCGAGCGCTTTATCTTTTTCAGCCGGGCGGTGGTGGAAATGATGGAGGCCCTGGAGCTGGAGAGCGACATCTGTCACTGCCATGAATGGCAGACGGGTCTGGTGCCCGTTTATCTCCGCACCCTCTATAATGATCGCCCCCGGTTGCAGAAACTGGCCGTGGTCTATACCGTCCACAATGTGGGTTATCAGGGACTCTTTTCCTCCTTTGACATGCCCTTAACCGGCCTGGGCTGGGAACTCCTCTCCCCCAAGGGGCTGGAATTTTACGGCAAAATCAATTTGATGAAAGGGGGCCTGGTCTTTGCGGATTTGCTCAGCACGGTGAGCGGCAAATACCGGGAAGAGATTCTCACCCCGGAGTATGGCTTCGGTCTGGAGGGACTCTTTCAGGAAAGGGCCTCTGAGCTTTATGGTATCCTGGAGGGAGTGGATTATGTCCGCTGGGATCCGGCCCGGGATGCTTATCTGGCCGCTCCTTACGGCCCGGATAACCTGAAGGGGAAAAAGGCCTGCAGGGCTGCGCTTCTCAGCCGGTTCGACCTGGACCTGCCCCAGGACCGCCCCCTCATCGGCCTGACCACCCGCTTTTTCGAACGCAAGGGCATCGACCTGCTGGAGAACAGCCTGGACGACCTGATAAGGCTGGGCGCGGGTTTCGTGCTCCAGGGCACCGGGGAGGAGCGCCACCAATACCTTCTCCAGGAGATCAGTCAACGCCACTCCGGGCAAGTTGGCTTAAATATCGGTTTCACCGAAGAGCTGGCCCACCAGATCATCGCCGGAGCCGATATCTTCCTCATGCCCTCCCGCTATGAGCCTTGCGGCCCCGACCAGCTCTTCTGCCTGCGTTACGGGACCATACCCGTGGTGCGGGCCACCGGGGGGTTGGATGAGACCATCCAGGAATATGACCCCGGCACCGGCCAGGGCAACGGTTTCAAGTTCAACGGCTATACCCCCGCGGAACTTCTGGGCGCGGTGCAACGGTGTCTGGCGGTCTATCAGGATCAGGGCGTCTGGCAGTCTCTGATGCGCAAGAACATGGCCCTGGACTTTTCTTGGGACACCGTGGCCCCCAAATATGTGGAACTTTACCAGCGGGCCCAGGAAAAAAGGCTGAGCCTTCTGGGGGGATGACGGTTAATGGCCACGGAGCGCATTGCTTTCCTGACCCAAATGGTGGAGGTGCTCACCTCCACGGTCAGCTTCGGGGAGCGCCTCAACAACATGGTCCATCTTCTGGCCCGGTACCTGAAGGTGGATCTGACCCTTTACTTTGGCTTGGACAAAGGCAAAGAGACCCTGGTCCTCAATCTCAGCAGCCAGGGGCCCGTGCCGCCCCATCTGCGGCTGGAGTTTCCCCTGGGCCAGGGGCTGGTGGGGGAGGTGGCCAGCACCGGTAAGATCACAATAGTCCAACGTTCCCAGCCGGGGGTGTTGGCCGCCAACCAGGACCTGGAAAAGCTCCATCCCGCGTTTGTGACCCTGGCCGGCTTTCCGGTGGCGGACGATAATTTCTTCTACGGCGTCCTCCTCGTGGCGGACCGGCAGGAGCGGCAATTCACCCCCGGGGAGCGCCAGAGCGTGCAAGTGGCCAACCTGATGCTGGCCGGCACCCTGCGCCAGGCCCTCCTCCAGGAAGAAGCCAAAAAACGCATCGCCGAGCTCTCCGTGCTCTTCGAGGTGGGCAAGGCCCTCAGCTCCACGGTGGAGCTGGATGAGCTGCTGGAGCGGATAGTCACCACCACCGCCAAGGTCATCACCGCCCGGGGCGCGGCTTTGCAGATTATCGACAGGACTACCAACGAGGTGCGCGTCTCCTCGCAATATGGCCAAATCCCCCTGGCCTGCCCCTCCCCCGCGGCAATTCCTGCCACCACCGCCACTTCCGGGGGAGTTCCCCATTTGCAGGGCCAAGAGATAAACGCCGAAGGCCAGACCCACTATTTTCTGGCGGTGCCCCTCACCTTTAAAGGCCCGTTGCAGGGGGCCCTCTGCGTTTACGATAAGTTTGCCCCCAATGGCGATTATCTGCCCTTTGACCCGGAAAACCGGCAACTCCTGTACACCATGGCCGGACTCATCGTCAACGCCATTGAAAATGCCCTCACCTTTAAGCAGGTGGAGTCCCTGGCGGCCAGAAACGAGCGCATGGTGCGCAATCTCACCGTCCTGCAAGTCATCTCCCGGGCCCTGTTGACCACCGTCCAGGAAGACCGGCTCCTGGAGATCATTCTCCAGGGCCTCACCCTGGAGCGGGGATTGGGGTTCGATCGGGCGGTGGTGCTGATGCTGGACGAAGCCAATCAGGAGTTAAAGGGCATTAAAGGCGCCCAGCACTCCCCCAAACTCCATGGCCTGCCCCTGTTTGAGGCCCTGCTGGCGCCTCTGGCCGAGGAGGTGAAGGTGGAGGACTGGCGGATTCCCCTGCGCCCCGACCAGGGGGCCCTGGCCTTGACGGTGCTCCAGAAGCGTCCCTACCATGTTCAAGGGCCTGTCCTGGAATCCAGCCGGTCCACGGCCATACCGCCGGAATTCACCGCTCCGGAATTCTTCGTGGTGCCCCTGGTGGTCAAAGACCGGGCCACCGGAGCCCTCATGGTGGATAACCGGACTACCGGCCGGCCCCTGGAGGAAGAACCCCTCCATGTGCTGGAGATGTTCTCCACCCAGGCGGGGTTGGTTTTGGAAAACGCCCATCTCTATTCCACCATCGAGGCCAACAACCGGGAGTTGTTGCTCATCCGGGAAAGGATGCTGGAATCCGACCGCCTGGCCGCTCTGAGCAGTCTGGCCTCCGGCATGGCCCACGAAATCCGCAATCCCCTGGTGTCCATCGGCGGCTTTGCCCGGAGGATCTCCAAGTTGGTGGATGAAGATTCCCCCTTGCGGGGCTATGTGGAGGTAATCCAGGAGGAAGTGAGCCGCCTGGAAAAACTCCTCCGGGAAATCCTGGACTTTACCGGAGAAAACCTCAGTTTTTACGCCGATCACGACCTGAACAAACTTCTGGAGGATACCCTCCTCCTGGTGCAGCGGGACCTGGAAGCCTGCGGCATCAAAGTGGTCAAGGAACTCTCCGCCTTGCCCCGGCTCCATTGCGACGACCGGCAAATCAAGCAGGTCTTATACAATCTTTTTCAAAACGCCTGCCAGGCCATGCACCAGGGAGGCGCCCTGACCATCCGCACTTATCCCGTGGAAAAGGAAGACGGCATATACGAGGCGGTGGCCATCACCGATACCGGGGGCGGCATCCCCCTGGAAGTCTTGCACAATATCTTCAACCCGTTTTTTTCCACCAAAGACTACGGCACCGGCCTGGGCCTGGCCATTGCCCAGCGCATCGTCTCCCGCCATTACGGCCAGGTGGAGGTCAACAACGAACTGGGTAAAGGGGTGACCTTCATCGTCACCCTGCCGGTGGCCAAATATTGTCTGGTGAAGCAGGGTGGCCAGGGTGTAGCCTTGGCCAGCACGTTGAAGGCTCCCAAAGGAGGAGGGCGATGAAGAAGATCCTGGTGGCAGACGACGAAATGAGCATTCGCCTCCTTTATAGCGAAGAACTCAAAGAGGAAGGCTACGAAGTGTACCTGGCCGCCAACGGCCGGGAAGCCCTGGAGATCGTGGACACTATCCCCCTGGATCTGGTCATCCTGGACATCAAGATGCCGGAGATGGACGGCATTGAGGCCCTCAGGCAGATCAAGGAACGGCGGCCGGACCTGCCGGTGGTCCTCAGCACCGCTTACGGGGAATACCGGCAGGACTTTGCCACCTGGGCTTCCGACGAGTACCTGGTCAAATCCTCGGACCTGGATGATTTGAAGTCAACGGTGAAACGCTACCTGAAAGAGTGAAATTTCCCCAGGAGCGGACATGACTAAGCTCAAAGGTTTGCTTCTCCTGTTGTTGGGCGCTCTCCTGGTGGATTTTGCCGTGGAGAACGCCCTGCATTCTCCCAACCTCAAGCTGTTCAAGTTCGATTTGGGGAAACTGCCCACTTTCCTCATCGTTTATGGCAGCTTCGCCATCGGCTTAATGGGCGGTTGGCTGGGGCATGCCCTCAAAGTCAAGAGACAGAAACGGGCCGCACTCTTAGCGGAGAAAGCGGAGTCCCGCCAGGCTCCCTAAAAGCAACAGTAACAGTAATAACTGGAGGACCAGGGACAGAGCCACGGCCCCCAGGGCCCGCCAGGAAGACAGGCCCAAGACCCCTTGCAATCCCCGGTAAATGAGGACCAGGGTCCATAAACCGGCCACCGGCCCCCCGAGAAGGGGGAAAAATCCCGCCACCATCGCTCCCTGGGCATAGCAGTTGAGCCGCCAGACCGCGGTAAAGCCCGGGCCCGAGCCCCCGGTGAGAGCCGCCGCCCCCCACAAGGCCAGGCTGCTGATCCCCAAATTAGCCAGCATAATTCCCGGAGCCAGAAGCATCATGGCCATTATCGCCCCCACCCCCATACTGAACACCCGGAGCAGGGCGGGCATCTGGCCGAGAAAGCGGCTGAGCCCCAGGTAGAGGAGGAGCTGCCAGTAAAAGGAGGCCAGCAGTCCGGTGGTGCCTACTATTAAGGCGAAGGCCAGGCCCTCCGCCCACCCTTCCCGGGGCATATTATTAAAGAACTCCCGGGGGTGAAAAAGAACCTGGCCCAGGGTGCTAAACAGCCCCCTAAACCGGGAAAGCCCGGCATCCTCCCAGGGAACGGGGGCGGGCGCGGCCGACGCGGCTTCCGGTTCCTGGTGGGGGGCGGCGGCGGCCTCCGGTTCCAGCCCTTCCAGGTCCGTCACCGGCTTCTCTCCTCGATCAAGGCCTTAACCCCCTTGGGGTCCGTCAGGCCGAACCAGAACATGTCCGGCGCCCCGGATTTATCCCGGATTAGCAGGTTCCCCACCTGGAGCAGCGTCTGGGTGAGCCCCCGGCGCACCAGGACCTCCCCCAGGTTCTCCCAGGCGATATCCTGGCGCCGGTCGCCCCAGCGCCAGACCTTGCTCACGCCCCGGGGGGTCACCTGATACTCCTGGCCCCAGCGCATATAAACCACCGCGGCCGCCACGATCAATCCCAGCAAGATACCCAGCCAGGGAGGCAGCCCCGCGGCCGGGTTGATCTGGGGCCCCAGAAAGCAGATGGCCATGGCCACGTAATAGACCAGAAAGGCCCGGTTGCAGGGCCTAAATACCCGGGTGGCTCCGGCCTCCGCCGGCTCCGGTGCGACCATTTGCTTACCTCCAGGTTGGCGGGTTAAACGGCAAGACGCCGCAAGAGCTTTGCAAAAGTTATTCTCAGAGAAGGGTCCCTGGCCCTCCCCCCACCCAGTCATCACAATTCCACCACCTCCGGGGCGAGGTCCTGGCCCATGAAGAGGCTGGCCAGTTGCTGGAACCTGGGGGTGAGATCGGTGGTGAGGTAGCGGCGGCCGCCCCCCCGGCTGAGAACAGCCTCCATCTCCGGGTGCCGCCGGAGATAATCCACCAGCTTGATGGCGGTCACCTGCCCGGAACAGATCAACTCCAATCCCTCCCCCATGATGGCCCGGATCCGGTCCTTTAAAATGGAGTAATGGGTGCAGCCCAGGATGAGAGTGTCCAACCGGGCCGCCTTAAGGGGCTCCAGATAGCGCTTCAGGATCATGGCCGTGCCCTCCCATTCCTGCTCCCCGGCTTCAATAAGGGGAACCAGCAAGGGGCAGGCCTGCTGCACCACTTCCACCCCGGCGTCCAGTTTCTGCAGCTCCAGCTCAAAGGACCGGGAAGATACGGTGCCCTCAGTGCCCATGACGCCGATGCGCTTTCCCGGGCTCCGGGCCAGGGCCTCCTCCACCGTGGGAATCACCACCCCCAGAACCCGGCGCTCCGGGTAGCGCCCCGGCAGATAAATCTGCTGGACGTTGCGCAGGGCCTTGGCGGAGGCCGTGTGGCAGGCCAGGATGATGAGGCGGCAGCCCTGACGGAACAGATAATCCACCGCCTGCTCGGTGAAGCGGTACACCACCCGGTCCGAACGGGTGCCGTAAGGGATGCGGGCATTGTCCCCCAGGTAGAGATAATCATACTGGGGGAGCACCTGCAAAAACTCCCGGAGCACCACCAGCCCGCCGAAGCCGGAATCAAAGACGCCGATCATTTTCCTCTCGTTTGGCAAAAGGAATTCTGAGGGAGGGGGCCAGGGATACCGGCGGGCGGGACGCCTGCCCTACAGGCCCCTGGCCCTCCCCCCACAAACCCTTCTCAATTCTTTACTCCGACAGCCGCAGCAAGGTGCCCCGCTGCAAGGCTGATTTCAAGGTATATTGCACCAAGACGTAGCAGAGGCACAAATATACCACGCTTTGGGAGAAGCCGTAAAGCAGGGGGTGGGGCGACTGGAGGGGAAAGCCGTAAAAGTGCCGGAAATATTCCAGGAAATAGGTGAGGGGGATGATTTGGGCCAGCTCCCGAATTCCCGGGGGCAGGATGCTCACCGGATAATAGAGCCCGCACAAGAGGAGCATCAGGTAGGAGAAGGCCCAGGCCGCGACCTCGGCCCGCTGCCCGAAGTGGAGCACCAGGGCCAGGACCAGGGCGCCGATGATGGCCGCGTTCAGAAACATCCCCCCCAGGAAAATGATCAAGCCCCCGGTCCCGGGCCGGCTCAGGTCCATATCAAAGAGCCACATGCTCAAAAAGCCCATGACCACAAAGACCAGAAGGCCCCGGACCAGACCCACCAGGCCGGAGCCCAGCAAAATATGGGAGAGGCGCAAGGGGGCCATGAATTCGTGTTTCAGACTCTTGGCCCACACGGAATAAAGGAGGGCGTAGGACAGGTCCAACTGGGCGATCTGCACGGTGTTCATGGTCACCGCGCCGATGAGGATGAAAGTCACGGTTTCGGGGTCCAGTTTCAGAAAGCGGGTGAGCAGGCCCACGGAGAAGATGGCCACTCCGGGCCAGAAGAGCATTTCGAAGATGGCAAAGACGTTCCGCCGGTTCACCAGGGCGCTCCGGGCCGCGAAGGCCCAGATTTTATAAAAATCAGTGGGTAATCTCATGATAGATCTCGGCCAGGTCCACTTCTTTAAGGCGCACCTGGATTACCTGGCTCCGGGTCTGGGACACGGCTGCCAGAATGGGGGCCAGACGCTCCTCGGCCCGGTCCACCATCAAATCCACCCGGTTGTCCTCCAGCTTATGGGCCAAGACCCCGGGCAGGCGGCCGTAATCCAGGGGCGCGGGGCCATCCTGAAAGAAAAGGCTGACCCTGTCTCCCAAACCCAGGCGCTCCTGCAAGGCCGCCATGCTGCCCCGGGCTAGCAGCCGCCCTTCCTTCAAGAAGGCCACTTCGCCGCAGAGCATCTCCGCCTCCCGGAGATTGTGGGTGGTGAGCAGGATGGTCAACCCGGTCTCCCGATTGAGCCGCAGGATTTCCCCCCGGATATGCTGGGCCATCTCCGGGTCCAAGCCGGTGGTGGGCTCATCCAGGAAGAGCAGCTCCGGAGTATTGATCAGGGCCTTGGCCAGGGCCAGGCGCTGCTTGAGACCCGTGGACAACCGCTCGAAAGTCACCCGCCGGTGGGGCTGAAGACTAAATAACTCCAAAAGCTCCCCCACCCTGACCTTCAGAGCCCGGCCCCCCAGTCCGTAGAGGCGCCCATAAAACTTTAAGTTTTCCTCCACCGTCAGACACCAGAGAAAATGGGCGCCGGACGCCGCCAGATTGATCCGCTCCCGGAGACGGGGAGCGTCTTTAACCACGTCCAGCCCCAGGACCCGGGCCAGGCCTGCATCCGGCCGCAACAAGGTGGCGAGAATGGAGATGAAGGTGGTCTTGCCCGCGCCATTGGGGCCCAAGATGCCGAAAATGGCCCCGGCGCCCACCTCCAGATCCACCGCGTGGAGCACCTGCTTCCGGGGTCCGAAAAACCCGGCCCGAAACGACTTGCCGATCCCCTGGGCGATGATGGCGGTGTGCATAGTTAGTGGTCAGTAGCCAGTGGTCAGTTGTTAATTGTCTGTTGTTTTTCTCTGACTACTGACTACTATCATTCCCCCCTTCTCCCCTCAAAGTCTACCAAATCACCGCCCCCGGGCCAAGGGGTGTTTGCTTGCAAATGTGGATCGGCTGGGGTAGATTAGACACCAATGGCTGAGGAAGAGCGCATCGTCAATCCCCGGCGGCAGGTGGAGGATCTGGGTCTGGAACTCGGTCTCAGGCCCAGCTCTTTGTCGGAGTTCGTGGGTCAGGAGGAGGTGCGCCGCAACCTGGAGATCGCCATGTCTGCGGCCCGGGGCCGGGGAGAGGCGGTGGACCACATCCTGGTGCACGGGCCCCCGGGGTTGGGGAAAACCACCCTGGCTTACATCATCGCCCAGGAGATGGGCGCGGGCATCAAGACTACTTCCGGGCCGGTGGTGGAGCGGGCCGGGGACCTGGCGGCCCTGCTCACCAATCTGCAGCCCCGGGACGTGTTGTTCATCGACGAAGTCCATCGTCTGCCCACGGTGGTGGAGGAGATTCTTTATCCGGCCATGGAGGATTTCCGCCTGGACCTGATTATCGGCCAGGGGCCTGGCGCGCGTTCTTTGAAGCTGGAACTCCCCCACTTCACCCTGGTGGGGGCCACCACCCGGGCGGGTTTGCTCACGCCCGCGCTCCGGGACCGCTTCGGCCTGATGCTGCGCCTGGATTTTTACGCCCCCGATGACCTGGCCCGGATCACCCGCCGGGCCGCCCAGGTCCTGGGCGTGGAAGTGGAGGAAGAAGGGGCCTGGGAGATCGCCCGGCGCTCCCGGGGGACGCCTCGCATCGCCAACCGGCTGCTCAAGAGGGTGCGGGATTACGCCCAGGTGCGGGGGGACGGCCGCGTCACCCGGGAGGTGGCGGACGCGGCCCTCACCTTGCTGGAAGTGGACCATCTGGGCTTTGACCGCATGGACCGCCAGATTCTGTTAACCATCCTGGAGAAATACAACGGCGGGCCGGTGGGCCTGGGCACCCTGGCCGCGGCCCTGTGCGAAGAGCAGGACACCCTGGAGGACGTTTACGAACCCTTCCTGATCCAGTGCGGCTTCCTGCAACGCACCCCCCGGGGCCGGATGACCACCAACCTGGCCGTGGATTATTTTCAGAAAATTCCTCGAAAAGGGTCGTCCCCCACCTTATTTTAACGGGAATTCCATGAATATCGTTCTGGCCACCGCCCCTAATGAAGAAAGTTCCTGGAACGAAGGGTCTTTTCCTCCCCTGGGGCTCTTATACGTAGCCGCCAGCGTGAAAAATCTCCCCGGCGTGCGGGTCAAGGTAATAGATACTTTTTGCGAAGGGCTTAACCTGGACCAGGCGGTGGAGCGGATACTCGCCCAGGCGCCGGACATGTTGGGCGTCACCGTGACCAGCAGGAACTTCCAGGAGGCATGGAACCTGACGGCCAGAGTCAAAGCGGCGCGGCCAGGCATCCTGACAATATTCGGGGGGATTCATCCCTCCATCTTTGACAGCGTCATGCTCAAGGAAATGCCCGAAGTCGATTTTGTTTTCCGGGGAGAAGCAGAGGAGGGCTTTCCTGAACTTTGTCGGCGTCTCCTCCGGGGAAAGGAAATCGCCGGGGTCCCGGGAATTTCTTACCGGGCCAATGGCGCAGTGGTCCGGGGAGAACTTCAGCGAATTCAGGACCTGGACGCCCTGCCCATCCCGGATAGAAACCTTTTGGAGTATAAAGGGTACGGGAAGCAATGGTATGGGTTCCAATTCCCCGCCCTCCCCCCTTTTACCACGGTGTCTTCTTCCAGGGGGTGTCCCTGGCATTGCGTTTTTTGCTCCTGTACCCGGATGTTTGGCGACCGGCTGCGCACCCGCAGCGCCGAGAACGTCTTCCAGGAACTGCTGCAATTGGCCAACGAAGGTTTCCAGGCGGTTATCTTCTTTGACGATAATTTCACCGGGGATGTACCCCGGGTGAACCGGCTGTGCCGCCTGATCCTGGAGCACGATCTGAAAATGAATATGGCTTGTGCCGGAGTGTTGCACAAGATGCCTGATGCCACCCTGAAGCTTATGCACCAGGCCGGCTTTGACGTAATCTTCGTGGGGGTGGAAAGCGGCAGCGATGCCCAGCTCAGGCGCTACAAGAAGCCCACCACCAGCCGGATGCTGGCTCATGACATTCAGCGGGCGAAGAAGGCCAACCTGATGATCATCGCCAGTTTTATCACCGGTGATTCTGAAGAAACGGTGGCCGACCACGAGGCCACCAAGGAATTCGTCCGGAAGGTCCGGCCCCATATCGCGGAAATCAGCCCCCTCATGGTCCATCCGGGAAGTATTCTCTGGGAGAAAATAAACGGCCCCGAAGAGCCGGAAAGCATGGAAAAAACCAGCAGCCGCATGATTTCTCGATTCCCTGGACAGATGGAAAAAGCAACCATCAAGACCCGGGAAAGGGAATTTCGCCAAACCTTTCAACAAACCTGGAAGGACTGGCGGCGCGCCTGGGAAATGCTCAAGCTGACGCGGCACAACAGGACCGCGAGGTTTTTCCTGAAGGCCGTCCTCAGAGACCCTAAGATTTTTACCCGTTTACTCTTTGGGGCGACTCCCCGAACTTGAGCCGGTTTTTATGCCCCTCCTTATCTCGGGGGGGCCTGCATTTTCCCCGCGCTCCATCTACTTGTCGCACCAGGGTCTTAAATAGGGGTTTTCCATTAGGTTGCTCGCCATAAGTCATGAGCCTTTGCCGTCATTGTGGCCGCGCCCATCGAACAGTTTCTGCCCGCCTGGGCTATTGCGCCGCGTGCCTCCGGGGCCATTTCTCCCAGGTCTGGCCGGAGATTGAAGCCCTCCATCAGGAAAGCCGCCGGGCTTTTAACCTGCCCCTTGCTCCTCCCCAAGACCCCCAGGGCAAAACCTGCACCCTCTGTTTTCATGCCTGCCGCATTCCCGAAGGAGGGTTCGGGTTCTGTGGGGCCAGGCGGGTCAAAGGCCGCAAGCTCCTGGGAGGCACCGCGGCGGGCGCGGGCCTGAGCTACTATTACGACCCCCTGCCCACCAACTGCGTGGCGGATTGGTTCTGCCCGGGGGGCACCGGCGCGGGCTACCCCCGATACGCCTCCTGCCCGGGACCGGAGCGGGGCTCCACCAATCTCGCGGTCTTTTACCACGCCTGCAACTTCAACTGCCTCTTCTGCCAGAACTGGACCTTCAAAAAGGCCACTTTTAAGGGGGAAAAGGTCCCGGCCCGGGAGTTGGCCGGGGCGGTGCAGAAAAATACCGCCTGCATCTGCTACTTCGGGGGCGACCCCACGCCCCAGCTCCCGCACGCCTTGGCCGCGTCCCGCCTGGCCCTGGAAAACGCCGGGAAAGCCGGGCGCCGCCTCCGCATCTGCTGGGAGACCAACGGCGCTATGCAGGACAAGTGGCTCAAACCCCTGGCGGAAAGCTCCCTTAATAATGGCGGCGTCATCAAATTCGACCTCAAGGCCTTCAGCGAAGAGGTGCACCTGGCCCTCTGCGGGGTTTCCAATTCCCAGACCCTGAAGAACTTCGCAGCCCTGGCCCCCCGCCTGGGGGAGCGCCCGGAAGTGCCTTTGCTTTGCGCCAGCACCCTGCTGGTCCCCGGCTACGTGGACCTCGACGAGATTCACGGTCTGGCCCGCTTCCTGGCCCGGCTCAACCCGGCCATCCCTTACAGCCTCCTGGGCTTTTACCCCCAATTCTACCTGCACGACCTCCCCGTCACCTCCCGGGATTTCGCGCTTAAGGCCCAACAAACCGCCCGGGAAGCCGGCCTGCAAAACGTCCACCTGGGCAACTTGCACCTGTTGAGGTGAGTGACCAGTGAGCGGTGAGCGGTGAGCAGTAAAGAATAAGACCTTTCGGTTCATTCTTTTTTCACTGCTTACTGCTCACTGCTTACCGCTCACTGCATCCACACCTTTCTTGACAATGGCGGGAGGGGAGGTATATTGTGGAGTTGAGGGGATGGTGAAGACCAAAATCATTTTTATCACCGGCGGGGTGCTTTCCTCCTTGGGGAAGGGGGTGGCGGCCGCAGCCATCGGTTCCCTGTTGGAGTCCCGGGGCCTCAGGGTCACCTTTCAGAAGTTGGACCCTTACATCAACGTGGACCCCGGCACCATGAACCCCTTTCAGCACGGGGAGGTGTACGTCACCGAGGACGGGGCCGAAACCGACCTGGACCTGGGGCATTATGAGCGCTATACCACGGTCACCCTGGGCCAGGAGAACAACTTCACCTCCGGGCGCATTTATAACAACGTCATCACCAAGGAGCGCCGGGGGGATTATCTGGGGGGCACCGTCCAGGTCATCCCCCATATCACTGATGAGATCAAGGAAGCCATCCTGAAGGTCGCGCCCACGGTGGATGTGGCCATCATCGAAATCGGCGGCACCGTAGGGGACATCGAAAGCCTGCCTTTCCTGGAGGCCATCCGCCAGCTCAAAGGCGATCTGGGCAAGGAAAACGTCTGTTACATCCACCTCACCCTGGTGCCTTACATCAAGAGCGCGGGGGAGGTGAAGACCAAGCCCACCCAGCACAGCGTCAAGGAGCTGCGCTCCATCGGTATCCAGCCCGACATCTTGCTCTGCCGCACGGAAAAAAACCTCAACAAAGACATCAAGGCCAAGATCGCCCTCTTTTGCAACGTGGAGCCGGAGGCGGTGATCACCGCCCGGGACGTGGAAAATATTTACGAGATTCCCCTGCTGCTCCACGAAGAGGGTCTGGATGAGCGGCTGGTGGAGGTCCTGAACATCTGGACCCGGGCTCCCCGCCTGGAGCATTGGGAAGGACTGGTGGCCCGCATCCGCCATCCCAAGGACCGGGTGGAGATCGGCATTGTGGGCAAATACGTGGACCTCCGGGAGTCTTACAAGAGCCTCCACGAAGCCCTGGTGCACGGGGGTCTGGCCCACGAGGCCCAGGTGACCCTGAGTTACATCGATTCGGAACGGGTGGAGCGGGAGGGCCCGGAGGGACTACTGGGCCACCTCCACGGCATTTTGGTGCCCGGCGGCTTCGGCGTGCGGGGCGTGGAGGGGAAAATCCAGGCCATCCGCTACGCCCGGGAACACAAAATCCCTTACTTCGGCATCTGCTTCGGCATGCAATTGGCGGTGGTGGAGTTCGCCCGCCATGTGGCCGGCATTCCCGGGGCCACCAGCGAGGAGTTTGACCCGGAAGCCGCAGATCCGGTCATCTACCTCATGCGGGAGTGGTATGACTACCGCCGGGATGCCATCATCCACCGGGACCGGGAATCGGAGAAAGGCGGCACCATGCGCCTGGGGGCTTACCCTTGCGTGCTCAAGGAGGGCTCGGCCGCGGGCAGGGCCTACGAGGCCATGGAAATCATGGAGCGCCACCGCCACCGCTACGAGTTCAACAACGCCTACCGGGAGCGGCTGGCGGCCGCGGGCCTGGGGATCAGCGGCACCTCCCCCAACGGCGAACTGGTGGAGATCGTGGAACTCCCGGACCACCCCTGGTTCCTGGGCTGCCAGTTCCACCCGGAATTCAAATCCGGGCCCATGCGGCCCCACCCGCTTTTTCGGGACTATATCGGCGCGGCTCTGGATTATAAGCGTGGGCTGGGGCGGGAAGAGACAGAGATTTAGAGTTCAAAGTTCAAGGTTCAAAGTTTAATTAAACTGGGCTCTGCGGGCGCCTGTTCCATATTTTTCCTTGATCTCGACTAAACACCCAACCTTACCCACAATCCACAACCTTGAACCTTGAACTTTGAACTTTGAACTAACCATGAACTCTAAAGTACCCGTAGCGGATTTCCAGGTAGGCGGCGGCGAGTTGGTGATGATCGCCGGGCCCTGCGTTATTGAGTCCGCCGCCGGAACCCTGGAGATTGCCCGGGCTTTAAAGGAGATTGCCCGGGAGCTTTCCCTCCCTCTTATCTTCAAAGCCTCTTTTGATAAAGCCAACCGCACTTCTTTAAGCTCTTTCCGGGGACCGGGTTTGCGGGAGGGCCTGGAGATTCTGGCCCGAGTCAAGGAAGAAGTGGGCCTGCCGGTTATCTCCGACGTGCATCAGGTGGCAGAAGTGGAGGCCGCGGCCCAGGTCTTGGACGTCCTGCAGATTCCCGCGTTCCTCTGCCGCCAGACGGACCTGGTGGCGGCCGCGGCGAAGACCGGGAAGCCCTTGAACCTGAAGAAGGGCCAGTTTCTCGCGCCCTGGGACATGGCTGCGGTGGTGGAGAAGGCCAGGGCCAGCGGCAATAATAAAATCATGCTCACCGAACGGGGGTCCATGTTCGGTTACAACAACCTGGTGGTGGATTTCCGGAGCCTGCCTCTTATGCGGGGCTTGGGGTGTCCGGTGATTTTGGACGTGACCCACAGCGTGCAGCTCCCCGGTGGTCAGGGCACGTGCTCCGGCGGGCAGCGGGAATTCATCCCCTTTCTCGCCCGGGCCGGAGTGGCGGTGGGGGTGGACGCGCTCTTCATGGAGGTGCATCCGGACCCGGACGCGGCGAAATGTGACGGGCCCAATTCCCTGCCGCTGGCCCAAGTTCTGCCCTTGTGGCGGCAGCTCAAGGCGCTGCATGAGTTTATCCGGCAGCAGCAGTAGGGGCACAGCTTGCTGTGCCCCTACGTTTGTTCTTGCGCCTTTGCGTCTTTGCGTGAGATTACCCTCACCCCTAAAGGAAGGACAACTTGAATTTCGATGACTATCCGCCGGAGGTGCAGGAGCGGGCTAAAGGCATCCGCCTGCTGATCCTGGACGTGGATGGGGTGCTCACGGACGGCAGCCTCTATTTCGGCCCCGGGGGTGAAGCCCTGAAAGTCTTCCACGTCCGGGACGGGCAAGGCATCAAGATGGCGCAGAGAGCCGGGATCGAGGTGGCCTTTCTGTCGGGCCGCCGCTCGGACGCGGCCTATCACCGGGCCCGGGAGTTAGGCATCACCCGCTTTCATGAAGGCCTCCGGGACAAGGTCGTGGTCCTGGAGGAGATCATGGCCGCCATGCAGATCGGACCCGCAGAGGTGGCCGCGGTGGGGGACGACCTGGTGGATCTGCCCCATATGAGGCGGGTGGGTCTGGCGGTGGCGGTGGCCGACGCCGGGCCGGAGGTTAAGGCCGCGGCCCACTGGGTCACCACCCTCCCCGGCGGCAAAGGCGCGGTGCGGGAGGTCTGCGATTTGCTGCTCAAGGCCCAGGGGAAGTGGGAGGAAGCCGTCAGCCCTTGGACGGAAGCGGGTTTGGACAAGTGAATCACCCTTTTTTCTTATAGAGCACTCATAATTTAATACAATAATATAATAACTAGTAATTGTGCGGAAACATAATGAACAATTAATAATGATAAATGATATAAGTAGCCAAGGCGAATAATAAAGGATTTTTTAAAATGAATTATTTGTATCTTGATCAAAATATTATTGATAGAATAGACAGAGGCTTAGACAACGAACTTGGCATATTCCTTAAGAAAAATAATTTTATTCCTGCCGTCTCCACTGCCTCATTACATGAGATAGAAAGGGGTGAACAGCCTGAGAGAATAATTGCAAATATTCAATCATTGGTTTCGATTGGAGCGAGGTTTATAATTGAAACAAATTCAGGATTAATTATTTCTCAATTAAGCGCAGATGAAGTTTATGAATTGATCTCAAGCAAAGACCAACGGATTGCTAACATAGCTATATCATTAAATAAGTTGCACTATTATCAAATTAGTTGCACATGGAATAATGAATTGGAAGAGAAAATCAGAGAAGAGACAAAGGAAATTGAATCGCTGATCGATATATTGGATGAAAGACATGAACAAACAAAGAAGGATTTGCTGGATCTGGTAAATTTGCTTAACAATCTAACAAAAGAAGGTGCCCCTGAAGAGTATAATTTTATAATTGATCTGCGCTCAAAACTGGCGGTAAATCCGAGAGAGATGAACAATCTTAATCATTCAGAATTATGGAAGAAAATAGAAGAATTAACCAGGAAAAATGGAAGATTATTACCTTTCGATTTGTCGAAGGGAAACGCAAAGGAAAGATTGTCCAATACTTTGTTAATGCTTAATTTGCTTGGATACTGGTGTGACGATATAGATAGTGATAAAAGGCATCTTACATTTACCTACGACTGCATGCATGGGATTTATGGAAGTTTATGCTATGGGGTTATTTCCTCAGATAAACGATTCCTAAAAAGGTTAAGAGCTGCTTACCATTATTTGTCTGTACCAACAAAAATTTATCATCTTGCATGGAATATATTCAATGAATTGAATTGACGAAATTCCGCCCAAGTATATGATTGGTATGAAATCTAATATAATTTTAGCAAGTTACTTAACCAGATTTTAGGAACAAAATATCGTTCCCAAGCCCAGCTTGGGAACGGGAAAAAATGTAGCCGCAGGCTTTAGCCTGCGCCGGCACAGGCTGGAAAGCCTGTGCTACCAAAAACACCAGAATGGCGGCCAGTGCCCGCCCTACCAATCTAATGGCGGGCCATGCCCACCCCACATATATTCCTTCCATTGCAGCCGGGTTTTGGCTGAAAGCTGAAAGCTGACCGCTGACAGTTTTTTTACGGCTGCGCTCTTGCAATTTTCTTGCCCAACTCCCCGCCCCCAAGCCAGATAAGCCTTTACACTTGTTCCCGGGGTTAATATAATCCCCTTAAAAAACCGACCTAATTGGCATGGAAAATTTCACTATTAAGCCCCGGAAGGGCTGGCGGAAGTTCCTGGGAGGGAAGGGACTCCTGGGCCTGCCCCTGCTGCTGATAGTGGCCGGGGTAGTGGTCTGGGGGCTCTGGCCGCCGCCGCCCCCGCCCCCTAAACCCGCGCCCCCGGCTAAGAGCCAGGCCCACATGGAGACCCTGGCCCTCACCGAGGTCCAGGAAGGGGATAAACGCTGGACCCTGGAGGCCCAATCCGCGGATTTTCTCAAGGACCGGAACGAGATCAAGATCACCGGCGTCAGGGTGGAATTTTACGGGGGCCCGGGCAAGACCGTCAAGGTAAAGGCGCAGGAAGGACTGATCAACACCAAGACCCGAGTCCTGACCTTGAAGGGCCAGGTGGAAATGGAGAGTGGCGAGTTGCGCATCACCACCAACCTCGTCACTTATCAACCCGTGGGCCGGCTCTTGCTGGCCCCGGATGAGGTGACCCTGGAAGAACCCCGCCTGAAGGTCCAGGGCAAGGGTTTGAAAGTGGAGCTGGCGGAGAAAAAGCTGGTCCTGGCCCAGCACCGCCTCACCCAGGTAAAGGTCCAGGGAATGGAGCGAAAACCGTGAAGCAAGAGAAACCCTGGAGGGGCTGGGCCGGCGTCCTGTGCCTGTTCCTGATCCTGGTCGTCTCCTTCCCCCAGGCGGGGAAGGGCGCAGAACCGAAGAAAAAAGGGCCGCAGGAGGAATTTCCCCTGCACATCACCTCGGATCGCCTGGAAGCGGATCAAAAGGAGCGGGTCATTATCTTCACCGGCCAGGTGAAGGCCATTTACGGCGACTCCATCTTATATGCCGATCAATTGCGGGTCTTTTACGAACAGCCCCCCCCTGGCCCGAAGACCGCGCCCGGGGCCCCTCCCCAGGAGAAAAGGGATACTTCGCCCCTGGGGGACCTGGGGGGAGAGAAAATCAACCGCATCGTGGCCCGGGGAGGGGTGCGGTTCGTGCAGGAGGACAAGGTGGCCACCGGCCAGGAAGCCACGTACTTCCGGGACCGGGATGAAGTTGTGCTGGTGGGCAATCCCCAACTATGGCGGGCGGAGAATACCCTGAAAGGGGAACGCATCATTTTTAATTTGGCGACCAACAAGGTCCTGGTGGAGAGTTCTCCCCAGAAACGGGTGGAAGCCCATCTTTATCCGTCCGGCCAAAGCTTGCCGGGGGCCGCCAAGACCAGCCCTTTGAAGCCCAAAAGTCCTAAACCGCGGTGATTGAGGTGATGCACCGACTGGCCCTCCGTAATCTGGTGAAAAGTTATGACGGCCGCACCGTGGTGGAAACCCTCAATTTGGAAGTGCGGAGCGGCGAGGTAGTGGGCTTGCTGGGTCCCAACGGCGCGGGAAAAACCACCACCTTCTACATGGTGGTGGGGTTGCTTCACCCGGACCGGGGCCAAATCTTCCTGGACGGGGAGGACATTTCCTCTCTGCCCATCTATCAGCGGGCCCGGCTGGGGGTGCAATACCTGCCCCAGGAGCCGTCGGTCTTTCGCAAGCTGACGGTGGCGGAAAACATCATGGCCATCTTGGAGACCCTGGAGCCTGACCCCCAGGTGCGGCAAGAAAGGCTGCAACAATTGCTGGCGGAACTCCGTCTTTCCCACCTGGCCCACCAGAAGGCCTCCGCCCTCTCCGGGGGGGAGAGGCGCCGGGTGGAAATTACCCGGGCCCTGGTCACCTCCCCCCATTTCATCATCCTGGACGAGCCCTTCGCGGGGATCGACCCCCTGGCCGTGACGGATATTCAGAATATTATCAGGCAGTTAAAGGAACGGCAGTTAGGGGTGCTCATCTCCGACCACAACGTGCGGGAGGCCCTGGGAGTTTGCGACCGGGCCTATATCTTAAACGAGGGAGTGGTCCTGGAGGAAGGGACCCCCGAGGTGCTGGTGCAAAGCGAAGTAGCCAAAAGGATTTACTTGGGAGCATCCTTTAAGTTATAGTAATAATAAGGCTGGCCTTAGGCCAGGGTTGATTTTCAGGGAATTTTTTATAAAGAAAGGCATATGGCTCTCGAGATTCGACAAAGCCTGAAGCTCACTCAGACGCTCATCATGACCCAGAAGTTGCAGCAGGCCATCAAGTTGCTGCAACTCTCCCGGTTGGAGCTCGTGGGGGAGATTCATCAGGTCCTGGAGACCAACCCGGTTCTGGAAGAGTCCCAGCTGGAAGAGTCCCAGGTGGAAGAAAAGGGGGAATTGGGGCAGGAGGCGGAAGTTCTCCCTTTTGCCGGCGATGGCGAGCCCCTGGAGGGCCAGGCCACCGACGGCTCCGAGGCCAAATCCGCCGCGGAGGAAATGAACTGGGACGCCTATCTCCAAGACCGGCTGATGCCCTCCTCCACCTCCACCGAGTTCGAGGAACGGGAAACGCCGCCTTTTGAGAACATGAATGCCCAGAAAGCCACCCTGAAGTCCCACCTCATGTGGCAGTTGCGCATGGCGGAGATGGATGACGAAGGGGAGGCCATCGGCACGCTGATCATCGGCAACCTGGACCGGGACGGGTATCTGAGGGCCACCATCGAGGAAATCGCCGATGAGATGAAAGTCTCCCCGGAGCGGGTAGTCGCGGTTCTGGAAGTCGTCCAGGGCTTCGATCCCCCGGGGGTGGCGGCCCGGGACCTCAAGGAATGCCTCCTCTTGCAGATCAAAGCCTCCGGCCAGGCAGACCCCCTGGTCACCGCCATCATCGAAAATCATCTGCAAAATCTGGGCAACAAGAATTACCAGGCCATTGCCCGGGATCTGAAAGTGCCCTTGGAGAAGGTTTTCCAGGTCGTTGAACTCATCTTCAAGTTGGATCCCAAACCCGGCCGGGAGTTCGACGCGGAGGACGCGGACTACATCAACCCTGATGTCCATGTGGATAAGGTGGGTAATGATTACATCATCAGCTTGAATGAAGACGGGTTGCCCAAACTGCGGGTGAACTCCTTTTACCTGGAGGCCCTGCGCAATCCCGAGAACCTGCCGGAAAACGTCAAGAGCTACATTCAAAAACACCTGGACAACGCCCTCTGGTTTATCCGCAGCATCCATCAACGCCAGAAGACCTTGTACAAGGTCACCGAAAGCATTATTCGCTTCCAGCGGGAGTTTCTGGACCGGGGCCTGGCCCATCTGAAACCCCTGACGCTGCGCCAGGTGGCGGAAGATGTGCAGATGCATGAATCCACCATCAGCCGGGTGACCACCAATAAATATATTCATACCCCCCAAGGGGTTTTTGATCTGAAGTACTTCTTTAACAGCGGCATCAATCAGATCCTGGGGGATCAGATCGCCTCGGAAAGCGTGAAAGAAAAGATCCGTCAGATCGTCCAGGGGGAAAACCCCGAGAACCCATTGAGCGATCAGGAGATTGCCGATATCCTCCGCCGGGACAACGTCATCATCGCCCGGAGAACGGTGGCCAAATACCGGGGCGTGTTGGGGGTGCTGCCCTCCAGCAAACGCAAAAGACTGGGATACCGGCGCAAAGACCTGCCAGAAACTACTGCCCCTTGATCTCCCGTTTTTCCTTCGGGGTCAGCCATAGGAGAGGATAGCATGCAGATTTCCGTGACTTTCAGACAGATTGAGCCCTCAGAGGCCTTGAAAAATTATGTGACCGAACGCTTGTCTAAATTTAAGCGCTATCTGGATGGGCCGGTGGAGGCCCATGTGGTGCTGGGGCTGGAAAAATTCCGCCACCTGGCGGACGTGACCATCGACAGCAACGGCCGGATCATCAAAGGCCGGGATGAGAACGCGGATATGTACGCGGCCATCGATCTGGTGATGGATAAGATCGATATGCAGCTCAAGAAGCTGCGGGACAAGTTACGGGACGTCAAAGGCGACCGGAGCCGGGCCGCGGCCCCGATGGAGGCCCCGGAAGAGAGTCCGGCACTGCCCCCGCTCCGCCGGAAAAAAGTGGAAGTGCCGGCCCTGCAACTGGCCGACGCCCTGGAGATGATGCAGAGCAGCAATGATAAACTCCTGGTCTTCACCAACGTAGCCAACGGAAATTTAGGAATACTCTACCGGCGCCAGGACGGGCACTTTGTCCTGGTGGAGCCCGATCTCAGTTAGGATAATATCCGGACCTCATGAAAATCATTGATCTCCTGGACCCCAAGTGCATCCTGCCGGATTTGCAGGCGGCCAACAAGCGGGGGGTTTTAGAGGAACTGGCCACGGCTTTGGTAAGCGGCCATAAGGAAGTGACCCTGCAGGCCGTGGTGGAGGTGCTGTTGGAACGGGAACGCCTGGGGAGCACCGGTATCGGCGATAATATCGCCATCCCCCATGGGAAGCTCCCCCAACTCTCCCGGATGCTCCTGGGCTTTGGCCGCAGCCTCAAAGGGGTGGACTTCGACTCCATGGACGGCAAGCCCTCCCACCTCTTCTTCCTGTTGCTGGCCCCGGTCAACTCCTCGGGCCTGCATCTTAAGGCCCTGGCCAAGATCTCCCGCATGCTCATGAGCCAGACTTTCCGGGAGGGCCTGATGGAGTCCAAAGGGGCTGAGGAAATTTTGCGATTGATTGAAGGAAAAGACGCCGAATTTTAAGACCAGCCCGAGCCCGCCTCCCTTGCCTTTAGAAGGGAGCCATCCCGGGCCACGGGCTTAAAGTTCCCAGTAATGGGCCAGACTCCAGTGGCAAACCGGCAACCCCCCACATTACCGCCGTCGTCTTTTCCCATCCTGATCATCACCGGAGTTTCCGGTTCAGGGAAAAGCACCGTGCTCCGGGCCCTGGAAGACATCGGCTATTTCTGCGTGGACAACCTGCCCCTGCGACTTCTCCCCCCCTTTCTCCGGGAGCAGTCCCGGGCCTCTCGGGACAGCCGCAAAATCGCCCTGGTGATGGACGTGCGCACCGAGGGTTTTTTGCAGAACTACGCCCGGGTCTTTCGCAGCCTGAAGCGCCAGGGGCATCAGTTGCACCTGATCTTCCTGGAAGCCGATGAAGCCACCTTAATCCGGCGTTTCAGCCAGACCCGGCGCCAACACCCCCTGGCGGATCAGGACAGCATCTCCCATGCCTTGCAGGAGGAACGCCGCTCCATGGAGGGTCTCAGGGGTCAGGCCCACCGCATCATCGACAGCTCCTTCTACAACCCCCATCAACTCCGGGAGCTGATCAAGGCGGAATATTCGGACCTGCCGCCCCGGCAGCGCCTGGCCCTGCACCTGATTTCCTTTGCCTACAAATACGGCATTCCCCCGGAGGCCGACCTGGTGCTGGATGTCCGGTTTCTCCCCAATCCCTATTTTGTGGAAGATTTAAGACCTCTCAACGGCAATGACCCCCCGGTGCGGGACTATGTCCTGGTACAGCAGGAAACCCAGGCTTTTTTGCAGCATTTTTTCCGGTTCCTGGACTTCCTGCTGCCCCTGTTTATCCAAGAAGGGAAAACCCACCTGACCCTGGCCATAGGCTGCACCGGGGGACAACACCGCTCCGTGGTCATCGCCAATAGCCTGGCGGAACACCTGACCCAGGGAAATTTCACTTTCACCCTGCATCATCGGGAAATGACTCCCAAGGAGAGCAACGCATGATCGGTATTTTACTCGTTACCCATAAGGAACTGGCCGAAGCCCTGATGTCCGTCTGCGACCTGATCCTGGGACGCCAGGACGCGCTTCAGGCCATCTCCCTTGATCCCCAAGCCTCCCCGGAGGAATGCCGGCAACAGATCCAGCGGGGCTTGGCCCAGGTGAATAACGGTAACGGCGTCATCATTCTCACGGATATGCTGGGAGGCACACCCTCCAATCTCACCCTCACCTTTTTGCAGGAAGGCAAGGTGGAGGTGGTCACCGGCGTGAATCTGCCCATGCTCATGAAGCTGTCCCAACTTAGGGAGGAAAAAGACCTGGCGCAAGTGGCCCTGGCCCTGAAACAACACGGCCAGAAAGGCATTACCGTGGCCAGCGAGGTTCTCCACCATAAATGACCCGGAGCCGCGCATCCGCCCCGCCGGACTGACGGATATCAGCGGCATCTGGGCCATCGAGAAAGTCTCCTTCCCCACCCCCTGGCCCCGCTTCTCTTTCCTGGCGGAACTGGGACACTCCCGGAGCCATACCCTGGTGGCCGGCCCCCCGCCCCCCCAACGCTGGAGGGTCTGGGGCTATCTCATCTACTGGGTGGTGGCCGAGGAGATGCACATCCTCAACCTGGCGGTGCACCCCCAACACCGCCGCCGGGGCCTCGCCCGCCGGCTGCTGACCACCGCCATGACCCAGGCCCGGGAATCGGGCGCGCAAGTGGCCTGGCTGGAAGTGCGCCCCTCCAACCACCCGGCCCTGAACCTTTACCAATCCCTGGGTTTTAAAGAAGTGGGCCGCCGACCCCGCTACTACGACGACACCCAGGAAGACGCCCTGCTCCTGACGTACTTTTGGGAGGAGGGGGAGGAGGAAAGTTGAGGGAGAGAATAGTGTAACCTTATGGCGGCAGATCCCGTCTCAGTAATAATTCTCTAATCAGGAGGACCTAAGATACCCATGGACGAGAAAACCAAGTTGTTGGTTTGCCTGGGCGCGGCGACTGCGGCTAATTGCATACCCTGCTTCGAATTTTATTATGGGAAAGCCCAGGCCGCGGGGGTGGCCTCCGAGGATATTCAGGAAGTAGCGGAAATTTCCTATCAAATTAAGAATAACGTCAATATGCTGATGAAGAACAGCATCAGAAATTTTACGGGTCAGGAAGGGGATGCCTGCCCCTTGCCCAGCGATAAATGCAATCCGAAATGCGGTTCCTGAACTGACAGGGATTGAGAGATGCACCTCACGGAGATTTACGATCAATATTACCAGAGGGTCAGGAAATTCATCCTGCATACGGTGAGAAACGAATGGGTGGCGGATGACCTGGTCCAGGAGACTTTTATCAGAATCAGCAATAACCTTGGAAGCGTCAGGGATGCCGCCAGGCTGCAAGCCTGGATATTTAGGATCGCCCACAATATCTGCCAGGACTATTTCCGGGGGCAGGGGAAAACCGCCAATCTGAGTGTGGCAGAAATCCGCGCGGAGACCGCGCCGGCCAAGGCCCCCACGACTCAGAAAGAACTGGAACAAGGCCAGATGCGCAAATGTGTCTTCGGCCTGGTCAACTTTCTGCCCGAGTCGCTCCGCAGTGTCATCATTCTCTCGGATATCAGCGAGTTCAGCCAGCGGGAAATCGCCGAGATTCTGGGAATCACCGTGGAAAACGTCAAGATCAGGCTACATCGGGGCCGGAAAAAATTGAAGGCCCTTCTGGAGGAACACTGTGTCTTCGAGGTGGATGAAAGGAACGTCTTAACCTGCCAGCCGGAGACCCCCAGCGGCTATAATCTTTTCCTGAAGCCGTCCGGCTCTTAGGGTCGCTACTCCTCATAACAAGTGGCCGTCAAAGAGATTCTTTTGTAGGGGCGGACCCATGTGTCCGCCCTTGGGTGGGCGCACACATGGGTGCGCCCCTACTGTATAGATCCCTGTTCGTCTGCAACCACTTATTCCCCATCCCCAAACTCAAATAAGTGTATCCTTTTGCCCGCCACCCTCGTCTTAGGGTTAAAAATATGGCGGCAAAGGAGAACGACCATGACTAAGGCGACGCAAAGCAAACCGGCGAATCCGGCCTGTTGCGCCGGGGAAAAATCGGGGCCCGGAGAGCAGTCTAGGGATGCGAAAAAAATCCTGGTGCTTCTGGCCACCGATCGCCTGGGCAAGGGAGATGATGAGCTTGGGGGGAAAATCGTCATCAATTTCATCCGGACCATGAAAGAGATGGGGGACGATCTGTGGCGGTTGGTTCTATTAAACGGGGGGGTCAAACTGGCCGTGGAGGGATCGGAAGCTTTGCCCCAACTTCAGGAACTGGCCGGGGCTGGGCTGGGCATCCTGGTCTGCGGCCCCTGCCTGAAGACTTTCAATCTATTTGAAAAAAAGCAGGTGGGCGAACTTACCAGCATGCTGGATATCGTCACCTCCATGCAAATGGCGGACAAGGTCATTTCTCTCACCTAGAGGCGGGCCAGTATTGTGGGGGAGGGCCAGGGGGAGATAGTGATCAGTGGCCAGTGGCCAGTGAGAAACAACTGGTTACTGACCACTGACCCTGGCCCCTCACCCTAGGGCGCGGCGCACTGGCGGGGGGGGGTGGGGTTGTTTTTCAAGTAGGTTTGCACCAGGTTTTCCGGGGTTTCCTGGGGGTCGCCGGTGATGACCTGGATGCCTTTGTGGGTGAGCAGGCCCTGGGCTTTCTCCCCCAAGCCCCCGGCGATGACGTGGGTGACCCCCAGGTCTTCCAGCCACTCGGGGATGGCCACCGGCTCGTGGGGCGGGGTGGGGATGGTTTCCTGATCCACGACGGCCCCGTCTTTGACGGTGAAAAGGGCAAAATTCTTGGCCTGGCCAAATTTGGCGGCCAGCTTGCCGTCATCCACCGGCAGCGCGAACTTCAGCACTCCCGGCTCCCGGCGGGACGCGGTGGGGGAGAGGACCTCCAGCAGGTAATCGACGATGGGCCTCAAGCCCTGGAAGAAGGGGCTGTCAGCTTCCGACAGTTGGATGAGTTCCCCCTGGTCCGCGGCCTCCACCACTCGGGGGTCGAAGGGCAGTTCCCCCAGGAAGGGGACCTTGGCGGCCTGGGCGGTTTTGGGGGCGCCGCCGGTTTTGAACAGGGGTACGGCTTCGCCGCAGTGGGGGCAGCGGTAGCCGCTCATGTTCTCCACCAGCCCCAGGATGTTGAGGTTGATCTTCTGGCAGAAGTTGATGGATTTGCGCACGTCCGCCAGGGAGATCTCCTGGGGGGTGGTGACGATGAGGGCGTGGGCCTCGGGGATGGTTTGGGCGACACTCATGGGCTCGTCGCCGGTGCCGGGAGGCGCGTCGATCACCAGGTAATCGAGAGGCCCCCACTGCACCTCGCTTAGAAACTGCTGGATGAGCTGGTGTTTTAAGGGGCCCCGCCAGATGACCGCCATTTCCCGGTTTTTCATCAGGACCTCAATGGAAATCACCCGGAGGTTGTCGAAGAGGTCCGGGGGCAGATTAAACTGGGCGTGCATCAGGTCCAGGGGCTCTTTCAGGCCCAACATGCGGAGTACGTTGGGGCCGTGGAGGTCCACGTCCATGAGGCCCACTTTGAAGCCCCGGCGGGCCAGGGCCAGGGCCAGGCTCACGGCCACGCTGCTCTTGCCCACGCCGCCTTTGCCGCTCATGACCAGGATCTTGTGGCGGATCTGTTTCAGGGTCCGGGCGATCTCTTTCCCCCCGGATTCCTCGTGATGCTGCCCCGGGTCGCAGCCGGAGCAGGACTTAGGGTCGGTGCCGCAGGTTTTCGGGTCGGCGCCGGAAGGACAATCAGTCATAGCGTATATCTCCTCGCAAAACTTTGTCGACAAGTGGCACAGGCGTCTCGCCTGTGCTGCCGCAGGCTAAGGCCTGCGGCTACAGAAAATACCTGTTTGATCGCAACTCATTATGAAAGGGGATGAAGTAATGGCATCATCCCCATATTTATATATTTAATACCCAAAAATAATTTCCCGCAAGGATTTTAGGGAGAATTTGGGAGCGGTTCCCTTGCCTTGTTTTATCTGGATACATTCTGCCGCCTGGAGGGGTCATTATCAATAACGTTGAAACCTAACTAAATTTGGTGGCACCGGCATCTTGCCGGTGCAGGAGCACAGGCTGGAAGCCTGTGCCACCAAAATCTTAGGGCGGCCAGGGGCCGCCCTATTTTTTGACGGCGGGCGAGACGCCCGTTCTGCATTTTCATGGTAAGGGTTTGGGGGTGGGGGTTTGGGTCCGGTGGGGCGGGCCTCCGTGCCCGCCGGAACCCCTGGCTTCCGCCCCCCGAATTCTCCTCTTCTCCAGGCAAGGTTGTTGGTAGCACAGGCTTTCCAGCCTGTGCCGACGCAGGCTAAGCCTGCGGCTACATCTTCTTTTCCGGACCTGCCGCGGTCGGCGCATTCCCCCCCGTACTCCATCCTGAGGAATGCCGCAAGGGAGAAAAAGTAACAAATTATTTTTCCCCTGTTACCTTTTGCCCCTCCCCTTGGCCCCGGTCTGCCTGCTGGAAATAAACATTTCTCCGGTCCGGTCCGGATTTCTCCACGATAAACCTCAATGCCAGCCTCTCTTTCCCATTTTGATTCTTTCTTGACTTACCGGGTAATTTTTTCTAAGATTTCTAGTGTCTAAATTCACAATATCTATCCATGGTAATGTCTATAAATAACAACTAGTATGGAAGGTGACTATATGGCCAAAAAGGTACAGGCTAAAAATCCGGTTGGTAAAGTAATGGTGGTGGGCGCGGGCATCGCCGGGGTGCAGGCCGCCCTGGACCTGGCGAACGCCGGATTCTACGTCCACCTGGTGGAGAAAAAGTCGGCCATCGGCGGCGTTATGGCCCAGTTGGACAAGACCTTTCCCACCAATGACTGTTCCATGTGCATCATCTCTCCCAAGTTGGTGGAATGCGGCCGCCACCTGAATATTGAGATCAGCACCCTGTCCGAGGTCACGGGCATCAGCGGCGAGCCCGGCAATTTCAAGGTGACCGTGGAGCAGGAGCCCCGCTTCATCGACCCGGCCAAGTGCACCGGTTGCGGGGCCTGCACCGAGGCCTGCCCGGTGGGGGTGCCCAACGAATTCAACATCGGCCTTAACGAAGCCCAGGCCATCTATCGCCTCTATCCCCAGGCCATCCCCGCCACTTTTGCCATCAAGAAATACGACCGGGCCCCCTGTGTCCGGGCCTGTCCGGCAAATCTCACCGCCCAGGGCTACGTGCAACTTATTAAGGCCAAGAAATACCCGGAAGCCCTGGCCCTGATCATGGACCGGCTGCCGCTTCCCGGCACCATCGGCCGCATCTGCCCTCACCCCTGTGAGACCGATTGCCGCCGTCAGGAAATGGATGAGCCCATTGCCATCTGCAACCTGAAGCGCTTCGTGGCGGATCAGGTGGACTGGAAGGCCCTGCCGGTGCCGGAGGTGGAAAAGCAGGCAGGCGCGGTGGCCATTGTGGGCGCCGGCCCCTCCGGTTTGAGCTGCGCCTATCACCTGGCCCTGAAGGGCTATAAGGCGGTGATCTTCGAGGCCGCGCCGGAAGCGGGCGGCTGGCTGCGCTACGGCATCCCCGAATACCGCCTGCCCCGGAAAGTCCTCCAGCAAGAGGTGGATTACCTGAAACGCCTGGGCGTGGAATTCCGCTTTAAGACCCCCATCGGCCCGGGCCTCACGGTCAACGACCTCCTCACCCGGGACGGTTTCCGGGCGGTCTTCCTGGGAGTGGGCTGCCAGGACTCCATCCGCCTGCCGGTGCCCGGGGCCGACGCCCAGGGCGTGCTCTGGGGCGTGGAATATTTGAAAGAGGCGTCCTCCACCGGGGCCAACCCCGTTAAAGGCAAGCGGACCTTGGTCATCGGCGGCGGCAACGTAGCCATGGACGTGGCCCGCACCGCCCGGCGCCAAGGCGCCTCCCAGGTGACCCTAATCTGCCTGGAGTCCCGGGAAGAGATGCCCGCGTCCCCCTGGGAAGTGGAAGAAGCGGAGCATGAAGGCGTGGAGATCGTCACCCGCTGGGGCGTGAAGCAGATTATCGCCGCCGGCGGCAAGGTCACCGGTATCGAAATGAAGGCGGTGGAGCGGGTTTTTGACGAGCAAGGCCGCTTCTCCCCCACCTATTTTGAAAACCAGACCACCACCCGGGACACGGACGTGGTCATCATGTCCATCGGCCAAAAGGCCAACCTGCAGTTCCTCACCCCCGCCGACGGCGTGGAGCTGACTCCCCGGGGCCTCATCAAATCCGACCCCGAGACCCTGGCCACCAGCCGGGAAGGAGTCTTTGCCGGCGGGGACGTGGTTTCCGGGCCCTATATCGCCATCGCCGCGGTGGCCGCGGGCCGGGAAGCGGCCCTCTCCGTGGACCGCCACCTGAACGGCCAGGACCTGAAAGCCGACCGGGAAGCGCCCCTGCGGCCCATCCCCAAAGAAGAAGGGCATTGGAGTGAAATCCAGAAAGACGCGGAGAAGCTGCCCCGGGCCCTGATGCCCCACACGCCGGTGGAAGAGTGGATTAAGAGCTTCAAGGAAATCAACCTGGGCTACTCCGAAGAAGAGGCAGTGGCCGAGGCGGCCCGCTGCATCAACTGCGGGGTCTGCTCCGAGTGCCTGCAGTGCGTGGTGGCCTGCCAGGCCGGGGCCGTCATGCATGACCAGGGCCCCCGGAAGACGGAATTGAACGTGGGCGCATTGGTGTTGGCCCCTGGCTTCCAGGCCTATGACCCCACCAAGTATTCGGCTTATCATTACGCCAATTACCCCGGGGTGGTGACCAGCATGGAGTTCGAGCGGATTCTCTCCGCCTCGGGCCCCTTTGCCGGGCACCTGATCCGGCCTTCGGACCACCTGGAGCCCAAAAAGATCGCCTGGTTGCAGTGCGTGGGCTCCCGGGATCTCCATCACTGCGACAACAGCTACTGCTCCTCGGTCTGCTGCATGTACGCCATCAAACAGGCGGTGATCGCCAAGGAACACAGCAAGGAGCCTTTGGACACCGCCATTTTCTTTATGGACATGCGCACCCACGGCAAGGAGTTCGAGAAATACTACTGGCGGGGCGAGGAGGAGCACGGCATCCGCTTCATCCGCTCCCGGGTGCACACCATCGATCCGGTGCCCGGCTCCGATGACGTGCACATCCGCTACCTCACGGAAAATGGGGAACTGAAGACCGAAAACTTCAACCTGGTGGTCCTCTCCGTGGGCCTGGAGTCTTCGCCGGATGCCCTGAATCTGGCCAAAACCCTGGGAGTGGAGGTCAGACCGGAGACCCGTTTTGCGGAGACCTCGCCCTTCACGCCTCTCAGCACCAATAAAGAGGGAATTTACGTCTGCGGTGTCTTCCAGAGCCCCAAGGATATTCCCCAATCGGTGATGGAGGCCTCCGCCGCGGCTGCGGACGCCGGGGAGCTGCTGGCCGCGGCCCGGGGCAAGGATATGAAGGTGCAAATCCTGCCCCCGGAAAAAGACGTGAGCGGCCTGGAGCCCCGGGTGGGCGTCTTTGTCTGCAACTGCGGCATCAACATCGGGGGGGTGATCGATGTTCCCTCCCTGACCGACTATGCCCGGACCCTCCCCCACGTGGTCTTCGCGGACGAAAACCTTTTCACCTGTTCCGCGGACACCCAGGGCAAGATCCTCCAGGCCATTGAAGAGAATAACCTGAACCGGGTCCTGGTGGCCTCCTGCAGCCCCCGCACCCACGCGCCCATGTTTATGGAGACCATCCGGGAGGTGGGCCTCAACCCCTACCTCTTCGAGATGGCCAATATCCGGGACCAGGACTCCTGGGTGCACATGCATGAGCCGGAAAAGGCCCTGGAAAAGGCCAAGGACCTGGTGCGGGGCGTCGTTGCCCGGCTGGTCAACCTGGAGCCCCTCCACAAGATGGAGTTCCCGGTGACCAAGGCCGCTTTGGTCATCGGCGGCGGTGTGGCCGGCATGGAATCCGCCCGGTCCATCGCCAACATGGGCTTTAAGGCCTACCTGGTGGAAAAGACCGACAAGCTGGGGGGCAACGCCTGGAACCTGGTGGTCAGCTCCCGGGGCTACGACTACCGGGGCTACCTGGAAGAGCTGATCGCGGATGTGAAGAATAACCCCAACATTGAAATCATGTTTAACTCCGCGGTCACGGAAACCAGCGGTTTCGTGGGCAACTACCGCTCCACCGTGACCACCCCCCAGGGCAAACGGGAACTGGAGCACGGGGTCACCGTCATGGCCACCGGCGGCCAGGCCTTGTCCCCGGAAGAGTATCTCTACGGCCAGGACCCCAATATTTTCACGGCCCTGGAAGTGGATAAGCTCATTGCCGAAAAGGACGCTCGCATTGCTAAGGCCAATCAGGCGGTCTTCATCCAGTGCGTGGGTTCCCGGGAACCGGAGCGGCCCTATTGCAGCCGCCTGTGCTGCACCCACTCCGTGGAAAGCGCCATTGAGTTGAAGAAGCTCAATCCAGACCTGGACGTCTTCATCCTCTACCGGGATCTCCGCACCTACGGGGAACGGGAGCTGCTCTACAAGGAAGCCCGGGAAATGGGCGTGATGTTCATCCGCTTCGATTTGGAAGGCAAACCCAAAGTGGAGAAAACCGCGGACGGCGGCCTCCAGGTGACGGTGACCGACCCCATCCTGGGTATGCCGGTGGTCCTCAAGCCGGACCTCCTCACCCTGGCCAGCGCCGTGCTCCCCAACCCCATTGAGGATCTGGGCGAACTCTTCAAGCTGCCCAGAAACGCCGAAGGCTTCTTCAACGAGGCCCACGCCAAGCTGCGGCCGGTGGATTTCCCCACGGACGGCATCTTTCTGGCCGGCCTGGCCCACTATCCCAAGCCCATTGACGAGTCCATCGCCCAGGCCAAGGCCGCGGCGGGCCGGGCCGCCACCTTCCTGGCCCTGGAAAAGGTGTCCGTGGGCGGCGTGGTGGCTTCGGTGGAACCGGACAAGTGCGCGGTCTGCCTCACCTGCGTGCGCACCTGTCCCTTCAACGTGCCGGTCATCGACTACCAGATCGATGCGGCCTATATCGATCCGGCCAAGTGCCAGGGTTGCGGCGTCTGCGTCTCGGAGTGCCCGGCCAAGGCCATTACCATGAAACACTATACCGATATCCAGATCATCGCCCAGGAAACGGCTCTGGCCGCGGGTTAAAGAAAGGAGAGATTCATGGCTGCGCCCTTTACTCCCAAAATCATCGGCTTCTGTTGCCGCTACTGAGCTTACAGCGCCGCGGACCTGGCAGGTTCGATGCGACTGCAATATCCCCCGGAGATCAAGATCATCATGATTCCCTGCACCGGCCGGGTGGACATCCTCCACCTCCTCAAGGCCTTCGAAGGCGGCGCGGACGCGGTTTTCGTGGCCGGCTGCCTGGAGGGCGAATGCCATTACCTGATGGGTAACATCCGGGCCAGGAAACGGGTGAATAAGCTGAAAAAGGACTTCACCGAGATAGGGATGGAGCCGGAGCGGCTGGAGATGTTCAACCTCTCCTCTTCGGAAGGGCCGAGATTCGCGGCCATTGCCAAGGAGATGAGCGAGCGGGCCTTTAAACTGGGCCCCAGCCCCATAAAACATGAAGCCCGGGCCGCCTGGCTGGCGGAGCACCCGGAGGTGAAAGAGGCTTCTTAGAAATTGGGATAAATTGTGGTGTAGGGGGCTAAGGGGTTCCGGCGGGCGGGACGCCCGCCCTACGGGCCCTTACCCCCTCCCCCAGACCCCCACCCCCAATCCCATACATAAAAAGGGAGGGCCACAGGCCCTCCTTTTTGTCTGGCATTGTGGGCAGGGGCCCATGGCCCCCTCCCCCCAGCACCTCTGGAATTAACGGGGTGACTGTCTCTTTGGCTTAACTCGATGTTTGGCAATCAGCTCGCGAACAGTGGGCACCAATTCAATGGGAATTTCCATGGCGGTTTGGTTTAAGTTCTCAAAAGCCGCCTCATCCTCCGCGACCGCTTCTTCTTCCGTCTGTTCCTCATAATGGGCCAGAACGCGGCGCACCCTGGCCTCATCCCAGCCTGGCGGAAAGTTGCCTGATTTTTTCATTTTTTCTTCCTGCGGCGGCGCCTTCTATAAAGGACCAAAGGTTTCCAGTGCTTGTAAAGAGGGTAAATCCTTGCCATAGATTTGCTGGAGTGGTTATAGGGATGTATTTGTGGAGTCAGGAGGTTGTGGATAATAGCCTATTCTTCTTACCCTACATCCTTCATCGAAAAGAAGAAAGGAAGCCCTACATCCTTTCTTGAATATGCTACTAGAAAATCTCCGGGGGCCATAATTTCTCGCTCTGGACTCGGAATACTATGACTTGGTCGGAAACACCAAATGGCTTTCGAAGGAATGGTGACATTCTTGATAATATAGCATCTGGGTCCTGTTTTAAATATTCGATTAACCCACTCTCATTTTTTATAAACTCAATTGCTTGATCGATTCTTGTTTTCAATTCCTCCCTTGGTACTAAAAATCTTCCGGCAAATTCATTTGCCTGCCATTCAAAATTACGATATTCATCTTCTGATACATTAATCATAAAATATTTCCATTCATTTAGAGAACTAAATTGATATCCAGAATAAATATCCTTATGAAGGAAGAAATGAGCTATTTCATGTGCTAAAGAGAATCTTAGTCTGTTAGCATATCTATCATTTATATAACAATTATAATCAACTGCGATACCACTTAAATCTAATTTGAGCCATGCATCCATGTCAATTAATATCAATAAATCATGCATTGGTTCTATATCTAATATTAACCTTAATTCAATAATATCTTCCATATCTATTGGCAGTTTGTTTTCTGGCCAATATATTAATCTAGTCTCGTCAGCTAAATTCCACAGATTTGATTTTTTGATCCATGCACACTTAAAATCCTTATAATTCAATTATCACTTCCCCTTTTTAATTTTATTAATGAGTTGATCCAATTCGTCGGGAGAAGGCTTCTCGCTTCTTACTGTTCTAAAAAACATTGGAAGTGAATTTAAAATTGTTTTATCTGACAATATATCCTTAGGAATGTTGCCTGCCGATATACTTGCTTTATCTCTCATTTCTTTCCATAATTCTGAATCCATTGGGATATCTAATATTTTTGCAATTTTCTCAAGTTTCTTTTCACTTTGAGGCGGAGATAAGATACCTCGCTCAATTTTACTCCAGTTGCTCGCATCTAATTTAAGCAATTTACAAAATTCTCTAAGAGTTAAGCCTTTCTCCCTCCTCTTTTCTTTTATAAAGTCTCCAAACATATAGCCTCCCTCTCGCCCGTCGGCTGTCCCCAGAATGGTTTGAATGGTAAATAAATAACCACATGGTATAAAAACTACCACAATAATCGGGGTTGTCAACAAAATTCTTGAAAATTATTAACTCATTTATTCCACCCAGTAATTGGGCGCTTCCTTCATGATGATCACGTCGTGGACGTGGGATTCTTTCAGGCCCGCGGGGGTGATGCGCACAAATTTGGCCTTTTCTTGCAGTTCCGGGATGGTGCGGCAGCCCACGTAGCCCATGCCGGAGCGCAGGCCCCCCATGAGTTGATAGATGACGTCCGGCAGTTTGCCCCGGGAGGGCACCCGGCCCACAATCCCTTCCGGCACCAGCTTGCATTCCAGGTCAAAATCTTCCTGGCAGTAGCGGTCCCGGCTGCCCGCCTTCATGGCCTCCATGGAGCCCATGCCCCGGTAAATCTTGTAACTCCGCCCCTGGAAGATCACCGTCTCCCCGGGGCTTTCGTCCGTGCCCGCGAAGAGACTGCCGATCATCACCACCTCCGCGCCCGCGGCCAGGGCCTTGGTGATGTCCCCGGAGTATTTGATGCCGCCGTCGGCGACCAGGGGGATGTCCGCCTTCCGGGTGGCTTTGGCGCAGTCCATGATGGCGGAGAGTTGGGGGAGACCCACCCCGGCGATGACCCGGGTGGTGCAGATGGAGCCGGGACCCACCCCCAGTTTCACCGCGTCCACCCCCGCCTTGATGAGGTCCTCGGCTCCGGCCGCGGTGGCTATATTGCCGGCGATGAGCTCCGCCTGGGGAAACTCCCGCTTGGTGGCCTCCACCGCCCGAAGCACCCGCTCAGAGTGGCCGTGGGCGGTGTCGATGACGATGACGTCCACCCCGGCCTTGATGAGCGCGTCCACCCGGGCCTCCCGGTCCGGGCCCACCCCCACTGCGGCCCCCACCCGCAGGCGGCCGAACTCGTCCTTGCAGGACTGGGGATATTTGCGAATCTTTTCAATGTCCTTGATGGTGATCAGGCCCTTCAGATTGTACTCATCATCCACCACCAACAGTTTCTCAATGCGGTACTGGTGGAGCAGGGCTTTGGACTCCTCCAGGGTGATGCCCACCGGCGCGGTGACCAGACGGTCCTTGGTCATCACCTCCTTGACCTTCTGCTCCAGGTTGGTCTCAAAGCGCAGGTCCCGGTTGGTGACGATCCCCACCAGGCGCTGGCCTTCCACCACCGGGATGCCGGAGATGCGGTAGCGCTCCATCAGGTCCATAATCTTGGCAATGCTCTCTTCCGGACCGATGGTCACCGGGTCGATGATCATGCCGGACTCCGACTTCTTCACCTTTTCCGCCTCCAACACCTGGGCGGCAATGGTCAGGTTGCGGTGGAGAATGCCGATGCCCCCCTGGCGGGCCAGGGAAATGGCGGTGTCCGCCTCCGTCACCGTGTCCATGGCCGAACTCAACAACGGGATGTTGAGAAGGATGCGGGGCGTGAGCCGAGTGGACAGATCCACCTCGCTGGGCAGCACCGCGGACGGCCCTGGCACTAACAACAGATCATCAAACGTGTAAGCATAAGAAATCGACTCAGGCATCGGTTTTTCTCCGGAAGAATTGTTTTTGAATTTCGGATAGGGCATCGCTCATAATGTTATATTTCATAATTTGAATGAGTTCCATTTAAGACGAATGGCTTGGTAAAGGGCAGGTATTTCCCCCCTTTTCTAAAGGGGGGGCAGGGGGGATTTTATACAACATGTTGAAAATCCCCCTAAATCCCCCTTTAAAAAAGGGGGACTTAAAAGATAATTACTCGGGGAGAATTCTATAATAATTATCATACAATTTATGATCCGCGACACTACCTCCCTCCCCCAAATTCTTCCGCCATCTCCCCCAGCACCCCCTCTAGCAGCCCGGCATCAATGGCCACCAGGGAGTCTTGCCGGCATATTTCTAAAATGGCCAAGACCATCAGGGCCCCGGCCACCATGACTCCGGCCTTGGCGGGTTCCATGCCGGGGAGCCGGGCCCGCTGGGCTTCCGGCAGGCGGCCCAGGAGTTCCGCCAAATCCGCTAACTGCGCCCGGGTCAGGATCAGGTTATTGACCCGCTGGGCGTCGTAGTGGCTCATTTTCAGAGCCAGGGCCGCCAGGGTGGTGACTGCGCCCGCGGTGCCCACCAGGCGGGGCGGCGCGCTCAAATGGGGTTGGAGGTTTTGCCGGTAAAATTCCCCCAACCGCGCCTCAATTTCCTGCTTCAGGGCCGCGACCGCGTCCGGCCGGGGCGGGTCTCCCAGGGGGCGGGCCTGGCTCAAGGTCAGTACCCCCAGGGGCAGGCTGGCGAATTTCGGCTCATGTCCCTGACGGATGAGGGCCCACTCCGTGCTCCCCCCGCCCACGTCAAAGACCACTAAGTCCGGGACCGCCAGAAACTCCGGGGCCAGGGCCGACAGCACGCCTTTAAGAGAGAGGCGGGCCTCTTCCTCCGGGGACAAGATCCGCACCGCCAATCCCAACTCCAGGACCTGCTGGACAAAAAATTCCCGATTCCGGGCCTGGCGCACTGCCTGGGTGGCCACCACCCGGGAGGCCTCCACCCCATTATCTTCCATTATCTGGACAAAGCCTTTTAAGGCCTTAAGGGTGCGGGCCATGGCCGCCGGGGCCAGGGTGTCGGCCTGGGCCAACCCCTCCCCCAAGGCGGTGACTTGCCGGTAATGCCCCAACACCTGGAACCGCCCCGGCCCGGTAATTTCGGCCACCGCCAGGCGTACCGTCAGAGACCCCAAGTCCACCGCGGCGAAGCGTAGCATATGTAGGATTTTTGGGGGAGGGCCAGAGCCGTAGGGGCGGGTTTAAAACCCGCCTCTATCCCTCTCCCCCAGATTCCGGTTCCAGCTCATAAACCTCCGGCCAGGTGCGGTTTTTCTCGCCGCAGTCCAGACCGTAGCCCACCAGGAAGCCTTTCTCCACGACAAAACCCGTGTAATCCAGGGGCACTTCCACCCGGCGGCGTTCCCGTTTGTCGATGAGGCAGCAGATCTTGAGGGAACGGGGCTGGTGGGTGAGGAGGTGTTGGCGCAGGAAGTCCAGGGTCAGGCCCAGATCCACGATATCTTCCACGATGAGCACGTCCCGGTCTTTTAAGGGGTCTTCCACGTCCTTGGTGATGTGGATTTCCCCAGAAGAGGTGGTGCCCGCGCCGTAACTTTTCAGACGGACGAAGTCCACCTCCACCGGGAAGGGAAGGGCCCGCACCAGGTCGGCCAGAAAGATGAACGCGCCTTTGAGGACGCCCACCACCACCAGGTCCCGCTCCGCGTAATCCCGGCTGATCTGGGCCGCCAATTCCGCCACCCGCCGGGCAATGGCTTCCCGGGAAATGAGACAACGCTTCCGGGTCTGCATCCCCCCTCCTTGGTTGGATAAAAAATATCAAAGAAGCCGGGGATGTCAAACTCTAATTAGGGGTCAGGGATCAGGGAGCAGGGATAGTGGGGAGTGGAGAAGATGTAAATAGACTGGTCCCTGACCCCTGGCCCCTTTACTTCTGGTCCGGGCGGAAAACGCTGTCCCAGTCGGAGGGGGGTGGAGACTCCTGGTATTTCCGGCAGAGGTCCTGGAACATTTGGGACGGCCGGTCTTCAGGGAGGTGGTTTAGGGCTTCGGCGAAGGCAGCGGCGGCCTGGCCGAACGCGCCTTCCCGGAAGAGTTTGAGGCCCCGGGCAAACTCCTCCCGGACCGCGGCCTGCTCCGGGGTCAGTTCCCCTTTCAGGGCCAGGACTTCGTAGACGGTCACCGGGGCCGCCCGGCCTTTGACGGCCACCCAATCAAGCTCCCGGAACTCCACCAGGCCGCGGCACTCCGACACCGTGGCCTCGCTGGCCATAATGGCGGTGCCGTAGAACTTGTTCAGGCCCTCCAGGCGGGAGGCCAGATTCACGCTATCGCCGATGGCCGTATAGTCAAAGCGCTTCTGGGAGCCCAGATTGCCGACAATGGCCTCGCCGGTATGGATGCCCATGCGCAGGGTCAGGCGGGGCAGGCCCCGGGTGGCGAAATCCCGGTTCAGTTCCTGCAAGGCCCCGGCCTGGCGGAGCGCGGCCCGGCAAGCCGCGACGGCCTGGTCTTCCTGGTCCAGGGGCGCGCCCCAGAAGGCCATGATGGCGTCGCCCTCGAATTTGTCCACCGTCCCTTCTTCTTCCAGGATGATCTCCGTCATTCGGGAGAGATAGTCGTTCAAAAGGGCCACCACGGTTTCCGGGTCCATCCGCTCGGACAGGGTGGTGAAGCCAGCCAGGTCGGAGAAAAAGAGGGTGACCCGGCGGCGTTCGCCCCCCAGCTTAAGCTTTTCCGGGTGCTGCAGCAGGTGGCTGATCACCACTTCCGACATGTATTGGGCGAACATGCCCCGGATGACCTGTTTTTGACGCCCCTCGGTGGCGTAGCTGTAGACCGCGGCCAGGGCAAAGCCGAAATTCAGGGCCAGGTCCGGCAAGAGGGGATCGGCGTACCAGCTATGGCTAAAGGCCAGGATACAGAGGCCCCCGTGGGTGGCCGTCAAGATGATGAGAGCCCCCAGATTGGCGGCCAGACCGAATAAACCGGAGACGAAGAAGACCGTCAGGACCATGAGGGCCACTAGAGTAAGGGTCCAGGCCCACCAGAGCCACGCAGGCACGGTTTGGAGGAAATCCCCCTGGAGGAGGTTGTCCAGGAGGGTGGCGTGGACTTCCACGCCCGCGTAAACCGCGCTCACCGGGCTGGCCTTCAGGTCCATCAGGCCCGGGGCGGTGAGGCCGACGAAAACCCACTTCCCGGCCAGGGCCTCAGGGGGAACCAGGGGAGGATGGCCATGTTGCAGGCGATACTCCGATTGGATCAGGTTGGCCGCGGAGTAACGCTGGTGGCTGCGGCTGGGCCCCCGGAATTTGAGGAGAAACCGTCCCTGGGCATCCAGGGGAATCCGCCGCTCCCCCTGGACCAGGGCCCCGTCCTGGAAGCGCCAGGGCGGTCCCTGATGAAGAGACTGGAACGCGGCGAAGGCCAGCATGGGCAGCCAGCGGCCCTGAAACTGCGCCACCAGGGGCAGGCGGCGATAGATGCCGTCAACGTCCGGGCGGCACTCCACGTTCCCCAGGGTCCGGGCCGCGGCCACCAGGGGGGGGATGGGGGCCAGGAGGGACCGGTACCCGATGGCATCCGGGGGAGGGGACCCGGAGATGGCCAGAGCGGCTTTATTGAGAACCTCCTCCGTCCCGGGGGAAGAAGGCTTCTCCTCCCGGGAGAGAAAGAAGGGGAAAACGACGTTCCCCGGGGCGGCCGCGGCTGCGGCCAGGCGCTGGTCGTCCTCCGGGCCGTAAGAAGAAGCCTCGGTGTAGAGGATGTCGAAGATCACCGCCCGGGCGCCGCTGCGGCGGCAAAAGTCGATCAAAGGGGCGTAGATCTGCCGGGGCCAGGGCCAGGTGACGCCCTGGGTCTTAAAAAAATCCAGGTCGGGCTGGTCCACGGTGACCACCACCACCTGTTTGTCGGCTTTGGGCAGGGGTACCTGGCGGAAAAGCAGGTCCAGGGTCATGAGGCGGTAAGGGGTGAGCACCCCGGAGAAATCCAGGCCCAGGACCAGGAGCATGACCGTCAGGATGATAACCGCCCCGGCCTTGAGTTTGGTCCTGGTGGTGTAAACCGCGATGTTAGCCACAGGGATGCGCCCGGTTTATGAGGAAATCAGGGAAGAACCAAACTATCAGGGAGAAATTGACGGATTTCATGGGCCAGTGATTTTTAACATATCACAAAGTTGCCCGGCGTTAGCCATTCTAGCAAAAAATTAGGGGCCAATCGGGGTTGGCCCGCCAATAATGAATATTACTAGCTAATCGATAATTTCAGGGTCCTGGGGCCCCAGGTTCAAGTTTGCCGTTTTTCATAAACATTATCCGGTCCCCCAGTCTTTCCGCCTGGGCCGGATCATGGGTGATGAGCAGAATGGTGGTATTCCCCCCGGCTTTCATCTTCAGGATAATTTCTTCAATAATGCCGGCGTTTACCGGGTCGATGTTGGCGGTGGGCTCATCCAGAAAGAGGATCTCCGGGGCCAGGACCATGGCCCGGGCCAGACCCAGGCGCTTGGTCTCGCCGCTGGAAAGATCCAGGGCCCGCTGGGCTCTCTTGGGGGCCAGGCCCACGGTCTCCAGGATGGCGTTTACCCTGGCCTCCTGCTCCCCGGCTTTAACTCCCCTGATCTTCAGGCCGTAGGCCACGTTTTTAAAGACCGTGGTGTTAAAGATGCCCGGCCTAGGCAGCACCAGGGTGAGACGGCGGCGCAATTCCAGGCTGTCCGCCAGGGCCGCGCCGTTCTCCAGATAGGTGACGCTACCGCCATCCGGCCTCTCCAGGAGGGCCAGGACGCGAAAGAGGGTGGACTTGCCGCTGCCGTTGGGGCCCAGCACGGCGTAGGTTATGCCGCTGGCCGAGGATAATGAGCATTCCCGGAGCACCGGGTTGCCGTTATAGGTTTTATCCAGACGGGATGCCTCTAATCTCAGGCCCATGAACCCATCTCCAGGCCCAGGCCACGGCCCCTCCTTTGCAGCCGCCGCAAGGCCAGGTTCACCACCAGGGAGAGGGCCAGGAGGATGATGCCCAGGACGACGCCCAACTGGAAGTTGCCCTTGTCCGTCTCCAGGGCGATGGTGGTGGTCATGACCCGGGTGTAGCCGGCAATGTTGCCCCCGACGATGAGCACCGCGCCCACCTCGGCATTGGCCCGGCCGAAGCCCGCCATCACCCCGGAGATGATGCCGTAGCGGGCCTCTTTGATGACGGTGACCGCCTGCTGCCGGGGGGTGGCCCCCAGGGTCCGGGCCGCCTGGCGGATGACCGGGTCCACGTTGACAATGGCCGCGTGGGCCAGGGAGGCGACGATGGGGAAGGCCAGGATAGTCTGGGCGATGACCATGGCCCCGGGGCTGTAAAGCAGGCTCAGGAAACCCAGCACCCCCTGGCGGGAGAGCAGCAGGTATAAAAACAGCCCCACCACCACCGGGGGCAGCCCCATGAAGGTGTGCAAGGTGTTGATGACCGCTCCCTGGCCGGGAAAGGGCCTCAGGGCCAGGAGCGCGGCCAGGGGCAGGGCGATAATTACGGCCACCATGAGGGCGGCCCCGGAGACCCAGAGGGATAGCCCGATGATGCCCCAGAGTTCCCCGGGGTCGATTTGGCTGAAGGATAAGAAAAAATCAGTCATGGTCAAAGATGCTGAGAGAGGGGGATAATGTACCGTCCCAGGAATACCTTACGCAAAATTTGCGGCCTTTTCTCCCTCCCCCTTGAGGGGCATAGGCGCTAACTTAAGGAATTTTATTAAACAATTTTTCTAGAACAACGAATTTTTTTGTCATTCTGAACGGAGCGAAGCGGAGTGAAGAATCTCGTATTTGCCTGATAAATTAGAGATTCTTCGCTTCGCTCAGAATGACATAAACTACCGTAATTCATTCGATTGAACCTTAAGTTAGCGCCCATGCCCCCACAGAGTTCTCTCTATTTCGCATTGGGAATGAAGAGCTGGTTGCCGTGCTTATCCTTGAAGGCGCCGATGGCCTGCTGGCCTTCCGGGGAGATGAGCCAGTTAATGAAGACCATGGCCTCTTTATATTTTGCGTTTTTATGTTTTTCGGGATTCACGGCCATCACCCCGTATTGATTAAACAGGACGGGGTCCCCTTCCAGGAATAGGACCATCTCCAGCTTGTCTTTGTCCTTAGTGGCCAGCCAGGTGCCCCGGTCGGTTAAAGTATAGGCCCGCTTTTCGTTGGCGAGGCGCTGGGTCTTTTCCATGCCCTGGCCCCCCTCCAGATACCATTTCTTGCCTTTAGGATCGAGGCCCGCGGCCTTCCAGAGGGCCAACTCCTTGGTATGAGTGCCGGATTTATCCCCCCGGGAGACAAAGGGTCCCCCCCCAGCCGCGATTTTTGTGAAGGCCTCCGGAGCGGACTTCATGCCCTTAATCTTCAAGGGATCATTGGCCGGGCCGATGATGACGAAATCATTGTACATCAGGTCATGGCGGTTGACAAAGGCGCCTTCTTTCACGGCATGCAATTCCTGCTCCTTGGCATGCACCATGACCACGTCCGCGTCGCCCCGCTTGCCGATCTCCAGGGCCGCGCCGGTGCCCACGGCCACCACGTCCACATGGATGCCGGTCTTTTTCTCGGCGAGGGGCAACAGGAAGTCGAACAGCCCCGAATTCTGGGTGCTGGTGGTGGAGGCGCAGCGAATCCGGGTCTCCGCGGAGACGTTGGCGGCAGTTAAAACCGTGAATACTAATGCCAAGGTGAAACCTCTTCCAATCATCCCTTATCCTCCTTATGTCGATATTCTTTTATAAAAATAGCGGGCTAAATTCAAGGATTTTTTGCAGCAGGAAAGGCAGGCCACGGAATTTCTCGACGCCGCCGGGGGGTTATTTCCCGAAGGGGCATTTCTGGGGAAAGGTGCACAGCTTGCATTCCTGGCAGAAAGCCCCGTGGCCCATATGGGCCAGATCCCGGCGGGTGATTTCTATACCCGCCAGGAGGCGGGGCAGCAGGAGATCGAAACTGGTGGTCTTGAAATAGAGGGCGCAGGCAGGCACCCCCATGACCTGGACCGGGCCGATGCGGGCCAGCAAGGTCATGGCCCCGGGCAGAATGGGCGCGCCGTAGAGGATATCAGTCGCTCCCGCGTCCACCAGTCCCTGGCGGGTGACGTCATCGGGGTCCACGGACAGGCCGGCGGTGGTCACCAGCAGGTCGATGCCGCGATCCAGGAGTTCTTTCACCCCCTCCCGGATGGCCCGGCCCTCGTCCGGCACGATCAGGAATTTGATCACCTGCCCCCCGAATTTCTCCACCTTGGTGGTGATGATGGGGATGAACCTGTCTTCCACCAGGCCCATGAAGACTTCGGTGCCGGTGACCAGGATGCCCACCCGGGGTTGGCGCAAAGGCAGCACCCGGAACAAGGGGCCGTCCCTGAGTACGGCCAGGGCTTTTTCAAAATCCGCCCGGGGCAGGTACAAAGGAATGGCCCGGGTGCCCCCCAGCATCCGGCCCTGGGACAGCACCGAGAAGCCCTGGCGGCAGGCGCACATGACTCCGGGCACCAGGTTGAAGGTCTCCAGGCGGGCCTCGTCCACCACCAGGAGTCCGTCTTGCGCGGCCAGGAGATTGACCTTGCCTTCCCGGGGAGGTTCGGTAAAGGTGACCCCTTCCCCGGCCAGGGCCCGGGCGAAGGCCAGCGCGGCTGCGTCTTCGTGGACCCACTCCGGGCCCACCTGGTTGCCTTCCAGGACATAGAGGTGCCGCCGCCCCATCTGCTGCAAGCGGCAGAGGTCCCCCACCCCGATGAGTTGACCCTTTTCAAAGGCCGGGCCCTTGCTGACCCCGGGAACAATCATGGTCATGTCGTGCAGGGCCCGGCGGCCCACCGTTTCCGCCAACGGCAAGCGTTTAAGGGCCGGGCCTTCCGGTCCGGCTTCTTCCCCCCGTCCTGCGGTGAGGTAGGGAGCCTCCCCCTGGCAGCCCCGGCAGATGCCGCCGTCCTGGGCCGGATAGGCCTCCCGGCACAAGGGGCAGATGGCCATGCGGCCCCGGCTCCGCTTCTGGAGAAACTGGGGGCGCACTTTTACCGTATGCCATCCCAGCATCTCCGGACCGGCTTGCCTGATCTGCTCCAGGAGGAGGGCGGAGTCTTGCTCCTGTTTGGGTTTCAGCTTGAGATACCAGGCTTCGATCTCCGGCCAGCGGGCCGCCTTCACCGGGTCCAGGAAGACCCGCACCCCTTCCCCCTGGTATTTATCGTAGAGGCTGAGCGCGAACCGGCCCAGGTCCACCACCTTCAGCCAGCCGTTGCCGGTGGTGCAGGGGGTGAGAAGCTGCACCGCGTCCGGGAGGCAATTCCGGGTTTCGGAGAACGCGTCGAAGAGGACCTCCGGGGGGAGGAGGCGGCGGGCCTGATCCACCATGATCCCGCCGATGACCACACCCGGGGCGATATAGCCGTGGAAGGATTGGACCAGTTTGAGGAATGCCGCAAAAGAATGGGGGCCGATTTTCATAATCCGAATACCGGGAATAACCGGAGGCTGGGAAAAGTTCACCCCCACCCAGGGGGAGAAGCGGGGTGGGGGTGCTTGGGGATTTATGCCGATTTAGCCAAGTTCACCGCACAGACCTTGTATTCCGGCGTCTTGGTCACCGGGTCCAGGGCCGCGTTGGTCAGCCGGTTGGCGGCGTTTTCCGCGTAATGCAGGGGGATAAACACCATCCCCGGTCTGACTCGCGTGGTAACTAAGGCCCTGACCATGATGCTGCCCCGGCGGCTGCTGGCCTTAATCTCTTCCCCCGGCTGGATGTGCAGGCGCCGGGCGTCCGCGGGATTGATTTCCACCTCCACCACCGGGTTTTCATGATGGAGGGTGGGACACCGCCGGGTCATGGTGCCGGTGAGATAATGGGTGAAGAGGGTGCCGGTGGTGAGCCAGAAGGGATACTCGTTGTCGGGGGCCTCCGCGGGCGGCCGGAAATCGATGCCGTGGAACATCCCCAATCCCCGGGAGAACCTGCCTTTGTGCAGGTATTGAGTACCGGGGTGATCCGGGGTGGGGCAGGGCCAGCACAGGCCTTTCTCATTGAGGCGGGGGAAACTCATACCCCCGAAGGCCGGGGTCAGAGACGCCATTTCGTTGAAAATATCCTCCCCCGAGCTGAATTTCATGGGATAACCCATACGGGTGGAGAGCTCCTGGAGGGTCTCCCAGTTGGCTTTGCCGGGGATGGGGTCAATGGCCGGGCGCACCCGCTGCACCCGGCGTTCGGAGTTGGAGTAGGTGCCGTCCGATTCCGCAAACGAGGCCGCGGGGAGCACCAGATGGGCAAACTCCGAAGTGGGGGTGGGGAAGATGTCCATGACCAGCAGGAACTCCAGGGCTTGCATGGCCTTTTCCACCCGGTTGACATCCGGGTAGCTCGTCACCGGATTGGCTCCAAAGACCACCAGGCCCTTGACTTTCCCTTCCAGGATGGCGTTGATCTGCTCGAACATGGTGAGCCCGGGGGTGGGGGACAGCTTGGCGTTCCAAGCCTTTTCAAACTTGGCGAGATTTTCCGGCACCGTTATATACTGGTAGCCGGGCAAGACGTTGGGCAGGCAGCCCATGTCGCAGGCCCCTTGCACGTTGTTCTGGCCCCGGATGGGATTGACCCCGGTGGAGGGCCTCCCGATTTGGCCGCAGAGCATGGCCAGGTTGGCCAGGCTCTTGACGTTATCGGTGCCGGTGGAATGCTGGGTGATGCCCAAGACATAGCAGATGGCGCTGGACTCGGACTTGGCGTACCATTCCGCCGCCTGCTGAAGGTGGGCCACCGGCACCCCGGTGATCTCGGAGGTACGCTCCGGGGGAAATTTTTCGATCATCTCCACCAGGTCCGAAAACTTCTCCGTCCTCTCGTCGATAAAGGCCTGATTATGCCAGCCGTTCTTATAGATGATGTGCATGATGCCGTTTATCAGGGCCACGTCGGTTCCCAGCCGGTGCTGTATATGCAGGTGGGCCAGGGAGGCGATTTGGGTCCGCCGGGGGTCGGCGACGATGAGCTTGGCCCCGTTGGCCCTGGCCCGCATCAGGCGCATGGAGCCGATGGGGTGGGCCACCGTGGTGTTAGTGCCGATGGCCAGAATACAATTGGCGTTTTCCAACTCTGCAAAGGAATTGGTCATCGCCCCACTGCCAAACGCGGCGGCCAGCCCGGCCACCGTAGGCGCGTGTCAGAGACGGGCGCAGTGATCGATGTGATTGTGGCCGAACACCGCGCGGGCGAATTTTTGAAAGACATAGGTCTCTTCATTGGTGCACCGGGCCGAGCCCGCGAAGACGACGCTCTCCGGCCCGTACGCGTCCTTCAGCCTGGTCAGCTCGGACGCGGCATAATCCAGGGCGTCATCCCAGTCGGTTTCCTTTAAGGAACCGTTCCGGCGCAGGAGGGGAGCGGTCAGGCGGTCCTTATGCTGCACGAATTCATGGACGTTCCAGCCTTTGATGCAGAGACGGCCTGCATTGGTCGGTCCCGTTTTGGCGGGCAGGGTGCCGACAACCTGCCCGTCCAGCACCTGTAAAAGAAGATTGCACCCCACCGCGCAATAGGGACACGTGGTGAGAACCGAGTGAAAATCCATGCCAACCTCCCAATCGCTATTCTTTATTTAGAATAGCGACGACAAAAATAAATAGAGATACCTCAGGCCTCTTGATTTTTGAGCCATTCCTGAAACTTATCCGCCATCTGCCAAAAATTGGCCACTGCCGCTTCCCCCGCGGGGGTGAGCCAGGCCCGGCCGCCGTTCTTACCCCCGAAGGTCCGGGCCACCAGGTCTTCCCCGGCCAAACGGTTCATTTCGGCCACCAGGGACCAGGCATGGCTGTAAGCCATACCCATGGCTCGGGCCGCGGCGGCGATGGAGCCCAGTTCGTGAATCCGCTCCAAGAGCACCACCCGCCCCCAACTGAGGAAGGTTTCTCCGTCTCTTTCCAGCCAGAGGCGCCCTTTAATCTGCACCCCGGCGGCCGGGGAACTGGAAGCCAGGGCGGTGCCCCGGCCATGATCCTTTTTCTTGGTCGCCATGCGTTATTCTTAAAAAAAAATAGCAAAACTCAAGAAAAAACTCAACTTTTTTTTGGGGAATTTTGGGTGCTGGGAAAGAATCATGGCCGGAAGGTTCTGGAAAAAAAAGGGGGGGGGTAATTTACCTCTTGATGGGGGCGGAGGAGGGGCGCGGGGGAAGGGGCAGGAAGGGCGTGGGAGCCCCGCCCCTGGGGACCCCTGGCCCTTCCCCCGGTCAATCCCTTTGGCAGGGATCCCGGGTTATTTATGCCGGGCCCTTAAAAAAATAATGGCTCCTTAGACGGAAAAATATCAACTAAATTTTTTTCTTTTTGCGATTTTAGCCGAAATAATTAGATACAGGCAGGGTTGGGGCAGCAGGCGGATTTCTGCGGATTTCTGTTGACTTGACAAAATCTATTATTAACTGAACTATAGATAAAGTCCGCTTGTCTAACATTGAGAGAGCCAGCCCGGGAAGAAATCAGGGGGAGGAGCTGGGTGCCTGCCGGCTGCAGCAGGGGACGGCGCCAGGAAAGATGGCGTTGCCCCATTCTTTACTCTCCCTTATTTTGAGACAAAGGGATTGTCTTGCCTGAAAATTCTAAATCGCCACCGACCTGCCAGAATCTGATCCAGGGGCTGAAACGCTTCGCCTGGCCGATCATTGCGGCAGCTGTGCTGCTGGCCGGGCTCTCGGTGTATTATACCTTCACGCACCTGACCTTCCGCACCAGCCGCAGCGACCTGGTGGCCAGCGACCAGAAACTCATTGCCCGCAGCGAACAACTGGATAAAGCCTTCGGTTCCCATGACGGGTTGATGGTGGTGGTGGAAAACGGCCATCCCAGCACCTCCATTGCCTTCGCCGAGGCCCTGGCCACGGAACTGCGCCGCCATCCCCGGCATTTCCCGGAGTTTTTTTACCGGCTGGACCCGGAACAATTCAAGCGCTGGGCCTTGCTCTATTTGGAGCCCAAGGAGCTGGAGAAACTCAAAACCAATCTCCTGGAGAATCGCCACATCCTGGCAGGACTGGCCGCCAGACCCAACCTGGCAGGGTATTTTCAAGTCATTAACGAGGAAATCACCCGGTCCATGATCAGCCACCTCTTCACGGATTTCCTGGAAAATGGGAAGCCCGAGGACAACCTGCCGGACCTCACTTTCCTGAACGCCACCTTGCGGCAGGTTCACCGGCAACTGGAAGGGGACCGGCCTTATGTCTCCCCCTTCAAGAGCTTCTTGCCCGGGGAGTTGGCCGATCTGTCCCAGGAAGGTTATTTCTTCACCGAAAACGACAAGTACCTCCTCTTTCTCGTTACTCCCGAAGAAGACGGCTATACCACCTCCGCCCGGACCCTGGCCCTGCTGCGGCAGTGCGTGGCCCGGGTCAAGGCCGGCTTTCCCCAGGTTAAGGCGGGGGTGACCGGCCCCATGGCCCTGGAGGCGGACGAGATGTCCGGGGCCCTCAAAGACATCACTCTGGCCACCTGGCTGTCCCTCCTGGGCCAGATGCTTCTCCTTATCCTGTTTTTGCGCAGCCTGAAACGTCCTCTGATGGAGAGTCTGATCCTGGTCATCGGCCTCTGCTGGACCTTCGGGTTGGCCACCCTGGTGGTGGGCCATCTCAATCTCCTCTCCATGGTCTTCGCGCCCTTGATGTTGGGGATCACCATCGATTACGGAGTGCATTGGTTCTGCCGCCTGGAAGAAGAGCAGGGGGGGAAACGCTGCACCCTGGAGACCCTGGGCTGCACCCTGCGGCGGGCGGCCCCGGGCATTATCTACGCGGCGGTGGCCGCGGCGGTCTCCTTCCTGCCTTTGGTCTTCACCGGTTTCAAGGGGCTGGCGGAGATGGGGCAGATTCTCACCCTGGGCATGCTGCTGATGCTGGTGGTCACCCTGGTAATGCTGCCGGCCCTGGTCTTGGTCACCGAAAAGTGTCTTCCCAGCCGGGAACCCCATAAATGCGGCCACCCCCGCCCGTTTCTGGCCCTGTCCTGGAAACGTCCTGGAATAATCGTGGCCCTGGGGCTGGGGTTGATGGCCCTGGGAGGCTTGAGCCTCTCCCATGTGTCCTTCGATCTGAACCCCTTGCACCTGCAAAACCAGGATACCGAATCGGTGGTCTGGGAAATGAAGTTGCTCAAGGATTCCCGTTATTCCACTTCTTATGGGGCCATGACTGTAAGTTCCCTGGGGGATCTGGATGCCAAAATCCAGGCTTTGAAGAAGCTGCCCACGGTCTCCCACGTGGAGTCGGCCCTGTCCTTTCTGCCCAGCGAGGTGGAGGCCAAGCGCCAGCTGCTCCAGGAACTGAAGCCCCTATTCTCCCAAATAAAATTCCCGGCAGCCCCCGGCAGCCCCACCTCCCCCCAGGAGTTGGCCGCGGTTCTGGGGCGCATTAATTTTAAGCTGTCCCAAGCCCAGGAGAACCTGGAAAAAACAGAAGACTCGGCCACCAAGACCCAGATCCGGGAGGCCAATTCCCTTCTCAGCCAGATCATCCCCCTCCTGGACCCCCAAGGCCATCCCCAGACCGCGGCCCGGCTGGGGGCTTTTGAGAAGCGCTTTTTCGGGGATCTCCAAGACATGTGGGGCCTCCTCCGGGAGAACCTGAACTCCACTCCCCCCAGCCTCCGGGATCTCCCTCCGCCGGTTAAGAGCCGCTTCGTCAGCCCCCAGGAGGACTTCCTCATCCGGGTCTTCCCTTCCCAGGATATCTGGGAGCAAAAGCCCCTGGAAAAATTCGTCCAGGACCTGAGGAGTGTTGACCCCCAGGTGGTGGGGGACCCCATCCTGTTGCACCACTTTAACCTGGCCTTCCGCAATGCCTGCCTCTGGGCCGCGGGCACGGCCCTGGCGGCCATCGCGGTCATGCTCCTTTTGCTCTTCCGCAGCCTGAAATTGACCCTATTGGCCTTGCTGCCTTTGATGGTGGGCACCGGCTGGACCCTGAACATGATGTGGCTGCTGGATCTCCCCTTCAATCAGGCCAATGTGCTCTTTCTGCCCTTGATTTTGGGAGAAGCGGTGGAGTTCGGCATCATCATCCTGGTGCGCTGGCAGATGGAGGAGTCGGCCCGGGCCATTACCTTGCCGGCCAGCACCGCCAAGGGCGTGGCCCTGGCCGCGTTGACCACCACCCTGGGCTTCGGCAGCCTGATGATTTCCGGACACCGGGGGGTCTTCAGCCTGGGTCTGCTGGCCACCGTGGGCAGCATCAGTGTGTTGCTGGCCTCCTTGAGCGTCCTCCCGGCCTTCCTGCGGCTCCTGGAAAAAGGGCACAACCAGAAGGCCCCCGCAAGCCTTCAGCTCCAAGCAGTGGGGCGCTGGCTGCATCAATTCTTTGGATGGAAAGAGGCACAATGAAAAATCGGCTGTGGATCATCAGTCTGGCCCTGGCGGTTTGTTGCCTGCTGGCCGCCCCGGCTTTAGCCGTCACCCCCACCGCTTTTGTGAAGGGAATCCTGGATCAGGTCATTGCCGTTCAAAACGACCCGGCCCGGGCGGGAGAGGGCCACAAACCGGAACGGGCCCGGGCCATTCGCCAGGTTATCCAGAAGAACTTCGATTTTACCCTGATGGCCCAGAATTCTCTGGGGCCGGTGTACGGCCGCCTCCCGGCCGGCCAACGCCAGGAATTCGTGCGCACCTTCAGTTCTTTGTTCCAGGATTCTTATACCCGCATGGTCCTGGATTTCCTCAAAAAGGAAACCATCAAATACGAAAAGGAACGCCGGGAAGGTCAGGGGTACCGGGTGAATACCATCCTGGTCCGCACCAACGAGACCATTCCCGTGGACTACTTGATGCGGCCCCAGGGCCAGGGATGGCTCCTTTACGATGTCATCGTGGACGGGGTGAGCATCCTGGACAATTATAAGCGTCAATTTGCCCAGGTGATTAAAAGCAATTCCTTCGATTTCCTCCTGAACAAGATGAAGACCCAGATGCGGGCCCTCCAGTAGGCCGGGTGGATTTGTGGGGGGAGGGGCCGCGGCCCGCGGCCCCTCCCCCCTTTCCCTCAAAATCACTTTTATAAGCCTCTTTTTATGGCTGGAATTGGGGCGGCCGCTTTTCCAGAAACGCGGTTACCCCCTCTTTGACGTCCGGGCTGGTGAAGCACAAGGCAAAGGTCTCCGCCTCCAGGGCGCAGCCGGTTTTCAAATCCACGTCCACCCCCCAATCGATCACCCGCTTCACCGCCTCCAGGGCCACCCGGCCCTTGGCGGCCAGGGCCCGGGCCGCGCTGCGGCACTCTTCCAGGAAGGTGGCCTCCGGGAAGACCTGGGCCACCAGGCCCATGGTCCGGGCCTCTTCTGCGTCAATGAGGCGGCCGGTGAGGCAGAGCTCCTTGGCCAGGGCTTTCCCCACCAGCCGGGCCAGGCGCTGGGTCCCCCCCAGGCAGGGATTGAACCCCAGGTTGATTTCCGGCTGGCCGAACTTGGCCTTGGCTGCGGCATAGATAAAATCGCAGGCCATGGCGATCTCGCAGCCGCCCCCCAGGGCAAAGCCGTGGACGCAGGCGATCACCGGGATGGGCAGCTCTTCCAGCTTGGAGACCAGTTCCTGGCCCCGGGCGGCGAAGTCCCGGGCGCCCAGGGGATCCAGCTCCAGGAAGAGCTTGATGTCCGCGCCGGCCATAAAGGCCCGCCCCTGGCCCATGAGGAGCAGCACCCGGATGGCGGTGTTGCCCCGCACTTCATCCACAGCCAGGGAAAATTCCGCCAGCATCTCCGGGCTCACCGCGTTCAATTTCTCCGGACGATTGAAGCTCAGGGTGGCTACCGGACCGTCAATGCTTAAAATAATGGTGTTATAGGGCATGGCCTCCTCCTCCTCCAGGGTTTGATGTATAATCATTCTGAAGCTCCCGGCCAAGGCCCGGAGCTAAAATTCCGGGGGCAACCGCACCTCCTCCAAGGAGGCAGGCTGCCAGCGGGGCTGTTGGTCCCGGTCCAGCAGGCGGGCCCGGATGCCTTCCAGGTAATCGGGGTGGGCGATCATGAAGGCCGCGGCCCGGGCCTCCCCGGCCAGAACCTCTTCCAGGGGGCGGCCCTGGTGGCGGCGCAACAGGCTAAAGGTCAAGACCAGGGCCGTGGGGGAGCGCTCCTGGAGCCGCTCTTGCACTTCGGCGCACAGCCTGAAGGCCTCCCGGCAGCGGGCCAGGGAGTCCAGGATCTCCTGGACCGCCGCTTTCCCCGCGAAATGCCGGGCCACCCAGGCGTCTATCTCCGGCCGGGGAGGAATTATCTGCTCCCCCGAATGGGCCAGGCTTTCTTTAAGCCGGCTTAGCGCTTCCCCTTTATCAGGGGGAAGCGTCCCCGCCAATTTCCGGAGCCTTTCCAGAAACTCCGGCACCTTGGCCTCTATGATCAGGTGGGTGGCCAGGCCCACCCTGACTCCTTCGGCTCCCTCCATCTCCAAACCGGTCAGGGCCAGGAACTCCGGGTAACCCGGGGGGCATTTGGCAAAGAGCCAGCCCGTGGCCCCCACGTCCGGGAAAAAGCCGATGCCGGTCTCCGGCATGGCCAGGCGGGTGTCTTCCGTGGCCACCACCAGATCGGCCCCGGCCGCCAAACCCAGGCCGCCCCCCATGGTGATCCCCGCAGCCAGGGCCACCACGGGTTTGGGAAAACGGTGGATATCCAGGTCCAGGGCGTATTCTTCTTGAAAAAATCGGGCGGCCCGGTCCCAGGCTTGCTCCCGGACCGACCCCACCAGGGCCTTCAGGTCTCCCCCGGCGCAAAACCCCCGCTCTCCCGCGCCCCGAAGCAGGACCAAGCGGCAGCCCCCGTCAGCCCGGGCGGTATTGAGGGCCTGTTGCAGCAGGCGGATCATCTCCAAATCCAGGGTATTAAGAACCCGGGGGCGGTTAAGCACCAGTTCCAGCATCCCGGGATGGCCCTCCACCAGGACCGGAGGCTCAGTTGTCTCCATCAGCGCGGCCATGTCCCACCCTTAGGCGATTAGAAACCGTCAAGGAAATTTATTAAACTTGCACCTTGACCCGTTACCGCGGCCTCCGTCCGCCCGGAGGAGCATCCTTGGCTCCGGGAACCGGGAGGAGCTGGAGACGGGCAACGGAATCATCATAGCACAGCACCGAAAGGCTGCGCCACCGGATGAGGGGATGCCCCCGGGTCCTTACCTGGAGATGAGCGTCGGCGACACCGGGTGTGGCATGGAGCCCGGGGTCCTGGAAAGGGTCTTTGACCCCTTTTTTACCACCAAAGGGCCGGGGAAAGGCACCGGCATGGGTTTGGCGGTGGTCTACGGCATTGTTAAAAGCCTTGGAGGGACGATCCAGGCCACCAGCCAGCCGGGCTGGGGCACCACTTTCCAGGTGCTTCTCCCCCTGGCGACAGACGAGCCTCCGGAGACGGAAGTGGAGGTCATGATTGCGAAGCCCGTTATCCCCGCGGGAAGTGAAACCATTCTGTTTGTGGATGACGACGAGGACTTTTTTCTGGCAGGCCAGCAGATGCTGACGGGCTTGGGTTATGAGGTGGTGGCCCTGACGAACAGCTTCCAGGCCTTGAAGGAGTTCCGGGCCCAGCCCCAACGCTTCGATCTCATCATCAGCGACCAGACCATGCCCGGCCTCACCGGGCTGGAACTGGCCGCAGCCTGTTCGCGGTTGCGGCCGGACATCCCCATCATCCTGTGCACCGGCTTCAGCGAGATGGTTACCCCGGAAAAGATTCGGAGCGCGGGCATCCGGGAAGTGGTACCGAAGCCCTTTGATCTCCACCGGATTTCCGAGGCCATTCAAAAGGTGTTAAAGAAAATTTCAGATAGAGTCGAATAAGCATGCAAAGAATGATGCTTATAGGTCCTCTGTCCTGATGCCTAAAAATCGCGCCAACTGAGCAGTCTGTTTAGGGAAGCAGACGGCCAGCCTTTTTCCCCCATTTTCCCGGCTGGGAGCAGGTCCCCGTGGCCCAGGTGTTAATCATCGATGACGAAGAAATGATGTGCCAGATGCTTTCCGACCTGGTAATGCGGCAGGAACATGAGGCCACCTGCGCCTACACCCTGGCGGAGGGGCTCCGGCTGGCGGCTCTCCGGGATTTTGACCTGGTCTTCCTCGATGTGGGGTTGCCGGACGGCAACGGCTTGGAAGTGATACCCACGCTCCGGTCCCTGCCGGACCCGCCGGAGATCATTATCATTACCGGCTCCGGTGATGCGGACGGCGCGGAATTGGCCATTACCCAGGGGGCCTGGGACTACATTGAGAAAACCTCCAGCATCAGCCAGATGGTCCTGCCCCTGACCCGGGCTCTGCAATTCCGGGAGGAGAAGCAGGCTCATAAGCAGCCGGTGGCCCTAAAATTGGAAGGCCTGTTGGGCGGGAGCCCCCCCATGCAGGCCTGTTTGGACCTGCTGGCCCAGGCCGCGGCCGGGGAGGTCAACGTGCTCATCACCGGGGCCACCGGCACCGGCAAGGAACTCTTCGCCCGGGCGATCCACCTGAACAGCTCCAGGGCGGCGAAGAATTTTGTGGTGGTGGATTGCGCGGCCTTGCCGGAGAATCTGGTGGAGAGCGCCCTTTTCGGCTATGAGAAGGGAGCCTTTACCGGCGCGGATAAAGCCAGCACCGGGTTGATTGCCCAGGCCCATGGGGGCACCCTCTTCTTGGATGAGGTGGGAGAGCTGCCGGGGTCCATGCAGAAAGCCTTCCTGCGGGTGCTCCAGGAACGCTCTTTCCGGCCCATCGGCGGCAAAAGGGAGGTAGAGAGCGACTTTCGGCTGGTGGCCGCCACCAACCGGAACCTCGAAGAGATGGTAAACCAAGGGGGATTCCGCCAGGACCTCTTTTTTCGCCTGCGGTCCCTGGTCATCAACCTCCCCTCTTTAAAAGAAAGAAATGGAGACCTGGTGGATTTGGCCTGGTATCATACCGCCAGACTCTGCAAACGCTATGGCCTGGCGCCCAAAGGGTTTTCCCCGGAACTTCTCCAATATCTATCGGCCCATGACTGGCCCGGCAATGTCCGGGAGCTGGTGAATGCCCTGGATACGGCCATGGCCGCGGCCCACCGCGAGCCTACCCTGTTCCCCCAACACCTGCCGGCGTACCTGCGCACCAAGTTGGCCCGGGCCTCAGTCCTGGGGAAGCGCAACCCTGCCAAAGGCTGGCAGGAGGAGGTTTCACCAGGCCGCACCCTTGCGCGTCTGGACGAGGTGCGGAAAACCGTGGTGGCCGAGGTGGAAAAACGCTACCTCCAAGACCTGGTGCAACAGGTGAGAGGCAATATCCAGGCAGCCTGCCGGCTTTCCGGCCTGTCCCGGGCCCGCCTCTATTCCCTGTTAAAACTCCACGGCATTTCCCTGAGCCTGGCAGCCAATCAGCCTTCCAGCCCCGAGACGCCATAAACCGTCCCCGTTTTTTGCCTGATTAAACGGATTTCCGTTCCCCAGCCATTTATTTGCTGCTGCTCCGCCCTTCCCGGCCCGGTTATGGTCTTGTTTGGCAAGACTTGATTTGCAAGATTTAGTCTCGTTTCACAAGACAATAACGGCTTTTCTTTACTATATATCTGTCAGAGCGCCTGCTCCCGCCTGCATATCTATCTGATTTACCGGAGATAAAAGGTTATATAAATTATTTTACCCCGTGGGTCCAACCCCGGCACGCATCTGGCATTATTAGGCGTTGCAGATGGCCCTGGTCTCTTCTCTTTTTAAGGAAGAAAAAATGCCAAAAAAGGAACTGCTCTTGTATGCCCCCGTGGCCAACGCAGACAGCTACCGACTGGAGGAGGTAGTAGCCACCGTGGTTCCGCAACCGGAAATGGAGATGGTGCATACCCCCGGGGGGTTGTTCCACAGGCTGCGAAGGCTCAATAACGGTCTTAGGGTGGCGGTAATCCTGGCCGCCGGCCGGAAAGAACTGGGGGAACTGCTGTCTCTGGGGCTGATGCTCGAGGGGCTGCGGGTTATCTTGATTATACCGGACGCCGACCCCCAAACCATTTCCCAGGGTCACAGGTTGCGGCCCCGTTACATCTCTCTCATCGACAGCGATTTCCAGGATGTGGCCGCAGTGTTGAGGAGGATACTAAGGTGTTCCCGGAGTACCACCTAGAGTGGTGGTGGATTCCGTCTCCGAGGTGCTGTTCATTCAGGCGGCGGACATCGATCCGCCGCCGTCTTTCGGGAGCGGCGTGCAAATCAGGTCCATCCTGGGTATTGCTAAAGCTAAGGGCGGGGTCAAAATTCTCCTGGATATCGACCGGGTGTTGGCCGGGGAGGAAATATGGGGAATGGATGCGGTGGCGGCCTGAATTGGCAAGCAGGTTTACAGGACAACATGGTTTCGGAGGCCGCCTTGGCAGGGAAAAACCTCTAGGAGTGGCAGGGAGTCACATGAGGATCTTAGGAATTCCCAACCAGTTAGGCGAGGAGGAAAGGACCGATGTTTAAGAATTTGAAACTGGGAACCAAAATGATTTTATCCTTTGCGATTGTGGGGTTGATCACCCTACTGCTGTGCATCGTCGGATACTACGGTGCGACCCGAAGCGTCAAGGCCATCGAGGAGATCGGGGTGGTGCGGCTGGCCAGCGTGGAAAACTTGCTCATCATCAAGGAGAACGCCGAGAACATCCGGGGCACGATCCGCACGTTGGCAATTCCCGGGCTGCCGGTGGAAGTGCGCCGGCGGCAGTATAATAACCTGGCAAAGGCCCGGGAGGAGTACGGGAAGGCCTGGAAGGCTTACGAGGGGCTGCCGCAGACGCAGGAAGTAGCCGAGCTTTGGAAACGGTTTGGGCCCGCCTGGGACGCCTGGGGGGCAGAGAACAACAAAGCCGTGGAGTTGTCCAGGGAGATTGACCGCGGCGGGATTACCGATCCTGTGGCTGTGGGACGCCAACTGGAACAATTTAGCAAAGACCACTACATACTCGTGCAACGGGTTCTGCACCTGCTGTACGTCAAGGACGCCATGTTCGCGGGTGGAGAAGACCACACCGCCTGTCACGCCGGCAAGTGGCTGCCGACGTTCAAGAGCGACAATGAGAGCCTAACCAAAGAGGTTCAGGCCATAGTCGAACCCCACCGGCGTTTCCATGAAGCGGTCCACAAGGTCAAGCAGTTCGCAGGCGCCGGCAACAAAGGGGAGGCTCAGGCTACGTATGAGCGGGACATGATTCCGGCCATGCAGGAGGTCTTCCAGCACTTCGACGCCATGCTGAAGGTGGTAAGCGACTCAAAATCCCATTTCGAGCAGTTGCAAGAGATGGTCCTCGGGTCATTGCTGCAAAAACAGCGGGAGGCCATCGGGTTGTTGGACAAGATCGTGGAGATCAACAAGGCTATGGCCGCCAACGAAGTGAAACAGTCCACCAGCCAGGCGGCTTTCCTGAAAGTCTTATCCATGGTCGCCATGGTGTTCGGCGTGGCTTTAGCCCTGATCCTGGGGCTGCTCATCACCCGCTCCATCACCCGGGCCATTAACCGGGTGGTGACGGACCTGAACGAAGGCGCGGACCAGGTGACCTCCGCGTCCCACCAGGTCTCTTGCTCCAGCCAGTCTCTGGCGGAAGGGGCTTCCCAGCAGGCGGCCGCCCTGGAGGAGACTTCCTCCTCCATGGAGCAGATGGCCGCCATGACCCGGGCCAATGCCGACTACGCCCAGCAGGCCGACTCCCTGATGGCGGAGACGGCCCGGGTGGTGGGGACCGCCAACTCGGCCATGAGCCATCTGACCGCCTCCATGAAGGAGGTCACCGGCGCCAGCGAGCAAACCGCCAAGATCATTAAGACCATCGATGAAATCGCTTTCCAGACCAATCTCCTGGCCCTGAACGCGGCGGTGGAGGCCGCCCGGGCCGGAGAAGCAGGGACCGGCTTTGCGGTGGTGGCCGAGGAGGTGCGCAACCTGGCCATGCGGGCCGCGGAGGCCGCCAAAAATACCTCCACCCTCATCGAAGGCACGGTGGTCAAGGTCAGGGAAGGTTCGGAATTGGTGGCGAAAACCGCGGAGGCCTTCGATCAGGTGACCACCAGCACCACCAAAGTGAAGGAACTGGTGGCGGAGATCGCCGCGGCTTCCAAAGAGCAGGCCCAGGGGGTGAACCAGGTCAACAGAGCGGTGAATGAAATGAACAAGGTGACCCAGCAGGTGGCGGCCAATGCCGAGGAGAGCGCCAGCGCGGCCGAAGAACTCAACGCCCAGTCAGAACAGGTGAAAGGCGTGGTGTATGATCTGGTGGTCCTGGTGAGCGGCCATGGCAACGGCTCCCCCATCGGCCACAACGGCAACGGGGTCAGGAAAATGCTGCGGGGCAAATTGACCGGCAGGCGGCCCGTCCTCCAGAACCCCCCCCCGGGACAGAAGCTCTTAATTGATAGACAGAGAGGCCGGGAAATCCATCCGGATCAGGTAATTCCGCTGGAAGACGAGCAATTCAAGAGTTTTTAAGGTGAACTCGTTCTCAGCCCCGGATTCCTGAAAGGGTTGAAGGTCTTGCCTCCGGGCAATGCTTTCCACGGCGTGAGAGGCAGGTTCAGGAGGGTTTGGTCACCACCCGCTGATCCTTGGGGTTGCGGGAAGCCGGCGGAGGCAAACGGGAGAAGAGGATCTCGTGGTAACTTCGGCAAGAAATAAGGTTAGGGGTGTTAGTCCAGGAGTCCCTGGACAACCCCCAGGCCATCCAAAACCCCAAACCAAGTCCAAAAATTCGCCCATCACGGTGAACGCGGTGCTAGGAGGCAGCAGCCATGTCTAAGGTTAAGTGGACTGATTATGACAGCAGGTATCTCGAGAGCGTCTTGACCCAATACCAGGAGGTGGTTTCCCTGTCCTCGGAGAAAATGACGAAAATTATCACGACCTTCAGATTAATCCTTTCCCATGCTGATTTCCTCATCTCCATGAGCTCGGAGTTGCAGGACAGGCGGATGATCCTGGAAGGGTACGAGGTTTGGAGGCTGGCCCTGGATATTATTACCCAGGCCACCAGTATCCGCGACTTGATTGAAAAGGCGCAACTGGAGACTCAAGGGGGATTAACCAGGGTAAAGGAGATTGTGGACGCCGTCGCCGGGGCTCGTACCTCCTCGCCAGCGGATTTGGAGCATCTGGTTCAGGAGGTGGCCGGATTAAGAGAGGTGATGCAGCAGATTAGAACCCAAGCCGAAGACTTGCTCCCGGCCATCACGGCCATTTTGGAACAGGCCAAGGTTCTCCAGGAAAGAGTGGGGGAGCTGTCGGCCAGTTCGGGACACCACGATCATCCTACCTCCCTGGATAAGACGGAATGGCAAAGGTTTCGAGGTGACCCCTACGCAGGAAATGAACTTAACCGGGGCACGAATCTTGATTCACTCATGTTCCCGACGCCTCAGAAGATCAGGGAAAATTAGCTTTCCCTCCGGGCTTTTTAAAGGGGATTTTCCCCGGCGCCAGGGGGAGGCGGCCGGTGGAAGAGCGGTCCGGGAGCTTTCCATGGTGGCCCAGGCTTCCAGCCGGCGCGCCCTCACCACTCGGAGGCCGGTGCCGCTAGAGGCTTAAATGCCGGGTTCGGGACGAGAAATTGTGTCTGTCACTATTTTTACCTAACATCCCAAATAACTGCACATCGTTAAAGTATATCCAAACAATTCATCGGCTTATAATCTTGCTGATGGATAGCAGTGAGCAAAACCTCAACCCCCTCTGCCTTTGGTACCCCAGGGATACTATTTTTTGTAAGCAAACGCCCACAAATATCTGGCATTGCCCCTAATCGTCATCACTGCCAAAAAAATATAATTTATCAGTGCTGTCCGGTTAACTGATTAAAAAAAGTCCGAAAACTCCCGGAATCTGTTAGAATGGGTTAGCCATAACTCACTAAACAGAAAGGAGATTTCGGACTATGGCCCATTGTAACACAATCTT